>FTHQ01000171.1_pt1 | contig 33628 bp, 33 predicted proteins | sample 1641001 | NCBI WGS metagenome assembly FTHQ01 (sample SAMEA3914872, study PRJEB12502) | metagenome | biome: forest; material: soil | place: Canada | collected 2011-07-03 | depth 0.3 m | reverse complement strand
CCGCGCCAGCGGTCGACGAAATACAGGTGCGAATCGCCGATCCCCTGGATCGCCGGGATCTTCAGCTCGCCGACCCCGACCTTTTCGCCTTCGAACGCCCACGCGCCGAGCTGGATCGCGCGCTCGAACGCACGTCGGGCGTTCGCCACGCGCAACCCGATCGCGCAGACGCCCATTCCGTACTCCTCCGCATAGCGCGCGGCGAACGAATCGGGCTCGGCATTGATCAGGAAATGCATCTGCCCTTGCCGGTACAGCGTGACGTTCTTGCTGACGTGCCGCGCGATCGCCTTGAACCCGAATTGCTCGAAGCGTTGCGCGAGCGCTTCCGGCACGGGCGCCGCGAATTCGACGAATTCGAGGCCGGCCATCCCGAGCGGATTGGCGGCCGGATCGGCGACGGGCGGCGTATCGCTGGACAATGGGTGGGAAGTGCCGGGCATTCCAGTCTCCGGAGGCATGCGGTCGATGGGGATTCGTGCCTGTCGCGTGCGGCATGCGCGGCCGAGGTGACGGCGGCGCATGCGCCCCGAACGGGCGAGTTGTCGATGCTGCAGATTTTAACCAGATCGTTCACGGCGGCACACCCCGGCCGAACGGGATATCGTCGCGCCGCCTAGTGCAAACCCGGAAAGCGTTCGATAATCGCACGGACTTGAACGATAATCGCGCACATTGCCCGTTTGGCCAATTGCCGCCGTGTGGCGCGCGCCCTATTCTCCGTTCACCCTTCGACTTCAATGCAGCATCGGACGCGGCGCCGCCACGATTCCACGATGCGCCGTGCCAGGAGACATTGCCATGACCCCCACCTTCGATACCCTCGACGCCGCGGCCGGCGCCCGTGCGCGCAGCCAGGCCCGCAAGGCCGCGATCGGCAGCTTCGTCGGCGCCGTCGTCGACTGGTACGACTTCCTGCTGTACGGGATCGTCGCCGCGCTGGTGTTCAATTCGGAGTTCTTCCCGAAAGTCAGTCCGACGATGGGCACGCTCGCGGCGTTCGCCACCTTCGGCGTCGGCTTCCTGTTCCGGCCGCTCGGCGGCATCGTGTTCGGCCACTACGGCGACCGGCTCGGCCGCAAGCGGATGCTCGTGCTGACCGTGATGCTGATGGGGCTGTCGACGGTCGCGATCGGCCTGCTGCCGGCGTTCTCGACGATCGGCTGGTGGGCGCCCGTGCTGCTGGTGCTGATGCGCGCGATCCAGGGGTTCGCCGTCGGCGGCGAATGGGGCGGCGCGGCGCTGATGGCCGTCGAGAGCGCGCCGAAGCAAAAGAAGGCGTTCTACAGCAGCGGCGTGCAGGTCGGCTACGGCGTCGGGCTCGTGCTGGCCACCGGCATCGTCTCGATCCTGGGCCATACGCTCGGCGAGGCCGCGTTCAAGTCGTGGGGCTGGCGCCTGCCGTTCGTGTTCAGCATCGTGCTGGTGCTGATCGGGCTGTGGGTGCGCAAGAACATGGACGAATCGCAGGAGTTCGTCGAGAAGGTCGAGCATGGCAACCGCAAGCTGCGCCTGCCGGTGCTGGAAGCGCTGACGCGCCACCCGAAGGCGTTCCTGCTGATCGTCGCGCTGCGGCTCGCCGAACTGTTCACGATGTATATCGTCACCGCGTTCGCGCTCAGCTATTCGACGACGAACCTCGGCATGTCGCGCGACCTGTTCCTGAACATCGGCCTGCTGGTCGGCGCGGTGAGCTGCGTGACGATCCCGTGCTTCGCGTGGCTCGCCGACCGCTACGGCCTGCGCCGCATCTACCTGATCGGCGCGCTGATCGGTCTTGCGTCGGCGGTACCGTTCTTCGTCGCACTGGAAGCGCGGTCGATCGCATGGATCGTGATCTTCTCGATCCTGCTGGCGAACGCGGCGCACGACATGGTCGTGAGCGTCCAGCAGCCGCTGTTTACCGAGCTGTTCGGCGCCGAATACCGCTACAGCGGCGCGGGCGTCGGCTACCAGTTCGCGAGCGTCGTCGGCGGCGGGTTCACGCCGTTCATCGCGGTCGGCCTCGTCAGCGTGGCCGGCGGTTCGTGGCACCTCGTCGCCGGCTATCTCGCGGTCGGCTGCCTGATCTCGCTGGTGGTCGCGGCGCGGATGCGCGCGGCGCAATGAGGTAATGTGCGCGTGGCCGGTTAGCGCGCCGGTTACGCGCGCACGAGGCGCGGCAATCGCGCGTAGAGGCGTTCGACCAGTTGCCGGGCGCTCTCGCCGTAATGCAGTTCGCGGTGGCAGTTCGGGCATACGGCCACCGTGTTCGACACAAGATCAGGGCCCCGCTCTGCCAGCTTGCGGACATGATGCACTTCCAAATACGGTAGTCCGTCCGCGCCTTTGAACGGCGCAGGCCTGCTACAGCATTCGCAGGTGCCGTTCGCTTGCGCCAACACCCAAGCCTTGACGGACGGATCGCGGCGAATCTGAGTCACGGTTGCACGGGTCGCCTCAGGGCTTGCGTTGCCCGGCGGCGGCGCGATCTGCGGCTTTTTCAATGCGTCGCGTACATCGAGTTCGAATTTCACGGTCGGAACGGTCGACCGCTGCTCCAGTTCGTTGATGAATTGCTCGATCAACGCGCCATTCGAGCCGACGTTCTTTGCGGGCTTGAGACCAGGAAGCCATTGGCGGCCCATCAGTGCCAGCACATACGAAATGTTTTGCATCCGATACTCGAACGCTTTTGCGGTGCGATTGAATTGCGCGGCCAGCTTCTTGTACACCGCTTTCTTGATGTATGACTGACCCGCGCGCTCGCTCTCGAGCATTTTGAGATATTCGTCGACCGACGAACGGAGTTCATCGCGCGTCCACGGCCGGCCGTCGGCATTCGCTGAAACGTCGTCAGATAAGAAGGATTTAGGTGTTGGGGTCGACATGAAGGTCGGATTCGGGAGTCCGACCTCGATTTTACGAGATAAGAGGCCAATTCGATCCTCGTCATAGCAACCGGCCGTTTTCATTTTTTGGTGTCGACCGCCCCGTTAGATTGCCGATCTCACCCGCGTCCAACGTCAAATACGGTCAATCGAGCGCGCCGATTCCCCCTTTTCCCCTCTGAACATTCCACGCCGCGCGCCGACCAATGGCATCATATGGGCCTACGTCAGTCACCGATACGCCCCCATATCATGTCGAATCTCATCGTCCACGGCGGCACTCCGCTGCGCGGGGACATCAAGCCGTCCGCGAACAAGAACGCCGTCCTGCCGATTCTGTGCGCCACCCTGTTGACCGATCAGCCGCTGCGTCTCGTCGGCGTGCCGGACATCACCGACGTGCGCAAGATCCTCGACATCTTCCGCACGCTCGGCAGCGACGTGTCGGTCGATTTCACGACGGGTCTGCTCGAACTCCACCATCGCGACACGAAGTTCGATCCGGCGGTCCACCGGCTGCCCGAGGCGATGCGTTCGTCGATCATGCTGATTCCGCCGCTGCTCGCGCGCTTCGGCGTCGCGCGGCTCGAAAACGACGTGAAGGGCTGCACGCTCGGCGTGCGCGAGATCGATCCGCACGTCGAGGTGTTCGAGCGGTTCGGCGCGCACATCGAGCGCACGCCCGATTCGCTGATCGTCCGTACCGACGGCCCGCTGACGGCCAACGATCACTGGCTCGACTACGCGTCGGTGACGACCACCGAGAACTTCGCGCTGTGCGCGACGGCCGCCAGCGGCACGTCGACGCTGATGAACGCGGCGTCCGAACCGCACGTGCAGGAGTTCTGCCAGTTCCTCGCGATGATCGGCGTCGCGATCGAAGGCATCGGCACGTCGCGGCTGTGCGTGACGGGCGGCGGCAAGCTCGGCGGCGGCGAGTTCCGCTTCGCCGAGGATTTCCACGAGATCGCGACGTTCCTCGCGCTCGGCGCGATCACGGGCGGCGACATCACGGTGCGCAACTCGTCGCCCGAGCATTTCCCGCTGATCGACCGCACGTTCGCGAAGTTCGGCGTCACCGTCACGCACCGCGACGGCTGGTCGCGCGCGGAACGCGACGGCCCGCTGCGCGTGCGCCGGCCGTTCACGCAGAACATCCTGACCAAGGTCGAAGCCGCGCCGTGGCCGTACCTGCCGGTCGACCTGCTGCCGATCTTCATCGCGCTCGGCGTGCGCGCGGAAGGCAGTGCGATGTTCTGGAACAAGGTCTACGACGGCGCGCTCGGCTGGTCCGGCGAACTGTCGAAGTTCGGCGCGCACGTGCTGTTGTCCGATCCGCACCGGCTGATCACGTTCGGCGGGCTGCAACTGACGCCGGCCCGTGTCGAGAGCCCGTACATCATTCGCGTCGCGATCGCGCTGCTGATGGTGGCCGCGAGCATCGAAGGCCGCTCGGAAATCATGAACGCGCTGCCGATCCGCCGCGCGCATCCGCATTTCGTCGAGAACCTGCGTTCGGTGGGCGCGAACGTCGAGTGGACGAGCAGCGAGTAAGGGCATGACGGATGCGGCGCGCGGAATAGTCGCGTCGCATCCGGTTCCTCGGCTTTTCATGCCGTATCGGCCGCTTCCATGCGCGGCCGCGCAGCGTTCTGCCATCGGTTGCCATCTGTTTACGGCAGCACACTGCGTGCTGCTTCACGCCTCTTTCCCGCAGTCAGCGCCAGCCCGACAATGCGTCATCGGGGCGTCTACTCCCGCGCCCTGCCGGCATTTTCCCGCTCACGGCACAACCAGATTCAGACTTGTCCAATTGCCCAAGCATGAGCCCGGCCATAGGCTGCCTTCCTGACCCCGGCGGATAGCGCCAAAAAACCGCGCACCCGCGCTCCAGCAGGACAATGCACCGCCTATGGAACCCCGATTCACCCTGGCGCAGATGCGCGACGTCTGGATCGACGCGTATCGTCACGCCGATGTCGAACAGCTCGATTTCGTCGCAAGCCCGAACTTCTTCGTCCTGCACGAAGCTCACATTCGCACGAAAGCGCAATTTCTTGCGCGAATGCGCGTTGTAGCGGCCGAACGTGCATCGAACAGATCGGGTATCGCATATCGGGACGAAACCATGCAAATCGTTACGCGCGGACAACGGGCGACGATAACGGGCATCGGGACGGTACGAATCAACCAGGCAATCGATTCCCGCTTCGATTTCGTCGAGCAGTGGTGCGTGATCGACGCGCGATGGCGCATTGCCTCGCTCCGCCACGAACACAAGTAAGCTGGACCGCGCCGCGGCTGCGTCCCGGCGCTTGAATGAGTCGACTCAATCCGACTCGTTTGCGTCGTTCCGCCTGAACCTGAAATCGCCTGGCAGCTTGCCTCTGAAACGCCTCAACGGCAGGAGAATTGCTTCGGGGCTCGCGTTGCGGCTCTCAGCCAAAGCACCTGCACGGTAAACGACGATTTCGACTTCGTCGCCTTCACGCAGCCCCCACTCATCGACCAGACCGGCCGGAAGGCGCACGGCCAGACTATTCCCCCACTTCGCAACCCGCATACGACCTCCTTGAATAGATGTCGTCGACTCTATATCTGCCGCTATCCAGCGGACAAGGATGGTGGATCGACCGATTTCCCGTTACCCGACCACTCGCGCGATAATCGACCACTCCTGCGCGAACACCGCGCATCTCCCCGCGCGCCGCCCATGACGAAAAAGCCCGACCTCGACCGACGCGACTGGATTGCCGGCCTCGAAAAAGGCCTGATGATCCTGGAGGCCTTCGACAGCCAGCACGCGCGCATGACGCCCACGCAGGCCGCCGCCCGCACCGGCCTCACGCGCACGGCCGCGCGGCGCTACCTGCTGACGCTCGAATCGCTCGGCTACGTGTACACCGACGGCAAGCTGTACGGCCTCACGCCGCGCGTGCTTCGGGTCGGCTGGTCGTACTTCGATTCGGCGCGGCTGCCGCGCACGGTCCAGCCTTATCTGCAGCAGCTGAGCGCGTCGCTGAACGAATCGGCGTACGTCAGCGTGCTGGACGGCTGGGAACTCGTGTTCATCGCCCGCAACGGCGTGTCGCGCGTGATGACGACCGGCTTCGTGCTCGGCGCGCGCGTGCCGGCGCCGTTGACGTCGCCCGGTGTCGTGCTGCTCGCCCATCATCCCGATCGCGAAGCCGTGCGCGCGTGGCTCGACGAGACCGAGCTGCCGCCGTTCACGCCGCACACGATCACCAACAAGGCGCGGTTGCTCGAACAGGTCGACCAGGCGCGCGACGCCGGCTACGCGGCGATCGAGCAGCAATTGCAGGTGGGCGTGCGCGGCATCGCGGTGCCGCTGAAGAACCGTCACGGCGAAGTCGTCGCCGCGCTGAGCACCAACATGCCGATCGGCGCGGAAACGACCGACGCGGCCGTGCGGCGCGTGCTGCCGCACCTTCAGGAAGCCGCGCTCGCGATGCTCAACGTGCTGTAGCGACGACCGGCAACGCCGTCACCCGATCCGCCACCACCGCGGCAGCAGATTGCGCACTTCGCGTCGCCGGTAACGGTCGTCGATCAGATGCACGACGCCCTCGTCGTGCTCGGTGCGGATCACGCGCCCGGCCGCCTGCACGACCTTCTGCAGCCCCGGATACAGGTACATGTAGTCGTAGCCGCTGCCGAAGCGCGCGTCCATCGCGCGCCGCATCTGCTCGTTGACGTCGTTGACCTGCGGCAGCCCGAGCGTCGCGATGAACGCGCCGATCAGCCGCTCGCCGACCAGGTCGACGCCTTCCGAGAACGCCCCGCCCAGCACCGCGAAACCGACGCCGCGTCCGCCCGCGTCGAAGCGCGCGAGAAACGCATCGCGCTCGCTTTCGGCCATGCCGGGCGCCTGCGCCCACACGGGGACGTCCGGATGGCGCGTCTGCATCAGCGCGACCACGCGCCCGAGGTAATCGAAGCTGCTCAGGAAGCCGAGATAGTTGCCGGGGCGCGTCGCATATTGCGCGGCGATCAGGTCGGCGATCGGTTCGAGCGAGCGATCGCGGTCGCGCCAGCGGGTCGACACGTGGCTCGCCACGCGCACCGTCAGTTGCTCGGCGCGGAACGGCCCATCGACGTCGAGCCAGCCCGTATCGCCGGGCAGCCCCAGCGTGTCGCGGTAGAAATGGAACGGGCTCAGCGTGCCGGAGAACAGCACGGTCGCGCGCGCGGCGGCGTAGCGCGGCGCCAGGAAACCGGCCGGGATCACGTTGCGCACGCACAGCGTCGACTGGACGCGGCGCCGGCGGCCGGCCGCCGCGACGCCGTCGAGCACGGGCTGGCGCGGCATCGGTTCGCCGTGCAGCGTCGCGTCGAAGATCGACGCGCTGTCGAACGCTTCGGCCAGCACGCCGAACTGGATTGCTTCGAAGTGAAAGCGCAGCAGCGCGTCGCCGTTCGCGCGCGGCGCGTCGGTCAGGTGTTCGCCGATCGCCGCGACGAGGTTCTGCACGGCCGACACGATCGGGCCCGGCACGTCGGGATAGGCCGCATAGCGCTCGGCCTGCGCACGATTGAGCGTGCCCCACGCGCGGGCGAGCCGGTCGAACGCCTTGCGCAACGCGGCGGGCGCGGCTTCCCGCGCGGCCGCGAACGCGAACGGATCGAGCGACGCGCTGTACATCTTGCGGGCGCGATCGAGCAGGTTGTGCGCTTCGTCGACGAGCACGCCGACGCGCCACTGGTTCTGCTGCGCGAGCGTGTGCAGCATCGCGCTGCCGTCGTAGTAGTAGTTGTAGTCGCCGATCACCATGTCCGACCAGCGCGCGAGTTCCTGCGCCAGGTAGTACGGACAGACGTCGTGCGCGAGCGCCGCGGTGCGCACCGTATCGCGATCGAGCAGTCCGGCCTCGATCGCCGCATCGCGCGCGGCCGGCAGCCGGTCGTAGAAGCCTTTCGCGAGGGGGCACGATTCGCCGTGACACGCGTTGTCCGGATGCTCGCACGCCTTGTCGCGCGCGACGAGTTCCAGCACGCGCAGCGGCAGCGCGGACGTGCTGGCGCCGAGCGTCGTTGCCGCTTCGAGCGCGAGCGCGCGGCCGGGTGTTTTCGCGGTCAGGAAAAACACGTGGTCGAGCTCGCCCTCGCCGCATGCCTTCAGCAGCGGGAACACGGTGCCGAGCGTCTTGCCGATGCCGGTCGGCGCTTGCGCCATCAGGCACTGCTCGTCGCGTGCCGCGCGATAGACGGCCACCGCCAGTTCGCGCTGGCCGCTGCGGAACTGTCCGTGCGGAAACGCGAGCGCACGCAGCGCCGCGTCGCGCGCGGCGCGATGGGCCGTCTCGCGTTCGGCCCAGCCGACGAAGCACGCGCACTGCTCGGCGAAGAACGTCGCGAGCGTGCCAGCATCCAGCGTTTCCGTCAGCACGGTCTCGCGCTCGGACACGATGTCGAAATACACGAGCGCGACGTCGATTTCCGCGAGATCGCGCGCGGCGCACATCAGGTGCGCATAGACCTTCGCCTGCGCCCAGTGCAGCGCGCGATGGTTGGCCGGCATCGCGTCGAGGCTGCCGCGATAGGTCTTGATTTCCTCGAGCCGGTTCGCCACCGGATCGTAGCCGTCCGCGCGGCCGCGCACGGTGAGCGTGCCCCACGTGCCGGTCAGCGCGATTTCGGTTTCGTAGCGCGCGCCGCGCTTCGACGTGACCGCGCCGTGCCCGGCAATGCCTTCGAGCGCGGTCGGCGCGGGCGTGAAGCGCAGGTCGAGATCGCCGCGCCGCGCGGTGAACTCGCACATCGCCCGCACCGCGACGACGTAGCTCATACGGACAACCCCGCCGCCTCGGCGTGCGCAACGCCCTCGCCGGCCCACTCGACGTCGACGACGCGCACCGGCATGCGGTGGGCGATGCAGTACGCGAGCCAGCGCGTCTGGTTGTCCTGCAGCCGGTCGCCCGGGCCCTTCACCTCGATCAGCTCGTAGCGGCGTTCGGCGGGCCAGAAGCGGACGAGATCGGGCAAGCCGGACCGGTTGCTGCGGATATCCGCGAGCAGGCGCGTGAACCACAGCCGCAGGTGTTCGGGCGGCAGGCAGGCGAGCGCTTCGTCGAGCAGGGCGTCCGTCAGCACGCCCCAGAACACGAACGGCGATTGCAGCCCGGCCTTCGTCGCGAAATGCCGGCGGATCGTGTCGCGGTACGCGCCCGAATCGAGCTGCGCGAAGCAGGCATCGAAGGCCGCCGCGCGGCGCACGGCGAAATCGGGCGCATGCAGGTCGGCCGGGCCGCGCTGGAACGGGTGAAAGAACGCGCCGGGCACGGCCGCGAACACGGGCTCCCAGCACAGCAGCCCGAACAGCGAATTGATCAGCGTGTTTTCGACGTAGTGGACCGGCGACGCCGGCTGCGCGAGGTGGTCGCGCACCGCGAACTCGACGCTGACGAACGCGTCGGGACGCGCGAGCACGAGCGTCTCGCGCGGCACGTCGGCCGCAGCGGCCGCGCGTTCGACGCGCTGGCCGGCGCGACGCTGCAGGCGCGGCAGCATGCGCTCGACGCGCTGCCGCTCCTCGTCACTCTCGAAGCCGCCGCGCGCGTCGAGCGCCAGCGCGAGCGCGTCGTCGTCGCGCCCGCAGCGTTCGAGCACGCGGATGCGCCGGTGCCGGCTGCCGGGCCACGCGCTGCGCGTGTACACGTCGAGCGCGGCGTCCCAGTCGGCACGGCGTTCGCACGCCTGGCCGAGCGCGAACAGCAGCTTCGCGCGGCGCGTCGCGAGCCACGGCTGCGCGCAGTCGACTGCGTCCAGCGCGCGGATCAGGTCGTCGAACGGCAGATCGTCGGGCCACGCGTCGAGCGCGTCGCGGCCCATCTGCAGCGCGAGATACGCGTCGACGTCGCCGCGCTGCTGGAACGCGCGCGACGACGGCGCGATCGGCACGCTTTCGTACTGGAACACGCCGAGATCGGCGAGCACGAATTCACTCCAGTCCTGATGCAGATTGCCGAAGAACATCAGCCGCAGCCGGTCGCACAGCGCGCCGACCGTCACACGCAGCACGCGGTCGTCGCACTGCGCGCACCACGCGTCGAGCGGTTGCGCGACGTCGTGCGCGGGCCGCAGCCGGTCGAGCCAGTCGGACTTGCGCTCGCCCGCATGCGCGGCGAGCGACGGAAAGATGCGCAGCAGATCGGCCTTGGTCGACAGTGCGAACAGTTCGTCGAGCGTGAGCGCCGGCGCCGGATCGACCCAGCCGAGCGCGACGAGCGGCGCGGCGGCGTCGAGCGGGCAGCCGATCTCGTCGTACACGAGCTTGCTCGCACGGAAATCGGACCCGTTGCGCATCAGCATCCGCACGAGCAGCGCACGCGACGCCTGCGGCAGCGTCGCGAACTGCCGGACGAACGCGTGCTCGTGCGCATCGAACAGGTCGTCGTAACGCTCGCCGAGCCAGGTCAGCGCGCGTTCGAAATTGGTCAGGTAGTAAAACGCCGGGGGCGTGGGCGAGGCAGGCGTCACGGGGATCGATCACTGTACATTTGTACAGGTCGCAATCATATCAAATGTGACGGACGATGCCGCACGCGGCATCGCCCTTTCGCTGCCCGCCACGGGTCAGAACTGGTAATTCACCGACATGTCGAACACGCCGTTGGTCGACTGCTGCGTGATTGGGCTGCGCGCCGCGCGGCCGACGAGCTGCTCGATCGCGCCGTCCATCGTCACGAACCAGTGCTTGTTCACGAACCACACCATCGTCACGCCGAGGCCGGCCGACTTGATCCCCGCCCCCGACGAATAGGTCGGCAACCCCGAGCGCGCGGCCGCGCCCGGGTTCACGCCGAACCAGCTGTTCATGTAGCGGGAATCGGCGAACGTCACGGTCGGCCCCGCGAACCAGAAGAAGTGTTCGTTGCTGCCCGGCATCGGCATGTACGCGGAGAAATCGCCGGTCCAGCCGTTCGACCCGCCGATGCTGCGCCGGACGTCCGCGCGCAGCACGAGCGGGAAATCCTTCGACACCACGTAGTCGGCCGCGAGCTTCATCACGGGCGCCGCGTTGATGTTGTCGAGACCGTTCAGGTGGCCGAGATCATCGGCCGAACGGCGTCCGAGGTCATAGCCGACCGACAGGCTCACGCGCCAGTTCGGCCCGCGCAACACGTTCGCGCCGAGCCCCTCGCCGGTCGACAGGAAGAACAGGTCGCGATAGCGGATGTCGAAGTTCGGGCCGCCCATCACGCGATAGCGGTCGGAGCCCGCATAGCGCGGCTGCAGCGTCATCGCGGCGCCGACGCTCACTTGCCAGGTGGGGATATTCGGATCGAAGAGTTTCTGGAGCGGTACGCCCGCCGTGTATTGCCATTCGCCGAGCGGCGAAGGCGTCTGGGCCGACGCGTCGCGGGCGCCGGCGGCGGCGAGCGCGGCGAAGGCCGACAGGCCGGATACGAACCGGCGTGCGCCGGGGGACAGCAACAGGCGAGCAACAGGGGTCAAGGCGGTCTCCGTCGGTTGCGCGAAACGAACCTGAAGGAAAGCGCGTCGCGCTTCATCGGCCGCAACAGCCGGCGGCCTGCTGCGCGAACGTAGCGTGCGCTGAATTAACGGACATCCTACGCGACACGCGCGCAGACGCAAAGCGCCCGTTGTGCACGGGCACTTTGCCGAAATCCGGCACGAGCCGGCGAATGATTGCGGAATCAGAAACGCTCGACGTGATAGTCGCCGGCGAGCGCGGCCGGACTGCGCGTCGACATCATCCGCGAGAAGCCGTCGGCGAGCCGGCCGAGCGCGAGTTGCTTCTGGCTCGCGTCCCAGTGCGTGTAGGTGTCGTACGCGGCATCGTCGAACGAAACGGTGACGGCGACCGGGCGGCCGCTGGCGCGAAAGCCGATCTGCAGCACGCCGCCCGGCAGTTCCTCGATGTGATAGTGCAGCGAACGCGATTCGAAATAGCGGCCCAGTACCTGAGCGATCGCGCGCTTGTCTGGCGATTGCACGTGAATGTCCATGTCGGTCCTCCTTTTCAAGGTTCGCGCGGCCGCTCGCGGCGCATGGCCTCCGCCCGGCATCCGCATCGGCGGCGGGTTCGACGGCGGATCGCCCTGCGGCAGCCCGTCGGGCACGGGCGGATCGACCGGGTCGTCGTGTCCGGGCGGTGGCGGATCCGGATCGACGTCGGGTGTCGTCGGTTCGGGGCGATGCAGCATGGATGGCGTGTTCATGTCACTCCCGCGCGACGGCGCGCGCATCTCGATGGCGAGGCGAGCGCCCGCAAGCACCGTGCCTGCTCTCGCGCCGCGGCCATCGGGCGTTTGGTTCATCGGTCATTCGTCGTAAGCCGCCATGACGAGCCACATCGTGCGCCCCTCGGCGCTCAGTTGCACGGCGAGCGCGAACGGATCGGACGGCTCGCATCGCGCGATGAGCGCCTGCTGCGCGCGCTCCGGGCCGTCGTAGACGGTGTCGTTCAGTGCGCGTACCTCGTCCTTGCCGTCGAACATGCGGCGCTCCGGCCGATAGACCAGCGATTCGCGTTTCCACGTCGCGAAGCGTTCGCGCACGTGGCCGAAGTCGCCGCCGCAGACGTTCGCGTCGTAACGTATCCTTTCCCTGGCTGCATTCATCACGATGTCCTCTCGTCTATACCGGACGCGTGCGCGTCGTATCCGCATGCCCGGCCCTCGCCGGCTTGCAAGCGCCGTGCCGCGGACACCGCGGGTACGGCGCTTGCGCCTTCTCATCGACAAGGAGGTTGACCATGACCGTTCACGCCCCCGGCCGCCGCGACGCCGTGTCACCGGCTGCCGGACTGCTCCGGCTCGCCACGTCGCGCCCGCCGTCCGAAGACAAGACGGAGGAGCGCATCGACGAAGGGCTCGAGGAGACGTTCCCGGCCAGCGATCCGCCCGCCGTCGGCGGTGCGACGCGTATCGACCCCGCCAAGCCGTCCGGCGAGCACGAACGTCGCGCGCCGCACGTCCCTTCCCCGCCCCGCGATCACGGCTGACGGCGGCACCCGGCGCGCGGTGCATGGCAGCAGCGGCGCACCGGCGAAATCAGGAGCGATCCGATGAAAGTCCTTGAACGCAGATGGCATGAAATCAGCGGCGCGGCCGGCGTCGCGGCGCTCGCCGCGATCGAAAGCGCGGTGGTGCTGGCAATCGTCACGGTGACGGGTATCGGTCACTGACGTCCCGCACCGACCGGCCGCGGCGCCGCCGTGGAAGATGTACAAGCGCGGTGGCAAATTTCTCCGTCGCCCGGCCGCCCAGGCCCGGCGTGCGCGCCGCGCGCGCGGCACGCGGCCTGCTCCCGTATCGTTCCGATCACGAAGGAGGCGTTCATGTATCGCGTCAATGAGATCATGTCGCGCGACGTAGTGTGCGTCGCGCCGACCGACACGATCCGCCATGCGGCCGAATTGATGCAGCGCTTCGATATCGGCGTGCTGCCCGTGTGCGACGGCACCGAACTCGTCGCGATCGTGACCGACCGCGACCTCGCGGTGCGGGCGCTGTCGCACGGTCATTCGCCCGATACGCCGGTTCAGGCGGTCGCGTCCCGGCCGGTGCAGTGGTGCGTCGAGGACGATGGCGTCGGCGACGTCCAGCAGCGGATGGCCGACGTGCAGTTGCACCGGTTGCCGGTGCTCGACCGCAGCCTGAAGCTGGTCGGCATGGTGTCGCTCGGCGACATCGCGACGCGCGCCGGCGGTCCGGCGCGCGACGAGCTGGCCAATACGCTCGAGGACGTATCGCTGCCGCGCCGCCGTTGATCGGCGTCCCTCATCACCTCGCGGCCCGTTCTCCCGGCGCATTGCCCGCGCGGCGAATTCGCATGCGCACCGGGTTGCCGCTACGATCAGGAGGTTTTCGATGACAACGGACAAACCGTCGCGCGACCCCGCGCGCATCGTCGGCACCCGTCCGCGTACGGCCGCCGGCGGGCCGGGGCCCGACGTGATGGCCGCCCGCACGTTCGAAGGCGATCGCGTGCTGACGATGGACGGCGACGACGTCGGCAAGGTCACCCACATCATGCTCGACGTGCGCGCCGGGCGGATCGCGTATGCGGTCGTGTCGTCGGGCGGCCTGCTCGGGTTCGGCGACAAGCTGCTCGCAGTGCCGTGGAACGCGCTCGTCCTCGATGCCGAGCGCGAGTGTTTCGTGCTGCCGGTCAACACCGAACGCGTGCGCGAGGCGCCCGGTTTCGACAAGAGCCGGTGGCCCGCGATGGCGGACCCCGAATGGGCCGAAGCACTGCATGCGTACTACGGCCGCTCGCCGTACTGGCTGATCGAGGAAGGCGAAACGGCGCTCGATTCGCCGCCGTACGAGGCGTCGCCGGGCGGCCCCGAGGACGGCACGCGGCAGCACTGACGCCTGCCCGCCGGAAAGCCGATCACTGCGCGGCGGCCACCGTCTTCGCGAGTTGCCGCGCGGCGCTCAGGTGCGCGTTCAGCGTCGGCAGCGTGCGGGCCGCGAATGCGCGAAGCTGCGGATCGCGGCCCTCTTTCGCCTCGGTTTCGTAAAGCCGGACCGCCGCTTCGTGCGCGCGGGGCCCGGCCAGCGCCACGTACGCGGCATCGAACGCGCGCCCGTCCTTCGCCCGCAATGCCGTTACCTCTGGATCGACGAGCATGCGCGTCTGCACCGGCACGCCCTTTTGCGCACCGATATGCCGCAATTCGTCCGCGATACGCGCGTGATCGTCGACCATCCTGCGGGCGAACGCCTTCACGTCCGCGTTCGACGAGCGGTCGAGCGCGAGCTGGCCGGCCTGCCGTTCCACCTTGCCGATCATGCCCGCCTTGTCGACGAATTCGGCATCGATACCGATCGGTCGTTGGGTCAGGCCAGCCTCGTCGGCGGTCGGGCCGGGGCGGATGACGCCGGGCGCGACCTGCGCGGATGACGCGGGCGGCGCCTGCGCGTGCGACAGCGCGGATGTCAGGATACTGACGGCGGCCGTCAGCACGATGGCCATCGGCCGCCGCGTGCCGGGTTTCATTCGGTGGAGTGTCGTCATCCGGGCCTCCGTGTCGGGCGACGGAGCGGGCCGGCCGCCCGGTTTGCCGTCACGCGGGACGATGGGCCGACGTGAAGAAATCGGTCCACGCGCCGTTGTGCCACGCGCCCTCGGTACGCTCGACCGACAGCGCGCCGGCCGCGAGCATCGTCCGCTCGGCGAACGTGATCGTGCGCCGCGTCACGTGCGCGGCCAGCACGACGCCGTTCTCGCATTGCTTGAGCGCGCCATGCCCCTCCGGCGCATCGCCGCGCATCCGGCCGAGCGCGCCGCACAACGCGCCGACATAGCCGCCGACGAGCGGCACCCCGATCCACGCGAGCGGCGAATGAAGCCCGACCAGATAGAGCAGCGCGGCCCCGGCGAGCCCGACGACCGCACCGATGGCCACGCCTTCCAGCGCGCCGAGGCCGCCCGGCCGCGCGGCGGAGTCCGCATAGACGTCGCCGCCGAGCCAGAACAGCGCGTGCTGTCCGGGCGGATTGAGAAAGAAGACCTTCACGTCGTCCCGATGCATGGCGTGGCCGCGCAACTGTTCCGCGCAGCGTTCCGCCTGTTCGAGCCGCGAGAAACGGCCCGCGATGATGGTGTCCATGTCGAACCTCCTGCCCGGTGACGCGCAGGGCCGCGGGCGTGCGACGCCCGGTCGGCCCGGCGCTGGCCCGCGCATCACGTTACTTCCGGCGGATCTGCAGCTTGTCGCGCACGCCGCTCACGCCGTCGACGTCGTGCGCGACGCGGATCGCGGTCGCGCGTTGCCGCTCGTCGGGCACGTTGCCCGTCAGTTCGACCACGCGATCGTGAACCTGCACGTCGATGTCCGCGGAAGCCAGCCCGCGTTCGGCGACGAGCGCGGCCCGGACGCGGGACGCGAGCGTCGCATCGCGGATCTGGCCCCCGACGGCCGACGCCTGGCTCGCGAGCTTCGCACGCGTGCCCTCCTCGGCGGCTGCGTGGCGGGGTGTCGCGATCCATGCACACGACAGCATCAGTATGCTCGCGATCGGCACGACCGGCGTCCTGCGTCGGCCGCGTGCAGGCCGGCGGCAGCCGCCGTCGCGCCGCATGCTTTCCGTTGCGTCCATCGCGTCTCCTTTTCGTATGCGGCCGAGTGGCCAGGGGGCCGGCCGGCCGGGCCGCGTGCTCGCCGCTATCGGTCGCGCGGCTTCCCGTCGCCGGCGTCGTCCGGTACGACGTCGACGATCACGCTCGCGAGCGTCGGCATGTCGACCGGCTTGCACAGATACGCATCGAACCCGGCGGCCATCACGCGACGCCGGTCGGCCGTGCCGGCGTGCGCGGTCACCGCCACGACCGGCAGATGCCCGCCGCCGTTCGGCAAATGCCGGATCTGGTCGAGCAGCCAGTAGCCGTCGCCGTCCGGCATCGCGAGATCCGACAGCACGACGCTCGGCTGCTGCCGCTCCACCGCCGCGAGCGCATCGTGCCCCGAACGCGCGGTCGATACCTGTGCGCCCATCGTCTTGAGCGCCGCCGCGAGGCTGGTCCGCGACGTTGCGTCGTCGTCGACCACCAGCACGCGCTGGCCGTCGAGCGCGACCGTATCGGGAGCGCCTCGCGCGCGCGACGTCTGCCCCACCGGATCGTCGGCGTCCCAGCCGGCCGGCAGCGTCACCGTGACGGTCGTTCCGCGCCCGGCGCCCGCGCTCGTCGCGACGACCTCGCCGCCGTGCAGCTGCGCGATATTGCGCACGATCGACAGGCCGAGCCCGAGGCCGCGCTTGGGCGACGTGAACGCGCCTTCCGGCCGGCTGAACGTCTCGAACAGATGCGGCAGGCGTTCCGGTGCAATGCCTTGTCCGGTGTCGGAGACCGACAGCCGCACGCGTTCGCCCGCGCGCGTCAGCGAAACGTTGATGCGGCCACCCGGCGGCGTGAACTTGATCGCATTCGACAGCAGGTTGGACAGGACCTGACGCAGGCGTTCGCCGTCCGCCGGAATCACGCAGGCGGGCATCGCGTATTCCGTCGACAGCACGAGCCCGTTCGCCTGCGCGGTCGCGTCGAGTTCACGCGCGGCGTCGCGCACGATCCGCACGAGATCGACCGGCACGCGCTCGAGGCGCAGCCGGCCGGTCGCGAGCGACGATGCGTCGAGCAGGTCGGCGACCATGTGCGACAACGACCGTGCGCTGCGATCGATCGCGGCGACCGCCTGCTGCACGAAACCCGGCCCGTCGGCATTGCGCAGTACCTCGACCCAGCCGTAGATCACGTTCAGCGGCGTGCGCAGTTCGTGCGACACCGTCGCCAGCAGCTCGTCCTTCAGCCGGTTCGACGCGTCGGCCTGTACGCGCGCGTCGCGGGCGCCGCGCAGCGAACGGAGGTGGTGGCGTTCGTCGCGGCGGCGTTCGCCCGCTTCGCGCAGCGTCAATGACAGGCCCGTGCAGTTGCCCTGCGCGTCGACGATCGGCGACGCGGCGAACGTAGCGCGAAAACGGCCGCCGTCAGGGCGCACGCACAGTACGTCGAGCGGCCCGACCGGCGCGCGCAGGTCCGCGAACGATGCGGGCACCGGATGCCGGCGCAACCAGCGCGGCGCGATCATCGTGACGATGTCCCGTCCGTTCGCCTGGGTCGTATCGATGCCGAAGATGCTTGCCGCGGCCGGATTCCAGCTGGTGATCCGGCGCGCGGCGTCGGTCCCGACGATGGCATCGGGCGACGCGTCGACCACGCGGCGCAGCAGCCCGTCGTCGGGCGCAGCCGCGACGGACGACGGCTCGAGGTGCGGCGGGTACGAGCCGCCGTCGTCGTCATCGATCTCGCGCAGACGATCGTTCGCGAGCAGCGGCTTCACGGCCGTCACCAGCACGCATTCGACGAAACTGATCGCGACGAACGCGCCGGCTTGCGCCAGCAGCGTCGCCAGCGGCGCGTCGCGCCACCACAATGCGCCGATCACGCCGACGCTCGCGGCGGTCGCGACGAGTCCGCCGGCGAACGACGTCAGCCATGCGGCAGCCGCCACGCCTGCGTAGAAAGGCAGCGGCGCAAAGGGCGCGTGCTGGCCGACAGCCCGAATCGCCCACGCCTGCAGCGCGGACGCCAGCCCGACGGCCAGCACGACCCATGCACCCTGCCGCAACACCTCACGGGTCAGAGTCCTCATTGCATCCTTGCATCGCACCGGCTGCCGTCGTGCGGGGCATGCCGCCAGTCGGCCATCCGGCATGCCGTCGAACGCGCCGGGCGAGCGTGAACGCGTCAGCAAACGGCGTGCCTGGCCGGGGCTGGCAGTCGGGTTCGCGGCAACGGCAGGCGGGACCGTGCGCCCGCTCGGGGCCGTGGCCGATCAGGTCGTCGCCGATCTCACGGCGCGCGCGGGCGCACCGTGCGGCCGGCCACTTTTTTCATCGACTTCCTGTAAAAAAGCGCCGGTAGCGACCGGATGGAGCGTCGCGCGCCGAATGCGCGGAAAACCGATGGGCGATTCCTTTCGTGCCGCTCGCCCGCATTGGAAATTCCTATTCAGCGGCACCTTCGTGGTCGTTTCGCTGTCGATGATAAATATTGCAATCAACGGGATACGTGATGCCGTTTTTCAAAACGGCCCGCGAACGCCTATGGGTGAATCCGCCAACCGGACGAAGCAGCGCGCAGACGACCGCCGGCTGTCCGGCCGGTCCGCCGCGATGCGCACGCTGCTCGGCCGTATCGAGAAAATCGCGCCGACCCGCGCGAGCGTGATGATTGCCGGCGAAAGCGGGGTCGGCAAGGATATCGTCGCGCGTCGGCTGCACGATCTGAGCGCCCGGCGCGACGGCCCGTTCGTGCCGATGAACTGCGGCGCGATTCCGCCTGACCTGGCCGAGGCGCAATTGTTCGGGCACGAGAAAGGCAGCTTTACCGGCGCGGTCACGCAGCGTGAAGGGTTCTTCGAAGCCGCGCGCGGCGGCACGCTGCTGCTCGACGAGATCGCGGAGATGCCCGCGGCGCTGCAGGTGAAGCTGCTGCGGGCGATCGAGTCGAACACGATCGTGCGGGTGGGCGGCACCGAATCGATTCCGCTCGACGTGCGGTTCGTGTCGGCCACCCGCCACAATCCGGCCGACGCCGTGCGCGACGGCCGGTTGCGCGAGGACCTGTTCTACCGGCTCGCCGCGTTCGCGATCTACGTGCCGCCGCTGCGCCAGCGCGACGGCGACGTCGAGACGATCGCGCGGGAATTCGTCGACACGCTGAACGCACGGCATCGCTCGCACAAGCGGCTGACCGACGCGGCGATCGCCGCGTTGCGCGCGTATTCGTGGCCCGGCAACGTGCGCGAGCTGCACAACACGATCGAGCGCGCGTACATCCTGTCGGACGAAGGCATCGAGGTCGCGCTGCCGAAGCAGCCGGTGCCGGCCGTCGACAGCACGTCGGAAGGCGCGATGGCGCTGCCGCTCGGCGCGACGCTGCACCACGCGCAGCAACACTTCATCGCGGCGACGCTGCGTCACTTCGACGGCAACAAGCCGCGCGCGGCCAAGGCCCTCGGCATCAGCCTGAAGACGCTCTACAACCGGCTCGCGCTGATGCGCGACCAGGACGGTTCGTGAGCGGCGCAGCCCGCGAGCCGCCGCTGCGTCAGGCGACCTTGAACTGGCCGACCGTCGTCGCCAGCGCGTTCGCCTGCGACTGCAGCGCGGTGGCCGCAGCGGTCGACTGTTCGACGAGCGCCGCGTTCTGCTGCACCATTTCGTCGAGCTGCGTGACCGCGCGGTTCACTTCCTGGATGCCGCGCGTCTGCTCGTTCGCCGCGTGCGTGATCTCGGAGATGATGGTCGTCACGTTCGACACGTTGGACACGATCTCGCGCATCGTGTCGCCGGCCTGGCGTACCTGGCCGGACCCGGCCGACACGCTCGCGACCGTCGATTCGACCAGCACCTTCACTTCGCGCGCGGCTTGCGCGCTGCGCTGCGCGAGGCTGCGCACTTCCTGTGCGACGACCGCGAAGCCGCGGCCCTGTTCGCCCGCGCGGGCCGCTTCGACGGCCGCGTTCAGCGCGAGGATGTTGGTCTGGAACGCGATCCCGTCGATCACGCCGATGATGTCGCCGATCCGGCCCGACGCCTCCTCGATCTTCCCCATCGTCGCGACCACGTCCGACACGACCACGCCGCCGTGCGACGCGATCCGCGACGCGGCCGCCGCGCGTTCGTCGGCCTGGCTCGCGGCCGCCGCCGACTGACCGACGGTCGCGGTGATCTCTTCCATCGACGCGGCGGTTTGCTCGAGGCTTGCCGCCGCCGATTCGGTCCGCGACGACAGGTCCTGGTTGCCCGCCGCGATCTCGTTCGCGGCCGTGCGCACCGATTCGCTGGCGTCGCGGATCTGGCGCATCACGTGGTTCAGCTTGTCGACGAAGCTGTTGAACGAGCGCGCGATGTCGGCGACTTCGTCGCGGCCGTCGGCCGGCAGGCGCTGCGTCAGGTCGCCGGCGCCCGAGCCGATCGCGGCCATCGCCTGGCGCACCTGCGACAGGCGGCGGAACGCGGTTGCGGTGATCGCGCCGATGATCAGCGACGCCACGCCGACGATCACGATCAGCGTGATCAGCGACGCGGTCAGCAGCGAACGCATCCCGGCCGTCGCTTCGGTCTTGTCGAGCAGCACCAGCGCGTACCAGTCGGTGCCCGGCACCGGTTTCGCGCGCACCAGCTTCGCGTCGCCGCCGACGCCGACCTCGACCGGCGCATTCGCCGCCGCGATCGACGCCACGCCCAGCGAGCCGAGTTCGGGCGAGACGTCGGCGACCGGCTTCAGCGTGAGCTTCGCGTCCGGGTGCGCGACCACGTGGCCGCTGCTGTCGATCAGCATCCCGAAGCTCGCCGGCGTCGGGCGGATCGACTTGACGTTGGCGATCACGCTGTCCATCGACACGTCCGCGGCGACGACGCCCTTCAGCGCGCCGTCGCGCAGGATCGGCACCGCGAACGTGACGACGAGGTTGCCGGTGCCGGCATCGACGTACGGCGGCGTGACGACCGGCTTGCCGGCCTGCGCGGCCTGCTTGTACCACGGGCGGCCGGTCGGGTCGTAGTCGGGCGGGATGCCGGTCGGATCGGAGAAGTGGAACGCCTTGTCGGCGTAGCCGGCGTAGACGTTGGTGAAGCCGCCGGCCGCGGCCATCTGCTTGAACACCGGCAGCGGATCGGGGGTCAGCGCGGCATCCTGCAGCGACGCGATCATCCGGCTGCGGGTCGCGACCCAGTCGGCGATCCCGACCACGTGACCGCTGGCGACGGAGGTCAGGTTGCGGTCGATCGCGTCGTCGTTGTACGAGCGTGCGATGAAATAGTTGATCAGGGTCGTGGCGACGAGCGCGAATACGACGATGGCGACGCACGCGGCGAGAATGCGGGCGCGAATGGACGAGAACATGGCAACGACTCGGTAAGGGAGCGCGAACGCCCGGTGGACGAATTCACCGGGTAAACGGCAATCGCGCCGCTTACTTGAGGTCGTTGTGACAATTCAGTGAAACGTATGACGAAAGGCGCCGGCGACTGTCGGCGGATCGTCAGGATGGCCGGCGCCGACGGGCATGCGGCATGCCGGTGCGGCGCCCGGCCGCCGCGCGTTACAGCCGATGGCTCGGGCGCGGATCGGCGTCCGCGGGCGCTGCGTCGGCGCGGGTGTCGCGGTCGAACTCGTCCTTCTGGCGCATCCGCTCGCGCAGGTTGCGGATTGCGAACACGTGGATGTAGTCGTGCACGCGCGCACCGGACGACAGCGCGCGCACTTCGTCGTCGAGCATCGCGCGCAGCTGATCCGCGCCGATCGCACGCTGTTCGGCGGCTTCCTTGAGTGAATCGAGCAAATTGTCCTTGGACATCGACGGACTCCTGACGGACGAGGAACGAAAAGATGACGGTACTGGAAGCTTAAAGACTAGACAGATACGCGGCGTACGATGCGCCGGCACGTGTTTGCGCGTGATCAACGGCACGTTGCGTGCCGCCGCGCCGATCCGTTTCCGAACCGGCCCCGCGCGGGGTTCGCGGTGCACGTGGCCCGCGAACGAGACTGGAAGCCCTGCCACGCCACCCCGGGGCGCGGCACTGACGACGGGCGGCAGGTGAAACGCGCGCGACGCCGATGCAGACGCGAACTTAGACCGGCCGAAATCATGCGTCAAGCGGCGCCCCGCGTGTGCCGCCCATTCGTCGAACGAACCTGCCGGCCCGGCCGGTCGACTGCCGTGCGTGTCAGCGGATTCCGATACGCGTCGCGCATTTTCCTGACAGCGACTTCAGCGCGCGCCGCTTGGCAGCGCACCGTCGCCGCACGATACTGATCACATGAACCAGGCGTTCATACCGGAACATCGCTCAGCTGGCCATCGAGCCGGCACGCGGGGTTCCGCGCAGGAGACCAATCATGGCACATCGCAACTTGCCGGGCCGGGACGGCCAGCGGCGCGCGTCGGGCAACGCGCGCGCCCTGCCCGCCCGGGCCGCGTCGGCCGGCAACCGTCCGTCCGACGATCTCGACACCCTGCTCGCGCTCGCCCGCGAGGCCGGGTTGCTCGTCACGCTCGACGGGCAGATCGGCCGCGAGAAGTATCAGAGCGTCGTGGGGTCGGTTCTCGCGCTGCAGCGGTTCGCCGCGGCGCTCAGCGCGCGAACCGAAGCCGACGCGCCGGCCGTGTCCGAGCCGCGTCGCAAGGCGCGCCCGGGCTGGCCGCATGCGAATCGTCTGCGCAGCCGCACGTGCAGCGCATGCGCGCCGCTCCGTGTCGCTCATCCGCATTCGCGGGTACGGCGCGGCGCGGGCCGCCGGCACGACCTGCGATCGGTTCTTCGTATCCTCTGATCTGAGCGCGTCACCGACGCACGGCACGAGGCGACTGCCATGCCCGCGCGCTGCCGTGCAGGCTTCCAGGTTCGCCGTGGTCCGTGCCGAAGCGACCGCGCGATGACGCGCCGCTCGACGCGGCCGCGTTCAAAACCATTCCTGCGGGAAAGTGAATTCGACGGGGCCAGGCGGAAAGCGGACGGGGTGACTTGCACCCCGCCCGTCCTCCAAGGCAACCGTCGGTTGCCTACCCTCGTGCCAGAGAGTTCCCGGTCGGATGACGCGCCGGACGAACACGTGGCGCGGCTCCCGAAAATGATGTGACGGCGGCGCGTGCGACGGTGATCGTCACTCGCATGCCGGCGCGGTTGCCGTCGCGACTGCACGACCAACCCGCCGCGTCGCCGGATGTTCCATCACTGTCTCACGCGATGTGCGTCGCGTTTCTGATGCAGGTCAATCCAAACCCGCTTCGGTCGCGATGACGCGCGATTCAGTCCGCGCCACGCACCAGCAACACGGGCACCTGCGCGAGATGCGCGACGCGCCGCGCGACGCTGCCGATCAGCCAGGCGGCGATGCCGCGACGGCCATGCGTGCCGACCACCAGCAACTCCGCGCGCCAGTGCACGGCATCGCGCATCAGCGCATGGGCCACGTCGTCGCTGGTCGGGCGCGTTTCGACGATGCCGCGCTTGGTCGGATTGCCGGTCGCATGGAACAGCGGGCCGATCTTCGCGAGCGCATCCTCGCCCTCCGCGCGGTACGCATCCTCGAGCGCGCGCACGGGCACGACATCGGTCAGACGAACCGCGCGATCGATCACGTACGCCGCATACAGCAACGTCGTCGGCGCCGCGAAGCCGAGCCCGACGCGCACCGCGTGCAGCGACGGCTCGCTGCCGTCGACCGCGAACATCAGCCGCTGCAGCGCGCCGTCCGACGGCCGCGCATAGGTGCCCGGCACGATCAGCAGCGCGCAGCGCGCGCGTTTCGTCAGCGTGTCCGACATCGCGCCTTCGACGAGCCGCAACAGCCCGTGATGCGGATTCGCGCCGATCACCAGCACGTCCGCATGCCACGTCGACGTATCGTTCACCAGTGCGTCCGCCACCGAGCCGCCCGTGACCGACGTATCGACGACCGTCTGTTCGACGTCGATGCCGTTGTCGGCGAACAGCGCCGCGATCCGCTCGCAGGTGGCGTGCGCTTCGCGCGTCATGTCCTCGCGCGCGGACGTCAGCAGCGCATCGATGCGCGGAATGTCGGGCAACACGAGGCGCGGATTGTCGATCGCGCAAATGATGCGCAATCGCATGCCGGGGCTCAGCAGCGTACGCACGTAGCGCGCGGCGGTCAGCGATTCGGGCGTCGGGTCGACGGCCAGCGCGATCCGCGCGAGCGTCGGGATGGGCTGGGCAGGCTGCATGGCGAAGGCCTCCGTGCGTGCACGTCGTCGCTGAACGACGACGGGCGCTTCGCGCGGCAGCGGCGCGCGGCGGCCGGACAGCCGCCGCGGTCGCAGGGATCGGCGGATGCCACGCGAAGCGCGGACAAGCAATGCGTTCGTTCAGCATAGGCCGTCCGGCCCGCGCGTGCATGATCGCGATCAACGATCGCGCGGCACCCTGCCCGCGCCGGCTTACGACTTCGTCGGCATCGATGCGGCCGGACGGTTCGCGTAGAACAGCGCGTACGCGATGCCGAGCAGCACGATCCACACCGGCCCGATCACGAGCGCGACGCGCGTATCGGGCGTGAACGCCATCAGCACGACGACCAGCGCGAGAAACCCGAGCGCGACGAACGAACCGAGCGGATAGAACGGCACGCGAATCGGCAGGCGCGCGATCTTGTCGGCCGACAGCGTGCGGCGAAAACGCATCTGCGCGATCAGGATCACGCACCACGTCCAGATCGCGCCGAACGTCGACACCGACGTGAGCCACGTGAACACGTGCTGCGGCGCGAGATAGTTGAGCAACACGCCGATCAGCAGCAGCGCGACCGACACGGCCACGCCGTACACGGGCACGCCGCTGCGGTTCACGCGACCGAGCGCGGCCGGCGCCTGGCCTTGCTGCGCGAGGTTGTAGAGCATCCGCGCGGGTGCTGAACAGGCCGCTGTTGCACGACGACAGCGCCGCGGTCAGCACGACGAAGTTGATGATGCCGGCGGCGGCGGGAATGCCGAGCCGCGAGAACGTCATCACGAACGGGCTGCCCTGCGTGCCGATCTGGTCCCACGGATAGAGCGACATGATCACGAACAGCGCGCCGATGTAGAAAATCAGCACGCGCCAGAACACCGAGTTCACGGCCTTGGTCAGCGACTTCTCCGGGTTGCGCGCCTCGCCGGCCGTGAGGCCGAGCATCTCGACGCCGAGATACGCGAACATCACGATCGGCAGCGCGGCGATCACGCCGTTGATCCCGTTCGGCATGAAGCCGCCGTGCGACCACAGGTTCGAGATGCCGGTCGCGATGCCGCCGTTGCCGATGCCGAACGCGATCATCAGCCCGCCGCCGATGATCATCAGCACGATCGTGACGATCTTGATCAGCGCGAACCAGAATTCGAATTCGCCATACAGCTTGACCGCGATGAAGTTCACCGAGCCCATCGCCATCAGGGCCGCGAGCGCCCAGATCCAGTTCGGCACGCCGGGAAACCACATGTGCATGTAGACGCCGACCGCCGTGATTTCCGCCATGCAGGTGACGATCCACACGAACCAGTAGGTCCAGCCGGTCAGGTACCCGGCGAGCGGGCCGAGGTAGTCGCGCGCATAGCGGCTGAAGGCGCCGGCGACCGGGTTGGTGATCGCCATTTCGCCGAGCGCGCGCATGATCAGGAAGATCGCGAGGCCGCCCAGCAGGTAGGTCAGCAGGATGGCCGGGCCGGCCGTTCGGATCGCGGTGGCGGAGCCGAGGAACAGGCCGACGCCGATCGTCGCGCCGAGCGCCATCAGGTTGATGTGCCGTTCTTCCAGCCCGCGGTGCAACTGGTCTTCTGGTTGTTTCAAATCCGTCTCCTGGCAGCCGCGAGCGGGCCGCCGTCATTGTGTCGATGACAAGGCGCGCCCGTTCATGCCGAGTGTGGCAGCCGAAAACGAAATAATCGCCGCTGTCGATTTCCGAATAAGAAACGACACGGATACCGCGTCAATCCGGTTGGAATTGCCGCGGATTATCCGAATTTCCCGGAACAATCCGGAAAAACGGATCGAGCCCTTCACGGAATACACCCGAGCGGCCCGCGCGACGCGGCTGTGCGCGTGGCGAGCGGCAACGGGATCCATCGCTTTCGGCGCGAACGACCGCGCGTCGAATGTGCGCAATTTCGCGCACGCAATATGCAGGCGGGATTATAGGGAGGATCGGCGATTTAACGCCAGGTGATTTTGGGGAAAATCGCGGTGCGTGAAAGCGGTGATCGGATTCGAATGCGCGCGGCGCAGCGCGCGCATTTATTTCGACAACGTCGCCCGCACCGTATATTCGCCGTCGAGCCGGCCCTGCTCGGGCCGCACGAAATAACGCGACGAATCCAGATCGGCCGGCAGCGGCTCGACCGGATAACCGTGCTTTTCCCACGCATCGAGGCCGCCCTTCAGCGCGCGGATGTTGTGGATCATCTTCTTGCGCTGCATCTTCGCGATCAGGCGCTTCGCGGTCGCCTCGTTCGGGCACACGCAATAGACGACGATCGGCCGTTTCAGCACTTCCGGATCGAGCAGATCGGGCGAATCGAGATCGACCGGCACCGCGCCCGCAATCCGGTACGGCTCGCGTTCGCGAATCGCCTTGGGCCGCGCGTCGAAGATCAGCGGCGGTTCGCTGGACGTCATCATCTCGACGAGCTGCGGCGGCGAAATGCGCACCTGCGCGAGATAGCGGCGGAACTGCACGCGGCGCACCCAGCGGTACAGCAGGAACGTGATGAAGATCGCGAGGAACGCGTCGAGGATCGTGCCGCCGCTCGCGCGCACCCACAGCACGAACTGGACGATCTGGTCGTGAATCGCCGCGCCGCCGATCAGCCAGAACGCCGCCCACAGCGACGCGCCGGCCAGATCCCAGAACAGGAACACGCCGATGCCGATCGCGGTCGTGCCGAGCAGCGGCGCCGACACGAGGCCGAGGCCCGGCAGGAATTTCGACAGCACGAGCAGCGGCGCGCCGTATCTTTCGAACACGTTACGCGCGAAGCGCAGCGTCGTGTCGAGCGACAGCGAGAAGCGCACGAGGCCGTTCAGCAGACGCCGGCCGCGCGTGCGGCCCATGAAGAACCACAGCGAATCGGCCAGCATCGTCGCGCCGATCGCCGCCGCGAACATGCTGACCCAGGACGCCTGCCCCATCGCCGCCATCGTGCCGCCGAGAATCAGCATCGGCACGGCCGGCACCGGCACGCCGAGCTGCGTGATCAACACGCTCGCGAACACGGCCCACGGGCCGAGCGACGATGGAATAGCAATGGGAAAGTGCCACACGGCGGCGCTCCTGAAAGACATGCAGGCCGCGCGACGGGGCCGTCGGTACGGCGGCGCAACGGCTGCCGCGGCACGTCCGCGACCGACCGGTGCATCATGCGCATTCTAAACGGGTTTGGCCTCGACCGCGCGGAACGCGGGCCGTCGGCACGGGCTTTGCGCCGGGCGTGACGCGCCCGTGACAGTCACGCGTCGGAGCGCTGCGCGAGCTGGGCGACGTGTTCCGCGTAGTCGGGAAACTCGGCCGCCAGCGCGGCCGCATCGGCCAGCTCGAATTCCGCGAACTCGAACCCCGGCGCAACCGTGCAGCCGACGAGCGCGACGTGCTGCGGCGACGCGCAGCGCGCGCCGAACCAGCTTCCGGCCGGCACGACCGCCTGGAACACGGTGCCGGGATGCGTGAGCGGATTGCCGAGCCGGTGGATCGTCAACCCGTCGCGCGCGTCGAGCACCCACACTTCGATTGGGTCGCCCGCATAGAAATGCCAGACCTCGTCGGAGCGGATGCGGTGCCACGACGAATATGCGCCGTCGCACAGCAGGTAGTAGATCGCGGTCGACGCGGCACGGGGCGCGCCGTCGGCCGGACGCACGACCGAATCGGTCGCGCGGTAGGTTTCACGGAAATAGCCACCTTCGGGATGCGGCTGCAGGTCGAACTGGCGAATCAGGTCGGGGGCGGAAATCGGCATGGCAGATGACGTCGGTAAGGTAGGAAACCGGCATCCGGCGGCCTGCCCGATCTCGATTCACGCGCTCGGGTGCCGCCGGATGTCCCTGCGTCGATCGCCGCGGCCATGCGCGCGGCGATCGAGCGGACACCGGCCGATGCTGCCAGAACTGCGTGCCGGGATGCAACCGTCGACGCGCAATCGCGCATCGGCGAGCGTATCGGCAGCGCCGCGCGCCGGATCGATCGCGCCGACGGCCGGCCCGGCGCGCGGCGCTCGGCCGACCGCGGATGTACGCGCCGCGTCGGCCGCCGTGCCGCCCGTCGTCGATCATGCGGCCGCCGACGCCCCCGCCTCGCCATGCCGCACCAGCAGCACGGGCCGGTCGGCCGCGCGCAGCAACGATTCCGCCACGCTGCCGAGCAACAGCCTGCGCAGGCCGTGTCGCCCGCTCGTGCCCATCACGATCAGATCGGCGTCGGCTTCGGCCGCCGTGCGCATCAGCACCGTCGCGATGTCCTCGCCGTACGCGTCGAGCGCGCGCACCGTGCCGCGCACATGCTGCCGCGCGAGCGCCGCTTTCGCATCGTCGAGCACCGGCGTCGCGGCATCGGCCGCGGCGACATCGCCGTCGCGCTCGGCCGCGAAGCCGGCGTCGACGTCGACGAGCTGCGGCCGATGCTCGACGACGTACGCACAAGTCACTTCGCCGCCGGACGCCGTCGCGATCCGGATCGCCTCGTTCAGCGCGAGACGCGCGCTCGGGCTGCCGTCGAGCCCGACGAAAATCCGCTTGTACATGGTCCGTCCCTCCGACCGGGCGCGCGTCGCGCACTGCGCCGCCGCGACCCGTTACCGCAAGCCGGCCCGGCGCCGGCTTGCCCGCCGAACAGTCTGCCCCACGTGCCGACGCGCGCGTTGACGCGCGTCAAGCGCGCCCGCTGCCCCACGCCGTTTGCCGCAATTTCAACCGACCCCATTACAAAAAATGTGTAAAACGCGCACAATTTCATCTTGAAAATAGTCGTTGCACGCAGCCGGTGCGAGTTTTCCCGGTTTTGCCGCGCTGCCCGAGTGCCCCGGGTAGCCCGAATAACAGAATGGCCATCGAATGACCGCCAGTGGAACCCCGACGCGTGACGCCCGAGGGCCCACGCGCCTCCAGACCATGTTACGCCAGCCGTTCGCGGCCGGCGTCGTTGCGCTGTGCGCGGGCGCCGTGCTGTCGCTCGGCGTCGCGCTGCTGGTGCGCGAGCAGTGGCAAGGCGCCGTTCACACACGTTTCGAACGCCGCACGTCGCACGTGACCGCGATGCTGCGCCACGAACTGCAGGCCGGTGTCGCCGTGCTCGAAGGCGCGCGCGGCGCGTTCGGCCTCGTCCCGGACATGACGCCCGGCCAATGGCGCCGGTATGCGGAGACGCTCGATCTCGACAGCGGCCGCTCGCCGGTCCGGCAGATCGGCTATGCGCCGCTGACGCCCGCGGCGCGCGCCGCGCTGGCCGGCGCGAAGCCGCTGCCGGCCGATCCGCTCGCGGCTGCGACGCTCAGCGCGCCCGTCTCGAACTCGCCGGTCGTGCGCTTCGGTGCGTCCGACGCGGCGCCGCTCACGCGCGCGCTGCGCACCGGCGATATCGCGCTCGGCGTTCACCCTGCCGACGACGACACTTCCCGCGACGCCCGTACCCTGACGCTGTTCCTGCCCGTGGCGTCTTCGCCGCTGGCGGCCGCCAAGCCCTCCGGCACGCGGGAAGGCGGCGCCGACGGGATGCTGTTCGCGGCGCTGAGCCCGCGGCGCCTGATCGAGCGGGCGCTCGATGCGGAGCGCGGAATCGACCTGTGGATGACCGCCGGCGGCGATGCGCGCGCGATCGCCAGCGTCGAGACGACGACCGACGAAGCATCGGCGTCACCCGACCTGATGCGGCGCACCGATGTGCTGAATTTCGGCGGCACCGCGCTGACGCTCGCCTATTCCGCGGACGGCCGGCCGAGCGCGACCGGCGCGCAGCGTGCGGCCGGCACCGTGCTCGCCGCCGGGCTGATCGCGTCGTTCGCGTTCGCGGCGCTCGTCCATGCGTTGCTGCGCGGGCGCGCCGACGCCGGTGCAAGCAGCCGCGGCATCCTCAACGAGGCGCGGATGATGGGCATCATCCGTTCGTCGATGGAAGCGATCATCACGATCGACGAGAAGCAGACAGTCGTGATCTTCAACCCGATGGCCGAACAGGTGTTCGGCGTGTCCGCGATGGAAGCGATCGGCGCGCCGCTGTCGCGCTTCATTCCCGAACGGTTCCGCGCCGCGCACGCGAAGCACGTCGACCAGTTCGGCGTGACGGGCGTGTCCGAGCGGCAGATGGGCCGCCAGCGCGTGCTGTTCGGGCTGCGGGCCAACGGCGAGGAATTCCCGATCGAAGCGTCGATCTCGCAGATCCGCGACGCGTCGGGCAAGCTGTATACGGTGATGCTGCGCGACATCACCGAGCGGCAACGGGCCGAAAATGCGTTGAAGCAATCGCGCGAGGAATTGCGCGAATTGTCCGCGAACCTGCAGAACGTGCGCGAGGAGGAAAAGACCCGTATCGCGCGCGAACTGCACGACGACCTCGGGCAACAGCTCACCGCATTGAAGATGGACCTGTCGGTCGTCGAGCAGCAATTGCGGATGCCCGGCCGCGCGCAACCCGATGAAGGCGTGCAGACGCATCTGCAAGGCATGCGGCGGCTGATCGACGCGACGGTCGCGTCGGTGCGGCGCATCGCGGCCGACCTGCGGCCGGTGATGCTCGACGATCTCGGCCTCGTGCCCGCGATCGAATGGCTCGCGAACGATTTCACGAACCGCTACGGGATCGATGTCGAGCGCCACATCGAAACCGGCGGCCTCACGTTCACCAGCGCGGGCGCGACCACGCTGTTCCGCATCGTCCAGGAAGCGCTGACGAACGTCGCGCGCCATGCGGATGCGACGCGCGTGGCGTTGCGGCTCGACATCGAGGAAGGCTTTTGCGTGCTGCGCGTCGCGGACAACGGCCGCGGCGCGGCGCCCGGCGGCCCGGCCCACGAGGACAAATCGTTCGGCCTGATCGGCATTCGCGAACGCGCCCACATGCTGGGCGGCACCGTGACGATCGACACCGCGCTCGCGCGCGGCTTCTCGATTACCGTCGCCTTTCCGCTCGCCACCGTTCAACAGGACACGCTCATCACATGATCAAGGTGCTCATCGCCGACGACCATACGCTCGTACGCGACGGTCTGCGGCACATCCTCCAGAACGCCACCGGATTCGAGGTGGCCGGCGAAGCCTGCGACGGCCCGTCGACGATCGCGCTGGTGCGTGCGACGCCCGCGCAGGTGCTCGTGCTCGACCTGTCGATGCCCGGCCGCAACGGCGTCGAGCTGATCAAGCAGATCAAGGACGAAAAGCCAGCGCTGCGCGTGCTGGTGCTCACCATGCACGCGGAGCAGCAATACGCGGTGCGGGCGTTCCGCGCGGGCGCGTCGGGCTATCTGACGAAGGAAAGCGCGAGCGCGGAGCTGGTCGGCGCGGTCACGAAAGTGGCGTCGGGCGGTGTCTACGTGAGCCTCGCGATGGCCGAGCAGTTCGCGCAGAGCCTGAACGAGCCGGCCGAAACGCTGCCGCACCAGCGGCTGTCCGACCGCGAATTCGACGTGTTCCGTCGGATCGCCGCCGGCCAGACGCTGACCGAGATCGCGAATGCGCTGTGCGTGAGCGCGAAGACGGTCAGCACCTACAAGACCCGGATCCTGGAAAAGATGCAGATGCCGCACGAAGCGGCGCTCGTGCGCTACGCGATGCGGCACAAGCTGCTCGACGAGACGGACGACGTCTGAGCCGGCGTCGTGCAGGCCCGGTCGGGCCCGCGCGTGATCGTTACTTCGCGGGCACCGGGCACGCGAGGTCGCCTTCCTCGCAGGACAGATAGCCCTTCAGGGTGTCGGTGCGCGCTTTCGTCAGATCGTCGAGACAGGTCGATACGACCATCGGGTATGCACTGCCGTCCTCGGCATTCGCGCTCGAGAAACGGCATTCGGCGTCGCGGTACGCGATCCACGCGCGCTGCGCATTCACGAGCTTGTCGGCAAGCGGCCGCGCGTCGCGCAGGCGCGCGGTGACGGCCTGGTAAGTCCGGTTCAGTTCCCCGTCGGATTTCTTGTACGCGCGATCGGCACACGCCGTCATCGTCGCCTGATCCGTCGCGTCCGCACAATTCGCCTGCGCATGGGCGACGCTCGCCACCAGCGCCAGCGAGCCCAGCAGACCGGTCAAGACACGCATGGATGCTCCTTGTCGTTCGTTGAAGTGTGGAACCCGACGCCCTGCTGCGCCCCGTATGAATGGGCCGCGCCACGCGCCGCGGCGACATCGACCGCGATGCTAGCGCACGTGCGGCGGATTGTCAGCGGGGTGCGGCGCGGCGAGTGACGTGATCATGCACGCCAAGGTATCGCGCGGATCCCGCGGCGATCGGCATCCGGCGTTTCGCTCATGCGCGCCGCAGGCTATCCGCGACCGATTCGGCCGACCTCGTGCATCGGGCCGCCCAATGAAGAAGACGCAAAAAAGCCTGCACGCGATACGCGTGCAGGCTTTCTCGATACGGCTTCAATCGCGGCCGTCGAGGGCCGCGCGGCAACGACCGGCTCAGTGGCCGAAGTACACCGACGAGCGGTCGCTCACGGCCGGCACGGCCGCACGCTGGCCCGACTGCGACGTCGCGACCGGGTTCGCACCGTAGCCGGTGGCGTCGGCTTGCGCGCCGGCATTCTGCGCGGCGGCGATCTTGGCCTGGGCGGCCTGGATGTTTTCCGGGTAGTTGATCCAGTCGTTCGGGTTGTAGCCGGCCTTTTCGAGCTGGACCAGTTCGGCGCGCACTTGCGCGCGGGTCAGCGGCTGCTGGTTCGATTGGGCGAACGAGACGACCGGTGCGGCCACCAGGGCGGCCAGTGCAACTGCCTTGATCAGCGATTTCATGATGCGTTACCTCCAGGATTGTTTTGTCAGGCGCTTCGGACTCGAGGTCGTTGCGCATGAGTAGAAGTCTAGGAGGCGCGGCTATCAGGGTAAATACTTAAATCGCAAATTCACTGTTGACCGAAACCGTACAATCGAGCGGGAATAAGTCGTTTCGTCAGACGATTATCGGCGTTCGTGCACCGAATGCCGCGATACGGCAGCCGGCACGCGCGGGTCGCGCGTTCAACGCAGGCGATCGGTATCCGCCGACGCCATCTGCCTGTCGAACAGCAGCGCCTTGAGGCGAATCAGGTCGTCGGCATCGATGTCGCCGAACGCCGCACGATGGAGCGTCAGCGCGGGCGGCGCCGGGTCGGCATGCACGGCCCGCACGGTGCCATCGAGCGCCAGCCGCTCGATGCGACCGCCGGTTTCGTACGGAAGCAGCACGCGCAACGGCTCGCCGGTCGCTGCGATCGGCCGGTCGACGGCGATCGACAGCCCGTTCAGGCTGATGTCGTGCACCACCCCGATGCCTTCCGTCCCTTCCGCTCCGCCGCTGCAGCAGGCCGCGATGCGCACCGGCAGGCGCGGCTCCGCGCGCGTGCGCAGCCGGTCGACGAACCCTGGCGGCGACAGGACCATGAACGGCGCGGCGCCCGACACCTGCACCGATTCGACCGTCGCGCCGAAACGCGATACCGCGGCCCGGCCGATCGCCACTGCTTCGACGTCGTCGCCGCGGGCGAAATCGAGCACGGTGGCGGGCTGCGGCTCGACGAACAGCGCACC
>FTHQ01000133.1_pt1 | contig 33772 bp, 35 predicted proteins | sample 1641001 | NCBI WGS metagenome assembly FTHQ01 (sample SAMEA3914872, study PRJEB12502) | metagenome | biome: forest; material: soil | place: Canada | collected 2011-07-03 | depth 0.3 m | reverse complement strand
GGCTTCGGGCGCGACCGACGCATCGGCTGCCGCCGCCGCGTCCGCGCCGGCCGCCCCGGCCGCGCCCACCGCCCCGTTCTCGGTCGATTCGTCGAAGATCAGCGCGGGCGACACCGCGTGGATGCTGACGTCGACCGCGCTCGTGCTGTTCATGACGATCCCGGGCCTCGCGCTGTTCTACGCGGGCATGGTCCGCAAGAAGAACGTGCTCGCGACCGTGATGCAGAGCTTCGCGATCACCGCGGTGATCACGGTGCTGTGGACGGTGGTCGGCTACAGCCTCGCGTTCACGCCGGGCAACGGCTTCATCGGCGGCCTGTCGCGCGCGTTCCTGCACGGCATGAACTACATCAAGGGCGACAAGGCGACGACGCTGACGGTCAGCCATCTCGCGACGACGATTCCGGAATCGGTCTACTTCGTCTACCAGATGACGTTCGCGATCATCACGCCGGCGCTGATCTGCGGCGCGTTCGCCGACCGGATGAAGTTCTCGGCGATGCTCGTGTTCATGACGCTCTGGTCGCTGATCGTCTACGTGCCGATCGCGCACATGGTGTGGGAGCCGACCGGCTGGCTGTCGGCCGACGGCGTGCTCGACTTCGCGGGCGGCACGGTGGTGCACATCAACGCCGGTATCGCGGGCCTCGTGTCGTGCCTCGTGCTCGGCAAGCGCGTCGGCTACGGCCGTGAATCGATGGCGCCGCACAACCTGGTGCTGACGATGATCGGCGGCTCGATGCTGTGGGTCGGCTGGTTCGGCTTCAACGCGGGCTCCGCGGTCGCGGCCGATGGCCGTGCCGGCTTCGCGATGCTGACCACGCAAGTGGCGACCGCCTGCGCGGCGCTCGGCTGGATGTTTGCCGAGTGGATCGCGAAGGGCAAGCCGTCGGTGCTCGGCATCGTGTCGGGCGCGGTCGCGGGTCTCGTGGCGATCACGCCGGCCGCCGGTTTCGTCGGCGTGGCGGGCGCACTGGTGATCGGTATCGCGGCGGGCGTCGTCTGCTTCTGGTCGGCAACCTGGCTCAAGTCCAAGCTCGGCTACGACGATTCGCTCGACGCGTTCGGCGTGCACGGCATCGGCGGGATTCTCGGCGCGCTGCTAACGGGCGTATTCGCGGTCAAGGACATCGGCGGCTTCGACGGCAGCCTGCTGCTGCAGGCCAAGGGCGTGCTGATCACGCTGGTCTACAGCGGCGTGCTGAGCTTCGTGCTGCTGAAGCTGATCGACCTGACGATCGGCCTGCGCGTGACCGAAGAGGAAGAGCGCGAAGGTCTCGACGTGATCCTGCACGGCGAGCACGTGGAATAAGTCACACGAATCAACGGCGGGCCGCCGCGACGACGGCGCCCGCCCCGAATGAGCGCAGCGACTTCGGCCCGCCTACCCGGCGGGCTTTTTTTCTCCTGCCACCCGCTGCCGTAGCGGATAACCCTTCACTCTATCGGGTCAATAGCCGAAAAGTTCCTCGATATCCTTGCGAAGCCGGGAACAATCCCCAAATGGGCAAGGCAATTGCTCTACAATCTTCATTCTCCCGCTCGCGAGTGATTCATGGTTCCCCACCTCGTTACCGCGTTGAACGGTCCGCTGCTCGAACTCGAGCAGAAGATCCTCGACGCGACGCCTGCGATCGAACGCTGGTTCAGGCTCGAATGGCAGGAACACACCCCGCCGTTCTATTGTTCGGTGGACCTGCGCAATGCCGGCTTCAAGCTGGCGCCCGTCGACGCGAACCTGTTTCCCGGCGCATTCAACAATTTGCCGTCCGAAGTGCTGCCGCTCGCCGTGCAGGCCGCGATGGCCGCGATCGAGAAAATCTGCCCGGACGCGAAGAATCTGCTCGTGATTCCCGAGCTGCCGACCCGCAACGCGTTCTACCTGGAAAACGTCGCGCGCCTCGCGACGATCATGCGCCAGGCCGGCCTGAACGTGCGCTTCGGCTCGCTCGACCCGAGCATCACCGACATGACGCCGATCACGCTGGCCGACGGCCAGAAGATCGTGCTCGAACCGCTCGAGCGTTCGCAGCGCCGCCTCGGCCTGAAGAATTTCGATCCGTGCTCGATCCTGCTGAACAACGACCTGTCGGCCGGCATCCCGGCCGTGCTGGAAAACCTGCACGAGCAGTACCTGCTGCCGCCGCTGCACGCAGGCTGGGCCGTGCGCCGCAAGTCGACGCATTTCTCGTGCTACGACGACGTCGCGAAGAAGTTCGCGAAGATGGTCGGCGTCGATCCGTGGATGGTGAATCCGTATTTCGCGCACGTGGAAGGCGTCGACTGGCAGGCGCATGAAGGCGAGCAGGCGCTCGCCGACGCGATCGACGGCGTGCTGAAGAAGATCGCGCGCAAGTATCGCGAATACGGGATCAGCGAGAAGCCGTACGTCGTCGTGAAGGCCGACGCGGGCACCGCCGGCCGGGGCGTGATGACCGTGCACGACGCGGCCGAGATCGGCCGCATGACGAAGGCCGAGCGCGCGCAGATGGCCGAATCGAAGGCCGGCCTCGCGGTGCGCGACGTGATCGTGCAGGAAGGCGTCTACACGTTCGAGCGCGTCGGCGACGAAGTGGCCGAGCCGGTCGTCTACATGATCGACCGCTACGTGGTCGGCGGCTTCTACCGCACGCACGGCGGCCGCGAGCGCGACCAGAACCTGAACGCGCCGGGCATGCACTACGTGCCGCTCGGCTTCGAGCACACCGCGCTGCCGGATGCAGGCGCCAAGCCGGGCGCCGCGCCGCCGAACCGTTTCTACATGTACGGCGTCGTCGCGCGGCTGTCGCTGATCGCGTCGTCGATCGAACTGGAAAAGACCGATCCCGAAGCCATCCAGGTGTAACGGCTTCGCTACGTACAGGACCCGCATGGACATTCTTTTTATCGCCGACCCGCTCGAGCATTTCAAGATCTACAAGGATTCGACCTACGCGATGATGGTGGAGGCCGCCCGGCGCGGGCATGCGGTGTACGCGTGCGAGCCGCGCCACCTCGCGTGGACGGGCTCGGCCGTCGAGGCCGACGTGCGGCGCATCACGTTCGTCGGCGAGCTGGACGACCTGCATCGCGACACCTGGTTCGACGCGGGCCCGGTCGACGCGCGCCGTCTCGAATCGTTCGGCGCGGTGCTGATGCGCAAGGATCCGCCGTTCGACATGGAGTACGTGACGTCGACGTGGCTGCTCGAGCTGGCCGAGCGCGCGGGTGCACGCGTGTTCAACAAGGCGCAGTCGATCCGCGACCATTCGGAGAAGCTCGCGATCGGCGAGTTTCCGCAGTTCGTCGCGCCGACGCTCGTCACGCGCGACGCGAAACGGCTGCGCGCGTTCCACGCCGAGCACGGCGACGTGATCCTGAAGCCGCTCGACGGGATGGGCGGGATGGGCGTGTTCCGCGTGAAGCCGGACGGCATGAACCTCGGTTCGATCGTCGAGATGCTGAGCCACGACGGCACGCGCTCGGTGATGGCGCAGAAGTTCATTCCCGAGATCAAGGCCGGCGACAAGCGCATCCTGCTGATCGGCGGCGAGCCGGTGCCGTATTCGCTCGCGCGGATTCCGCAGGGCAGCGAGGTGCGCGGCAATCTCGCCGCGGGCGGGCTCGGCGTCGCGCAGCCGCTGACGGCCCGCGACCGCGAGATCGCCGACACGCTCGGGCCCGTGCTCGCATCGCGCGGGCTGCTGCTGGTCGGGCTCGACGCGATCGGCGACTGGCTGACCGAGGTGAACGTCACGAGCCCGACGTGCTTCCGCGAGATCATGGAGCAGACGGGTTTCGACGTCGCCGCGATGTTCATCGACGCGCTGGAGCGTGCGGCCGCGTAGGCCCGACCCGTTTCCCGCGCAACCCCGGCGGCGGCCGCGCAGGTCCCCCGTCGCCGGAGCAGCTTGACCGGCCTGCTACAATGCCCGCTCGCCCGGTGCCGTGATCGGCGCACCGAAGGCCCGGCGGTCGGGCCGACACTGTTGCAAGGCTGAACATGAAACGTTCCCCACACTCGCTACGCTCATTGCCCCGCCGCGGGGTATCGGCCCGCCAGGGGCGGCCGGGAGCGATCTGACATGGCCGGGATCCTGATCATCGCGCACGCCCCGCTCGCCACCGCGCTGCGGGACTGTATCGCGCACATCTACGGCGGCGTACCTGCCCGCATCGGCTGCATCGACGTGATGGCGGACAGCGATCCGACCCAGGTGATGGCGTTTGCGCACGCGGAACTCGCGCGGCTGCGGGAAGAAAACGGCGTGGTCGTACTGACCGACATGTACGGCGCGACGCCCGCGAACATCGCGGGCCAGCTCGCGAAGCTCGACAACGTGCGCGTGCTGGCCGGCGTGAACCTGCCGATGCTCGTGCGAGCCGTCTGCTACCGCACCGTGCCGCTCGACAAGCTGGTCGACAAGGCGCTGTCCGGCGGCGCGAAGGGCGTCCACGAGGTGTCGTCCGGCACGCCGCCGCCGCCGACGGAAACCGGCTGCGGCCAGTGCGCGCCGATTCCGCCGGAGCCGCAACCGCGCACCGAATCGCACTGAGCCGCCGTTTTCCGTTTTAGACCGACCCGCCGACGCGTGCCGCCGGCGGTCCAGACCGACCCGACCGAGAATCATGCTTCAACAAGAAACCACCATCGTCAATAAATTGGGGCTCCATGCGCGCGCATCGGCCAAGCTTACGCAACTGGCCGGCAACTTCCAGTCCGAAGTCTGGATGACACGCAACGGGCGCAAGATCAATGCGAAGAGCATCATGGGCGTGATGATGCTGGCGGCCGGCATCGGCAGCACCGTGACGATCGAAACCGAAGGGCCCGACGAGCGGGAAGCGATGGACGCGCTGCTGAAGCTGATCGCCGACAAGTTCGGCGAAGGCCAGTGATCGCCACGCGGAATCATTGCCGTTTCCAGTCAGAATGCCGCGGATCTCGCGGCATTTTTTTCGTCGGAAGCATTGATGCGGAATGCGCAATGCTGCGCTGCATGCAGTCAGCAGGGAGTCGCGGAATTTATAATCGCTAACCGGGGTCATAAGCGCATCGCAGCAGTGTGCCGCGGCTTTACTTGTACAGAGGAGGTGCGCGTGTCCTTCACGCTGCATGGCATTCCCGTCTCACGAGGTATCGCGATCGGGCGAGCGTATCTGATCGCGCCGGCGGCGCTCGACGTCGCCCATTACCTGATCGAGGCCAACCAGATCGACGCCGAAGTGGAGCGATTCCGCACGGCGCTCGACGTCGTGCGTCGCGAGCTCGAAGCGCTGCGCGCCGACCTGACCGACGACACCCCGAGCGAAGTCGGCGCATTCATCGACGTCCACACGATGATCCTGAGCGACGAGATGCTCGTGCAGGAAACCATCGACCTGATCCGCACGCGCCGCTACAACGTCGAATGGGCGCTGACCGAGCAACTCGAACTGCTGACGCGCCATTTCGACGACATCGAGGACGAGTACCTGCGCGAGCGCAAGGCCGACATCGAGCAAGTGGTCGAGCGTGTGCTGAAGGCGCTCGCCGGTGCGCCGTCCGCGTCGCAGGCGCTCGACGGCGCGGCCAGGAACGGCACGAACGACATGATCGTCGTCGCGCACGACATCGCGCCGGCCGACATGATGCAGTTCAAGACGCAGTCGTTCCAGGCGTTCGTCACCGATCTCGGCGGGCGCACGTCGCACACGGCGATCGTCGCGCGCAGTCTCGGCATTCCGGCCGCGGTCGGCGTGCAGCACGCGAGCTCGCTGATCCGCCAGGACGACCTGATCATCGTCGACGGCGACCAGGGCATCGTGATCGTCGATCCGGCGCCGATCGTCCTCGAGGAATATTCGTACCGCCAGTCCGAGAAGCTGCTGGAGCAACGCAAGCTGCAGCGCCTGAAGTTCTCGCCGACGCAAACGTTGTGCGGCACGAAGATCGAGCTGTACGCGAACATCGAGCTGCCCGACGACGCGAAGGCGGCCGTCGAGGCCGGCGCGGTCGGCGTCGGCCTGTTCCGCTCCGAGTTCCTGTTCATGCATCAGAAGGAGATGCCGGAAGAGGAGGAGCAGTTCGCCGCGTACAAGCGGGCCGTCGAGTGGATGAAGGGCATGCCGGTGACGATCCGCACGATCGACGTCGGCGCCGATAAACCGCTCGAGGCGCTCGACGAAGGCTACGAAACGGCGCCGAACCCGGCGCTCGGGCTGCGCGCGATCCGCTGGAGCCTGTCCGAGCCGCAGATGTTCCTCACGCAGTTGCGTGCGATCCTGCGCGCGTCCGCGTTCGGCCAGGTGAAGATCCTGATCCCGATGCTCGCGCATGCGCAGGAGATCGACCAGACGCTCGACCTGATCCGCGAGGCGAAGCGCCAGCTTGACGACGCGGGGCTCGCATACGATCCGAACGTGCGCCTCGGCGCGATGATCGAGATCCCGGCCGCGGCGATCGCGCTGCCGCTGTTCCTGAAGCGCTTCGACTTCCTGTCGATCGGCACGAACGACCTGATTCAGTACACGCTCGCGATCGATCGCGCGGACAACGCGGTCGCGCACTTGTACGACCCGCTGCATCCGGCCGTGCTGCATCTGATCGCGTACACGCTGCGCGAAGCGAAGCGCGCGGGCGTGTCGGTGTCGGTGTGCGGGGAGATGGCGGGCGACCCGGCGCTCACGCGCCTGTTGCTCGGGATGGGGCTCACCGAGTTCTCGATGCACCCGAGCCAGTTGCTCGTCGTGAAGCAGGAGATCCTGCGCGCGCACCTGAAGGCGCTCGAAAAGCCGACGGCCGACGTGCTGGCCGCGTTCGAGCCGGAGGAAGTGCAGGCGGCGCTGCAGCGGCTGTCGGTCGCCGAGCCGCGGGCGGACGCGGCCGCGTAGGCGTTTTCGTCGCCGCCAACTGTCGCGAAGTGTCACGCATGCGCGTCCAGCGCATGCCCGTCGCGCGTCAGTGCCGACCCCCGCACACGGGGCAGTCGGCCTGGCGCGCGATTTTCATCGTCGTCCATTCCATCCGCAGCGAATCGAGCATCATCAGCCGGCCGTTGAGCGTCTTGCCGATGCCGCCGATCACGCGCAGCGCCTCGGCCGCCTGCATCGCGCCGATGATCCCGACGGTCGGCGCGAACACGCCCATCGTCGAACACGCGACTTCCTCGAACGGCTGGTCTTCCGGGAACACGCACGCATAGCAGGGCGCGGCCGCGTCGCGGAAGTCGAACGTGCTGATCTGGCCGTCGAAGCGCAGCGCGGCGCCCGACACGAGCGGCACGCCGTGCGCGACGCACGCGCGATTGATCGCGTGCCGCGTCGCGAAGTTGTCGGTGCAGTCGAGCACGACGCTCGCATGCGGCACGTGCGCGTCGAGCCACGCATCGTCGACGCGCTCCGCGACCGCGTTCACCGTCACCTCGGGGTTCAGTTGCGCGAGCGCGTCGCGCCCCGACTCGACCTTGCTGCGGCCGACCGAGGCCGTCACGTGCAGGATCTGCCGCTGCAGGTTCGTGAGGTCGACCGTGTCGGCGTCGACGAGCGTGAGCGTGCCGACTCCGGACGCCGCGAGATACATCGCGGCCGGCGAGCCGAGGCCGCCCGCGCCGACGACGATCGCATGCGCATCGAGAAAGCGCTGCTGCGCCTCGATGCCGATCTCGTCGACGAGGATGTGGCGGGAGTAGCGAAGGAGTTGATCGTCGTTCATGGGGAGTCGTGAGCGAGGCGGGCGGACGTTCGTTATTTTAGGCGCGCATGAAAAACGGGCCATCGCGGTCTTCCCGCGATGGCCCGTTCGATGCCGGCCGGCGCTTACTTCGGCGCGGATGCGGGCTTCGGTGCGGAAGCCGGCTTCGCGGCGCTTGCGCCCGATGCCTTCGACGCCGTCGCCGCCTTCGCGGCCGGGCTCTTGGTCGTGCTCTCGGCGAGCAGCGACTTCGATTCCTGGACCGGCTTGCCTTCGAGCTTGTTGAGCGCCTGCTGCATCATGAAGTCGTCGGCGCTGCCGAACTCGATCGGCTTGCGATCGCGATCCTTCTGGCGTTGCTCCGGCGTCTTCTTGTCGTTCTGCTCTTCGAGAATGCGCAGCTGATCCATCCGGCGCTGTTCGCGTTCTTCCTGCTCCTTCTTCTCGTTCGGATCCTGCGTGTTCGCGAGGTGGTTCGTGTAGTCGACCTCGCGCGTCACGAGCACGTCGTCCGGATCGCCGTCCGCGTACTGATCGACCGGCACGTCCGGCGTGATGCCCTTGTTCTGGATGGAGCGGCCGCTCGGCGTGTAGTAGTACGCGGTGGTCAGACGCAGCGCGGTGTCGGCCGTCATCGGGCGCACCGTCTGCACCGAACCCTTGCCGAACGTCGTCTTGCCCATGATCTGCGCGCGCTTCGAATCCTGCAGCGCACCGGCGACGATTTCCGACGCGGACGCCGAATACGCGTTCGTCAGCACGATCATCGGCACGGTCTTGAAGATCGGCGGCAGGTTCTTCAGCGGATCGCCGTCGAAGGACGGCAGGCGATAGTTGTCGTACGTATCGCGGTAGACCTGCTTCGAATCGGGGATCTGGCCGTTGGTCGACACGACGACCGAGTCGGGCGGCAGGAACGCGCCGGCCACGCCGACCGCGCTCTGCAGCAGGCCGCCGCCGTTGTTGCGCAGGTCGAGGATGAGGCCCTTCAGGTTCGGTTGCTGGCGCGCGATGTCCTGCAGCTTCTGCGCGAGATCGGGCGTCGTGCGCTCCTGGAAGCTCGTGATGCGGACATACGCGTAGCCCGGATCGAGCATCTTCATCTTCACGCTCTGGACCTTGATGATCGCGCGCGTGACCGTGACCGGGAACGTGCGGTCGTCGCTCTTGCGGAAGATCGTCAGCGTGACCTTGGTGCCCGGCTCGCCGCGCATCTGCTTGACGGCCTTGTCGAGCGTCATGCCGCGCACCGGCTTGTCGTTGATGCGCGTGATCAGGTCGCCCGGACGGATGCCGGCGCGGAACGCGGGGGTGTCCTCGATCGGCGAGATCACCTTGACGAGGCCGTCTTCCTGCGAGATCTCGATGCCGAGACCCGCGAAGCGGCCCTTCGTTTGCTCCTGCAGCTCGTCATAGTCGGTCTTGTCGAGGAACGACGAGTGCGGATCGAGGCTCGACACCATGCCCTTGATCGCCGCCGTCAGCAGCTTCTTGTCGTCGACCGGTTCGACGTACTCGCGCTTGATCTGCCCGAATACCTCCGCGAACAGGCGGAGCTGGTCGAGGGGAAGCGGCGCCGTGGCGGTCTGCTCGGCCGATGCGGAAACCTGCAGCGTGGCGAACACGCCCGTGGCGAGGCCCGCGGCAATCAGGCCGATGTTCTTCAAATTCATTCGCATAGAGAGTCTGGTGCGGTCGGGAAGCGCGTGGCGGTAGCGGGGATGTAGCGGACAAGTATAACTGTTCGTCCGATAACTCAGTGGAACGGCGCGAAAAGCGTCGAAAAGGCCGCAGAGGCCCCGGCGGGGGCGCTGCGGTTCGAAAGCGGGTTCGACCGCAGCGGGGCCGCGAAGGTTCGCGCGGCGTGCAGCGTGCAGCGGGCGACCGGGGCCGGGCGCGCCGCGCCGGAACCGGGCCTGCCCGCCGCGTCGGGCGTCAGCCCGCCTTGCCTTGCTTCGCGACGGCGGCCTGCGCCTGCGCGATCGCTTCCTGGTCGCCGAGGTAATAGTGCTTGATCGGCTTCAGATTCTCGTCGAGCTCATAGACGAGCGGCACGCCGTTCGGGATGTTCAGGCCGACGATGTCGCTGTCCGAGATGCCGTCGAGGTACTTGATCAGCGCGCGCAGCGAGTTGCCGTGCGCGGCGATCAGCACCTGCTTGCCGGCGCGCACCGCCGGCGCGATCGACTCGTTCCACAGCGGCAGCACGCGCGCGACCGTGTCCTTCAGGCACTCGGTGAGCGGCAGCTGCTCGCGCGGCACCTTCGCGTAGCGCGGGTCGTTGAACGGCGCGCGTTCGTCGGTCGGCTCGAGGGCGGGCGGCGGCGTGTCGTAGCTGCGACGCCACACGAGCACCTGCTCGTCGCCGAATTTGGCGGCCGTTTCCGCCTTGTTCAGGCCCGACAGCGCACCGTAGTGGCGCTCGTTCAGGCGCCACGAATGGACGACCGGCAGGTACATCAGGTCCATCTTGTCCTGCACGTGCCACAGCGTGCGGATCGCGCGCTTGAGCACCGACGTGTACGCGATGTCGAACGTGTAGCCGGCCTCCTTGAGCAATTCGCCGGCCTGATAGGCCTCGTTGCGACCCTGTTCGGTCAGGTCGACGTCGACCCAGCCGGTGAAGCGGTTTTCCTTGTTCCACGTCGATTCGCCGTGGCGGATGAGAACGAGTTTGTACATGGATCTTGCGGTCGGTAGTGATAGGGAAGCGGGGCGCGTCGCACGGGACCGAACCGGGGCCCGACATCGCGCAAGACGGTTATTTTATAATGGCGGGATTGTCCTCATCCGATTTCTCTTTTTCCGGCGGCATTCCGTGACGTTCTTTACCAATTACACGAACCTGGCCCTTATCGCGATCCTGCTGGTTTCTGGCGGCCTGCTCGCATGGCCGGCCCTGCGCCGCGGCCGCGGCGGCCTGTCGGCCGCCGAGGCGACGCAGCTCATCAATCGCCGCAACGCGGTCGTGATCGACCTGCGCGCCGCGTCCGACTTCGCCGCCGGCCACCTGCCGTCGGCGCGTCAGGTCGCGGCGGGCGAGATCGGCGCGAAAATTGCGCAGGTCGCGAAGAACAAGAGCGCCCCGGTGCTGCTCGTCTGCCAGAACGGCCAGCAGTCGCAGAAGGCGGCGCGCGAGGTCGAGGCGGCGGGGTACGCCGAGGTGCACGTGCTCGAAGGCGGCGTGGCCGCCTGGCAGCAGGCCGGGATGCCGGTCGTCAAACAAGGAGTGGCGAAGTGAACAAGGTTTTGATGTACAGCACGCAGGTGTGTCCGTATTGCATGCAGGCCGAGCGCCTGCTGAAGCTGCGCGGCGTCGAGCAGATCGAAAAGGTGCTGATCGATCGCGATCCGGCCCGCCGCGAGGAAATGATGACGCGCACGGGGCGCCGCACGGTGCCGCAGATCTATATCGGCGACACGCACGTCGGCGGCTACGACGATCTGTCGAAGCTCGACCGCGAAGGCGGCCTCGTGCCGCTTCTGCAAGCGGCCTGATTAGGGCAGAATGGCCGCCGGCCGCGCCGCGGCTTGGGCGCGCAGGATTCATCCGTGGCGGCCGGCGAACAGCCGGGCCGCCCCGTCACCACTTTTAGGGAAACACCATGTCCGACGTCGAAAACCAACCGTTCTTCAACATCCAGCGCGTCTACCTGAAGGATATGTCGCTCGAGCAGCCGAATTCGCCGGCGATCTTCCTCGAGCAGGACATGCCGTCGGTTGAAGTCGAAGTCGACGTCAAGGCCGACCGCCTCGCGGAAAGCGTGTTCGAAGTCGTCGTGTCGGGTACCGTCACCGCGAAGGTGAAGGACAAGGTCGCGTTCCTGATCGAAGCGAAGCAGGCCGGCATTTTCGACATTCGCAACATTCCGGACGAACAGCTCGACCCGCTCGTCGGCATCGCATGCCCGACGATCCTGTTCCCGTACCTGCGCTCGAACATCGCCGACGCGATCACGCGCGCCGGCTTCCCGCCGATCCACCTCGCGGAAATCAACTTCCAGGCGCTGTACGAGCAGCGTCTCGCGCAGCTCCAGCAGCAGGCTGGTGCGGCAGGCGCACCGAACGGCGCGCCGAATGGCACGACGCTGAACTGACGTTTCGCTCGGACCGGTGCTGGGTATGAAAGTAGCCGTTCTCGGCGCCGGTGCCTGGGGCACCGCGCTCGCGGGCCATCTGGCCGCGCGGCACGATACGCTTTTGTGGGCGCGCGACGCCGCGCTCATCGCCGGGCTGCAGGCCCGGCACGAAAATTCCCGCTATCTGGACGGCATCGCGTTGCCTGACGCGCTGCGCTACGACGCCGATCTCGGCGTCGCGCTCGCGCATGGCGCCGCGGACGACGCGCTGTGCGTGATCGCCGCGCCGGTGGCCGGGCTGCGCACGCTGTGTCACGCGATGCGCGATGCCGGCTGCGTGCCCGCGCATATCGTCTGGGTCTGCAAGGGCTTCGAGGCCGACACGCACCTGCTGCCGCATCAGGTGATCGCGGCCGAGCTGCCCGGACAGCAGAGCAACGGCGTGCTGTCGGGCCCGAGTTTCGCGCGCGAGGTCGGGCAGTCGCTGCCCGTCGCATTGACGGTGGCGAGCACGTCGGCCGGATGCCGCGAGCGCACGCTCGCCGCGTTCCATCACGGCGCGATGCGGATCTATACGGGCGACGACGTGGTCGGCGTCGAGGTCGGCGGCGCGGTGAAGAACGTGCTGGCGATCGCGACCGGCATTTCCGACGGCCTCGGCCTCGGGCTGAACGCACGCGCCGCGCTGATCACGCGTGGCCTCGCCGAAATGTCGCGGCTCGGCGTGGCGCTCGGCGGCCGCGCGGAAACCTTCACGGGCCTCACGGGCCTCGGCGACCTGATCCTCACCGCGACGGGCGACCTGTCGCGCAACCGCACGGTCGGCCTGCAACTGGCGGCCGGCCGCACGCTCAACGACATCCTCGGCGCGCTCGGCCACGTGGCCGAAGGCGTGCGCTGCGCGCAGGCCGTGCTGGCGCTCGCGCGCGCGCAATCGATCGAAATGCCGATTGCGGAAGCCGTGTGCGGGGTGCTGTTCGACGGCATCGCGCCGCGCGACGCCGTCAGCGGCCTGTTGCGCCGCGACGCGCGCGCCGAGTAGCGCGAGCCGGGTTCGCCCGGCACGGTTGCGCCGGGCGCGCGGCGCCAAAGCGGACTACGCTTGAACAATCTCCGGCGTTCCGCGAGGTCGTCATGCTGCAGATCCATTCCACCACGCTCGATGCGCAAGTCGTCGACATCACGACGCTCGAGGTCGACGCAATCGTCAACGCCGCGAACGGCTCGCTGCTCGGCGGGGGCGGTGTCGACGGCGCGATTCACCGCGCGGCCGGCCCCGGCCTGCTCGCCGAGTGCCGCACGCTCGGCGGCTGCGACACCGGCGACGCGAAGCTCACGCGCGGCCACGGGCTGCCGGCGCGCTATGTGATCCACGCGGTCGGGCCGGTCTGGTACGGCGGCGCGCGTGGCGAGGCCGAGTTGCTCGCGTCGTGCTACCGGCGCGCGATCGAGCTGGCCGAAGAAGTCGCCGCGACGTCGATCGCGTTCCCGGCGATCAGTTGCGGGGTCTACCGCTATCCGGCCGAAGCCGCCGTCGATATCGCGGTCGGCACCGTCGCCGAGATGCTCGCGCAGGCGCCGAACCTCACACGCGTGGTGTTCGCGTGCTTTTCTCCCGATATCTACGACCTGTACCGCGCACGGCTCGCGCGAACCTGACGCGTTCGATGCCGCGCGCGACGAGCGTCAGGCGCCGCCTTCGAAGCCGGCCTGGCGCCACGCCTCGAACACGACCACCGCGACCGTGTTCGACAGGTTCAGGCTGCGGTTGTCGGGTCGCATCGGCAGGCGCACGCGCTGTTCGTTCGGGAAGCGTTCGAGCAGCTCGGCCGGCAGGCCGCGCGTTTCCGAGCCGAACACGAACCAGTCGCCGGGCAGGAACGCACGATCGTGGAAGCGGCCCGAGCCGCGCGTCGTGAACGCGAACATCCGCGCGGGATCGGGCGCTTCGGAGGCGACGAATGCGTCCCAGTTGCGGTGCACGCGCATTTGCGCATACTCGTGATAGTCGAGGCCGGCGCGACGCATGCGCGCGTCGTCGAGCGGAAAGCCGAGCGGCTCGATCAGGTGCAGGTGCGCGCCGGTGTTCGCGCACAGGCGGATCACGTTGCCGGTGTTCGGCGGAATTTCGGGGGCGACGAGGACGACGTTGAACATGTTTCGGTTTGGCTGGGCCGGCCGGAGCCGCGCAACGCGCGCGGGCTCCCGGCCGACCGGTTCTTGACGGCCGCATTCGCGGCGGCCGGCCTCTCTCTCTAATTAATCCCTGGCGGTGCGCAGCGCAACCAGATTCGTCACGCGCGCGGCGCCCGCCGCCTTCAGCGCCTGCGCGGCCGCCGCGAGCGTCGCGCCGGACGTCATCACGTCGTCGACGAGCGCGATGTGGCGGCCGGCGACGCCGCCGGCCACCGCGAAAGCCGACATCACGTTGTCGCGCCGTGCGTGCCGGTCGAGCCGCGACTGCGGCGCGGTGTCGGCGACGCGCGTGAGCAAGGTTGCGTCCGCTTGCACGCGGAGCCGGCGCGCGAGCGGACGTGCGATCGCCCACGTCTGGTTGTAGCCGCGCGCGACGAGCCGCCGGTGCGACAGCGGCACCGGCGCAACGAGGTCGAAGCCGCTCGCGCCGTGCGTATCGTCGACCAGCCGGGCGAGCCGGGCCGCGAATTCGCCGCCGAGCGCGAGTCGCGCGTGAAACTTCAGGCCGCGCGCGAGCCCGTCGAGCGGTGCGCGGTAATCGGCAAGCGCGAGCGTCGCATCGAACGGCGGCGGCGCGGTGCGGCACGCGTCGCACCGGTACGCGGTCGCGCGGCCGGCGCCGGTACGACGGCCGCCAAGCGATCGCGCATGCCCGACGCCGAGCGGCAGCGCGCAGACCGCGCAGCGCAGCCTCGCTTCATTCCAGTACGCGGCATCGCAGGCGCCGCAAATCACTTCGTGTGACAAATTGCCGCACAACGCGCAGCGATTCGGCAATGCGACCGCGGCAACGCGCACGACCAGCGTTCGAACCTGCGACAAAACGACGCGCATCGTGCGCTCGGCGGAACCGCGGACCATCGCAACACTCCTGGCACGCCGCCTCAATGAAGCTTGCGAGGCGAGCGAGTATACTTCGGGCTCTTCGCCAGTGTGCCCGACATGTCCCCAGCTTCGACTTCAACCGGCCGTCCGGCCAATGACACCCGGCGCCTGCGGCGGATCTTCGACCGCCGTGCCGCCACGTTCGATGCGGTCGCGTTCCTGCCGCGCGAGATCGCGCAGCGGATGAACGAGCGCCTCGAATACATCAAGGTGAGCCCCGCGGCCGTACTCGACGCGGGCTGTGGCCCGGGCGACGACCTGCCGGCGCTGCGCGCGCGCTTTCCGGAGGCACCGGTGTTCGGCGTGGACCTGTCCGGCGCGATGCTCGCGCGGGCCGGCCAGCGCGAGGTCGAGCAGACCAACTGGCGCCGCTGGCTGCCGGCGTCGCTCGGCCGGGCGCTGGGCCAGCGCGGCCCGCGCGTCGCGCAGGCCGACTTCGCCGCGCTGCCGTTTCCCGGTGGCGCGTTCGACCTGATCTGGTCGAATCTCGCGCTCCACTGGCATTCGCGTCCCGATGCGGTGTTTCCTGAATGGCAGCGCGTGCTGCGCGTGAACGGCCTGCTGATGTTCAGCACGCTCGGCCCGGACACGCTGCGCGAGCTGCGCGCGGCCTGCGCGGACGCCGAAGCGGCGCTCGGCATCGCGCCGCCCGCCGCGCGCGTGATCGATTTCGTCGACATGCACGACCTCGGCGACATGCTCGTCGAGAGCGGCTTCGAGATTCCCGTGATGGACCAGGAAGTGCTGACCGTCACCTACAAATCCCCCGACTCCCTGCTGGCCGACGTGCGCCGCTGGGGTGCCTATCCGTTCGGGCGCACGGCGCCGCAGCACGCGACGCGACGCTTTCGCGCGGCGCTCGGCGACGCGCTGGACGCGCGCCGGCGCGAGGACGGCACGATCCCGCTGACCTTCGAGGTGATCTACGGCCACGCGTGGAAGGCCGTGCCGCGCACGACCGCGGAAGGCCACGGGATCGTGCGCATCGAGGACATCGGCAAGGGGCGTCCGAAGAATCGGTAAAGCGGTAAAGAGGGGTTTTGTTATGTCTGAAATTAGCGGCGCAAAGCGGGGTCGAATTGGCGCCAAAAACGGCCGGAAAGCTTGTCGCACTTGGCTTGGCGGGCGATAGGCGCTTGCTTGTGGATGCCATTGAACCCGCCTATAATGCGTCAGCTTGTCGTCCCGGGGTCCCCGCAATACGGGGCGACGAGTCCGATGCAGGCATGCATCGCATGCCATTCGCGTGAGGCGGCGATGGAAGCAGCGAGGGTTTTGGCGGAGACGGCGGACAGCGAACCGGTCCTCGAAGACTGGCTCATGAAACGCAACTGTTCGGTGTCGCCACGCCAATTCGTGCTGTTTTATGCGTCGCTCGCGGGCTTCTCGCTGGCGATCGCGGCGTTGCTGATGTGGAGAGGGGTCTGGCTCGTCATGCCCTTCACCGGAATCGAGTTGCTGGCGGTGGGTGTCGCATTTGCGATCTATGCTCGCCATGCGGTCGATTACGAGCGCATCAGGCTGTTTCCGCACCGGCTCGTGATCGAGCGGATGGATGCGGAGCGGCTCACGCAGATCGAATTCAACCCGCGCTGGGTGCGGGTCGAGCCGGGTGCGACGCCACGCGATCCGATTCGGCTTGTATCGCGCGGGCAGACCGTCGTAATCGGGCAGCATCTCGCGCAGTACAAGCGTGCGCAGTTCGCCGACGAACTGCGCGTGTCGCTCAGGCGCTGCGGCTGACGAGGCGCGGTCATCGGCCGGACGAGGCCGGTGGCTTGCGACGGGGGAGGGTTTGAATGGAAATTTTGGGTAAGGATGCTATGAAAACAATCAAGCGAGCCCTCACGGGCGTGCTGGCATGCAGCGGATTGCTCTTTGCCGGTGCGGCCCTGGCGGTCGGTGATAGCCCGGGCGGCCCCCGTGTCAACGAGATCAACTTTCAGCCGCCTGTCACGAAGATCGCCGAGGAGCTCTACGATCTCCACACGATGATGCTGATCCTGTGTACGGTGATCTTCGTCGGCGTGTTCGGCGTGATGTTCTATTCGATCTTCGCGCACCGCAAATCCAAGGGCCACAAGGCCGCCAATTTCCATGAAAGCACGACCGTCGAGATCATCTGGACGATCGTGCCGTTCGTCATCGTCGTGCTGATGGCGCTGCCGGCGACGAAGGCCGTCGTCGCGATGAAGGACACGACGAACGCCGATCTCACGATCAAGGTCACCGGCTACCAGTGGAAGTGGGGCTACGACTACGTGAAGGGCCCGGGCGAGGGCATCGGCTTCCTGTCGACGCTGACCACCCCGCGCGACGAAGTGATGGGCAAGAAGCCGATCACCGACACCTATCTGCAGGAAGTCGACAATCCGCTCGTCGTGCCGGTCAACAAGAAGATCCGCATCATCACGACCGCGAACGACGTCGTCCACTCGTGGTACGTGCCCGCGTTCGGCGTGAAGCAGGATGCGATCCCCGGCTTCGTGCGCGACACGTGGTTCAAGGCCGACAAGGTCGGCACGTTCCGCGGCTTCTGTACCGAGCTGTGCGGCAAGGAGCACGCGTACATGCCGGTCGTCGTCGAAGTCCTGTCGGACGACGACTACGCGAAGTGGGTGACGGCGCAGAAGGCCAAGCTGGCCAGCGCGGCGGTCGACCCGAACAAGGTCTACACGATGGCCGAACTCGTCGCGCACGGCGAGGAAGTCTACAAGGCGAACTGCGCGGCCTGCCACCAGGTGAACGGCAAGGGCCTCGGCGCATTCCCGGCGATGGACGGCAGCCCGATCGTGAACGGCCCGATCGCCGCGCACGTCGAGCGCGTGCTGCACGGCAAGGGCGCGATGCCGTCGTGGGCGTCGCTGTCGGACCTCGACATCGCTTCGGTCGTCACGTACGAACGCAACTCGTGGGGCAACCACAAGAACGACCTGCTGCAGCCGAAGCAAGTGGCCGACGCACGCAACGGCAAGCTGCCGGAAGACACGGCAGGCGCGGCAACGGCAGCGGCCCCGGCGGAAGCGGCTTCGGCGCCGGCGCAAGCCGCGTCGGGCGCCGAGCAGCCGGCGGCAGCGGCATCGGCCGCGCTGTCGACGATCTACTTCGAGACGGGCAAGAGCGTGCTGCCGGCCGACGCGAAAGCGGCGATCGCCGCCGCGGCCGACTATGCGAAGGCACATCCGGACGCGAAGCTCGCGCTGTCGGGCTTCACCGACAAGACGGGCTCGGCCGACGCGAACGCCGAACTGGCGAAGCATCGGGCGCAGGCCGTGCGCGATGCGCTGAAGGCAGCAGGCGTGGCGGAAGACCACATTATTCTCAAAAAGCCGGAAACGATCACGGGCGGGGCTGACGCGAAGGAAGCCCGGCGTGTCGAGATCGGCCCGGCGGCTTGACGTGTCGCTGAGTTAGTCGACGTATTCGCATTAGGAGATTCTCATGTCTAGCATCGGGCACGACGTAGCCGCGGACCACGCGCACGACGACCACGCGCACGAAGCCCCGCACGGCTGGCGTCGCTGGCTGTTCGCCACCAACCACAAGGACATCGGTACGCTGTACCTGCTGTTCTCGTTCATCATGTTCCTGTCGGGCGGCGTGATGGCACTCGGCATCCGTGCCGAGCTGTTCGAGCCGGGCCTGCAGATCATGCGTCCGGAGTTCTTCAACGAACTCACGACGATGCACGGCCTGATCATGGTGTTCGGCGCGATCATGCCGGCGTTCGTCGGCTTCGCGAACTGGATGATTCCGCTGCAGATCGGCGCATCCGACATGGCGTTCGCGCGGATGAACAACTTCAGCTTCTGGCTGCTGCCGGTCGCGGCCGTGCTGCTGGTCGGTTCGTTCTTCGCGCCGGGCGGCGCGACGGCGGCCGGCTGGACGCTGTACGCACCGCTGTCGACGCAGATGGGCCCGGGCATGGACTTCGCGATCTTCGCGGTCCACATCATGGGCGCATCGTCGATCATGGGCGGGATCAACATCGTCGTGACGATCCTGAACATGCGCGCACCGGGCATGACGCTGATGAAGATGCCGATGTTCGCGTGGACGTGGCTGATCACCGCGTACCTGCTGATCGCCGTGATGCCGGTTCTGGCAGGCGCGATCACGATGGTGCTGTTCGACCGCCACTTCGGCACGTCGTTCTTCAATGCGGCAGGCGGCGGCGACCCGGTGATGTACCAGCACATCTTCTGGTTCTTCGGCCACCCCGAGGTGTACATCATGATTCTGCCGGCGTTCGGGATCGTGTCGCAGGTGATCCCGGCGTTCGCACGCAAGACGCTGTTCGGCTATAGCTCGATGGTGTACGCGACGGCGTCGATCGCGATCCTGTCGTTCATGGTCTGGGCGCACCACATGTTCGCCACGGGCATGCCGGTCACCGGCCAGCTGTTCTTCATGTACGCGACGATGCTGATCGCGGTGCCGACGGGCGTGAAGGTGTTCAACTGGCTCGCGACGATGTGGCGCGGCTCGATGACGTTCGAAACCCCGATGCTGTTCGCGATCGGCTTCCTGTTCGTGTTCACGTTCGGCGGCCTGACGGGCCTGATGCTCGCGATGGCGCCGCTCGACATCCAGTATCACGGCACCTACTTCGTGGTCGCGCACTTCCACTACGTGCTGGTGGCCGGCTCGCTGTTCGCGCTGTTCTCGGGCTGGTACTACTGGGCGCCGAAGTGGACGGGCTGGATGTACAACGAGACGCGCGGCAAGATCCACTTCTGGGCGTCGATGATCTTCTTCAACCTGACGTTCTTCCCGATGCACTTCGTCGGTCTCGCGGGCATGCCGCGCCGCTATGCGGACTACCCGGCGCAGTTCACGGACTTCAACCAGGTGGCGACGATCGGTGCATTCGGCTTCGGCCTCGCGCAGGTGTACTTCCTGTTCGCGGTCGCGCTGCCGGCCTACCGTGGCGGCGGCGAGCTGGAAAAGGCGTCGGACAAGCCGTGGGATGGCGCGACGGGCCTCGAGTGGACGGTCCCGAGCCCGGCTCCGTTCCACACGTTCGAGCAACCGCCGCACGTCGAATAAGTTTCACCTAGCGTTCCGCCGCTGCCTGCCGCGCAGGCAGGCGCGGCGGGCGCGAAACGGAAGTTTCAGCGAAGTTTCAGATGACCCGGAATCCACAAGAAAGACGAACGCCCGAGCAGATCCGCGCGGGCAACAAGCGGCTCGGCCTCACCCTGCTCGTCATCGCCGCCGTTTTTTTTGTGGGTGTCGTGATCAAGCAGTGGTGGCTGTCCACCCACTGATGCAGTAACTGACGCAGTAGCGAGGAAGTCGTCGTATGTCGAAGCCGGAAGAGGGCGCCGCGGATCGCGCGTTCAATCGTTCGATGCTGGTGAAGCTCTTCGTCGTGGCCGGGCTGATGTTCGGTTTCGGCTTCGCGCTGATCCCGATGTATCGGGCGATCTGCCAGATCACCGGCATCAACAACCTGGTGCAGCGCGATGTCAGCGAGCGCGAGGTGAAGAACTCGCAGGTCGACTACAGCCGCACGGTGTCGGTCGAGTTCGATGCGAACGCGCGCGGGCCGCTCGGCTTCAAGCCGGAGCACAACAGTCTCGACGTGCATCCGGGCGAACTGACGACGATCGTGTACGACGTGACGAACGGGCAGGGCCGGCCGGTCGTCGCGCAGGCGATTCCGAGCTACGCGCCGAAGCAGGCGACGGAGTTCTTCAAGAAGATCGAGTGCTTTTGCTTCACGCAGCAGACGCTGACCGCGAACGAGTCGCGCAAGATGCCGGTGGTGTTCGTGATCGACCCGAAATTGCCGAAGGACGTGAAGACGATCACGCTGTCGTACACGTTCTTCGAGCTGAATACCCCGGCCACGCCGGCCCCGGCGCAGCGGAGTACGGCGGCGGCGCAGGGTGCGGCGAAGCCGGATGCATGACGACGGAGGCGGGGCGATGACGGAGGTCAAGCGGAGCGGTACGTTCGGTCAGGCGCTGAAAGCGGTGCTGTGGTCGTTCTTCGGGGTGCGCAAGCGGCGCGACCTGGAGGCCGACGCGACGCAGCTCAATCCGCTGCACGTGCTGATCGTCGCGTTGATCGCGGCCGGCGTGTTCATCGGCGTGCTGATCCTGATCGTGCGTGCCGTCGTGGGTTGAGGGCGCAGTTAGCGGCTAGCGGCCCGCGGCGACGAAAGAATGCAGTGCGCGGCGCCACGGCGCGGCGTGCAGGAAAGAGCGGTGGCGGTCTCGCCGCGCAAGAAATAAAGCCGGAGCGGTTTCCGGTACACAAATTGGACTGAAGTGGAGAATCAAGCATGAGCGGTCAAAACCAGACCCCGTACTATTTCGTGCCGCATCCGTCGCAGCATCCGATCAGCGCGGCCATCGGCCTGCTGGTCATGCTCGGCTCGGTAGCGCTGTGGATCAACGGTCACGACTGGGCGCCGTTTACGGCGCTGCTCGGCCTGCTGTGGTTGCTCTTCACGCTGTATCACTGGTTCGGCGACGCGATCGCCGAATCGGAAGGCGGTCATTACGGCAAGAACGTCGACAAGTCGTACCGCTGGAGCATGAGCTGGTTCATCTTCTCGGAAGTGATGTTCTTCGGCGCGTTCTTCGGCGCGCTGTTCTATGCGCGTGAAATCGCGCTGCACCAGCTCGGCAGCCTCGACTACAAGCTGATCTGGCCGGACTTCTCCGCCGTGTGGCCGAACGAAGGCCCCGCCGCGCTCGCCGGTCACTTCAAGACGATGGGCCCGTGGCCGGTCCCGACGCTGAACACCGCGTTCCTGCTGTCTTCGGGCGTGACGCTGACGATCTCGCACCACGCGCTGCGTGACGATCATCGCAAGAAGGCGATCGCGTGGCTGGCCGCGACGCTCGTGTTCGGTATCTGCTTCCTGTTCCTGCAGGGCTTCGAGTACTACCACGCGTACAACGAACTGAACCTGACGCTGAACTCGGGCGTGTACGGTTCGACGTTCTTCCTGCTGACGGGCTTCCACGGCTTCCACGTGTTCCTCGGCGGCACGATGCTCGCGGTGGTGCTGGTGCGCATGATCCGCGGCCACTTCAAGCCCGATCACCACTTCGCCTTCGAAGGCGCCGCGTGGTACTGGCACTTCGTCGACGTCGTCTGGCTCGGCCTGTACGTCGTCGTCTACTGGCTGTAAATGGAACGACGGCCCGCGCAGCAATGCGCGGGCCGTTTTCATTGGTGTCGAGCGCGCGGCGGCGAAGCCGCGAGCGACACCACCCTGGCGCCGCCGCGACTCAGTCAGGCGGCGCTTTTGCTTGGTGGCGCGGCCGTGCGGCGAAATGTCACAGCGGCCGGCGCGGCAACGGCATCAACGCCCGATCGGCAGGCCGGTCGAATGGATCCAGCCCATCCAGTTCGCGAACAGGATGAGCAGGAACAGCGACACCGACAGCCCGACGCGGGTGGCGAGCGACCAGACCATGCGCTTCGTATGGCCGCGGTCGTGCATCATGAAGTAGAGCGCCGAGCCCATGCTGGCAATGATGAGGACGAAGGCGATGGGAACGAGTATGTGCATGACACGAACCGGACGACGGCAATTCGAAAGGAAGAGGATAATTATCGCACTTCGCTTTCGCGCAGGTGCCGGGCGGGCCGCATGATGAAGATCCGCTGGCTGCCCGCGTTGCTGATCCTCGTCGTCGTCGCCGTCACGATCCGTCTCGGTTTCTGGCAGCGCGACCGCGCGCACCAGAAGGAAGCGCTGCAGGCGAGCATCGAGCGCTACGAGCAGGCGGCCCCTGTCGACATCGGCGCGCAGCCGGTTCCGCTCGCGTCGATCGAGTTTCATCGCGTGCGGGCAAAGGGCCGTTTCATGCCCGAGCAAGCGGTGTTCCTCGACAATCGGCCGTATAACGACCAGCCGGGTTTTTACGTCGTGATGCCGTTTAAACTCACGGGCGGCGGCGTCGTGCTCGTGAACCGCGGGTGGCTGCCGCGCAATATCGCCGATCGCACGGCGATCGAGCCGTTCGCGACGCCGGCGGGCGACGTCGAGATCGTCGGCATCGCGCGCGCCGATGCGTCGCGCGCGTTCGAGCTCGGCGAAGGCGGGTCGGCCGCGCATCAGAAGATCCGGCAGAACCTCGACGTCGCCGCGTATGCGAAGGAAACCGGGCTGCCGCTGCAGCCGTTCGTGATCCAGCAGACGAGCGACGACGGCGACAAACTCGTGCGCGACTGGCCGGCGGCGACGACCGGCGTCGAGCGCAATTACGGTTACATGTTTCAGTGGTGGGCGATGGCGGCGGCCGCGCTCGGCTTCGGGCTGTACGCCGCGCGGCGTGCGGCGAAGAAGTCGGCCGGCGCGTGAGCGTCATGCCAGGACGCGGCGAGCGCGCCGCGGGTTCGTTTCGAGAGGTCTGATTTGTCCATGCAATCTCCACGTCAGGGTCCGGCCGCTGCGCCGATGTCGCCCGCGGCCCGCAAGCGCGGCCGCTGGATGCTCGTGCTGCTGGGTCTCGTGTGCGCCGCGCCGATGATCGCGTCGTACTTCACCTATTACGTGATCAAGCCGAAGGGCGGGTCGACCAACTACGGCACGCTGATCGAGCCGCAGCGCCCGATCCCGGCGGATCTGCAGGTCACCGACGAAGCCGGCAAGACGGTGCCGCTGTCGTCGCTGCGCGGCGTCTGGCTGTTCGTGATGACCGACCGCAGCGCGTGCGACGACGCGTGCGCGCAGAAGCTCTATTTCATGCGCCAGATCCGCGTCACGCAGGCGGGAGAACGGCACCGGATCACGATGGTGTGGCTGCGCAGCGATGCGGGCGCGGTGCCGCAGAAGGTGCTGGACGCGTATCCGGACACGCGCCGGCTCGTCGCCGATCCGGCCGCGGTGGCCGCGTGGCTGCCGGCCGACGCCGGCACGAAGGACAGCGACCACATCTACATGGTCGACCCGAACGGCAACCTGATGATGCGTTTCCCGAAAGACCCGAATCCCAGCAAGATCAAGTCGGACGTGACGAAGCTGCTGAAGTGGTCGAGCATCGGTTAAGGCGAGAGAACGAGGCACCATTCCGATGTCGTATCTACTGCAACTCGGCCTGATCGGCTTGTGCATCGCGCTGCTGCCGCTGTCGTACGTGTGGGTGAAGGCCGACGACGACAAGTTTCGCAAGCTCGTGTGGATCACCACCTTCCTGACCCTCGACCTCGTGATGTTCGGCGGCTTCACGCGGCTGACCGATTCGGGGCTCGGCTGTCCCGACTGGCCAGGCTGCTACGGCACGTCGTCGCCGTTCATCGCGCACGCGGCGATCACGGCCGCGCACCAGGCGATGCCGACCGGGCCGGTCAGCATGACGAAGGCGTGGATCGAGATGATCCACCGCTATTTCGCGATGGCGATCGGCGTGCTGATCATCGCGCAGACCGTGATCGCATGGGCCGCGCGGCTGCGTCGCCGCCCGCTGCACGTGTCGCCGTGGTGGCCGACGAGCCTGCTGCTGCTGATTCTCGTGCAGGGCGCGTTCGGCGCATGGACGGTCACGATGAAGCTGCAACCGGTGATCGTCACGATCCACTTGCTGCTCGGCCTCACGCTGCTCGGCACGCTGGGTTGGCTCGCGGCGCGCCAGACGCCGCTGCCGTCGTATGACCCCGAGGCCGGGCGTTACCGCGCGGCCGCGCTCGCGGCGCTCGTGCTGCTGGTCGTGCAGATCGCGCTCGGCGGCTGGGTGAGCACGAACTACGCGGTGCTCGCGTGCACCGACTTCCCGACCTGCAACGGCCAGTGGATTCCGCCGATGGACTTCCAGCACGGCTTTCACCTGTGGCGCGCGCTCGGGATGACGAAGGACGGCGACGCGATCACGCAGGACGCGCTGGTCGCGATCCACTGGACGCACCGCACGTTCGCGTTCGTCGTGGTCGCGTACCTGGTCGCGTTCGCGCTGAAGATGCGCCGCTTCGAATCGCTGCGGCGGCCCGCGAACGGCGTGCTGCTGGTCGTCCTGCTGCAGTTCGTGACGGGCCTGACCAACATCGTGCTGCAGTGGCCGCTGCCCGTCGCCGTCGCGCACAACGGCGGGGCCGCGATCCTGCTGCTGCTCGTCGTCATGTTAAACTTTCGCATCCTTTCAAGCCGCCCCGGCCGTGTCGCGCAGCCTGCGCGCGACGCCGCCCCGGCGTGACCGCCCCCATGCAAAGCACCCTCTCCCAATCGCCCGGTAGCCGCTTTTCCCAGTACATGGCGCTGACGAAGCCGCGTGTCACGCAGCTCGCGGTGTTCTGCGCGGTGATCGGCATGTTCCTCGCGACGCCGGGCATGGTGCCGTGGCATGTGCTGATCGGCGGCACCGTCGGCATCTGGCTGCTGGCCGGCGCCGCGTTCGCGATCAACTGCCTCGTCGAACAGAAGATCGACGCGATGATGCGCCGCACCGCATGGCGCCCGTCCGCGCGCGGCGAGATCACGACGCCGCAGATCCTGCTGTTCTCGGCCGTGCTCGGCAGCGTCGGCGCATGGACGCTCTATACGTTCACGAATCCGTTGACGATGTGGCTGACGATCGCGACGTTCGTCGGCTACGCGGTGATCTACACGCTGCTGCTCAAGCCGATGACGCCGCAGAACATCGTGATCGGCGGCGCGTCGGGCGCGATGCCGCCGGCGCTCGGCTGGGCCGCCGTCACCGGCGCGGTGCCGGGCGACGCGTGGATCCTCGTGCTGATCATCTTCGTGTGGACGCCGCCGCATTTCTGGGTGCTCGCGCTCTATCGCCGCAAGGATTACGAGAACGCGGGGCTGCCGATGCTGCCCGTCACGCACGGCGAGAAGTTCACGCGGCTGCACATCCTGCTGTACACGGTGATCCTGTTCGCGGTCACGCTGATGCCCTTCATTTCCGGGATGAGCGGGGCCGTCTACCTGACGAGCGCGGTACTGCTCGGCGCGGTGTTCCTCGCGTATGCGTGGAAGATCCATCGCGACTATTCGGACGAACTCGCCCGCAAGGCCTTCCGCTACTCGATCGTCTATCTGTCGCTGCTGTTTGCCGCGCTGCTCGTCGATCACTACGCACGCCCGCTGCTCGGCGTGTAACCGCACGGTTTGAACGCAATGCTCCCATCACGGTTCGGGCGCCGCGCGCGCCAAGGCTGGATGCTCGCGTGCGCATTCACGGCAGCGCTGCTGCTCGCGGGATGCGACAACGCGCCGAAATTCCAGAATCTCGACATCACCGGCAACACGCAGTTCGGCAGCGACTTCGCGCTGCCCGATACGAGCGGCAAGGTCCGCACGCTCGCCGACTTCAAGGGCAAGGCCGTCGTGATGTTCTTCGGCTATACGCATTGCCCGGACGTGTGCCCGACCACGATGGCGGAATTGTCCGAAGCGCTGAAGCAGCTCGGGCCGGATGCCGCGAAGCGCGTGCAGGTGCTGTTCGTCACCGTCGATCCGGAGCGCGACACGCCGGCGCTGCTCGGCCAGTACGTGCCCGCGTTCGATCCGTCGTTCATCGGCCTGCGGCCGGCCGACGAAGCGGCGCTCAAGAAGGTCACGAAGGATTTCCGCGTGTACTACGCGAAGGTGCCCGGCAAGACGCCCGGCAGCTACACGATGGATCACACGGCCGCGAGCTACGTGTTCGACCGCGACGGCAAGCTGCGCCTGTTCGTGCGCGACGGCCAGGGCCCGGCCCCGTGGGTCCACGACCTGAAGCTGCTGGTCGACTGACCGGCCGCCGCCGGGCGCCCGCCCGGCGTTTCGCGTGACGGCCGTGTTCGCGCCGTCACGTTTCCCCGCTCTCATCGTTGCGCGCATGCGCTGCCCGCCGGGCGGCGCGTCGGCATGCGCGCGTATTGCGCACGTATTGCGCCGAAGCCGCGTTACGGCAGCGCCGGCACGTTGAAGCCCGACGCGGCGCGGGTGATCCGGAATTCCGTCACGCGATACGTGGCGAGCCCCTCGGTGACGAACGGGTCGGTCTCGAGGATCGCGTCGAGTGCGTCGCGATCGATGCGGGCCGCGAGGATCATGCCGCCTGCGCGCGGCACCTTCGGCCCCGCCGCGATGAAGATGCCCTTGTCGAACTGCGGCTGCAGGTACGCGCGATGGCGTTCGAGCGCGTCGTCGATGCGCTCGAGCGACGCGGTGTAGTGGATGTCGATGACGTACATGGATGCCCCTGGAATGATGCCGGCGCTTCGCGCGCCGGCCAGCCGGTCTTTTTAGCACAGCGGATGCGGGCTGTCGCGCCGGCGCGCCGCGTGGGGGCCTGTCGATCGCCGGTTCGCCGCGGCGACGCGTATTCAAGATGTAAGCCTCGTTGCCGTAAATAAAAGAGCAACCGTTTGCGCGCGGCCGGCCGTTCGCGCGTCGGATGCATCGACATCGACAGAGGCACGCAGATGAGCAGAATGAGTTTGAACCGCAAGCTGTGGCTCGCGCTTGCGCTGGTATGGATCGGTCTTCTGGGCGTCGGCGCATGGAGCGCCTACGAGACGCGCGCGACGATGCTCGCCGAACGCAAGGCCGGCATCGCGAATCTCGTCGACTCGGCGGCGGGCATCGTGAAGGCCTATCACGCGCTCGCGCAGAGCGGCACGCTGCCCGAGGCCAACGCGAAGCGCGACGCGCTCGCGAGCCTCGCCGCGATGCGCTACGGCGATTCGGGCTACGTGTTCGTGATGGATTCGAAGCCGGTCGTGCTGATGCATCCGACGCTGCCGAAACTCGTCAACACGCAGGTCGGCGACTATCTCGATCCGGACGGCAAGCCGCTGTTCGTGACGATCCTGAACGCGGCGAAGGCGACCGGCAGCGGCTTCGCCGAATATCGCGGGCGGCTGCCGCACAGCGAGACGGCCGTGCCGAAGATCAGCTACGTCACGCGGTTCGCGCCGTGGGACTGGAATATCTCGAGCGGCGTGTTCCTGAAGGACATCGACACCGTGTACTACCGGACGCTGTTCGGCCATCTGGCCATGGTGTTCGTGATCGGCTTCGTGATCAGCGCGGCGATGCTGGTGATCATCCGCAACGTGCGCGGCAGCCTCGGCGGCGAGCCGGACGAAGCGGTCGCGCTCGCGACGCGCATCGCGCAGGGCGACCTCACGCAGCCGGTGCCGGTGCGCGCGGGCGATCGCACCAGCATGATGGCCGCGATGCACGACATGCAGGCACGGTTGCAGGCGACGATCGGCGGGATTCGCCAGTCGGCCGAATCGATCGCGTCGGCGAGCCGCCAGATTTCGGCCGGCAACGACGACCTGTCGCAGCGCACCGAGGAGCAGGCCGCGTCGCTCGAGGAAACCGCCGCGAGCATGGAGCAGTTGACCGCGACGGTGAAGCAGAACGCGGACAACGCGCGGCAGGCGAGCGGGCTCGCGAACAATGCGTCGGACATCGCGCGTGCGGGCAGCGACGTCGTGAACCGCGTGATCGGCACGATGGGCGAGATCGACGACAGCTCGCGCAAGATCGCCGACATCATCGGCGTGATCGAGGGCATCGCGTTCCAGACCAACATCCTCGCGCTGAACGCGGCGGTCGAAGCCGCGCGCGCGGGCGAGCAGGGCCGCGGCTTCGCGGTGGTCGCGGGCGAGGTGCGCTCGCTCGCGCAGCGCAGCGCGACGGCCGCGAAGGAGATCCGCGCGCTGATCGTCGATTCGGTCGAGCGCGTGCGCAACGGCTCGACGCTGGTCGGCCAGGCCGGCACGACGATGGGCGAGATCCTGCAGGCGGTCGCACGCGTGACCGACATCATGGGCGAGATCGCGGCGGCGTCCGAGGAGCAGGCGAGCGGCATCACGCAGGTCGGCCGCGCGGTCACGCAGATGGACCAGGTGACGCAGCAGAATGCGGCGCTGGTCGAGGAAGCGGCCGCGGCCGCTGCGTCGCTGCAGGAACAGGCCGCGCGGCTGCGCGACGCGGTCGGCGCGTTCCGGGTCGCCAATACCGGCGGCCCGTCGCCGCGCGGGACCGGTGCATGGGCGGCCGAGCCGGCTTTCGGCACGAAGGCGGCCGACGAGACGGTGGCGGCGTGACGTGTATCGGCCGATCGGCCGATGGACCAATGGGCCGATGCGTCGAGGAAAAATGCAACTAACGGCCGAGTTGTGCGGCGGCCGCCGGCACTGCGCTGGTGCATACCCATATGAGCGGGATGTATTTCACTTCCCGCCGATCCTGTGACACCATTTGGCCCTTCCTGCGAGTCCGGGCATACCCGTATCGCGCCCCATTTCCAGTAAGCAAGAAAGCGAGAAACAGATGAAGCGTCGCAGTCTCCTGAAGGTATTTTCCGTGCTGGCCACCGGCGCCGCGCTGACGCTGTCGGCAGGCGCGCACGCCGAAGACAAGGTGATCAAGGTCGGCACGGTCGCCGGCCCGGATTCGGAAGTGTGGCAAGTCGTGCAGAAGGTCGCGAAAGAGAAGGAAGGCCTGAACGTGAAGGTCATCGAGTTCAACGACTACGTGCAGCCGAACGCGGCGCTCGATTCGGGCGATCTCGACGCGAACAGCTTCCAGCACCAGCCCTACCTCGACAGCCAGGTGAAGCAGCGCGGCTACAAGATCGTCAGCGCGGGCCTGACCTACATCTCGCCGATCGGCGTGTACTCGAAGAAGTTCAAGTCGCTGAAGGATCTGCCGCAGGGCGCGAAGCTCGCGGTGCCGAACGATCCGTCGAACGAGAACCGCGCGCTGCTGCTGCTGCAGACGCAAGGCGTGATCAAGCTGAAGGCCGGCGCCGGCACGGGCGGCAACAACGCGACGGTGCTCGACATCGCCGAGAACCCGAAGAAGCTGAAGATCTCCGAACTCGACGCCGCGCAACTGCCGCGCGTGCTGTCGGACGTCGACGCGGCCGTGATCAACACGAACTACGCGCTGGCCGCGAATCTGCAGCCGACCAAGGACGCGATCGCGCTCGAATCGCTGACGAGCCCGTACGCGAACCTGATCGCCGTGCGCGCGAAGGACAAGGATCAGCCGTGGGTGAAGAAGCTGGTCAAGGCGTACCAGTCGCCGGAAGTGAAGGAATTCATCAAGAAGCAGTTCAAGGGCTCGATGGTCGCGTCGTTCTGAACGCCGCTCACCGGTCGGACCGCTGAACGAAAAGGGCCTGCATCGCGCAGGCCCTTTTTTCATTGGCGCAGCACGCGCGCCTATGCCTACATCTCCCCGCGCCGCGAGCAGATCGACATGATCTGCTGGATCGCGTAGTTGTCGCGCACGCCGGGCAGCGACTGCACGACGCACTCGTGAAAGCGCCGTTCGCGCGGCAGCAGCATCGCGTTGTTGCGGTACAGCGCGTCGCACGAGCGCTGGATCAACTGGGCCGCCGCGCCGTTGCGGCTTTCGCGCAGCGCGTTGAGCATGCAGTCGTCGTATTGCGCGTTGCCGTCGGTCAGCGCGAACGCCGCGCCCGGCGGCGTCAGCGCGACGGCGGTGAATGCTGCGAATGCGGCGGCTCGGATACCCCGTTTCATCTGCCCTCCGGTGGAGTGGATTGGGTCGGCCGACAGCATAGCGTAAAGCCGCATGCGCGGCCGACGCATTGGCCGACGCGGATCGGCGCCGCCACCGGCAAGGCTTGGCGCGCTTTCTCGGGGCCTCGGCGAGGTGGTGCCCGGCGCGCCGCGCGAAAGCACGGAGTCAGGCGGTGGTCTGCGGAAATGGTATCCTCGTGCGTTCGCCGCTGCACGCTTTCCCGGAGCGTGCGCGGGCCGATCGCCCGCGTCTCGTACGCACGGGCGGCGCCCGCCCGACGGCGGCGGGAATCCATCATCCAGAACCGACACAATACGGGGGAGACTCACCCATGAAGCGATTCAAGACTTTCGCGATCCGTTCGATCACGGCCGGCGTCGCCGCACTCGCGCTGGCAGGCGCCGCGCATGCACAGACCGTCAAGGTGCTGTCGATCGTCGACCATCCGGCGCTCGATGCGATCCGCGACGGCGTGCGCGCCGAACTGAAGGCGGAAGGTTACGGCGACGACAAGCTCAAGTGGGAGTACCAGAGCGCGCAGGGCAACACCGGCACGGCCGCGCAGATCGCGCGCAAGTTCGTCGGCGACAAGCCCGACGTGATCGTCGCGATCGCAACGCCGGCCGCGCAGTCGGTCGTCGCCGCGACGAAGAGCGTGCCGGTCGTCTACTCGGGCGTCACCGACCCGGTCGCCGCGCAGCTCGTGAAGGGCTGGGGCCCGTCGGGCACCAACGTGACGGGCGTGTCCGACAAGCTGCCGCTCGATCGCCAGGTCGCGCTGATCAAGCGCGTCGTGCCGAATGCGAAGACGGTCGGCATGGTCTACAACCCGGGCGAGGCGAATTCGGTCGTCGTCGTGAAGGAGCTCAAGGAGATCCTCGCGAAGCAGGGGATGACGCTGAAGGAAGCGGCCGCGCCGCGCACCGTCGACATCGGCCCGGCCGCGAAGAGCCTGATCGGCAAGGTCGATGTGATCTACACGAACACCGACAACAACGTCGTGTCCGCGTACGAAGCGCTGGTGAAGGTCGCGAACGAAGCGAAGATTCCGCTCGTCGCGGGCGACACCGACAGCGTGAAGCGCGGCGGCATCGCGGCGCTCGGCATCAACTACGGCGACCTCGGCCGCCAGACGGGCAAGGTCGTCGCGCGCATCCTGAAGGGCGAGAAGCCGGGCGCGATCGCGTCGGAGACGAGCAGCAACCTCGAACTGTTCGTGAATACGGGCGCGGCCGCGAAGCAGGGCGTCACGCTGTCGCCGGATCTCGTGAAGGAAGCGAAGACGGTCATCAAGTAAGCCGCGGCCCGACCGCCGCGCTTGCAGGCCCGATCCGGGCCTCGACGACATCGCCGGACGGGCGGCTCCCACCCGGGGCCGCCCGTCCGCTTCGCCCGGCCGTACACGTCCGGCCGGGAAGCAACAGGATTTCCCCATCATGTCTCTGTTCTCGTTTCTGGGCGCACTGGAGATCGGCCTGATCTTCAGCCTCGTCGCCCTCGGGGTGCTGATCTCGTTTCGCATCCTCAACTTCCCCGACCTCACCGTCGACGGCAGCTTTCCGCTCGGCGGCGCCGTCGCCGCGACGCTGATCTCGGCCGGCCATGACCCGTTTTCCGCGACGCTGCTCGCGATCGTCGCGGGCGCGCTGGCCGGCTTCGTCACCGGCTGGCTGAACGTGCGCCTGAAGATCATGGATCTGCTCGCCAGTATCCTGATGATGATCGCGCTCTACTCGGTGAACCTGCGGATCATGGGCCGGCCGAACGTGCCGCTGATCACCGAGCCGACGCTCTTCACCGTGCTGCAGCCCGACTGGATGCCCGATTACGTGCTGCGCCCGGCGCTGCTCGCGATCGTCGTCGTGATCGCGAAGCTCGGCCTCGACTGGTTCTTCTCGTCGCAGCTCGGCCTCGCGATGCGCGCGACCGGCGCGAACCCGCGGATGGCGCGCGCGCAGGGCATCGCGACCGGCCGGGCGACGCTCGCCGGGATGGCGCTGTCGAACGCGCTCGTCGCGCTCGCGGGCGCCCTGTTTGCGCAGACGCAGGGCGGCTCGGACATCTCGATGGGGATCGGCACGATCGTGATCGGGCTGGCCGCCGTGATCATCGGCGAGACGCTGCTGCCGGCGCGCCGGCTGGTGCTGACGACGCTTGCCGTCGTGCTCGGCGCGATCGTCTACCGCTTCTTCATCGCGCTCGCGCTGAACAGCGAATTCATCGGCCTGAAGGCGCAGGACCTGAACCTCGTGACGGCCGCGCTCGTCACGATCGCGCTGGTGCTGCCGGCGACGCGCAAGAAGCTGTTCGCGCGCAAGAACGGAGGGGCATGACATGCTGTCCGCACACGATCTCAAACTCACGTTCAATCCCGGCACGCCGATCGAGACGCGCGCGCTGCGCGGGCTGTCGCTCGAGATTCCCGACGGCCAGTTCGTCGCGGTGATCGGCTCGAACGGCGCCGGCAAGTCGACCTTCCTCAATGCGGTCAGCGGCGACCAGCGCGTCGATGCGGGACGCATCGCGATCGACGGCACGGATGTGACGCGCAAGGCCGCGTGGGACCGCGCGCACCTCGTCGCGCGCGTGTTCCAGGACCCGATGGCCGGCACCTGCGAGGCGCTGACGATCGAGGAGAACATGGCGCTCGCGATGGCGCGCGGCGCGCGGCGCGGCTTCCGGGCGGCGCTCGACCGGCCGTCGCGCGAGCTGTTCCGCGACAAGCTGCGGCTGCTGAACCTCGGGCTGGAAAACCGGCTGACCGACCGGATCGGGCTGCTGTCGGGCGGCCAGCGGCAGGCCGTGAGCCTGCTGATGGCGTCGCTGCGGCCGTCGCGGATCCTGCTGCTCGACGAGCACACGGCCGCGCTCGATCCGAAGACGGCCGCGTTCGTGCTGGAGCTGACCGCGCGCATCGTCGCCGAGAGCAAGCTGACGACGATGATGGTCACGCACAGCATGCGGCAGGCGCTCGACTACGGCGACCGTACGGTGATGCTGCACCAGGGGCAGGTCGTGCTCGACGTGTCGGGCGACGCGCGCAAGGGGCTGGACGTGCCGGATCTGCTGCAGATGTTCGAGAAGGTGCGGCACGAGCAGCTCGACGACGACGCGTTGCTGCTCGGCTGACGGGCTGCTGACCGACGGCTGACGGGCCGGCGCGCCGTGACATGACGGGCGCGCCGGCTTCTCCCCGGTTTCTTCCGACGAAAACCGGTTTTGCACCGGTGCTGTGCGACGCGCGCGCATTGCCATATACTGTATATCCATACAGTTGTGGGTGGCGTCATGCTCGCATCCTCCATTACTCCCGAATCCCTTCATCCGTCCCTTTGGCGCGGCTCGCAGCTCGCGCGCGGCGGCCCGCGCACGATCGACACGGGCTTCGCGCCGCTGTCGGCCGAGCTGCCGGGCGGCGGCTGGCCGGTCGGCGGCCTCGTCGAACTGCTGGCCGCGCAGCCGGGCTGCGGCGAGATGCGGCTGCTCGCGCCGGCGCTTGCC
>FTHQ01000107.1_pt1 | contig 34016 bp, 30 predicted proteins | sample 1641001 | NCBI WGS metagenome assembly FTHQ01 (sample SAMEA3914872, study PRJEB12502) | metagenome | biome: forest; material: soil | place: Canada | collected 2011-07-03 | depth 0.3 m | reverse complement strand
TACAGTGTGCGCCGGGAGACCGGTAGAGATCAAGGGGTGAAAGTCCCCGACATTGCAAGAACTAGCGATTCACGATTTCCCCGAGTCATGCGTGGCCAGCCGCGAGGCGGGTTGCGAAGCGTTGACAGGGGCGCTGATAGGCCAGCCATTGAGCCACGAAATGGATACATTCCCGAGTGCTGACGTACTACTGTATGCGGAAGGCAACATCGCGCGGCGCGCTATCGCGAGCGCTGCGCGGACTCGGCGCGGTCTGAGACCCTGGCATGTCAGTACGATCTCTACGCGGGAACCGGGAGATCTCCCATCTGGCCGCCGACGGAAATATGGTCGAGCGGTCCGCATCGGGAAGGCGAGGAGCTGAAGCCGATGACGAACGGATGGGAGAAGTCGGACTCGCCCATAGTAGCGAAGAAGCTGGCGAACAAACCCGGGCAACCGGATGCGGAGTCAGTGGAGCGAAGGGGTGGGGCCAAGGGGAACACGGAATGGTCGCGCACGCGCCGGACGCAGAGCCGGATAAGCGTGTCCCAGAGACTGGACCGTGTGCGTCAAGCCGCAAGGCAAAGGAAGAAGGAGAAGTTCACGGCGTTGTACCACTTGATCGACCTCGACCTTCTGGCGACGGCGTTCTTCTGGCTGAAGCGGAAGGCGGCAGCCGGGGTCGATGGCGTGACGTGGCACGACTATGAGCAAGATCTCGACCGAAATCTCGAAGACCTGCATGGCAGACTCCGCCGGCAGGCTTATCGGGCGCTGCCCAGTCGCAGACGGTACATACCGAAGGCGGATGGCAAACAGCGACCGCTGGGCATTGCTGCGCTGGAAGACAAGATCGTCCAGCGTGCACTGGTGGCAGTACTCAATGCTGTCTACGAGATGGACTTCTTGGGATTCTCATACGGTTTCCGGCCGCAACGCAGCCAGCACGATGCGCTGGATGCACTTGCGACGGGAATCGCTCGCACGAGCGTGAGCTGGATTCTGGACGCCGACATCAGCAGGTTCTTTGATACGGTCGACCACGATTGGCTGATCCGTTTCGTGGAACATCGCATAGGCGACCAGCGTGTGATCCGACTGATCCGCAAATGGCTGAAGGCGGGAGCGATGGAAGACGGGGTGATCGAGCCCACAGACGAGGGGACGCCGCAAGGGTCTGTCATCTCGCCTCTGCTGGCGAACATCTACCTGCATTACGTCTTCGACCTCTGGGCAAACCAGTGGCGCAAGCGCCACGCCGAGGGGAACGTCGTAATCGTCCGATACGCCGACGACGTCGTGGTTGGTTTCGATAAACCACACGATGCGAAGCGGTTCAGGCGGGCCATGCAACAACGACTGGAGCAGTTTGGGCTGTCGGTACACCCGGAGAAAACCCGGCTGATCGAATTCGGGCGCTTTGCGGCCCGGAACCGGGCAAGCCGAGGGCTGGGCAAACCCGAGACGTTCAACTTCCTTGGATTCACCCACATCAGTGGCCGTGCGAAAGACGGTAGGTTCATGCTCATGCGTAAGACTCGGAGCGACCGTCTTCGAACGGCGCTGAAGGGAATCAAGGATGAGTTGCGGCACAGATGGCACCAGTCGATTCCCGAGCAAGGGGACTGGTTACGCCGCGTGGTTCAAGGGTACTTCAACTACCATGCGGTGCCGACCAACTTCGCTGCGTTGCGAGCCTTCCGCGCGCGTGATCGACCTCTGGAGGCTGGCGCTTCGGCGCCGCAGCCAAAAGGACGACACCACGTGGGCAAAGATGCACCGGCTCGCGAAGCAGTGGATACCCAAGGCTCGCATCCTTCACCCCTGGCCGGTCGTGCGGTTTGACGCCAACCACCCGAGGCAGGAGCCCGGTGCGCGAATCGCGCACGCCGGGATCTGTGCGGGGGGTGCCCAGTAATGGGCATTCCTACCGCGACATTGGTTTAGCATTCTGAAAGCCGGTGAGCTGGCGGCGGGGCGTTCCGAGGCGCCCCGTCGTGTCAGGCGGCCCCCGGTTGATGACTGAGTTTGCGGAGACCGGAAAAATGGACACCAACAGGAAGCACGACAACGGGACGATCGGCGCGTCGGCGCACGCCGACCATCGCGCGGACGCGCGTGGAGCGACGATGGGCCCGCCGCGATATCGTTCGGACCTGACCGACGACGAGCGGGCCGATGCGCACGCAGCGATCGACAACGCGATGCTGTCGGTCGGGCAGGTGCTCGAGGCCGCGCTGCAGGCGATGGCCAATCTGCGCGATGCGCGCGCCACGTTGCAGCAATGTGGCGACGCGCGCGACCTGCGCATGACGCTCGGCGGGCGTCAGCAATCGAGCTGAACCGCCTCCCACACTGATCCCCCGCAGGCCGGCATTCGCTCCGGCCGCTGCAACGAATCCGGGCCGCGCCCTCTCGCGCGTGGCCTCACTCCCCTCCCGCGACATCCTGCCTTCGCCACCGCGATCGACGCCCTGCGATCGCGCGTCGCGGCGTGGTCGCGCATCGGTCGCCGGCGCAGCCTTCCGGTCAGCGCTGGCCGGTGCGACGCGTCTTCTTCGGCGCGTCGCGCACCTCGAGCTCGAGCGCGGTCGTGAAGCCGCCGTCGCCGATCGTATGCGTCGCTTTCTTCACGAGCCACGGCGTGTCGTCGATGTCGGGCTTGAACCCGGTCACGGTGACGGGCATCTCGGGAAACAGCTCGGGCCGACCGAGCGCGAGCGTGTAGCTCAGCGTCGACTCGCCGCGCTGCGTGCGCGCATATTCGGCTTGCGCGGCCGCGCGCGCCTCGGCCTCGGTCGCGTAGTCCTCGGGCAGCACCTTGACGTTCTTGCCTTTGGCGTCGCCGACGACCACCGGGAGCCGGCGCGCGCTGCCGTTCGAGTGATAGTGCGCGCGCACCGACGTGTAGCTGTCGCGCTGCGCGACGTGATAGCGATGCTGGTCGCCGCTCGCGCGCGTGATGGCGAGCACGTCGAGCGGCTTGCCGCTGACCGTCTTGCCGCTGCCGATCGGCGTGAACAGCAGGTGCTTGTCCTTCACGGTCATCACCGCGTCGTAACGCTTCGCGAGGCGCGTCAGGAACGACATGTCGGACTCTTGCGTCTGGTCGACGTGGTCGATCCGCGTCGCGGCGAGCGTCGCGTCGACGGCGGCCGTGAGCCCGTAGCGCGCGGCGATGGTGCGCACGATCGCGCCGATCGTCTGCCGGTGCCAGCTTTTCTCCCGGCGCTCGTGCATGTCGTTCGTCATCGATGCGGAGCGGGCGCGGATCGTGATGACGTCCGGTGCGCCGCTGTGCTCGACTTCGTCGACCGTGAACGTCCCCTTGTCGACCAGCGGCTCGCCGACCCAGCCGATCGACAGCTTGATGCTCGCGCCGCGCTTCGGAATCGCGAAGGTGCCTTGCGCATCGTCGAGCACCAGGTCGAGCATGTCGGCCTCGTCCGCACGCGATTCCGACAGCGACAGGCTGATGAGGTTGGGCGCGATCAGGCGCGACAGGTCGCGGCCGTCGAGCGTGATGCGGTAGTCGGCCTGCGGCTGCACGCGGCCCGCGCGGGCCGGTGCGTCGGCCGGCGTGCGTTCCTGCGTGCTCATTGCTCTGCCGCTCCGCTGTCGTCGTCCTGCTGCACTTCGGCGAGCACGCCGTCGTCGACGCGCTTCAGCGTCAGCGTGAACGCGATCTTGCGCGCCATGCCTTCCTTCGTGTGATACGTGGCCGTTTCGTTGAGGCTGTCGATGACGTACGCGCCGTACACGTTGCCGTTGCCGTCGACGAGCACGTACGCGTCGCCGGCATCGCCCATGCGGGCGAGCGCCTCGATCGACGCGATCTCGCCGATGCCGTTCTCGGGCGCGACGATGCCGGTGAGGGTGATCGTGTCGTCGCCGGCGCCGGTGAACTGGCTCGCGTCGCGCACGCCGATGCGCGAGCTGGTGCGATGCTTCCAGTTGCGCTGACGCTGGAGCTCCTGGTACGGCGTGGTCGCCAGGCTGAAAACGAACTGATCGAGCGACATCATCATGGGCGGGTTTCCTCCAGCGGAATCAATCGGACAGGCGCGACGCGGTGCGCGACGCCTTCGCGCGTTCGGCGCGTTCGAGCTCGGCGCGCACCATGCGGGCGATTTCGGCCGCATCGGCACCGGGCGGCGGCGCGATGTTGATGGTGACGGGGCCGGCCGCGGGCGCGGCGCTTGCCACGGCGGCCGGCGCCGTGAGCGGCGGGCGATAGTCGAGCGACAGGTTGTAGCGTTCGAGCGGCGCGGCGGCGGCGATCGCCGGGCTCGCCGCGAACGCGGGCGGGCCGACCAGCGCGGCGGCCGACGTGAGCGCGGCGGCGGTGCGCGTCATGCGGGTCGGGGTGCCGGTGGTGGCGCCGCCTGGCCCGTTGTCGGGCGTGGGCGACGCCTGCATGCCGAGCTTTTCCTTGAGCCAGCCGAGCGTCGAGCTGCCCAGGTTGCCGGCCGTATCCTTCAGCGCGCCGAGGCGATTCGTGATCCCGTCGACCAGGCCGGACACGATGCTCGCGCCGATTTCCTGGAAACGCGTGCCGATGTCGCCGAACCAGTCGCCGATGCCGCCGAGCGAGGTCTTCACCCACTCGACGGTGGCGTCCCATTTCGCGGTGATCCAGTCGCTGGCCGCGCCGAACGCGCCCTTGATCGTTTCCCACAGCGCGATGAACTTCGGCCCGAGCGTGTCCCAGTTCTGCCAGACGTAGACGGCCGCCATCGCGATCAGCCCGATCACGGCCAGCAGCGGATTCGCCATCGCCAGCCGGCCGAGCATCAGCAGCGCCTGCCCGACGAGCCTGAACGCGCCGACCATCGACGTCGCGAAGCGCAGCACGTTGACCGAGCCGAGCAGGCCGCCGAAGACGCTCGCCAGTGTGCCGGCGACGGCGAGTGCGCCGCCCAGCGCCGCGAAGGTCGTGACGAGGATCCGGGTGGCCGTGCCGTGTTCGCGCACGAACCGGACGATCTTCTCGAGCATCCTGGCCGTGACGTCCAGCGCCGCGTTGTAGACCGGCGTGATCTTCTCGCCGATCTCGAGCTTCAGGTCGCGCAACTGCGCGAGCACGGCGAGCTCGCGTCCCGCGGTCGAATCCGCGGCCTTCGCGCGCATCCCGGTGACGCTGTCGGCGGCGGCGCTCTGCCTCTCGGTGTCGTGGATCTGCTCGCGTTGTTCGTACATCGTCGTGAGCAGCGTGCCCGCGGCCTTGTCGGGGAACAGTTTCGCCAGCGCGGCCTTCACGTTGTCGGGCTGGGTGATGCCCTTCGCGGCGAGCTTCGGCAGCAGCACCTTTTCGAGCCATTCGAGCGGCGAGGCCTGCAGCATGTCGCTGCCCGCCAGCGCACCCGGCCCGAGCCCGCGGATCGCGCCGTTCCTCGCATGCAGGACCCGCTTCGGATCGACCAGGCCGAGCGCCGTCAACTGCCGTGCGGCGGGCGCCGTCACCTTGCCGCCGAAGAGGCTGCCGGACAGCGCGGCGAGGCCTTCGCCGGCCGCCTTGCCGCCGAGCTTCTCGATGAGCGGCTGCATCTGGTAGTAGAACGCATCCGTGCGCAACTTCCTGGCCGCGCCGCCCCCCGATTCGGCGAAACTGTTCCACTCGTCGCCGCTGACCTTGCCGCCGGTCGCCGTCTGCATCTTCTGCACGATGTTCGCTTCGGCGCCGAATGCGGCTTCGTTCTTCGTGCCGCCGCGCAGGTCGATCACCTTCAGCATGGCCATGAACTTGTCGACGTTCGCCTTCGCGTCGTCCTTGCCGAACAGCGCCTCGTTCGCCGATTTCATGTTCGCGAGCATCGGCATCACGACGCGCGCGCGTTGCTCGTCGCCGCCGAGCGCCGCCAGCGATTCGCGCATCAGCGCCAGGTTGTCGACGACCGACTGGCCGCCGACCTGCTGCGCGCGCGCGAATGTCACGGCGTCGGCCGACGCGCCTTGCGCCCGCAGGCGCAGCGTTTCGCTTTCGGCCTGCTTCGCGACGTCGAGCGGCTCGGACAGCATGCCGAACATGCTCTTGCCGGCGCCCGCGATCGTCTTGCCGCGCTCCGCCCATTGCCTGCCGACGCCGCCCAGTGCGTCGATCTTCGCGCGCCGGGCCTCGGCGCGCTTGCGGCGCGCGTCGTCGAACGCGCGCACGTCGGCCGTCATCTTCGCCTGGCGTCGCGCGCTGTTCGTGGCCAGCGCGAATTCGTGCAGGTCGAGGCGGCGCGTGTCGATGCCCGCGCCGACGAGCTGCGTGCGCAGTTCGCGGATGCGCGCGACCTGCCGGCCTTGCGCGGCCGTCAAATCCGTGGCCGTGCGTTCGAGCTTGGCGAGGTCCTCGACCATCTGGCGTGACGGCGGGCCGGACGCACGCAGCGCCACGCGCAGCTCCCCGGCACGCAGCTTCGCTGATTTGAGTTCGGTCGCGGTTTTCGCCACACCGCTGCGCAAGTCGCGAAACTCGCCGATGCGCTTCTGCGTCTTCGCCATGTCATCCAGCTCGCGGCGGGTCGCGCGCAGCGAGTCGGCCAGCCCCTTGTTGTCGGTCAGCATCATTTGCAGGGGCTTCGTCATGTTGTCGATCATGTCGACCATGACGCGCAGTTTCAGGGTGTTGTCCATCGTCGATCGTTTCGCTCATTGGGCGCCGGCACGTACTCGCGCGCGTTCGCGCCAGTCCATCAGCTCGGCCAGGCTGAAGGCGTCCATCACGGGCGGTGTCCAGCCGAACACCGTCGCGATGTCCGCCATCGGGTCTTCTACGCGGTCTGGGAGGCCAGTCGGGATTTCACGGCCTTCGGCATCAAAAAACCGGCGAAGATGCCCCCCAGTTGTACGAGGTCGGCTGGATCGATGCTGGCGACGTCGGCTTCGGTCAGCATCGGCGAGCTGATGCGCGGCAGCACTTTCGACAGCGCGACCACGTCGAGGCTGACGAGGTCGGACAGCGATACGCCGCGCAACTCGCCCGACTTGGGCTTGCGCAGCGTGATCGACGTGATCGTCTGGGTGCCGCGCACGAGCGGCGTGTCGAGCGTATGCGTCGCCGGATCGTCCTGCGCGGGTGTCGCGATGGCGGCCGCATCGGCCTGCAGGTCGGGCGCGGCGGCGTCGGATTGGATCGGATTCATGGTGGTCCTGTGCGTGTGATCAGTCGGAAGGAAAGGGGAAGGCGGCCCCGGCCGGCGTCACCGGCCGGATGGCCGGTTACAGGCCGATCGCGTTGCGCAGCGCCGCGAACAGGTCGTTGCCGTTGACCTTCTCGATCATGTTGACGAAGTCGATTTCGATCACGTCCTGGCCGTTCACGGACAGCTTGTAGTAGCTGGCCACCGTCGTGACCTTGAACGCGGTGTCTTCCTTCGACTTCGCGGTGCCCGGGTCGATTTCGCTGTGACGGCCGCGGATGACGATCTCGATCGCGTCGACGTTGGTCGAATCCTCGGCTTGATAGCCGCCGGCGAAGCGCAGCAGCACGCCGTCGTGCTTCGTGATCGCGTACTGGCCGAGCACGGAGCGCATGAAGCCGCCGCAGGTCCATTCGAGCTGGATCCCCTCCTGCCCGAAGTCGACCTTGATCGGGCCGCTCATGCCGCCGCCCTGGTAGTCCTCCATCTTGCGCGTGAGCTTCGGCAGCGTGACTTCGACGACCTGGCCGACGAAGTTCTCGCCGTTCTGGAACAGGTTGAATCCCTTGAGTTTGCGAGGCATACCCATCGTGTTTGACTCCTGGTGAGGCCGGTCGTTACGCGCTCACGCGCGCGGCGAAATCGGCGAGATAACGGTCGGTGATGCGCTGGCGCAGCATCAGGTTTTCGAGCGGCGGAACCGGTGTGTATTCGTAGTCGAGATACGCCTTGCCGGACTTCAGCACGTCGGTCGTGTTCGGCTCCGGGTCGTACCAGGCCGAGCCGCCGATCAGGTAGCCCTGCGAGATCCACTCGCGGAACTTGGCGTTGATCGTCTCGATGATGTCGCGCGGCAGCGACGGGTTGAGCGGGCCGTCGATGATGGCCATCTGCGCTTCGGCGATCGAATCGGCGATGACCTGCGCGGTGCGCGTGTAGTTCTCGAACGCGAACAGCGGATCGTCCGAGCACGTGCGCGAACCCCAGAAGCGGAAACCGTTGCGGTTCACGAGCGTGGTCACGTCCTGTTCGTTCAGGAAGCCCGCGTCCGTCGCCGGATCCTGCAGGTCCCACGACACGTCGGCGCTGATGCCGGTGACGCCGTTCACGCCGACGTTCGACAGCGTCTTGTGCCAGCCCGTGTCGTTGTCGATCTTCGCGCGCAGGCCGGCGGCATACGCGGTGGCCGGCACGACGACGGTCGTGTTGGTCGTGTCGTCCCACGCGAGGAAGTCCGGCCAGACCACCATCAGCTCGCGCTGGCTGAACTGCTTGCGATAGGCGACGGCTTCTTCCTTCGTCTTGCAGCCGTTGGCCGACACGTACGCGAACGCGCGCAGCGATTGCGCGATCGATGCGAGCGCGGCGGCGACCGGTTGCGTGTCGAGGCCCGGCGTCGCGAGGATGCGCGGCTTCACGCCGAAGCGTGCCTGCGCGCCGAGCAGCGCCTTCATGCCGGTGTACTTGCCGTCGGCGGTGACGCTGCCGATCACGTTGGTCGCCGTTTCGCCGGCGTCCTTGCCTTCGGCGACGCGCACGACGATCGTGACGGGCTTGGTTTGCCGGCCGATCGCGTCCAGCGTGCGGCGCAGCGTGCCCTTGGTGCCGGCCTTTCCGAGCGCGGCAACGACGTTGGTCAGAAGGACCGGCGTGTCGAGCGGGAAGGCGGTGGCGTCGGCGTCGGATGCCGTGCAGACGATGCCGACGACGGCCGTCGACACCGTGCGGATCGGACGGCTGCCTTCGTTGATTTCGATGACGCGTACGCCGTGGTGATAATCCTGCGGCATGGTGTGCGACTCCTATGTGGTCAAGTGAGAGAAACGGGAGGATTCCCGGGCGGATCAGGCCGCGCTATCCGCGACCGGAACTGCAGGTGTGGCCGGGTCGGCCGGCGGCGACGATGGCTCGGTCGGAGCGGGCGGCTCGATTGGCTCGATTGGCTCGGACGGCTCGGACGGCTCGGACGGCTCGGACGGCGCAGGCGGCACGGGTGTCGGCGGCGGCGGCACGTAGGGCGCCGGCGTGGCGGGCCACGCGATCGCATCCGGGAACGTGTCCGCCTGGATGACCCTGACGAGCGCCATCTGGTAGGCCGACCAGGCCTTGAAGTAGTAGACGCCCTCGTCGTCGAGCAAGCCCGCGGCGTACGCATCGGCCTTGCCGGCGTTCGCCTTGCGCGCGGTTTCCAGGCGCTGTTCGAACTCGGCCATCGCGGCGTCGCGTTTCTCGCGCTCGAGCAGCTCGGGCGGAACCGTCCATGCACCGTCGAGCCATGCATGGCGTGGCGACGGCCGCGGTTCGGTCGTCAGCCCGAGCTCGTCGGGCGTCTTGCCGGCGGTCGCGATCTCGACGGGCTCGCCGGTATCGGTGCGATAGCAGATCCGGCCGCGGAAGTCCGGCAGCAGCGTCCAGACATCGTTGCGGTAGAACGGCCAGGTCGTCGGCGTGCGCGCCGGCGGCGCGTCGAGCGTGGCCGAGGCCGGGATGAGCCAGCGTTCGGGGTTGCGCGGATCGGCGTCGGGCTGGCTGCTGCTCAGGTATTCGCCGGTCGACGGGCTGTAGTGGTGGATCAGCATGGTTCGGGGTCCTGGTTAGTAGGCGCGGATCATGGCGAGCAAGGCGACGTTGCGCGGCCGCGATTCGTTGGCGCCGTCGCCGTTGACGGTGATCGCGTGGCTGTGATTGCCGGCGGCGCCGATGCCGACGTTGTGGCCGTGATTGCCGGCGCCTTCCGTGTTGAATTCGTGGTTGTGCCCGCCGGCTCCGGACGTGAATGCCCACGGGTTGTCGTTGTCGACGCCGCCGTGCGAGCCGACTTGATTCGTCGAATGGGTGCCAAAGGGCGCGATGCCCGATTCGCTGTATGGCGCGACGTGCTGGTGATCGCCCACGCTGGCGGTCCAGCCGTGGTGACCGTGCCACCCTTGCACGTCGGTCCAGGCCGAATGCACGTGGTCCCCGCTCGCCGCCGCGGAGGCGCCGTGCGCGTGCCACGCATTGGCGAAGTTCTGCGATGCGCCGAGACCGCGATTCGGGTCCACCCCGCGGGTGTCATCCCAGCAGCGCACGAACTCGCCGCGCAATTCGGGGATGCGAAAGGTCGTCGTGCCATCGCCGGTCGAGAACGTGCCGGACCATCCGGCGGCCCAGTCCGTTTCGGTGGAGAGCGCGCCGCTGGCCTGTGCATAGGCCCAGAGTGCGGGATAGTCGGCGCGCTTCAGCAGCGCGCCGTTGAGCTTCAGGAAGCCGGCGCGAGCGGTCGTGCGTGGCTCGAAAACGACCGTGCCGATCGCGGCCGACGCAATCGCGGCGACCACCCATTCCGTCGTCGCGAGCCGCGTCGAGCGATCGCCCGCCGGGGGCGTCTGGCCCTGAACGGGCGTCTGGAACGTGGTGCCGCCCGGCGTGAACGAGACCTGCGAGACGCTGTTGCACGTGACGCCGAACATGCCGTCGCCGGTGTGGTAGAGGCCCGTGTCCGGCGCGCCGTCGTTGGTGAACGTCAGGGACGGCGCCTGCGCGCTGCCTTCCGACAGGTAGATCCGCTTGCCCGGGTCGAACCAGAGATCGCCCGACATCGTGCCGCCCTTCGTGCGATCGAGCGGCGACAGGTTGCCGGAGTGCCACACGGGATTGCCGTCGATGCGGAACGTGCGATCGGCGATGTAATACTGGAATGCGCCCTTCGTCGGCGTCCACCAGCCATAGCCGTCACCGTTCGAATAGAGGAAGCCGTCGACCGGGCCGACACGGATCGAGCCTTGAGCTTGACCGGTACCCACCGAAAGTTCGCCGCGGACCGTGGTGTTTCCGCCGATCGCCGTACCTGATCCCCTGTCATCGATCGTGACTCGACCGGTCTCGAGATTCCAGGTAACCGGGCGGAAATCGTTCCACTGGCCTTCCGGATCACCCTTGTTCGTCGACAGCAGATACACGTTCGTGCCGTCGTTGCGCAGGAAGGCGCCGTAGCCGCCGAAGATCGCGCGGAAATGGGCACCGTTGACGTCCATCGCCCGCGAGGTCAACCCGCCATTGAACGTCGCATTTCCCGCCGCCTGAATCGCATTGCGGCCGTCATCACCGATATCACCGACGAGCAGGCGTTTCGCGATCGAGAACGCTTGCGTGCCGCGGCTGACACGAAACGCGGGGAACTGCGTGACACCGTCGTCCGCGAACGCATTCACGCCGAAATCGTTCCCGCCGTTGCCCCCGGACGCCGCGCCGTCACGTTTGAACATCGACCAGCGGATCTTGCCGCCATCGGTAAAGAACAGCGTCGAGAAATTCCCGGCGCCCCCGTCGATCGATGCAGCCCTCGAATAACTCGTACCTTCGGCAACGGTGTCGCCGCCGACCCGCAACCGCGAATTCCCGTCGTCGTTCTTGACGTCGCCCACCAGCACGCGGCCGCCGTAGCCGATGCGCAGCGCGCGCGCCTGGTACGAATCGGACTGGACGTCGTTGGCCGTGCGATTCAGCCACAGATCGACGTATTCACGGCCCCAGGCGCCGTTGTCGAAACCGGAGCGGATCGTTGCGACCAGGCGCGATCCCGTATCCGGGTTACCGCCGCCGAACGTGCCGTGCAGACGCACGCGACCTTCGCGGCCGTTCTTGCCCGACGGAGGGCGAATCGACACGTGTGCGGTGTCCGGGCCCGCATCGAATTCGGTGACGACCGGCCCCGTGAACTTCGCGCCGGTCAACGCCGCGTATCGCGACGCGGCCGTCTTCGGCGTGATGGCGCGCGTGTCATCGCTGCCCGCGTCGACTTCCCCCTGCGTCGCCAGCTCGACCACACCCTGCCGCTCGGTGGTCGCCGGCGGATTCAGGAACGACGCGTCGCCGAACACGAGTTGCGTCGCGTCGATCGTCGCGAACTGCATGTCGGACGACAGCAGCAGCAACGCGGCCGGCGATTTCTCCATGATCGGCGTCGCCTGGCCGTACGCGGCCAGCAGCACGCCGTTGTCGAGATAGAGGCCGAATCCGTACAGCGAATACTGGTCTGTCGAGTCGTCCTTCAGCGTCGTGTGGATCGTGTCCGGCGCGACGTTGGCGCCGCCGAAGGACTTGATCCGCTTCAGCTCGTTCGGCAGCTTGGTGAGCCCCTTGTCGGCGACGAACGGGGCGTTCGCCAGGCCGATTTCCACGACCTGGTGGGCGTTCGTGCCGCCGTTGCCGGCGGCGACGAGCGCCGCGCGGCCGGCGTCGGTGATGATGATCTGGGTTGCCATGTGCGATCAGTAGTCGGTGAAGTTGACGCGGCGATAGGCCGCCACGCGCGCGGCGGCGCCGATCGGTTGTCGGCCCCGCATCTCGAAGCCCTGCGTGAACGTGTAGTGCGCGCGGACGGGTTTGGTGCGATCGATCTCCGCGAGGATGTCGGCCACGTATTCGGCGGTCGGCGGTTCGCCCTCCTGGCCGCTGACCGTCATCACGAGGTCGAACGTGCCGGGCGCGCCCGGCGGCTGTTGCTCGAACCATTCACGCAGCACGATGTTTCCGCCGAACGCCGCGACGACCTCGCGCACCGACGCCGCGGTGCCCTTGCGGCGGGCGATCGGAATCGCCTGCCCGACGCGGGCGCGCTTCACGTATTCGGGCCAGTAGTCCTTCCACGCATCGACCCCGAGGTGCCAGGCGAGCCACGGCAGCAGATCGGACCGGATGGTGTCCGGGTTCGTCAGCGTCGCGAGCGGCGTCGGCACGTCGTCGATACGGGCGTTCGTCGCGGCGAGCCTGCGCTCGAGCCGCGTCGCGTTCGGCGGCAGGATGTCATTCATTGCTGTACACCCCGCCGTCGATCAGCTCGATCCCGGTGCAATAGGGCGCCTGCTGCTTCGTCGCCGGCAGGCCGGCAAGCGGGCTTTCGAGGATCACCTTCTGCACGCCGGCCGCGCGGGCGGCCGCGTAGATGCCGTCGAGCGTGACTTCCATCCCGAGGCGGTGCATGGAATCGGTGTACTGCTTCATCGCCCGGTTGGCCTGCGCGAGCGCCACCGCGCGATCCGGGCCGGCGAAGAACACCAGCCGCGCGCGCACCTGGTAGCGCAGGATCTCCGCGCCGCGTACGGTGACCTTGTCGGTGAGCGGCCGTACGTCGTCGGCCTGCAGCGCGGCGGCCACCGCATCGATCAACGCCGGCGCCGCCGTGCCGTCGCCATCGCGGGCGAGTACCGTGACGAGCACCTCGCACGGGGCCGGACTGACCGCCGACGCGTCGAGCACGCGGCCATCGGCATTGCGTGCATGCGAGACGTACGCACCCTCGGGGCCGGCGACCGAGAAACTCTGCGGGGCGAGCTGGGTGCGGGCGCGCAGGTCGGCATCGCTTTCCATCACGGCCGCGAGGTCGTGCGCCGGATCGGCAGGCGAGATCGTCAGGCGGCGGATGCCGAACAGCGCCGCGAGGTGATCGAGGTCGGTGCCGACCGCGTACGCGAGCATCACCGCACGCGCGGCGTCGTTCACGCGCTGGCGCAGCACGATCTCGCGGTACGCGTTTTCCTGCAGCAGCTTCACGAGCGGCTCCGACTCGAGCGCGAGCGTCGCGGCGATCTCGGCTTGTTCGGCGGCCGGGTAGAGCGACACGAGCCGTGCCTTGCGTGCGGCCAGCAGCGTCTCGTAGTCGAGCGTTTCGACGATGTCGGGCGACGGCAGCTGGGAGAGGTCGATCGGCGTCACGCTCATGCCGGGCTCCCGTTCGCAACCGGCACGCGGGTCGACACGGCCGTGCCGTTCTCGCCGGTCCAGCCTTCGATGTCGAGATAGAGCGAGCCGGCGGCCGCGTTCGCGTCGTCCGCGGTGAGCACGACGCGGGTCAGCGTCAGGCGCGGTTCCCAGCGCATCAGCGCCGTGGCGACGGCGGCATACAGCCGCGTGCGCACCGTGCCGTTGCCCGGCGCGTCGATCAGGTCGGGCAGCTCGGAGCCGAAGGTACGGCGCTTCACGCACGACGCGAGCGGCGTCGTCACGATTTTGCCGATCGACTGGTAGAAATGGTCCAGGCCCGAAATCGAGCGGCCGGTGTTCGCGTTCATGCCTTTCATTGCGGTTCGCTCACGAGTTGTCCATCGCCTTGTTCGCGATGCGTGTGATGCGGGAGGCTGATGCCCCGGGAGGTCACTTCGCGGGTAAAGGTGGCCGCGCCGTCGATCTGCATCGTGGCGCCGCCGCCGGCCCCGCCCGTGCCGGTCATGCCGGCTTCGAACGCGAACGGCCCCTTGACGGTCATCGCGCCGGTGCAGGTGGTCTGCGGTGCATCGAGCGTGATGCGCTCGGCCTGCACGGTGGCGTCCCGGGTCTGCACGACGACCGACCCGGGCGCGACGACGCGCACGGTCGCGCCGGCCGGCAGCTCGACCGTGAGCGCATGCGCGGCATGGTCGTACGTGATGCGGGCGCCGTCCGGATAGACCCGTGCATGGGTATCCGGGCTCGAGGCCGGTGCCGGCGCGGCGTTCGAATAGACGCCGCGCAGCGCGACACCCTGCGCCGGGTCGCCCATCGGGCAGAGCAGCACGACCTGTTCGCCGGGCGTCGGCGGCAGCCAGTCGCGGGTCGCGCCGGCGGTGCCGGCCACCCACGGAATCCAGTTGGTCTGCAGTCCGCTGCCATCGGAATCGGCGTCGCCGACCGAGACGCGGCACAACGCAGCCGCATGGTCGACCGCGAGGATCGTGCCCTTGCGCACTGCGTTGCGTGCCTGCCGTTGAATTTCATTTGCGTCCATGCAGCCATGGTGCCGGCGGGGGGGCGCGCGGCGCGAGCGATGGCCTGTGTCGTCGCGGCGGGGACAGTGCGCGCCGGATGCCGGCATCGAGTCGTGCGTCGACAATCGCAGCACCGGTTCGCATGAGGATGGAGTCGTGCGTCTGCGCGACGTCGTCACGCGGTCTGAATGCGTGGATGCCGATCGATGTCGGGACGCGGCGATGGGACGGGCGCTCGATGAATTGCGCCGCGGCGACGGGCGAACGGATGCCGCGTGAATGGCTGGACGGGCGTGCCGCAGAGACATCGTGCGGGCCGTCGATGCAGGTTATGCAGCGAGGCTGTCGTCAGGATGCCTGTCGTTGGCGATGGCCGAGTCGACGGGAAGACGGGACCGGATGCCCGGCAAGGGCGATCGGCGGGGGGCTCCGCGGTGGCGGGCCGAGGCGAGAGGGTTGGCTGCGACGAGCAGCCGTTGCCGGGCGCGATGCCGCGGCGTGAGCGAAGGCGGGCCGATGCCCGCCCGGCTCAGCGGATCTGCGGCAGCGCGACCCAGGTCAGCGTATCGGCCGGGTCGACCCGTGTGTCGTCGACGTGCGTGATCACCGGCCGGCCGTCGGGGCCGGTCGTCACGACGACGCTTTCCGTCAGCGCCAGCCGGATCGACAGGTCGACCGCGGCCTGGTCGCGGATGCCGACCTCGAAGGTGATGCCGCTCGCGCGTGCGGCGGGGTTCGTCACGAGGTCTGGCTGGTTCGCGCGCACCCATTCGATCAGGGCGACGAACACCGGATCGGTGTCGCCGGAGAAGTGGGTCGCGAGGACGTGGGCCGTGTACCGGTATTCGAACGATGGCGTCAGCGTGCCGGTCGTCGCGATCGAGCCTTGCTCGACGAGCACGGTCAACGCGCCGGGTTCGTCGTCGATCGACGGGATGGCGGCGGCAAGCGCGCGCCGCAGGCTGTCCGGCTTAATCATGCGAATGGGCTCCGTGGTCGGGGGCGGCCGCGCCGGCCTGGCACGCCGCGATCATGTCGACGGTCGCCGCGCACGTCGCCCACGCGGCCTTGACGAGCGTGAGCGCACCGTCGAGCTCACCGTTGGTCCGCGGCGCGAGCCTCGGCAGCGTGCACGGTTTCACCGTCTGGCACGTGTTCGACATAATCGCCGGCGCCGGTGAGAGCGGGACTGGCTTGCAGGCGGACAACGTCGTCAGGCAGGCGAGTATCAGCCCAGGCGCGAAGCGCGGCGTTTTCATCGGTCAATCTCCGGTTTTCAAATCGAATGGCGTCGAGCTTCGACGCGATGGCGGTTTGCGCGTGGTCGAGCCGCGCCTGCTGTTGCGCGCGTTCGGCGGCGTCCTGCCGCAGGCGCGCAATGATGCCGTCGCGCGCGGCGAGCGCCTGTTGCGCCTCGACGCGTTGCCGTTGCGCGGTCGCGCGCTCGGCGCGCAGCCCATGCACGTACAGCGCGACGACGGCGCACGTGGCGAGCGCGACGATCCACGCGATGATTTTCGCGGCGAGTCCGTTCATGCGCGGGACGCGACGGTAGCGTCGGGCGATCCGGATGCGGCCTGCGTCGCCGCAGCCGCTTGCGACGCATAGCGGTCGAAAGCGCGTGCGAGCTTCACGTCGTACAGGTTCGCCGCATAGTCGGGCCCGTTGTACGCGCGGGCGAATGCGGCCCACTGGCGTGCGCCGAGTGCGCGGCGCAGTGTGTTGTCCGCCGCGATGTAGCGCATGAACGCGTCGAGGTGCTGCGCTTCGCCGTCTTCCATGCACGAGACGAATGCGTCGATGCCCGCGTAGCCGAGGCGTTCCCAGTGATAGCCCATCACCTGGAACGCGCCCCAGCTCGCGGATTCCCACGCGGCGCCGGCATCGATCGACTCGGCCGTGGCGAGACGCACGTATTCCGCGGCGCTGCCGCGATAGCCGCCGCGCGTGCGCGACACGATGTCCGGCTGCCGCGCCGCGAATGGCGCGGGATCGATCCCGCGCGCCTGGAGCCGCTTCCAGAATACGTGGCGTTCGAACAGGATGACGGGCCGGCCGTCGGGCAGGAAGCCGGCGCCGCGCGACTCGACTTCGTTGACCGCGCGAATGCACGCGAGCGGCACGTCGAGCGTGCGCGCGGCGCGCTCGAGATCGGCGAGCCCCAGGTGTTTCGGATCGCGCAGGCCGGTGGCCAGCGCGGCATAGGTCTTCGGGCCGGCGATACCGTCGTCGACGAGGCCGGTCTTGCGTTGCAGCGCGATGACGGCGGCTTCGGTCGCCGCGTCATAGAGGTGCGTGATCTGCACCGCATAGCCGGCGCGGATCAGTCTGCGTTGCAGCAGGCCCACGTCGTCGCCGTGATCGCCGAGGCGGCGGGTTTTCATCGTCATTCGCTCCTCAGGAGGCGCGCGACGTTGCCGCGCGTGCCGCAGACGAACATCGCCAGGAAGACCGCGGTGGCCGCGTCGAAGAAGCCGACGGCGCCGGTATGCAGCAGCCACTCGATCGACGCACCGCCGGTGACGGCGACGAGCATCCACGCGAACCATGATGCGTGGCGCCGGTGCCGTGCGCCGTTGCGTCGATAGGTGAGCACGCGCACGAGCACGGCGAGGTGGGCGGCGAGCGCGATCAGCGCGAACGGGAACGCCACGTCACCCTCCTTTGCGGAACAGCGCCAGGAGATCGAGCGTCTTGATCCGCTCGATCAGCTGCAGCGTGACGGCGATCACGAGCGCGGCCGCGAAGAACGCGGCGACGCCGGTCGAGTGGATCGGCGTCGCGCCGACGATTTCCGGCGCGGCGAGATAGCCCATCACGAGCGAGATCAGCAGATAGGCCGCACGCCGCGCCACGCCGATCTCCTTCGACGTGACGACCACGAGCGCCGCGCCGGTGAATGCGCCGATCAGCGCGTTGCCGTCGATGCCGGGCGCGAGCCCGGCGACGCCGATCGCGGTGGACAGCATCGCGGCGGTAGTGAGGTTCGGTTCGGCCATGACGGCGATTCCAGGGTCAGTCAAACAGTTGCAGCAACGGGCGCGCGCTCGTCACGGTATCGAACGGCGGCAGGTAGACGGGCGTGCCGGCGGGCAACACGACGCCGAGGCTGGCGAGTCCGGTGTTGGCTTCGAGCACGGTCTCGACGGTGCCGTCGGTCCGGCCGTAGTGGCGCCAGCACAGCGTGTCCACCGTGTCGCCCTGCAAGGTGCGCGCGATCATGGCCGGGCCTGCCGATGTCGAAGGGGCCGGTGGTCGGCGGCGGTGCCGGCCGGCGTGCCGCGAACGCGTATCGAAGTCGTGCTGCTTGCCATGGCGAGGTCTCGGGCCGTGAGGCAGTGAAGATGGCTCTCATGGTCGAGCTTCGCGGGGCGGGGTTCAACGAGATGCGTGCGTGGTCCGGGCGGACACGCAGCGCGACGCGTGTCGTGGCGTGCGGCGCGCCTTACGCTTCATGGACGGGTGCCGAGGGTCACGGGTGGGGCCGTGCGTGCCGTGCAGCCAGATTGCAGCCTGGGTGAGCCGGGGCGGGCTTGGGTGATCTTGTGCAACCTTGGTTTTGCCGCGGGAGATGCCGGCGGAGCCTTGCCGGGCAAGGGTTCGGCACGCGCAGATAAAACTCCGAAGGCAGGGGTTGCTGGTTCGATCCCGGATGCGCTCGCGATTGCCGCACGGCGATTTTGCGTGGGCGTGCCGACGCATTTGCCGGTGTGCGAGAATCGCCCACAACGACCACTCCAAGCGTCGATCGCGGCGGCCGTCCGCGCATCGCGCCGACTCCCGATGGCTGCCATTCCGTCTACCTCGACCGCAGTCGCTGCCTGCCCGCTGACCGATGCGCAGCAGGCGCTGCTCGCGCGTCTGCACGCGTATTCCCCCGACGATCCCGACGCGCCGCTGCCGTACAGCCGGCGCCTCGCCGACGCCGAAGGCTGGTCGCACGACCACGCGCTGGCCGTGATCGACGAATACAAGCGCTTCGCGTTTCTCGCACAGGTGGCCGGGCATCCGGTCACGCCGTCGGTCGCGGTCGATGCCGCGTGGCATTTCCATCTGCAATACACGCTCGAATATTGGGACGTGTTCTGCGCCGGCGTGCTGCGCGCGCGGCTGCACCACATGCCCGGCACCGGCGCGCCGGACGAGGCCGCCGTGTACGCGCAGCGCTATCGCGACACGCTCGACAGCTATCGCCGGCTGTTCGGCTGCGAGCCGCCGGCATCGATCTGGCCGCGTCCCGTCGACCGGGCAGTCGAGGGCGGGGCGGAGGTCGAGACGCAGCAGCCCGAGCGCATGGTCGCCGTGGCGCCGCGCCGTGCGTGGCGCGACCGTCTGCCGAAACTCGTGTGGCCGGCGGCCGCCGCCAGTGTCGCCGCGACCTGCGCATCGGCGCAGGATCTCGACGTGCTCGACTACACCGGGCCGCAGTTTCTCGCGTTTTACGTCCCGGCCTGCGTTGTCGCGTTGTCGTTGATCGTCGCGTTGCATGCCATCGAATTTCGCATCCGGCGCTGGGGCCGGCGCACGCGCAAGGCTTCGTCCGGGCTGAGCGCCGACGAAGTCGCCTATCTCACCGGCGGCGAAGCACGGGTCGCGCAGGTCGTGACGATGTCGCTCGCGCATGCGGGCGCGGTCGATCTGTGGAGCGTTCACCTGCAAGGCAGCTACGTGAAGATCGCGGATCTGGAACGCGCGGGCCGATACGACGACTACTGCGCGTGGCTCAACGAGCAACCGTCCGGCACCGTGCGCTACGGCGTGTTTCGCGAGCGGCTCGCGAGGTATGCGCAGGAGGTCGTCGACGGGATGCGTGCGCAGGGCTGGTTCTGGGCGCCCGGCGAGTTGCGCGCGTCCCGGATGGCCGCGCGCGCGATCGCGCTGCTCGTGTTCGGCACGGGCGCCGTGAAGCTTGCGGTCGGTTTGAGCCGCGGGCGGCCCGTGCTGCTGCTGTGCATCTGCATGGCGGTGTTCGCGATCGCGTACCGGATCGTCGCTGGAAGGCTGACCGGCTTCCGGCGCGGCGGCCCAACGGCGGCCGGGCGCGCCGCGTTGCTCGAGCGCAGGAACGCGCACGATCCGCGGGCTGCGCGCGACGCGCGGCACGTACGCAGCGCGCAGGGAGCGTCCGGGATACGCGACGCCGAACGTGACGATCCGGATCCGTTGCTGTGGACCGCCGCGCTGTTCGGCGCAGGCGCGCTGGCCGGTACCGTATGGTCGGCGTATGCAGGCCCGGTGCTGGCCGCGTCGCGGATGCCGTCGGTCGCCGCGGCGAAAGCGGGCGGTGGCACTTCGTTCGACTCGTCCGACGGCGGCGGCGCGTCGTCGAGCTGCAGTTCGTCGAGTTCGTGCAGTTCCAGCTCGTGCAGTTCGAGCAGTTGCGGCGGGTGTTCGTCGAGCTGAGCGGCCGGCCGGTGTCGTTCAGCGAGGTCCCGCCACGCACGGGGTGACGGGGCCATCGCCCGAACAACCGCATGGAATGGGCTCAGATCGTCGCATCGCGTGCGTGCATGCTTCGGTAACCTGTCAATCGACGCTCTCCGTGCCGAAACGGTCGCCCGGGCGCGACACGCGTCGCGCATGCCGGGCTGCCGCCGTGGCGGCCGGACGCGATGACTGTCCGCCGCTTTGCCCAGCCCTCCATGACGACGCCAGCTTCCGACGTATCCGCGTGCGTTCGACACGCCGCGACCTTGTGCCAGAACGGACAGTTTGCCGACGCACTGTCGCTTGTGGCGCCGCAGCTCGACGCGTCTGCGGTGGACGTCGCGGTGCTGCACGTCGCGGCCGTCTGCGCGCTCGGCCTGAACCATCTGGCGGACGCAGAAGCCTCGTGGCGGCGCGCGATCGATGCGATGCCGGCGTTCGAGCCCCCCTACGACGGCCTTCACGCGCTGCTGATGTCGCAGGGCCGCTTGCCCGACGCCGAAGTGATCCTGCGCCGGCAGCTTGCCTGCGTCGCGCCGTTGCGCGCGTCGCACCATCACCGGCTCGGCAAGGTGCTCGAAGCGCTCGGCCGGCTCGACGAAGCCGAGCAGGCGTTCGGGCAGGCCCTGTCGATCGAGCCGCGGTCGCCCGACGTGCTGACCGATTTCGGCAACCTGCTTCGCGTCCTTGCCCGGCCGGCGGAGGCGGAACTCGCGTACCGGCTCGCGATCGCGGTTCGCGCCGACCACGTACTCGCGCACGCGAATCTCGGCGCGATCCTCGTCGACATGCGGCGGTTGCCGGAAGCGGAGGCGGCCAGCCGGCAGACCATCGCATTGTGTCCCGATCATCCGGAAGCGCATTACAACCTCGGCGTCGCGCTGCAGAACCTCGATCGCCTGTCCGAAGCGGAAGCGGCCTATCGCGACGCCATCCGCTGCCGGCCCGGCCTGCCGCAGGCGCACAATAATCTCGGCTGCGTCCTGCGTGCGCAGGGCCGCCACGACGAAGCGGCCGTCGCGTTTACCGACGCGCTGGCACTCGCGCCGCAGATGGCCGAGGTGCACTACAACCTCGGCACGACCTTGGCGCATGCGGGCCAACTCGACGAAGCCGAACGCGCATACCGTCGCGCGCTCGAACTGCGTGCCGATTATGACGACGCGCGCTTCGGGCTGGCGACGCTGCTGCTCAGCCGTGGACGATTCGAGGAAGGCTGGCGCCGCTACGAATCGCGCTACGAGCAGTCGACGTTCGTCCACCGACGAACCCGCGAGGTGCTGCGGTGCGCACAGTGGCAAGGCGAGCCGCTGGCCGGCAAGACGCTGCTCGTGTGGCAGGAGGATGGCCTCGGCGACATGCTGCAGTTCAGCCGTTATTTCGCGGAATTTCGCGCGCGGCAGGCGGCGCGGGTGGTGTTTGCGTGCCAGCCGGCGTTGCATCGGCTGATGGAGACGGTCGATGGCGTCGACGCGGTGCTCGATCACGAGGCGGCTACCGCGCAGGCCGCGCAATTCGATTACTGGACGAGTCTGTTGAGCGCGCCAATGCACGCGGGCACGACGCTCGACACGATCCCGCCACCGGTGCGGTTCGTACCCGATCCGGCGCGCGTCGCGCACTGGGGCGCGCGCCTCGATGCGCTGCCGCCCGGCCCGCGCGTCGGACTCGTGTGGAAAGGCAATCCGAAGCATCACAACGACGCGCACCGTTCGCTGCCGTCACTGGCATTGCTGACGCCGCTGTGGAGCGTGCCGGGCGTGAATTTCGTGAGTCTGCAGAAAGGGCAGGGCGAGGACGAAGCGCGCCAGCCGCCGGGCGGGCTGCCGTTGCTGCACCTGGGCTCGGAACTCGACGATTTCGCCGATACGGCCGCGATCGTCGCGCAACTCGATCTCGTGGTGTGCGTCGACACGTCGACCGCGCATCTGGCCGCATCGCTCGGCAAGCCCTGCTGGGTGCTGCTGCCGAATCAGGACGTGGACTGGCGATGGATGCACGACCGTGAGGATTCGCCGTGGTATCCGGGCACGGTGCGGTTGTTCCGGCGCGGGCGCGGCGACAGCTGGATTAAGATGGCGGAGCGGCTGAGAGGGGCGTTTGCCGCGCATTTTGCAGTCGCACGCGTGACGGCGGATAAAACGGCGCGTAGCGTTTGACGTGACGACGGGGTGATGCACGGGCACTGTCGCCAGCGCCGAGTGATCCGCTACCCCGAGACGTGGCCGTGCCGCACGCGTTCAGATCTTTCGAGTTCGACAACAGCGCGATGGGTGGCTCATTCGGCCGCGCATACCGGCAAAGTGCAGTGAGTCAACGCCCGATCAGCTTGACGATGCGGTGGACCGTGTCGTCGGTGAGCGCCGGGTAAAGCGGCAGGCACAACACCTTGCGGGCGGCTTCCGACGCGACGGGCAGGTTGTCGCGGTTCGCGGATGGCAGCCCGCGATACATGGGAAACTCGGAAATCAATGGATGGAAATAGCGGCGTGCGTACACGTCGTGGTCGCGCAGCTTGCGATAGAGCGCATCGCGGTCGAGTGGATAGTCATCTTCGACGAGGATCGGGAAATACGCGTGGTTCGCGACGGTCTGACCGCCCTGCGGCAGGCAGCGGATGCCGCGCACGTCGAGCAGCAGCGCGCGGTACAGCGTATCAATGTCGCGGCGGCGCGCGAGTGCACCGTCGATATGCTGCAACTGCAGCATCCCGAACGCAGCGTTGATTTCACTCATCTTGCCGTTGATGCCGGGCGCCACGACCGTGACCTCGTCGACGAAACCGAAGTTCTTCAAGTGGTCGATCCGCTGTTTGGTCTTCGCGTCGGGACAGACGATCGCGCCGCCTTCGAACGTGTTGAATACCTTCGTCGCGTGGAAGCTCAGCACCGACAGGTCGCCGTGGGCGAGCACGCTGCCAGCGGCGGTCTGCACGCCAAACGCGTGCGCCGCGTCGTAGATTACGCGCAAGTTGTAGTTGTCGGCGATCTTCTGAATCGCGTCGACGTCGCACGGATTGCCGTAGCAGTGCACGGGCATGATCGCGGTGGTCTGCGGCGTGATTGCCGCTTCGATGCGCGCGGCGTCGAGATTCAGGGTGCCGGGCGCGACGTCCGCGAATACGGGTTTGATGCCGTTCCACAGCAGCGAATGCGCGGTCGCGACGAACGAGTACGGTGTCGTGATCACCTCACCGGTGATGCGCAGCGCCTGCAGCGCGGTGACGAGTGCAAGGGTGCCGTTCGCGAACAGCGACAGGTGCGGTACGCCGAGATACTCGCACAGCGCCTGCTCGAACTGCTGGTGGAACGGACCGCCGTTGGTCAGCGTGCGGCTCTCCCAGATTTTCTCGAGATACGGCAGGAATTCTTCGAGCGGTGGCAGGTGCGGCTGCGTGACATAGATGCGTTCACGCGGCAGTTGTGCAACGGACGAGGCGGGAAGGCTGGCGGTCATGATGGTGTCTCCCGATCAGGCGTGGGGGGTTAGGCTTCGGCCGCGGCCGGCGCTGTTGCCGTGTCGTCGAATAGCGGCGTGTCGAACGCGGTGACGGGTTCGTTTGCGCACCAGCGGACCCACATCGTACGCAGGGCCGACGACAGTCCGGCCGCGACGACGTCCGGCCGGAATGCCGCGGACGCTGAGCAGCGTGCACGCAAGCCGGCGCGCAGCGCCTGCAGTGTGGTGGTGTCGCTGCTGAGCGCCAGTGCCTTCGCGACGAAGTCGTCCTCGTCGTTCGCGATGTAGGCGTCGCACCCGACGTGCTGCAGCCAGCTCGCACTACCGCGCCCAGCCATTGTCGAGCCGGGGATCGTCAGGGTCGGCACACCCATCCACAGCCCGTTCAGCGTGGTCGTCGAACCCGTGTACGGGAACGTGTCGAGGCAGAGGTCGACGCCGTGATGCTGCTGCATGTAGACAGGAATGTTGGAGCGCCGGTGGAACGACAGGCGACTGGCGTCGATGCCGGCCGCGACGAACCATTCAGTCAGCGTCTGCTGGTCGCCCTCATTGCCGATTGCGCCGAGAGCCATGCGGGCGGTCGGGTCCGCATGCAGCACGCGCGCCCATACCGCAATCACGTGCGAGCTCAGTTTGTTCAGGCGGTTGAAGCTGCCGTAGGTCGTGTAGCCGTTGTGCAGTGCGGGCAGCACATTGACGGGCGGACAATTCACCGGCGGCATGAACGATGCGATCGCGGGCAGCCGCACAATCCGCTCGACGAACTGGTCTTCGAACTGGCCGTGTGGCGCGAGAAAGCGGTCCGCCAGATAGTAGTCCATCGCGGCAAGCCCCGTCGTGGCCGGATAGCCGATCCACGACGCCTGCACGGGCGCCGCACGCTGCGCCAGCGCGACCAGCCGGTTACGACCGGTGTGCCCCGACAGGTCGATCACGATGTCGATGCGATCGTTGCGCACACGCTCGAGGAAGGCCGTGTCGCTCATGCCGGCGACGGTGCGCCACGTCGTGGCGTGGGCCTTGAAACGCTCGGATACGTGATCTTCCTCGAAGTGATTGTGATAGAAGTGCATCGCAATGCCGGGATCGGCGGCGAGATGCTCGATCACGGGCACCGCGTAGGACGCGACCGCGTGGCTGAACAGGTCGCCCGACACGAAGCCGACCTGCAGCTTGCGCGCCGGGTCCCGCGAGTTCGAGAACACGGCCGCGCGCTTGCGCTTGTGATTGCCGTAGCGCTCGCCGAACTTGCGGTGTTCTGTAATGAGCGCCTGCGGATCGAAGTCGCTGATGTGCGTGATACAGAACAGCATGCTGCTGTGGGTGACGCTGTCGGTGGGGTTGATTTCGATCGAGCGCTTCAGCCAGCCCATCGCTTCCTGCGTGGCGCCCTGCTCGAGCAGCACGAAGCCGAGCGTGCCGCACGGTGCAGCGGCGCCGGGCGCAAGCTCGACCGCACGTCGGCAGGCCGCGATCGCTTCATCCATGCGGCGCAGCGCGAACAGCACGAGACCGCGAATCCGGAAGGCCTCCGGATGATCGGGCTGAAGCTGGATCAGGCGCGTGCACTGCTCGTCGGCTTCCTCGAGGCGGTTCATCACCCGCAGCGTATCGGCGAGCAGCATGCGCACGAGTAATTCGTCCGGCAGCAATTCGATCGTGCGAAAGCCGGCCTCGATCATCTCCGCGAAGCGGCCTTCCCGGTGAAGCGATGCGGACAGCGCGCGCCAGCATGCGCCGTCTTGCGGGTAGTCGGCGACCAGTTGCCGCGCAAGCGCGGTGGCTTCCGCGTGCTTGTTCTTGTCGAACAGCGCCGCGTGCTTTTGCAGCAGCGTCTGATTGGGACGCCGGACCGGCTTGCCGGAGTCGCTCCTCCCTGCGTGGCCGGTCGCGGTTTCCAGGGCGATCGCCGCGTCGATGCCGCTCGGGGCAACCGCGGCAGTCGCGAGCACGACCTCGGGCGACGCCAGTTGCGCGATCAGCCCGTCGAGCGCCGGGCCGTGCACGCCGCGCTGCTGCGCGATTTCGACCGCGATCCACGCGGCGGCCGTTTGCCCGGTGCGATGCAGCGCATGAATGTAGCTGACCCAGTAGTAGCCGTTGTCCGGGTTCGCGCCGATGGCGGCTTCGAAATGCGGCACCGCATCAGTCGCCTGGCCCGTATCGACCATCAGCACCGCGAGGTTGTAATGCGCATCGCCATGCGCGGGCACCGCGTCGAGGATGGCCTCGTACAGCGCCCGGGCGTCGTCGAACGCACCGCTGCGCTGGCGCTCGAGCGCGTTCTCCATGACGAGCGCGATGTCCTGCGCAAGCTGCTGTTCGGGCGTGAGCGCGGCGGTGGCGGGCAGTTCGGTCGAGAACATGATGAAATCTGCGGAAAGTCGGTCGATACCATTATGGGTAGCGGGCCGTCGCGCCGATGCCGCGAGGTGACGGGAAAAGCCCGGTCAGTTTGGTCGATTGACCGGTCGGCCGACGGAGGGGCGGTGCGGCTGGCGACACCCCAAAAAAACGCCCGCACAAGGCGGGCGGGGAGGCGAACGAGCACGCCCTCACATCAGCGTGTAGTTCTTGTTGTCGGGTTGGCGGCGCGCATTGCGGCGCGCGGCCGGATGCGGATCAGCGGTTCGCGATGCTCTGGTACTGGCCGACGGCCTGCACGCGGCTCATTGCCGCCTGGTATTCGTCGGTCAGCTCCTGCTGCGCGCGTTGCGCATCGGCGAAGATCCGGTCGTTGCTGGCCTGCATGCGGCGGATCGCCGCGATGCCGACGGGCGGCTGGTCGGTCGAGAGCAGTGCGACGAGCGACCAGCGCGCATCGACGAGGCGTGCGGCCTCGGCCCAGTCGGCCATCGCGGCCGCGTGTTCGATCCCGTCGGTGAGCGCATCGATCTGCGCAATCAGTTCGGTCTGTTCCATCGGTGCTCTCCGGTCCGGCCAGCGATCAGCCCTTGTTGTTCGACATCGCGCCGGCGCTGTTCGCGCCGCCGAACAACTGGGTCAGGTATTGCGAGTTGCTGTTCATCGTCGCCATCAGCGTGTTGAGCGCGGTGAACTGCGCCTGGTACTGGCTCGTCAGCTGGGCTGCGTAGTTGGACAGCGTCGTCTGCTGCTGCGCGACGTTCTTCAGATCGTTGCTGAGCGCGGTCGTGCGCGCGGCGATCAGTCCGTTCGTCTTCGTGTAGTTCGTGATGTTCGTCGTCAACTGCTCGCCGATCCCGTTCTTCGAGTTGAACAGGGACGCGACGCCCGTCGGGTTGTTCTGCAGCGCGCCGTTGAGCGCCGTGCTGTCGACCTTCAGCGTGCCGTCGGCCTGCAGCGTGACGCCGATCGACGCGAGGTTGACCGTCGAGCCGTTGCTGTTCACGCCGCTCGCGACGATCGATGCGAGTGCGTTCTTGATCGTGTTCAGCGTCGAGTCGCCGAGCAGCGGGCCTTGCGACGACGCGCCGGACGTGAAGCTCGACAGCGAGCCCATCGTCGTGACCAGTGTGTTGTAGAGCGTCGCGAAGTTGTTGATCGCGGCGGCCTGGGATTTCGTGTCGGTCGCGACCGTCAACGTTTGCGGCTGCGTGGCGCCGACGGCGGCGCTGGTCAGGTTCAGCGTGACGCCGGTGATCGCGCTCGTCACGGTGTTGCTCGCGCTGGTGCCGGCGATCCCGTTGATCGTGAACGCGGCGTCCTGCGCGGCGGTGCTCTGCTTCCACGCGGCGCTGCCGTTCGCGGACGTGATCGTCGACTGGCCGCCCGTCGTGCTGGGCGTCGACGTGACGCCGAGGCTGGACAGGCCGTTGTCGCCGGCGACGTTGCTGAGCGCGACGCCGATCGTGTTCGCCGCGCCGGTCGGCGTCGAGCTGAGCACGAGGTGCGCGCCGTCGCTGCCGTTGACGACCGATGCGACGATGCCCGGGTTGCCGGTCGCGGTATTGATCGCGGCGGCGATGCCGGACAGCGTGTTGTTGGTGCCGTTCACGTCGACGGTGAACGACTGGCTGCCGAGCGACAGCGTCATCGTGCCGGTGCCGAGCGCGGTCGACGCGCCGAACGCGGCCGACGACAGCGACTGCGACGTCGCGATCTGCGTGACGCCGACCGAATAGCTGCCGGCTACCGCGCCGGCGCCCGCGGTCGCGGTGAGGCCGGTGCCGCTCGCGGTCGCGGTGAAGGTGTTCTGCAGCGAGCCGTTCGACAGCGTGGTGAGGCTGGCCTGCAATGCGCTCAGCGCGGCCGATAGCGCGCCGTACGCGGAAATCTGGGTGTTGTCGCTGCTTTGCTGCGCGTTGAGCGCGGCGGCCTGGCCGGCGGTTTTCGCATTGACGAGTGCCGTCACGAGCGAGTTGACGTCCATCGACGAATTGCCGGTCGAACCGCTGATGATCGATTGGGCGGCTTGCTGCAGCGCGCTGTTGGCCGAGTTGTTGGCGGCGGTGACGGCGGGATTGATCGTCGACATCGTGTTGCTCCGTGCGGCGGGTGATCCGGGAAGTTCTGGATGAAGACCTGGCGGCGGAGCAACGCCCCGCGCGCCAAGTGACTGCGGCCGGGCCGCGCGTTACGCGGGGCCCGGCCGTCGGTTGCTACGCGATTACTGCAGGAGCTTCAGGACCTGCTGCGGCAGCGAGTTCGCCTGCGCGAGCACCGAGATGCCTGCTTGCTGCAGCACCTGGTGCTTCGACATGTTCGCGGTTTCCTGCGCGAAGTTCGCGTCGGTGATCTGCGACTGTGCCGACGACAGGTCGGTCGATTCTGCCTGCTGCGACGTGGCGATTGCCGTGAAGCGGTTTTGCGCCGCGCCGAGTGCCGCCTGCACGTTGTTCACCGTCTGCAGCGCGTTGTCGATCGACACCATCGCGACGTTCGCCCCGCTGACCGTGCTGATGTCGAGGTTCGACACGGTAGCCGGCTTGTTGACGGCGTTGATCTGAGCGATTGCATTGGTGATTGCGGTCTGTTGTGCCGCGGACGTACCTGCGCCGGTTGCGCCCGACTGCAGCGTCAGGTTGCCGACTGCCGTGCCGGTGCCGGTGGTTGCGTTTGCGCCGAACACGGACTGGGCAACGGTTTGCGAGATGGCGCCGCCGTTCTGGTCGGTGAACGTGTAGCCACCCTTACCGTCGGACAGCACGTTGATCGCGGTGATCGTTGCGCCCGAACCGGTGTACGCGCCGTTGTTGTCGAGCGACAGACCCGTCACCGTACCGACCGTCTGGCCCTTCTGCACCAGGCCGCCGCCGATCTTCGCGGCCGACATGCTTTGGCTCAGGTCCAGCGAAATCGTCTGGCCGACGTTCGCGCCGACCTGGAACGACACGATGCCTGCCGAGCCGTCGAGAATGTTCGTGCCGTTGTACGTCGTTTGCGACGCGATACGGTTCACTTCCTGGATCTGCTGCGAAACTTCCTGCTGCAGTGCGGCCTGGTCGGTCGTGGACATCGTGCCCGTCGACGCCTGGACGGCCAGCTGGCGGATACGCTGCAGGCTGTTCGTCAGCGACGACAGTGCGCTCGATGCCGTTTGAATCATCGACACGCCGTCGTTGGCGTTCGACACGCCCTGGTTCAGACCGTTGATCTGGGTCTGCATCCGGGTCGAGATCGCGAGGCCTGCTGCGTCGTCCGCTGCGCTGTTGATGCGCTTGCCCGACGACAGGCGCGTGATGGCCTGGGACAGGGCGTTTTGCGAGCCGTTGAGGTTCTGCTGTGCAACCAGCGAGTTGATGTTGCTGTTAATTCCGAGCATGGAAAAATCTCCTGTATAAGCCGAAAGCCCTGGAAAGCCGTTTTGGCGTCGGCGGAAGCACTCGTTCATTGCTGGCCGCCTCAGAGCAGGATTTCGGCGCACCAAAACAAAACTTGAGGGGCACGTGGAGATTCGGCCCGATTTTTTATCCTTCTTTGTCATTTCGGACCGGCCCGGCACGGCGCCGGATTAAACGGGGGCAGAAACCGGCCCGATGCGGCTCGGGCACTCAGTCGTGACGCTGTGCACACACGACCGACAAAAGGGTGGTTTTGTCTGTGATTCCCTGCTATGATGGCGGGCTGAATTGAGATTTTCTGTCACGCCTTTGCCGGTTTCGGCATGTCTGCTGGCAGTCAAACGCGGCGCTGCACGCGGTTGTGAAGCGTACTCGCGGTGCTTTCCGCCTCTCTTTTCCGGCCTCCGAGGCCGTATTTCCGCTCGTTTCGCCTGTTGTGGGGACGCTCGGATGGCCGGTGCGTGGCGCTTGGCCGCTACGTTTTTGACCGTTTAAGCAATTTAGGAACGACATGACGACGATTCTTCTGAAAGAAAACGAGCCGTTCGAAGTGGCGATTCGCCGCTTTCGTCGCGCTATCGAAAAAAATGGCCTGATCGCTGAACTGCGTGAGCGCCAGTCTTACGAAAAGCCGACCGCAGTCCGCAAGCGCAAGAAGGCAGCAGCCGTCAAGCGCCTGCACAAGCGCCTGCGCAGCCAGATGCTGCCGAAGAAGCTCCACTAAGCGCGTCTGACGGTTCGCCGCGAAACGGCGGAGTGTGCCTCGAAAGAGGCCGCTCCGCTGTTTTGCTTTGGCGGGCCGGGAAAATCCCGAGGCCATTGCGGCGCGGGTGTTCCCGCCAGCTGGCGAGACCCGGCGGCCAGCGGGTTGCGGCCGCCGGCCGCGGCGTTCAGAAATCGATCTTCGCGCTCAGGCTCACCGTGCGCGGGTCGCCCGGCTTCACGTAGTCCGCGTACTGGTATTCCCAGTAACGGCGGTTCAACACGTTGTCGATCGATGCGCGCAGCGTCACGTCGTGCCGTCCGACCCGCGTCAGGTAACGCGCGCCCGCGTTGACGACGAGAAAGCCCGGTGCGTCGAGGCCGCCGGCCGCGCGCAGCGGCGTCGCGCCGGTGAATTTCGCGTCGACGCCGAGCGTCAGCCCCGGCACGCCCGGCACCGCATAGCCGAGGTCGCCGGCGAGCACGAAGCGCGGCGCGCCGGCCACGCGGTTGCCGTGGTTGCCGATCCCGTTCGCGTACCACGCGTCGAGCAGCATCGCGTCGACGCCCGCGTTCCAGTGCGCGCCGAATTTCGCGCGCGCGCCGACCTCGATCCCCTGAATGATCGATTCGCCATCCTGCACGTAGACGTTCGCTGCGTTCGCGTATTCGGCGCTGCGCTCGATGCGGAACAGCGCGGCCGTCGCGCTCCAGCGCGCGCTCGCTCTTGATCCCCAGCTCGTACTGCTTGCTGCGCAGCGGCTTGAGCACCTGGCCCGCGTTCGCGTAGACATCATTCACGCGGCTGCCGGGCTCGAGCGACTCGGCGTAGCTCGCGTACGCGGTGGTCGTCGGCGCGAGCTTGAACATCACCGCGAAGGTCGGCGTGACCACGCCGTTCTGGCGATAGCCGGGGTCCTCGGCGCCGCTCGCCTGGAACGCGCGCTGCGCGTAGTTCATGTAGCGCACGCCGGCCAGCACCGACCAGCGCTCGGTCAACTGCACGGTGTCGCTCGCGAACAGCGATTTCTGCACGATCTCGCTCGTGCGGTACTGGATGAAGCCGTGCGGACTCTCGTAGCGGTATGGATTCGGCGCATAGAGGTTGCCGGCGCCGAGCGGCACGAACACGCTGTTCGCCGAATAGTCGTTCGCCTGCTTCTGCCACGACGCGCCGAGCACGATCTGGTGGCTGAACGGGCCCGTGCGCACCTTCCCCTCGACCATCGCGCGCCACTGGCTGAAGCGGTGATCCTCCATGCCGACGTAGCGGCTGTCGGTGTAGTTGCCGGCCGCGTCCTGCAGGTAGAGCGTGCTTTCGTTACGCCGGCGCGTCGCCTTGCTGTAGCTGTACGCGACGTCGAGCTGCCAGTCGAGCGCGAGCTGGTATTGCAGCCCGGCCGTATAGAGCTGCAGGTTCGTGTTCAGGTACTGGTCCTTGCCGCCCAGGTTCGTCGATCCGCCGCTGATCGTCGCGGGCAGCGCGCCGCCCGGATAGCTGCCGGTGAAGATCGACGGCGTCTGGCCGGTCGTGCGGCGGTCCTGGTACAGCGCGCCGAACGACACGGACAGGTCGCGCGTCAGGTTCGCCTGCAGCGCGAGCGACACGCTGTCGCGGCGGATGTTGCCGTCGTTGTACGTCTTGCCTTCCTCGTGCGTCGCATTCAGCCGCGCGCCGAACATGTGGTCGGGACCGAAGCGCTGGCCGAGATCGACATGCTCGGTCCACACGTTGGTGCTCCGGTAGCCGATGTCGACGCTGCGCACCGGTTCGGCGCCCGGCTGCTTCGTCACGTAATTGACGACGCCGCCCGGCGTCACGAAGCCATACAGGAAGCCGCCGAGCCCCTTCAGCAGTTCGACGCGATCGAGCTGCTCGTACGGCATCGTGATGCCGTACGTGACGAACGGCAGTCCGTCGATCTTGTAGCCGTTCTGCCAGTCGAGCTGCATGCCGCGCACCGTCATGTAGCTGGCCCAGGCGCTGTAGGCGCCGCTGTTGTCCGACACCGACGCGTCGTTCGCGAACACGTCGCCGAGCTTGTACGGCTGGCGGGCCTCGAGCTCTTCCGACGTGACGATGGTCGTCGAGAACGGCGTGTCGAGCTGGCGGCGGGTGCCGAGCGCACCCGTCGAGATCGTGTCGGTCAAGTGTTGCGGCGAATCATGCGCGGCCGTGATGTTGAGGGCGGGCAGTACCGCGGCGTCGCCGGGCGAATCGTCCGCATGCGCGAGCGACGCGGCAAGGCAGGCGAGGGCGGCGGCCACGCGGCGTGGACGGACAGGCGGGCGGGCGAGGCAGACGGTCATGGCGAGCGAGTAAAAATGCGAGTAAGAATCATTCGCATTGCGTTAAAATGTCGCGCATCGTATCAAAACCCGCCAACCGCGCAACAATTCCATGCCGCGTACAAGGGCATCCGGCCTCGCCGGGCCCGACCGGGAGACCGTTGCGCGGTGCTCGACATCAAATGAACTGCATCCCGTCGAATCGGGGCCGCCGCTCGTGCCGGCCCGCCTTCCTTTCGCTGCGCACGCGATGAATGCGTTCCTGCGACCGTTTCTCGTGCGCCTGCACCGCTGGTTCGGGCTCGCCATCGCGCTGTTCCTGTTCGTCGCGGGGCTCACCGGCGCATTGATTGCGTGGGACCATGAGCTCGACGCGGTGCTGAACCCGGATTTCTACACCGCGCGCAGCGGCGCGGCGCCGCTGGCGCCGCTCGAACTCGCGGCGCGCATCGAGGCCGCCGATCCGCGCGTGCAGGTGACTTATCTGCCGCTCGCGATCGAACCGGGACACACGCTGCAGGCGGGCGTGATGCCGCGTACCGATCCGGCGACCGGCCAGCCGTACGCACTCGGTTTCAGCCAGATCGCCGTCGATCCCGCGACCGGCGCGGTGCAGGGCCGCCGCGAATGGGGCGCGCCGTCGCTCGCGCGGCTTGACCTGATGCCGTTCATCTACCGGCTGCACTACTCGCTGTTCCTGCCCGTGTACGGCGGGATCAACTTCGGGTTCTGGGTGATGGGCGTCGTCGGCATCGTGTGGGCGATCGACAGCCTGATCGCGCTGGTGCTGGCGTTTCCTAACCTGAAAAGCTGGCGCAAGTCGTTCGCGTTCCGCGTGCGGCGCGGCGGCTACCCGCTCGTGTTCGACCTGCACCGCTCGGGCGGCGTGTGGGTGTGGGGGCTGTTGCTCGTCGTTGCGATCACATCGATCTCGATGAACCTCGCCGTTCCGGTCGTGCGCCCGCTGGTCTCGCTGGTGTCGCCGCTTGCCGAAACGCCGTATACGAATCCGGAGCATTTCCCGCCGGTCCCGCCGGGCAGCCAGATCCTGCCGCGCGAGCGGATCGTCGAGATCGCGCGCTCGGCCGGCCGCGACGCAGGGATCGCCGCGCCGCCGGGCGCGCTGCTGTTCGCGCCGGGGATGAACGCGTATGCGGTCGGGTTCTTCACGCTGGGCAACGACCATGGCGACGTCGGACTCGGCAATGCGTGGCTGTACTGGAATGCGGTGACCGGCAAGCCCGTCGCGGCTCAGGTGCCGGGCCGCGGTTCGGCCGGCGACCTGTTCATGCAGGCGCAGTTTCCGCTGCACTCGGGGCGAATCGCCGGTGTCGCCGGACGTGTCGCCGTGAGCGTGCTGGGCATCGTGATCGCGATGCTGAGCGTGACGGGCGTGTGCATCTGGGTGAAGAAGCGCGGCGCACGCGGGCGGGCTGCGCGGAGCGCGCGACCGGCCGTGCCGGCATCGTCGCGCGCCGCGCGATAAGGACCGCGGGGCAAGTAGCAGGCGGACGGCGCAACCGCCGCCGGGCAGCGGCGCG
>FTHQ01000044.1_pt1 | contig 34404 bp, 19 predicted proteins | sample 1641001 | NCBI WGS metagenome assembly FTHQ01 (sample SAMEA3914872, study PRJEB12502) | metagenome | biome: forest; material: soil | place: Canada | collected 2011-07-03 | depth 0.3 m | reverse complement strand
CGTCCCGTTCCCGACGAGCGGCAGCAGTGGCTGGCTGCACTGGTGACCCGACGGCGCCAACTACTCACCATGCTCCTTTCGGAGCGACAGCGGCTCCAGATCACGCCGGTTGGTCTGCATTCAAGTCTGCTGGCTATCATTGCCGCCATCCAGGCACAACTCGATGACATTGACGCTCAGATGGTCGCTCATGTACGCCAGCACTTCGGTGAACTCGACCGCCTGTTGCAGTCCACACATGGAATTGGCCCGGTATCCAGCGCCTGCCTGATCGCAGAACTGCCCGAATTGGGCCGGCTCAATCGCCGTCAGATTGCAGCCCTCGTTGGCGTCGCTCCCATTGCTTGCGATTCCGGCTTACGTAATGGGCGACGACGGGTTCAAGGTGGCCGCTTCGCGATCCGTCGCGTGCTGTACATGGCTACATTGACTGCCACACGCTACAACCCCGCCATCAGAGCCTTCTATCAACGCCTGAAGGCCGCCGGCAAACTGTCCAAGGTCGCGCTTGTTGCCTGCATGCGCAAGCTCCTAACCATGCTCAATGCCATGGTCAAAACCAACACGCCTTGGGACGATTCACTTCATCGGGCTTGACTCGGAAGACGGTTACTCAGTCGCTGTTGAACGTCAAACCGCAGCCGACGCGTGTCGAGCGGCCGCATCCCAGCTCGGATCTCACATTCGGCTACAGATAAATCGCCCTGAACCGACGCTCTCTGAGCGGATCGTAGCCGCTCTCTTCTGAAGACTGCGTTGTACCGGTCGCGCTGCGATTACCGGCCCACGAATGCCCGGCGTCAACTTCTATCTACTCCGAATCCCACCATTCCATGAATCGCGCGACCGACGTGTGCGTTGTCACGTGACAACTGGCGCTAAATATCGGTGCGCCCCGTACTCGATTGGAGGCTCAAGGGAATTCAATGGTAGAGCACCGATCCTCCCGGCTCATCGGCGGATCCCGCGAAGAATCAGCCGAAACGTATCAAAAACAACAAATCACATATCAATCAAAACAAATCTAGCCGCAGCCGTATCAATCTTCAATGCCCGGGCGTTGAAAACTCATACGCCCCTATTTCCCGAGGGTGCAGCATCCGTTTTGCGTGAAACAGCATGAAGAATATGGCGCAAACCATTGCCCGACAAGGATTTCCGGGCGAGTGCTTATTTTCGGGAAATGTTTCACGATCCGACCCGTTTGGGTTGTTACATGCCTCTGACGTATGGATTCAGCGCCAGTAGCAGTTCATACCTGCGGCTATCTCCGGCATCAACAGTCCACCAGCGCAGGCACCGGCTGGCGGCCACGAAGCAACCTACCCTATCGGCCGGCACGCGTGGAAACGCAGGGTCGCGCTCCTATAAATGGGGACATATCATGACAGCCCCATGCAGCCTTTGCGACAGAGCTCGGCAGCATTGCGTCCGCCCTTGAGGGTCCGCACGCCGGCAGGAATTTGGCCGCGCAACCGATCGTGCCAAGGCCTTCGCAGCCCCAAGCCGTTTCTTTGCGACAGCAACGGGGCGCTCCTCGCCATAGAGTCGCCATCGCTTGAACTTCCCGGCATCGCGTCCTGTTGTCACGTGACAACTCACCGATGGACACACGGACAAACCACCTCGGCGAAAACTATCAACTTCGTGCGTTTCCCCGACAATATGCCTCCACGCCGCGAGCGTCGACCAGCAACAACTATTCTTAACTGACCACAAATCCCCTATCCGAGACAGCACCTTGGGATTGTTTGTCACGTGACAACTCATCTTCCCAGGTAGACGTCCGCGATTTAGCGCCCGTGTATCGATAATTAGAGTGAAGCGATTACCCCGCGCTCCAGGTCGCAATCGAAAACTTTCGCTCGACGTAGCACTCGGAGGAATCGATATCCGGCGACTTGTCACGTGACAACCGGCTCTTCCTCGTTACCGGGGTCTCAGCGCCCCGGATTTGTATCGAATTTCGTCTCAGACTGAAGCACGACGAGACATCAACTCTCTGAGAAAAGGTTTCGCGATCGTTGCCGAAGACGGCGAACTGGCTCGTGCTTGTCGTTCGATTTTACAAACATGAGCGACTGACTTGTTTTCTTGGATCAATAAGTACGAGTAACGCCTTAGCCATTCGGCCCACTTGTCACGTAACGACCACAACGATCAACAAAATATCCTCTGCTTCGAACGCTTTTCTGGACATTCCGTTAATAACTGCATATATTACGAAAAACTCCGTGGAGGAATTTAATGGCTTTCAAGATCGCCGTCAGTAATCAAAAAGGTGGGACTGGAAAGACAACCATCTCCGTCAACATCGCGGCTGCCTTCGAAGCCGGCGGTAACAAGGTCGCGTTGATCGATGCCGACCCTCAAGGCACTTCCGTCCGTTGGGTCACGAGCGGCGAGAACACGCTGCCGATGACGGTCCTTTCGCTGGCTCCCGCGGGCCGCGGTATCGGCGGTGAGATCAAGAAGCAGGACGCGAACTTCGACGTGATCGTCGTCGACTGCCCCGGCAACCTGGAAGATCCGCGTATTGCATCCGTCCTCGAAGTAGCCGACTTCTGCCTAGTGCCGCTTTCGCCTTCGCCGGCCGACTTGTACAGCACCGTCGCGATGATCCGCATGATCGAGTCGATGCGCGCCGTTCGAAATCCTCAACTTTCTTCCGCATTGATGCTGAATAGCGTCAATGGAAAAACTAAAATGCGTGAAGAAATTTTAAAAATTCTAAGGGCTGAAGAAATAGGGGAGCATCTGCTCGACAGCCAGATCGCGCAACGCGAGGTCTATCGTCAGACGTTCGCGCTCGGCACCACGATCCATCACCACAATCGATACCTGAAGGGCCTGAAGGAAGCCCGCGCGGAAATCGAAAGGCTGGTCACGGAAATGGCCCAATACATCGCGTCGACGCGCGCTACCGGAGCCGCCCATGGCTAAGGACACCTCGAAAGACAAGAAACCGACCGGCAACCTGCATCTCGCGGCCGGCCTGTTGCGCGGACTCGCGCAGGAAAATGCGGCGCTCGAAACGCGGCTGCCCGAGCCGACGGCCGCACCGGCTGCGGTCGTCGAAGCGACGCCCGCCAGTGCTCCGGCCGCCGCCACGCCCGCCGGTACGGCCGATCTTGGCGCGCCGCAGAAGGTGCTGGTCAAGGACTGCATCCCGAACCCGTTCAATCCGCGTGTGTTCTACTCGGAATCGAGCCTGCACGAGCTCGCACTGACGTTGAAACGGGAAGGGCAGATCGAGCCGATCAAGGTCACGCGACTCCCCGAGTTTCCCGGCAAGCTCGTCGTGATCGACGGGCAACGCCGGCTGCGTGCGACGAGCATCAACGGCGACGAGACGATCAATGCGACGTTCCGCACGGATCACACGCCCGAGCAGCTCTATACGATCGCGTATCGCGCGAACCACGACCACGAACGCCAGACGATCTTCGACGATGCGGTTGCGTGGAAACGTCTCCTCGACGAGAAGGTCTTTTCCGACCAGAACACGCTGGCGGAAAAAATCGGCAAGGACAAGGCCTCGATCAGCAAGACGCTGTCGCTCAACGCGCTGCCGAACACGCTGCTGGAGCGGATGGCCAGTGCGAACGACGTCGTCGGTCTGCAGGCGGCGTACTTCCTCAAACTGATCTATGAACGCCTGGGCGAGCCGACGGCCGACCGGCTGCTGACGGCCGTGATCGACCGGAAAAAATCCGTCCGCGATCTCGAGAATTTCCTGCGTGCGCAGAGCGACGGCACCAAGAAGGCCGGACGCACGCGCTACAGCGTTCGTCACGACTTCGCGCTCGAATCGCGCGCGATCGGCCAGTTGAAGACGTATCCGGACGGGCGTCTGGATCTGCAACTCAAGGGCGTCGACGCATCCCACCAGGAAGCGCTTGCCGACAAGCTCAAGACCGTCATCGACGCGTACGTGGCGGATCTGGCGACGGCCACGTCAAAGTAACGCGCCACCGACGAAAGGCCTCGTCTTCGCACTGCGCCGCGAACCCGGACCGCAACACGGTTCGGCGCACGGCGCGCACGACGGCGAGGCCGCGTTCAGTTGCCTGCGAGGCTGCTTTTCAGCAGGAATTCCAGCAGGTCGTCCGAGGTCGGCTCGCCCCAGGTATCGAGCGCCAGCCATCGGAAGAAGCTCGTCTGCGCGAGCTTGCTCGCCTTCTTCTTCGGCGACAGCGTCAGGTCCTTCGACCCCGCCACCGTCTCGTTGTAGCGCTCGATCAGCTTGGTCTGGTCGTCGATCTCCAGCTCGCGGAAATACGCGCCGGCTTCCTCGACCTTCGCCGCCAGATACTTGTCGCGGATCTGCTCCTGCTTGCTCTGCGCGGATTCCTTCGCCGGTGCGGCCGTTTCGGTGCCCTGACCGTCGGCCAGCGTGTAGCCGTGCGTCAGCGCCTTGCGGAAATACGCGGCGACGTTGTCGACCGGCGTCGCATTCTTCTTCGTAGTCCGATTGAGCGTATAGGCAATCGCCGCCTTGATGCGCTGCACGCCGTATTGCGTGATCAACCGGCGCGCTTCCGAGCGCGGAATGCCGAACTTCGCGACTTCCTCGACCAGCGCTTCGTTCTTGACGTCGCCGTCCTCGACCGTATCGGTGCTCTGCTTGCGCGTCACCTTGAACTGCACGGCTTCCACGCTGCGGCCGGATTTGTGTTCGATCAGCTCGAGCGTGTGGTCCGATACTTCGTTCACCTCCTGGATGCACGGCACCAGCACCTTGCTCTTGAACAGCTTGTATTCCTTGTACGACTGCGACGCCTTGTCCTGGCCGAGGATGAGGTCACGGAATTTCGGCAACGGAATCTTCGCGGTGATGCCGATTCCTTCGTAGCGCACCGTGTTTTCCCACAGCGCGAGCGAATGCGATCGCCGGAACTCGCGAGCGATCCGCATATCGATCAGCGCGTAGATTTCGGGATTGAGCAGTTCGCTGCGAATCTGGTCGGAGAAGCTGTACTTCAGCACCGATTGTTCGAGCTCCGCGCCGGCGAGCAGGCCCGACGCCTTCCAGACCGTCGAACGGTCCGCGGCCAGGTAGTCCCAGTTGACGACGGTACTGATCAACGAGTTGACCGTGTCCTTCACGTACTTCGTGTTGTTGCTGTTCAACCCGCTCTCGTGCGACAGCGACGCGATCGAGATCGAGAAGCTCGTCCGGCCGGGTTCGAACGCCTCCTGCCGAAGCGCGTTCTTGATCAGCGAGCTGAACATCTTGCGCTGCTGCAGACCGATCTTTCCGGACTTCGGTGCGATATGAATCGCCTGGACCGCCTTGCGCAACAGGTCGGGAGGCTCGGGTGTCTGAAACAGCGAAACCTGTTTGTCTGAGCCTTTGCTTGCGGGCTTGCGCGGCATCGTGGTGTCCGGGTAAGGTTGCCTTATTGAGAGCGGACTTTATACCTTTTCGCGCGGCGGAGCAACGTCCGTGCTCCAGCATCACTTTCACTATCTGCGCTAACCATCAGATATGAAAGGAAAAATTCTGGTTCATCGATTTGTGCGAGGCCCCATATCCGTCTACCTTTTGCCAAAAAGGCCTCCCAAAAGCCGCTACCTTTCCTGGGCGACCACGCAAACCCGGCACAAGATTTGCCACCACGAAGGTACCCATCCATGGGGGCAAACGCGCGGAATCGGGATGGTCGGGAGGATTCGTGGTGCCTTGCAGCACAACCGCCGTTTTCTCCCATAACCTGCTACCTTCGTCGATTCCCATAGGAGGGTACCTGTCAGCACCGTCAAACGTATTGCTTGCCGTCCCGAGCGTAGAAATCGTGCCCATAAACGGCAACCATTCGCTTTCCCCATAAAAGGTAACCTGTCGATGACACCGGTCCTGTCTATGGGAAAGCGCTACGGGGTGCGCGAGGGAAAGGACAACGAATCGATTCAGTCCGGCTCCCATAACCGGCTACCTTCTTGATTCCCCATAACCGGCTACCCAAAGAAAATCACTGTGCACGCAACGAACTTCCGATCGAGAAAAGTCGCCCATAAAAGGCTACCTTCATGCGTTCCCATAGACGACTACCTAACGCAATTTCCGGCCGATTTCCCATAACCGGATACGTTCGCCCCATATCCACAACCCTGATTCCCCACAGCGTGGTACCCCAAACCCCAAATCCACAGACCTGAAACCCCAAACCCGTCCACCTGTGCTCCCATAAATGGGTACCGAATACCGCTCAAAGCCTTGCCAGATAAGGCTGTGAGCCGTCTAAAAGTAGTTAAAGAAGTAAACGTGGTTTACCAAAGATGTAAACACACGTGTGCTTGCACAGAAAGACGAACCCCATAAACCGCTACCAATGGGAGTCGTCTGTGGGAGACGAAGCCCCGGACCCCTCGATTCATGCCGACTCCGCCCTGTCTGCCGCACCGGTTTCTGATGGCTCCAAGCCTGACAAGGCATCCCGAAGAGGTGAGTGCCCACTCACACATACCGAAACGTAGAAACTTATGGGAGGAAATCCCCGGATTCGGCGTAGAGGTTCCCGTTTATGGGACGGAAAAACGTGCCTCGTGGCTCCAGCGACACCTGTGATTGACCAGCGGAACGGATCCGGTCGGTTTCCTCCACAGCAGTTCGAAATCATCCCGGGCTGCCGGCGAGTGGTTTTTTGTACTCGCGCCGCTTCGTCTGTGGACAAGTTTTTGCCGATCGCCGGTGACGCTGCTCGCCAAATTTAGCCTGTGGACTGTGCAAGCAGGTTATCCGCGCCGGGCTGTTTTCCATCCCCACGTCCCGTCCGTTTTTCTACCTTTGGAGCCACGATCGAGAGTCGTCATGCTGTGCCCGTCACTGGCAACGAGAAATTCGTACAACGGCCCGAAAGCAACCTCACGCCGAAAGGCCACCGCACAGAGGGCCGGACCGCCGCGCCGATCTTGACGGCATTCAGGCATTCATCGACATCGCTACGAGGCAACGTGAAGATGTCGCCGGATCCGACGCTCACCGCACCCGATTCTGCCGATGCTCCCGAACATCCTCACCTTTTCAAAAACGCCGAATCCCGTAAAGGCTCACCGATCAGGTGGAGCACAGGTATAAGCAAGCTGTGCAGGTAGCAGCTTCGTTCAGATAGGGAACCGTCGATGGGAGCAAACAACAACGGGTGGCGTCCATGTGTGATGGCTGGTGCGTCGGCAAGTATCGTCACGGGGACGAGCATGTGACCACGGTGATGTGCGCATCCATCAGACGAGCGTTGCTCCTCATGTCGGGTTCAGCACATCCGTGAGACCGACCAGGCCGGCGTTTTCACCGCTCGCACGGCACTCACCTTTTTCGTCAGACCTGCCGGTCGTCCACGGGTAACCTTCGGCATCACAGTGTCGCGAAACCTGCCGAATCAATGACCGAACACCGCAACGGCGCAACGTAACCGTCTCGATCGCCGAAGAACCGAATCGTGGTCGTTTATGGGAGGAACCGTCGCTCGAGCTACATCGAACGACGACGTAACGCACGGACCGACTGTTGCTGCGGTGATCGTGCGAGCGCGACGATCATCACGTCGCGCATGAGCGTATCGATATCACCACCCATGAAACAGCCATCGACGCCGCGCGTCGTGTCCGGTACGACTGCGCCCGTCATCGAACGCACGAGCCACGTCGTCTCCCATACGTGTATCCCCAATGCCGTTGCACGATGGCGCCATATTTTTTGCGACACGGTTATGATGCACAGGTCCTGATCGCGACATGACGACCGGTCAGGGCAGGGGCGGTATCTCGATGGTTTTTCAAACCGTGATGGTCATCAAAAAAGAGAGTTCAGCGATGCGAATCCAGATCAGAAAACTCACGCTGGCTGCTACGGCAGCCGCTTTCCTGTTCGGCTCGGCCGTTCCGGCGTTCGCGCAGACCGACGCCGCCAGCGCACCGGCTGCGGCGGCTGCACAGGACGCAAAGGCCGCGAAGAGCGAAGCGCGCAAGGCGGCCCGGGCCAAACGCAAAGCCGAACGCAAGGCCGCGCGTGCGAAGAACACCGCCGAGCTGAAGAAACTCGAAGACGCCGGTTACAAGCCGGCGGCCAATGATCCGAACTATCCGCAGAACCTGCAGAACGCGGAGAAGAAGGCCGGCGCCGCAGCAAGCCAGTAAGCGAGGTCCGGCGGCAAGCCACGGTTCGATCCGCGGCTTGCCGTTTGCATTGCGATCAAGCGATGCGCACAGGCGAACACGTTCCGGACATTTACCTCATTTGATTTGGAATCCTTCATGGTTTGAAGGCGCGTGGCCGGCATGCCGAAGCGTCAATCCCGCCCGCCCGACGCAGTCGCGCTTCCCGTCACCTTCAACCAGTCCTTGAACGCACGTACGGCGTCGTCGTCCGCCCGCGCGGATGCCACATACGTGAAGTAGCGCCACGGCGGCAGCGCCGGTTCGCTGAACGGCTGCACGAGCCGGCCTTCGGCGATGTCGTCGGCGACGAGCGCGATCGGCCCCATCGCGACGCCGAGCCCGTCGAGCGCGCCTTGCAGCGTCAGGTAGAAATGCTCGAGCGTGAGCGAGTGTCGCGGGACGAGATTCGGATGCCCGGCCGCTGCGAGCCATTCCGGCCACATGCCCGGATAGGTCGCCGCGTGCAGCAACGTGAAGCGGGCGAGATCGGCAGGCGTATCCAGCGACCGGCCCTCCAGCAACTTCGGCGCACACACCGGCAGCCGGACTTCGGACAGGAATTCCTCCGCGACGTACCCGTCGATGGCCTGCGGGCCGCCGCGCACGATCAGGTCGACCTTGTCGCGCAGCTTTTCGATCGGCTCGTTCGGCGTCGACAGCCGCACCTCGATGGCCGGATGCGCGACCTGGAACGACGACAGCTTCGGGACGAGCCAGCGCAGCGAGAACGTCGCGGGCGCGCTGACGCGCAACACGCGCTGCTGCGCGTGGCCGAAGTGCTGCGCGGTGGCGAGCGCGATCCGGTCGAACGAGGCGCCGACCTCGGCGAGGTACGCGCGCCCGGCCGCGGTCAGTTCCACGCGCCGGTTGTGGCGTTCGAACAGCGGTCGCCCGAGCCACGCTTCCAGTTGCTGCACGTGCCGGCTGATCGCGCCGTGCGTCACGCACAGCTCGTCGGCGGCCAGCGTGAAGCTGCCGAGGCGCGCGGCGGCTTCGAACGCGCGCAGCGAATTCAACGGAGGGAGACGTCGGGCCATGGCATCGTTTCGTGTGAGATTTCATCACACGATGGTTCAGGTTTAATCGTTTGATCGGGTGATCCGGCTCCGTCAATATGGCATACAAACGGCCCATGCGGCCGAACGAGTGTCTGAATTTCTCACATGGAGTACGGAGCATGCCGAACGTGGTGGTCGTGGGCGCCCAATGGGGTGACGAAGGCAAGGGGCGCGTCGTGGACTGGCTGGCGGCACAGGCCGATCTCGTCGCACGCTACAACGGCGGGCACAACGCGGGCCACACGCTGGTCGTCGGCGGCAACACGTACAAGCTCGCGCTGCTGCCGAGCGGCATCGTGCGCGGCAAGCGCGGCGTGATCGGCAACGGGGTGGCGCTCGACCCCGAAGCGCTGCTCGCGGAAATCGGGCGGATGGCCGAGCTCGGGTTGTCGGTGACGCCGGACAACCTGTCGATCGCGGAGAACGCGACGCTGGTACTGCCGATTCACCGCGCGATCGACGAGGCGCAGGAGCGGTTGCGCCGCGAGCCCATCGGCACCACGCTGCGCGGCATCGGGCCGGCCTACGAGGACAAGGTCGGCCGTCGCGGGCTGCGTGTCGGCGATCTCGCGGAACCGGGCGGGCTCGCGGCCAAGCTCGACGTGCTCGTCGACCATCACAATGCATGGTTCCGCGGCCTGGGGCTCGACGCGTACGATCGCGACGCGATGCTGGCGACGCTGGTTGCGCTCGCACCGAAGATCCTGCCGTTCGTGCGTCCGGTCTGGGCCGACCTCAACGACGCGACCGATCGCGGCGAGCGCATTCTGTTCGAAGGCTCGCAGGCCGTGATGCTGGACATCGACTGGGGCACGTACCCGTTCGTGACGTCGTCTGGCACCGTGGCATCGGCCGCGGCGGCCGGCACCGGGCTCGGTGCGGCGAAGCTCGGCCACGTGCTGGGTGTCACGAAGGCGTATGCGACGCGGGTCGGCGGTGGCCCGTTCCTCACCGAATTGACCGACGCCACCGGCGAAACGCTGCGCGCGCGTGGACAGGAATTCGGCGTCAACACCGGCCGGCCGCGGCGCTGTGGATGGCTCGATGCCGCGCAACTGCGCCAGGCCGTCAGGATCTCGGGCATCGATTCGTTCGCGCTCACCAAGCTCGACGTGCTCGACGGCTTCGAGTCGATCGACCTGTGCGTCGGATACGAATTCGACGGCGCGCGCGTCGACCATTTGCCCGCGAGCCTCGATGCGCAGTCGCGCGCGAAGCCGGTCTACGAACGATTCGAAGGCTGGCAAGGCTCCGTGAAGGGCGTACGCGAGCGTGCGGCGCTGCCGCGCGCGGCGCGAGATTTCATCGCGCGCATCGAAACCGTGGCGGGCGCGCCGGTTTCGATGATCACGACCGGCGCGGAGCGCGACGACACGATCGTGTTGCGCAATCCGTTCGATGCAGCGGGCGCCGCGTAACGCGCGAGGCGCGAAGGGCGTCGATCGACGGGCCGGCGGCATGCCGGTCGACGGGTAGTTTTTGCCGGCCCGATGCTGTCGGCCTGTCGGTACGTTCGATACGTATGTGCGCCCGGCCCGGATCCCGCGCGGCGGGCTGCTCGGCAGCACGATTCGGCATCCGGATCACGCCGCGTACGGCGAACTGGACACGTCTGCAACGCTGCTGTACTGTTCCGCACAATTCGCGCCAGACCGGCGTGTGCCGGCGCCGCCGGCACCCTGTCGGCACGGCGGCGCGACGTGACAATCCCGGGGACAGGTCGATGGATACGTTACAGATGATGCGCATTTTCGTCCGGGTCGCGGAGGAGGGCAGCTTCACGAGCGCGGCCCAACGTCTGGACATCACGACGGCCTACGCATCGCGCTCGGTCGCGCAACTCGAAACGCATCTGCGCACGCGCCTGCTCAACCGCAGCACGCGCCGCATCGCGCTGACCGACGCCGGGCAGCGCTATCTCGACCGCTGCCAGCGCATCCTCGGCTATATCGACGAAGCGGAAGCCGAGGCCGCCGATGCACAGGCGAAGCCGTCCGGGCGGCTGCACGTGCACGCGACGACGAGTTTCGGCCAGTCCTACGTGGTGCCCGCGGTCGTGCGCTACCGCGAACGCTATCCGTCGGTCGCGGTCGAGCTGACGCTGTCGCAGCACGTGCCCGACATCATCGACGAAGGCTACGACGTATCGCTCCAATTGAGCACGACGGAGCTGCCCGATTCCGGGCTGGTATCGCAGCGGCTCGGCGACGTGGGCAGCGTGCTGTGCGCGTCGCCTGCGTATCTGAAGGCGCGCGGTACGCCGCGCACGGTGAGCGACCTCGCCGGGCACGCGTGCCTGCAGATCGTCACGCCGCTCTTTCCGCGCGATCGCTGGCATCTCGACGGTCCGAACGGTCGAGAAACGTTCGAGCTGCCGCTGCCGGATTTCCAGGTCAACATCGCCGATGCGCTCGGCGCCGCGCTGCGCGCGGGGCTCGGGATCGGCTCGCTGCCGATGTCGGCTGCGCTGCCCGCGCTCGCGAGCGGTGCGCTGGTGCGCGTGCTGCCCGATTACCGGTTGCAGAAGCTGACGGTCTATACGTTGTATGCGTCGCGTCAGTATCTCGATGCGAAGATCCGCACGTTCGTCGATTTCCTGCGGGAATGCGTGCCGGAGATGCTGGCCGCCGACGAGGCCGCGTTGAACGCCTGTTGCGCCGCCCGTCATTCCTGAACTGATTCACGCATGGTCGGTACGTGAGTACCGCGCACTGTCTCTCTGTTCGATGAAAATAATTGGTAGTCCTGCATTAAAGGCGGGTGACGAACGCATGTGCGCCGATCGTTCCTGACAACGATGCCCGTGCCATCGGCATTGCCCTTATGAAAACGCTTGCTTTCGATATCGAACATCGTTGGTTCGGCGCGCAGCGGCCCCCTTTTAGAATCGGTTCGACCTGCTTCATCGCATGCGCGCGCTCCGGCCGCGCCTCCTTCATCGAACCCGAAACGACATGGCAGATCGACACTCCAGTATCCGCCGCCGGCTGCTTCATGCCGGCCTGGCACTCGCGGCAGGCGCCGCCGCCCACCCGGGTCTTGCGCTGGCCGGCGCGGCCGGCACGCGTACGTTGCGCATCGGTTATCAGAAAGGGCCGCTCAGCCTGCTGAAGGCGCGCGGCACGCTGCAAGGCAAGCTCGCGACACTCGGCGTGAACGTCACGTGGACCGAGTTCCCGTCGGGGCCACCGCAACTCGAGGCGCTGAACGCGGGATCGATCGATTTCGGCGATGTCGGCGAAGCGCCGCCGATCTTCGCGCTCGCGGCCGGTGCGCCGCTTGTCTACTACGCGCAGACGCCGGCCGGTCCGACAACCGAAGCGGTGGTCGTCGCGAAGGACTCGCCGGTCAAGACCTTTGCCGACCTGCGCGGCAAGCGCATCGCGCTGGTGAAGGGATCGAATACGCACTTCCTGCTGGTCCGGCTGCTGCAGGCCGCGAAGCTCGGCTATGCCGACGTCACGCCGGTGTGGCTGTCGCCGTCCGATGCGCGGGCGGCATTCGAGAACCGCTCGGTCGATGCGTGGATCATCTGGGATCCGTTTCTCGCGGTGGTCCAGCAGGCATTCGGCGCGCGCATCGTCGCGGATGGCACGGGGCTGGTCGAGAACCGCAGCTACTACTTCGCGTCGCGCACGTACGCGCAGCGCAATGCCGACGTGCTCGACGCGGTCGTGTCGGAACTGACGACGGTCCAGCGCTGGCTCGATGCGAACCGCGCGCAGGGCGCGGCCGAATTCTCGAAGCTCTGGGGGATTCCGGAGCCGGCCGTGGCGCTCGCGTTTCGCCGCGCCCGCTTCGGTGTCGAGCCCGTCACCCGCGACACGCTCGCGTACCAGCAGCGCATCGCGGATGTGTTCTACCAGGCCGGTATCCTGCCGAAACGCGTCGACGTCAGCGTGGCAGCGCCGCCGTCGCTCGCGTGAGGGTCTAACCGCCCCTGCGATCGGGTGGGTGACGAGTCGCTTTGTCGCCCCCCGATATTCCTTCATGGTGCAATGCGCGACAGCGGCACCGCTTCCCCGCGCAGCCTCGCGACGTCGCGGCCCGGCGCGTCGCCGAACAGCCGTGCGTATTCGCGGCTGAACTGCGACGCGCTCACATAGCCGACGCTGCGACACGCCTGCCGCGCATCCATCGCCGACAGGCACATCAGATGGCGCGCCTCCTGCAGTCGCAGCACCTTCTGGCATTGCAACGGGCTCATCGACGTGACCGCCCGGAAGTGATGGTGGAACGTCGACGGGCTCATCTCCACCTGCCGCGCGAGCGAGTCGACCACCATCGGGTCGAGGTAGTGATCGCGAATCCATGCGACGGCGCGCGAGATGCGCTGGGTCGTCGAACCGGCGTCGCCGATCTGCGCGACGCGCGCGCCCGACGGGCCGCGCAGCAGCCGGATGAGGATTTCGTCGACGATCAGCGGCGCGATCAGGTCGAGGTCGTCCGGTTGCGCCATCAGTTGCATCAACCGCGCGATGGCGTCGACGATTTCCGGCGTCGCGTCGTGCGTGTCGAGTGCGCGGCAGTCGACGGCTTTCGGCAGTCCGCGCGGGAAGACGACCGGCGTGAGCGCCGCGATGCGCGCAGGATCGAGTTCGAGTTGTGCGTACAGGAACGGCTCGGCCGGGCTCGCGCGCGTCACGCGGCCGGTCACCGGCAGGTCGGCCGTTGCGACCAGCATCCGCGATTCGTCGATCGTGTAGGTATCGTCGCCGACCCGCATCGACTTCGCGCCTTGCCCGACGATGCTCAGGCACGCGTGGTGCACGCCGTGGTTCCATTGCGGCGGCGGCACGGAAGCGCGCGCGATGCGCATGCCGCGCAGCGGAAGGTCGAACATGCCGTCGTGCGGTGCATAGGCGGCGATCAGCGTCGCCAGCCGGGCCGCGGCGGGCGCGCCGGCTCGCGATCGCGCGTCGTGATCCGGCGGGGTGCGCGGTTGCAGTGGCGTTCGAGCGTCGATTTCCATGTTGCGTGAGCGGTTGGCGGAGTGAGCGATGCCATGCGCGCGGCGGCGATTCCCTGTCGAGCTGCACGCACGGCGGTCACATCGTACGGCCAGTTGCGTGCGCCGGATTGCCTAAACCTGTCCGAAATTAGCCCGATCATCCGGACCTGCATGGCGGCGGACGCATCGCCCGTCGTGGCATCGTGTGCAGCGCACAAATTCGGAAATTAAGGCAAAACAATCGCAGGATCGGGCAAGCCATTTTCCGGCGGTTTCCCTACCATTGCACCTGCTGAAGGAAATGCGGTTTCAGCGTGCCCGGATGATGCGGGCAACACCGTCCGCGTGATGCGCGGCCGCCGCCGGCCTTGCCGCGCGCGTCATCGCCGCGCATCGCGGGAAAAGAATCAGGACTGCTACTGAATGATCGTGCATCGGGCTTGCCGAGGCTGGTTTGCGGCCGTTGCAAGCTGGCTCGTGCCCGTCGCGAGCGTGCCGACCGACCCGGCGGAGCCGGCGTCGGCGCCGCCGCATTGGCCGGGCCGATGCGGGCGGGTGGCGGTGCGGCGTCGGGGTGCAGGCAGACGGGCAGTCGTTCGCGCAGGGGAATCCGGACAAATGGACCAACTTCAATCGATTCGGGCATTCGTGACGGTGGCAAGGGAAGGCGGATTTCGCCGGGCCGCGACGCGGCTGCGCGTGTCGACGGCGATGGCGAGCCGGCTGGTCGATGCGCTCGAGACGCGCCTCGGTGCGCGCCTGCTTCAACGCAGCACGAGCCACCAGTCGCTGACGGAGATCGGCGAGCTGTATCTCGCGCGCGTCGAGCGGATTCTCGGTGCGATCGACGAGATCGACGGTCGTTTCGTCGCGATGGGCAGCAAGCCGGAAGGCGTATTGCGCGTGGCCGCGCCGGTCGCGTTCGGGCTCAGCCAGTTGAGCGCGCTGCTCGATCGCTTCGTGCACCGGTTTCCGGACGTGCGGCCGACCGTGACGCTGACCGATGCCCATGTCGACCTGACTGCCGAGGACATCGACGTCGCGTTCCTGACGGATGGCATGCCGGTGTCCGGCGCGCACGCGCTGCATACGCTGGCTGCATACGAAACCGTGCGCGTCGCGGCGCCGGGCTACGTCGCCGCGCACGGCGGCGCCGCTGCGTCGGGCGACTGGCCGGAACTCGCGGCCGTGCGGCTGGAGTTGCCCGCGGCCGACGACGACCCGGCGGCCGCGATTCGATCCGGTGCGGCGTCCGGCAATACGGGCGTCGGCCATCTCGAGATGGCGCGGCGGCTGGCCGTCGCCGGCATGGGCGCGGCGGTGCTGCCCGCGTATCTCGTCGATGCGGATCTGGCGGCCGGCACGCTCGTGCGCGTGGCCCCGGTCCGCCCGCTCGCGCCCGTCACGCTGAAGCTCGCGCATGCGCGTGCCGCGCGTCTGCCGGCCGCCGCGCGCGCGTTCGTCGAATTCGCAGGCGCCGCATTCCGGCCCACGCGCTAGCGGGCCGGCTGATCCCACGGCAACGCGAGCCCGCCGGGGCCGCGGGCTCGCCGTTCTTTTTCGGAAGCAGTTCGGCGCACGAACGCTCCGCAGGGTGCAACGCACACCCGCAACACGCGTCCGCATCCGCGGTGGGCCGGAAGCTGCAGGTCCGCCGCGTGTCAGGGCCATGAGGAGATCTGGTGATTCCCATTGAAGGTCGTCTAATTGTGAGAGGTCGCTCCATGCGCGTCGAACGGGTTCCATACCGCTTAATCACTGCCGCAACGGCTGCCGTTTTCCTGGCCGCGTGCGGGAAAAAAGAATCGGCACCGCCGCCGCAAACGCCGGAAGTCGGCGTCGTCACCGTGCAGCCGCAAGCCGTGCCGGCGGTGACCGAACTGCCGGGCCGCACCAGTGCATTCCTCGTCGCGCAGGTGCGTGCGCGGGTCGACGGCATCGTGCTGCGTCGTGAATTCACCGAAGGCACCGACGTCAAGGCCGGCCAGCGTCTGTACAAGATCGATCCGGCGCCGTACGTCGCGGCCCTGAACAGCGCGAAGGCGACGCTCGCGAAGGCGCAGGCGAACCTCGTCACGCAGAACGCGCTGGTCGCGCGCTACAAGGTGCTGGTCGCCGCGAACGCGGTCAGCAAGCAGGACTACGACAACGCGGTCGCCACGCAAGGGCAGGCCGCGGCGGACGTCGCGGCCGGCAAGGCGGCGGTCGACACCGCGCAGATCAACCTCGGCTACACGGATGTCGTGTCGCCGATCACCGGCCGCGTCGGCATCTCGCAAGTGACGCCGGGCGCCTACGTGCAGGCGAGCCAGGCGACGCTGATGTCGACCGTGCAGCAGCTCGATCCGGTGTACGTCGACCTCACGCAGTCGAGCCTCGAAGGGCTGAAGCTGCGTCAGGACGTGCAGAGCGGCCGTCTGAAGACGACCGGTCCGGGCGCGGCGAAGGTGTCGTTGATTCTCGAAGACGGCAAGACCTATTCGGAGCCGGGCAAGCTGCAGTTCTCGGACGTGACGGTCGACCAGACCACCGGCTCGGTGACGATCCGCGCGATCTTCCCGAACCCGGGCCGCGTGCTGCTGCCGGGCATGTTCGTGCGTGCACGGATCGAGGAAGGCGTGAACGAGAACGCGTTCCTGGTGCCGCAGATCGGCGTCACGCACGACCAGAAGGGCCAGGCGATCGCGATGGTGGTGAACGCCAGCAACAAGGTCGAGCCGCGTCCGCTGAAGACCACCGGCATGCAAGGCCAGAACTGGGTCGTCGAAGGCGGTCTGCAGGCGGGCGATCACGTGATCGTGCAAGGCGTCGACAAGGTGCGCCCGGGCGCGACCGTGAAGACCGTCCCCGCGCAGCTCGCCCCGGCGCCGGACGCCGCCACCGCCACATCGGCAAGCGCCGCGCCGGCGACTACCGCGGCCAGCGCCGCAGCGAGTTCGGCCGCCGCGTCGAGCGCGCAATAACAGGGAGTCCGTTTCATGGCCAAGTTCTTTATCGATCGCCCGATCTTCGCGTGGGTGATCGCGATCGTGCTGATGCTGGCCGGCGTCGCTTCGATCTTCAAGATGCCGATCGCGCAGTACCCGACGATCGCACCGCCGACGATCCAGATCCAGGCGAACTATCCGGGCGCTTCCGCGAAGACGGTGGAAGACACGGTGACGCAGGTGATCGAGCAGCAGATGAGCGGGCTCGACAACTTCCTGTACATGTCGTCGACGAGCGACGATTCGGGCAACGCGACGATCACGCTGACGTTCTCGCCGGGCACGAATCCGGACGTCGCACAGGTGCAGGTGCAGAACAAGCTGTCGCTCGCGACGCCGAACCTGCCGCAGGTCGTGCAGCAGCTCGGCATGCAGGTCACGAAGTCGAGCAGCAACTGGCTGATGTGGTTCGCGTTCAACTCCGAGGACGGCCGGATGTCGAAGGAGGACCTGACGAACTACGTGGCTTCGCACGTGCTCGATCCGCTGAGCCGCGTGAACGGCGTCGGCCAGACGCTGCTGCTCGGTTCGCAGTTCTCGATGCGGATCTGGCTCGACCCCGTCAAGCTGACCAACTACAGCCTCACGCCGACCGACGTGACGGCCGCGATCACGCAGCAGAACGTGCAGATCGCGGGCGGCCAGATCGGCGGCACGCCGGCGAAGCCGGGCACCGTGCTGCAGGCGACGATCACCGAATCGACGCTGCTGCGCACGCCCGAGCAGTTCGGCAACATCCTGCTGAAGGTCAACCAGGACGGCTCGCAGGTCCGCCTGAAGGACGTCGGCCGCGCGGCGCTGGGTTCGGAGAACTACACGTTCGACACGAAGTACATGGGGCAGCCGACGGCCGGCCTCGGCATCCAGCTCGCGACCGGCGCGAACGCGCTGGCGACCGCGAACGCGCTGCGGGCCAAGATCGACGAGCTGTCGAAGTACTTCCCGCACGGTCTCGTCGTGCACTACCCGTACGACACGACGCCGTTCGTGCGCCTGTCGATCGAGGAAGTGGTCAAGACGCTGATCGAGGGCATCGTGCTGGTGTTCCTCGTGATGTACCTGTTCCTGCAGAACCTGCGGGCGACGATCATCCCGACGATCGCGGTGCCGGTCGTGCTGCTCGGTACGTTCGCGATCATGGGCCTCGCCGGTTTCTCGATCAACACGCTGTCGATGTTCGGCCTCGTGCTCGCGATCGGCCTGCTGGTCGACGATGCGATCGTGGTGGTCGAGAACGTCGAGCGCGTGATGGCGGAAGAAGGGCTGTCACCGAAGGAGGCGACTCGCAAGGCGATGAGCCAGATCACCGGCGCACTCGTCGGCGTGGCGCTCGTGCTGTCGGCGGTGTTCGTGCCGGTGGCGTTCTCCGGCGGCTCGGTCGGCGCGATCTATCGGCAGTTCTCGCTGACGATCGTGTCGGCGATGGTGCTGTCCGTGCTGGTCGCATTGGTCCTGACGCCGGCGCTGTGCGCGACGATCCTCAAGCCGATCCCGCAGGGGCATCACGAAGAGAAGAAGGGTTTCTTCGGCTGGTTCAACCGGACTTTCGATCGCAGCCGCGATCGCTACACGAGCGGCGTGAACCACGTGATCCGGCGCTCGGGCCGCCGGCTCGTGATCTACCTCGCCGTGTTCCTCGCGGTCGGCGTGATGTTCGCGCGTCTGCCGAAGTCGTTCCTGCCCGACGAGGATCAGGGCTACATGTTCATGATCGTGCAGACGCCGTCCGGCTCCACGCAGGAAACGACCGGCAAGACGCTCGACAACATCAACACGTACCTGACCACCGCCGAGAAGGACGTGGTCGACTCGGTGTTCACGGTCAACGGCTTCAGCTTCGCGGGCCGCGGCCAGAACGCGGGCCTCGTGTTCGTGAAGCTGAAACCGTACGAGCATCGCCAGCGTTCGGACCAGAAGGTGCAGGCGCTGATCGGCCGGACCTTCGCGCACTATTCGACGTACAAGGACGCGATGGTGATTCCGTTCAACCCGCCGTCGATTCCGGAACTCGGCACGGCCGCCGGCTTCGACTTCGAGCTGACGGACAACGCCGGTCTCGGCCACGATGCGCTGATGGCCGCGCGCGGCCAGTTGCTCGGGATGGCCGCGAAGGATCCGGCGCTCGCGCTGGTGCGCCCGAACGGCCTGAACGATACGCCGCAGTACAAGGTCGACATCGACCGCGAGAAGGCGAATGCGCTCGGCGTGACGGCCGCGGCGATCGACCAGACGTTCTCGATCGCATGGGCGTCGCAGTACGTGAACAACTTCCTCGACACCGACGGCCGGATCAAGAAGGTGTACGTACAGTCGGACGCGCCGTTCCGGATGACGCCGGAAGACATGAACATCTGGTACGTGCGCAACAGCGCGGGCGGGATGGTGCCGTTCAGCGCATTCTCGACCGGCCACTGGATCTACGGTTCGCCGAAGCTCGAGCGTTACAACGGCGTGTCATCGATCGAAATCCAGGGGCAGGCCGCGGAAGGCAAATCGACCGGCCAGGCGATGGCCGCGATGGAAGCGCTCGCGAGCAAGCTGCCGGAAGGCATCGGCTACTCGTGGACGGGCCTGTCGTTCCAGGAAATCCAGTCCGGCTCGCAGGCGCCGATCCTGTACGCGATCTCGATCCTCGTCGTGTTCCTGTGTCTCGCGGCGCTGTATGAAAGCTGGTCGATCCCGTTCTCGGTGATCATGGTCGTGCCGCTCGGCGTGGTCGGCGCGCTGCTCGCGACGATGCTGCGCGGCCTCGAGAACGACGTGTTCTTCCAGGTCGGCCTGCTGACCACCGTGGGCTTGTCCGCGAAGAACGCGATCCTGATCGTCGAGTTCGCGCGCGAGCTGCAGGCGGGCGGGAACATGGGGCCGGTGCGCGCGGCGATCGAGGCGGCGCGCCTGCGGCTGCGTCCGATCCTGATGACGTCGCTCGCGTTCATGCTGGGCGTGCTGCCGCTGGCGATCAGCAACGGCGCGGGGTCGGCGAGCCAGCACGCGATCGGCACCGGCGTGATCGGCGGGATGATCACGGCGACGTTCCTCGCCATTTTCATGATCCCGATGTTCTTCGTGCGGGTTCGCGCGATCTTCAGCGGCGAGACGGAAAACGTCGACGACGCATGGCGTCTCGTGCAGGGCGACCTGCAGGGCGGTCACGACGACGCAAACGATTCGAAGGGGCAGTAACGATGCAAAAACATGCTTTGACTGCAGCCGCGGTCGCACTGGCTGCCGCGCTGTTCGCCACGGGCTGCACGATGGCGCCGCACTACAAGCGGCCCGACGCACCCGTCGCGCAGGCGTACCCGGCCGGCGGCGTCTACGCGACGCAGCCGGGCGCGGCCGGCGCGCGCAGCGCGAATGGCCAGGCGGCGACTGCCATCGGCTGGCGCGAGTTCTTCGTCGATCCGCGCCTGCAGCGGCTGATCGAGATCGCGCTGAAAAACAACCGCGACCTGCGCGTGTCGGTGCTCAATATCGAGGCCGCGCGTGCGCAGTACCAGATCACGCGTGCGGGGCTGTTCCCGACGCTCGACGGTACGGGTACGGGCAACCGTCAGCGTTTGCCGAATTCGCTGACGGCCGTGCCGGGCCGGAACATCACGACGACCTACAACGTCGGGCTGTCCGCGTCATGGGAACTCGACCTGTTCGGCCGCGTGCAGAGCCTGAAGGACCAGGCGCTCGCGCAATACCTGTCGACGTCGTACGCGCGACAGGCGTCCGAGATCTCGCTGGTGTCGCAGGTCGCGGATCAATATCTGACGCTGCTGTCGACCGATGACCTGCTGAAGGTCACGGAGGACACGCTGAAGACCGCGCAGGCATCGTACGACCTGACCAAGCTGCAGTTCGACAACGGCACGGGCTCCGAGCTCGAGCTGCGTCAGGCGCAGACGGTGGTCGAGACGGCGCTCGCGAACCAGCAGGCGCAGGCGCGAGCCCGCGCGCAGGCGCTGAACGCGCTGGTGCTGCTGATCGGCGAGCCGCTGCCGGACGATCTGCCGGCGGGCATGCCGCTCGATGCGCAGAACCTGCTGACGGACGTGCCGGCCGGGTTGCCGTCGGATCTGCTGACGCGTCGTCCTGACGTGATGCAGGCCGAGCAGACGCTGCTGGCCGCGAACGCCAATATCGGCGCGGCGCGCGCGGCGTTCTTCCCGAAGATTTCGCTGACGGGCGCGTTCGGCACCGCGAGCCCGACGCTGGGCGGCCTGTTCAAGGCCGGCACGGCGGCGTGGTCGTTCGCGCCGAGCATCGCGCTGCCGATCTTCGAAGGCGGGCAGAATATCGCGAACCTCGATCTCGCGAACGTGCAGAAGCGCATCGAGATCGCGAACTACGAGAAGGCGATCCAGTCGGCGTTCCGCGAAGTGTCGGATGGTCTGGCCGCACGCGGCACGTACGACCAGCAGATCGCGGCGCTCGAGCGCAACGAGCACGCGCAGCAGCGACGCTTCGATCTGTCGGACCTGCGCTACAAGAACGGTGTCGACAGCTACCTGTCGGTGCTGACCGCGCAGACGGATCTGTACGCCGCGCAGCAGTCGCTGATCAGCGCACGTCTGGCACGCTGGACGAACCTGGTCGACCTGTACCGCGCACTGGGCGGCGGCTGGATTCAGCGCGCCGGCGAGACGCCGCGCGCGCCGGATGCGCCGGTCGATTACCAGACAGCGACGAACGGATAGGCGCGACGGCACGGCGGGAGCTTCCAGGCCAAGTCTGTCCGCCGACCCGACCGGTTGTGAAAACGAAAACGCCACGGACGCAAGTCCGTGGCGTTTTCCTTCATACCGTCGTGCGTGCGGTGAGCAGCGTTACGTTACGCTTGCTTGGTCCACAGCGTCCGGCCGAAGAACGTGAGCGTGCGATCCCACGCCATTTCCGACCACACCGGATCGAACTGCGTGCCGGCGATGCGGCCGGGACCGACCGCCGTTTCGTTCGCGAACGCATGGTGCGCGAGATAGCGATGGAATTCGAAACCGACCTTCGCGTCGGTCAGCTTCTTTTCCAGTGCGTCGACCTGGTCGATCGTAAAGAACGCATCCTGCGTCCCCCAGTGACCCATCAGCGGCACCTTCAGCTTGGCCGGATCGATGTAGTCGAGCGGCGGAAGGCCGTACCACATGACGCCGGCGTCCGCGTCGGCGTACTGCAGCGACAGCAGCGTCAGGGCGCCGCCCATGCAGAAGCCCGTCACCGCGACACGCGGCGCCAGCGTTTTCAGGTGCGCGACCGCGCCGGGAATGTCCTGCGACGCGGCGTCGCCGAAATCGAGGCCGGTCATCAGGTGGTGCGCTTCTTCTTCCTCGACCGTCGACTTGCCGCGATACAGGTCGGGCACGAGCGCGAAGTAGCCGCAGCGCGCGAGGCGATCCGCGACGCCGCGGATCTGGTCGTTCAGCCCCCACCATTCCTGGATGACGACGACCGCGGGCGCGCCTTCGGTTTGTGCCGGCGTGGCGAGATAGCCCTGCAGTTCCTGGCCGTCCGGACGGCGAAACGTGATCATGGAACCGGATGTTTGAGACATGAAACCGCTCCTTTTCGAAAAATGCGCCGAGTGCGACATCGGGCCGGCCAGCGGGCGTCGTGACACCGCTCGCATGCGTTCTGGCCGACGCCGACCACGCGGCCATTCTATGCGCAAACACCGGACGCTTGCGTGAACGGCGCAGCGCGGCGCATGACCGGCGGCGGGAGCGGAGACCGAAAAGCAAACACCCCGCCCCGATGAACGGGAGCGGGGTGTGGCGCGTACGACCTGCGTATCGAAATACGTCGCGAATACGCCAGCGCGTATCCGGCTTACTGGCCGAAATAGATCGAGTCGCGGCCTTCCTGCTTGACCGCGATCGCGCGGCCGGCGCGTGCACCGGCGGCTGCTTGCGCGCCGTAGCCGGTTTCATCGGCGTTCGTCACGCGAGCCTGGGCGGTCTGCAGCGCCCGCGGGTAATACTGATCGGACACTTCGGGCTTGTAGCCGGCCTGTTCGAGCTGGACGAGTTCCGCACGCACCTGGGCCCGCGTCAGCTGGCCCGACGGGTTCGATTGGGCGAATGCGCCGTACGATGCGGACAGGGCAGTTGCGGCGACGACAGCAGTGATGAACGACTTCATGGTGACCTCCGGTTCTGTTGATTTCGCGCTTCGCTCGTGGCGTTCAGCGGTTGATTGCATCGTAACGATCGCGTTACCGGTCGGAAATACGTGTTGCAGCGAATCATTATTGCAACTGGGTAAACGATTCGCGCGGCATGCGATTTCGTCTGACGATTGAGGGCATGTCGGCGAGGCGCGGCTTGGCCTGCGGAGCGCGATAGGGTCGATGGGCGCAGCAACGGAATGATCGGGTGAATCGTATTCCGAATTATTTTGCCGGGGCCGTCAGCGTCGCACGCTTCGCATCACGCAGCGAGGGTCGCCTGCCGTTTCCGGTATTCGGCCGGCGTGATGCCGACATGCCGGGTGAACGCTCGCCTGAGCGTATCGACGTTTGCGAAGCCGCATTTCGCGGCGACCTGCTTCGGCGTGTCGTGGCCGTTCTCGAGTAACCGACGGGCGGCCGAGATGCGGGTCGCCTCGACCCATGCGGCCGGCGTCATGCCGACTTCCGCGCGGAACAGTCGCGCGAAATGGCGCGGGCTCATGCCCGCATGCTTCGCCATCCCGGCCACCGAATGCTCGAGTTCCGGATGGGCGGCGATCCAGCGCTGGACTTCCTGCAGTACCGAACGCCCGGCGGGGCGCGCCTCGCCCGTGCGGCTGAACTGGAGCTGCCCGCCCGGGCGCTTGAAGAACATCACCAGCTGCGCGGCGACGCGCCGCGCGATCTCGCGGCCCAGATCCTCCTCGACCAGCGCGAGCGCGAGATCGAGCCCGGCCGTGACGCCGGCGCCGGTGCGCAGCTTGCCGTCGCGCACGTACAGCGCGTCGGCGTCGACGGTGACGGACGGATACGCCTGCGCGAATGCATCGGCGGCGGCCCAGTGCGTGGTCAGGTGGCGCCCTTTCAGCAGGCCGGTGGCCGCGAGGATGAACGCGCCGGTGCAGATCGAGCCGTAGCGCCTGCTTTGCACGGCCGCCGAGCGCAGCCACGCGAGGACGTCGGTGCGCAGCACGATCTGGCCGGCGCGCGGCGCGCCGGCGACCAGCAGCGTGTCGACGCGCTCCGGAATGTCGGGCGCGATCCAGTCGGGCAGCAGCCGTGCGCCGGACGCACTGCGGATCGGCCCGGGCCCGCTCGCGATGATCCGCAACGTGTAGAACGGCTTGCCGCACTCGGCGTTCGCTTGCGCGAACACGTCGAGCGGCGCGGAGACGTCGAGCAGTTGAACGCCCGGAACGGCGAAAATACCCACGACCTTCGGCATGATCGATTGCGTGTCGTATCGAACGTGATGCGCAGCAGTATAGGAGCGCTTTCTTCGCCGCGCAGGCACCATGTCCGTTCGTCGCGCGAAATGGCAGGATTCGGCGTGATACGTCCATTGGAGACACCCGTCGGACTCCGGAAAATCGAAGGTGTCTTCCATGGAGGTCGATCATGACTGTGAGCGTCGCCGGCATCACCCTTCCCGATACGCGTTTGACGCGCGAGATCACCGAGCTCGTGCGCGATACCGAATCCGAGCTGCTGTTCCACCACTCGAGCCGCGTGTTCTATTTCGCGGCGCTGGCGGGCCGGCGGCGCGGGCTCGAGTACGACCCCGAGCTGCTCTATTGCGGCTGCATGTTTCATGACATGGGACTCACGCACCGGCACAGCAGTGCATGCGAGCGCTTCGAAGTGGACGGCGCGAACGCCGCGCGCGATTTCCTGAAGGGCAACGGGATTTCTCAACAGGACATCGATGTCGTGTGGACCTCGATCGCGCTGCACACCACGCCCGGCATCCCGCAGCACATGCATCCGGTTGTCGCGCTGGTCACGGCGGGCGTCGAGATGGACGTACTGGGCCTCACTTACCCGGAATACAGCGATACCGAGCGGGAAGCGGTCGTGCGCGCGCATCCGCGCACGCCGCATTTCAAGGAGGACATCATTCAGGCGTTCTACGACGGCATCAAGCACAAGCCCGGCACGACGTTCGGCAACGTGAAGGCCGACGTGCTCGCGGACGAGGATCCGCATTTCCGTGCGGGCAACTTCTGCAGCGTGATCCGCTCGTCCGCGTGGGCCGGCTGAGCGCGCACGGGCGACTGCGCGTCAGCCGACGTTGATCGACTGCCCGACATGCAGCACGTTCGGCGCCGACGCCAGGCCCGGATTCAGCTGCAGGATCTCGTTCAGCGCGCGCGCATCCTGCTGGTCGCGCGTCATCGCGTTGCGGTCGTGCTGCGACACGTGCGCGGCGTCGAGCAGCGACTGGCGATGCGCGTCGGCGATCACCCACAGCGAATCGCCGGCCACGACGATGGTCGGCTGCGCGGCCGACGACGGCGGCGCGGCGGGCTGAGCGGGCGCCGTCGTGCCGGTCCCGGGTGGTTGCGTTGCGGTAGTGCCCGGCGCGAGGCCGGCCGTCGGCGCGCCGGCGGTCGGTTGCGGCGGCTGATGTGATGGCGACGGCGATGCCGGCGTCGACTGCGGCTTGTGCGGCGACGAGCCCGAGCCGCCCGACGGCGGGCCGAAGAACAGGTTCTGCAATTGCGTGAAGCCCCAGATTCCGATCGGCACGAGGATCAGCGCGGTCGGGTATTTCCTGACCCAGCGCGTCGCGTTCGGGAAATGCGTGTTCAGCCGCGCGCCGAGCAGCATCAACGTCGACGTCGCGGCCGTTGCCGCGAGCCCGTAGTGACCTTTGTCGTATTGCGCGATCGAGCCCGCGACGCCGCTCGCGACGCCGACGAAATCCGACGTCGAGTCGATCAGGCGCACGACGCGGCTGCGCTTGTCCGCGTTCACGCGGTGCGCGCTCACCGCATAGACGAGGCCCGAATACGTCGCGGCGAGCGCCGCGCTCGCGGTCGTCAGCGCGCCCGCGACGGTCGGCGTGGTCATCAGCCCGTGCACGCCGACGGCGATCGTCCCCGAATAGCCGACGATCGCGCTGCCGCGTCCGACGAGGCCGAGCAGCCGGCGGGAATTGCCGTGATGCAGTTGCGCGAGCGACGTGCCGCCGACCATGCCCTGCATGTTCGCGAGCAGGTCGACCGACAGTTCCTTGATCTGCGCGGCCGCATCGTCGAAGCCGATGAGCCCCTGGCGATGCATGTCGACCAGGTGGGTCGCCTTCACGCGGGTTTCGTTCGTCAGCAGGTCGAGCTGTTGGAGCCGCGCCGGGTTGTAGCCGTGTACCGGCGCGGTCAGCTGCTGCGCAAGCGAGCGCTGCAGGCGGTCGAGCACGTCGTGCACCGCGCGCGGATCGCCGCTCTGCAGGCTCTGCACCGCGCCCTGGTGCATCGCGCCGAACACGCGGCCCGCACGCGCGCCGACGAACAGTGCGGTGTTCGCGTGGGTCAGCGCATCCGAACTCATCACGGTCATGCCGTTGAACACGTTCAGCGCGACGAGCGAGCTGGCGCCGGCCACCGTGCCGCCGAAGCCGAGCGACCACGCCCAGTCGCGCTTGCCGAACGACGGGCGGTGGACGCGCAGCGCATTGAGCTGCGCGAGCGCGGCTTCCTGCGGGTTGCCGAGCTGGTGGCTCGGCTGTGCGGCGATGTCGCGGTTCACGAGGACGGGCTTGGTCTCGTCGATCGCGAGCTTCGGATCGGCGGCCACCGCGCGCCAGAACGCGGTGCTCGATGCATTCGGGTTCGCATGCGCACCGATCTTGCGTTCGGTAGCGGGCTGGCCGTACTGGTTCAGCCAGCGCTTGCCGGCATCGCGCGCGCGCAGCTCGGCCCGGTTGGCGGGTGCGGTGCTGTTCCAGTAGTTCTCCTGCGCATAAGTGATCGTCGCCTGCCGTGCGCGGTCCATCAGCGCGGTCGTATGGCCTTCGTACAGGCCGGCGCGCAATTGCGCGAGCTCGTCGGGTGTCATCTTGTTCGCGAGGCCGACGCGTTCGACTTCGGCGAACAGCACCTGATGCTGGTTCGCGAGCGTTTGCGCGCCGACCCGTTCGAACACGCGCGTGAGCGCATCGGCGCCGTGCAGGCGCGCGAGTTTGTCGGGTGCATGCAGCTTGTAGTCGACGAGCGTGCGGGCGAGGGCGGCGGTCAGATCCTGATTCGCGACGAAGTCCGAGCCATGCGTCGCATACGACAGCCCGAGATGAACCCAGTCGAGTTCCTTGCGGTCGAGCACGGCCTCGACGAGCTTCAGGTGGCCGTCGCCGGGCGCCGGTTCGAGCACGGCGTCCCAGCCGTGGAACGTCACCATCACATGCGGCGCGGTTTTGCCGGTGTGCTGCCGCGCCCACGTTTCGAGCGCGTCGAACGTGCGCACGTAGTCGTGGTACGCATCGTTGGTGCCAGCCAGCGTGCGCTGGTCCTCGGCCGACACGAGCGCGCGCGACGGCGCGGTTTCGAGGCGCAGCACGAAGCCGCCTTCGGACGCCGCATCGAGCCATTTGAACAGATGGTCGAGGTCGTCGAGTTCGAGATGGCGGCCCGTGCCGACGATGTCGATCCGCGCGTTCGCTTCGTCGAACTGCGCGTTGTCGAGCTTGCCGAGTTCGCGCACGCGGCGGATGAACGCGGGGTCGTGTTTCCGGCCGAGCGCGGCGGCCAGCGAATACGGATCAACCGCGACCGATACGACCGGCATCGCCCCGCCATAGCGCTTCACGAGCGCGAGCATTTCGGCGGGGTCGTCGCGCAACGTGAAGCCGCGCGCCATCAGCGCGAGGCGATCCTGGAGCTCGGCCTTCGCGCGGGCATAGGCCTGCAACGCGTGCCGGTCCGCGGCGCGTGCGATCGACAGATAGGTGATCGCGCGCTTCGCATGGCGCGACACCAGGTTCGCCGCGTGGTCGGGCCGCGACAGCGGGCCGCGCCACGGCATGCTCGACACATCGCGCGCGAGCCGCAACGGGATGCCGAGCGCCTTCATCATCACGCTGTCGGCCATCATGACCTGGCGTGTCGCGCCGAGGTCGAGCGGCTCGCCGGTGCGGCCCGCGAACGCCTTCACGCGCTCGTGCTCCGGGAACCAGTCGTCGAGCTTCGCCTTGCCGAAGCGGAGGATCCATTCGGCGACCGTCGCGCTCGTCAGGCCCGGCTGATAGGTCTTGATGCTGAACGGCTTGCCGGCCGGCGCGGCGTGCGGCGCCGGTGACGCGGCCGGTGCGGGCGCCGCCGGCGCGTTCCGGCTGCCTTTCGTGCCCTTGCCGCGCGCAGCCTTGTTCGGTTTCGCGGGCGGATTGGCGGACGCCGTGCCGGACGCGGGATCGCCGGCAAGTGTGGCCTGCTGGTGCTTCGCGGCCGCCAGTTCGGCCGCGATGCGGCGCCGCAGTTCGCCGAACGGCGTGGACGATTCCGCGGCGGCCTTCTGCAACTGTTTGTCGAGTTCCGCTTGTTTCAGCGCATAGGCCGCGACCTGCGTCGGCTTCGTGCGTGCATCGAATTCCGCCGGGTCGAGCCGCGTCACGAGAAAGTGCCGGTCCGAGCCGTCCGGACCGCCGCCGATCTTCGTCCTGTCGAGATCGACGCCGGGCTTGCGCTCGTCGGCGAAATGCGCGGCATCGTCGAACCATTGCAACGTGCCGTCGCGGGTCGCGAGGAGGCCGTCAGGCTGATGCAGCGTGTCGATCAGCGCGCCTTCCGTGCCGTAGACGTAGATGAAGTATTCCGGGCCGACCTGGCCGAGATCGATCACGCGCCGCAGGTGCAGCGTGTTCGCGCCGTTGAAATCGTGCACGTCGTCGGCCGATTTCGGCAGCAGGTTCGGCGCGACCCACGGGTTGGCGAGCGACGTCGCGCCGGCCGGCGGCTTGCCTCTCGACTGAAGCTTGCCGAGCCGGCGCTGCACGCGGTCGCTCGTTTTCATCGACGGCGGCTTTTGCTCGGCGATCGGCAACGCCCGCTCGGCCGGCGCGAAGCCGCCATAGCGGGACACCGCCGATTCCGGCAGCGACGACGGGACGAACACGACGCCGCGCCGTCCGTCGGGCAGGCCGCGGGCGCGGCGGCGGAATGCGGCGCCAAGATCCTGTTCGGCGATCGATGCATCGCCGACCGAGGTTTTCTCGTGATACGCCCAGCCGCTGCCGCCTTGCTTGGGCACGGCGTAGCCGAGCACCTTGCCGGTTTTCCGGTCGACCGCGAAGATCGTCGTGCTGTCGTCGGCGACCTTCGCGGCCGCCTTGGGCCGCTTGAATTGCGGCGCGCCGGCGAGTTTGCCGATCTGCTCGACGACCTCCTGCGCAGGCGCGTCGCCGGAAGGCTCGGCATTCCATACGCGTTTCGAGTCGACGGCTTCGACCTTCGCCGCGCCGCCGAATTGCCGCAGCTCGTCGAGCGACACCGGCGACAGGTAGAAGTCGAATTGCGCACGCGCTTCATGCGGCGTCGCGCTGCCGCTGCGCTTGCGCGGACGCGTGCCCGGATAGAGCGCGTCGCGCAAGTCGTGCGACGGCGCGCCGCCCGGATCGGTCGATTCGACCTGACCGGGCTGGCCGTGCGCATCGGTCGTCAGGCTCGCGACGAATTCGGGTTGCGGATGCGTGCCGTCGTCCGCCGGCCGGTCGGCGTGCTTCGCGATCAGCACGTGGGCGTTGGGGCCCGCGTATTGCGCGAGGTCGCGGATGTCGGCCAGTTGCGTGCCGTCGATGCGCTTCAGATCGCGCTTGCCGTGCGCGTCGAGCCAGTCGGCCGCGCGGGCCTCGGGCGCAAGCACGGGGGCGGCCGGCAGGAACGACGACGGGTCCATCGGCCACATCATCATCGACGGCATCGTCCGCGGCATGGCGCCGGCTCGCCCGGCCTCGCCGTCGCGCCGCGCCTGATCGGCCTGCGTGCGGTACAGCGCCCGATAGACGGGGTTGCCGGGCAGCGACGTCTGCACGTTGCCGAACGCGTCGGCGAGGCGCGCGAGGCCGGCCGCGTCGCCCGGCATCACATGGTCGGCTTCGCGCGCGATCGCGTCGGGCAGTACCGCGTGCGCGGCGATGTCGATGCCGGTCGATTCGAGGATCTGCTTGCGCACCGCGAACGCGTTGGCCTGCGCGCGCGCCTCGGCGCGCAGCGCGCTTTCCGCGTACGCGTCGGGGCTGCTGGTGTCGAGGTCGAGCCGGTTCGTTGCCACGTCGACCGCATGACCGACCTCGTGGGCGAGCACGTAGACGATCGTGCCGGCGTTGCGCAGGCCGCCGTCGATCACGATCCGGCGCTGTTCGGCATCGACCTTGCTGCCGGCGCCCGCGCGGCCCTGCACGATCTCCCAGCGGCCGGGGTTCAGCAGCCGCAGTTGCGCGGCGAGCAGGCTCGACTGGTCGGCCAGCGCGTACGCGGCGTCGGGTAGCGGCGCGCCGCCGAACCACGTCCGGATCCGCGTGAAGCGCGACGGTTTCTGCACGAACGCGCCGTCCGGCAGCGATTCGCTGATCAGCGGGTGCGCGAGTTCGACGTGGCCGCTGGCGATGCCGCGTTCGAGCGGCTGGATGACGGCGTCGATCATCCCGGGCGTGCGGTTGGTTGCCGGGTCCGGATGCGGGATCAGGACGGACGGGTCGCTGAAGTGGAACTCGCCGTTCGCATCGAACAGGCCCTCGAAATCGAACGACAGGCCGTGCCGCGCGGCCAGCTCGCGCATCGCGGCGAGCTGGCGCATCGATTCGCGCGTCACGCGCTTCGGCAGGATGCCGTGCATCACGTCGAGGCTGCCGAGTTCGGCCAGCGGGCTGTACAGCACCGCGACGCGCCCGTGGTACGTGAACGGCCCGTCGACCGTGACCGTGCGCATGCCGAGCTGCGTCAACTGCTCGAGCCCGCGCTTTTCGTGGGCGAGCATCGTGCGGGCCTTGTCGCCGCTGGCGTCGAACACGCCGATCGCGTTGCGCTTGCCGAGTTCGAATACCGCCTTCGCGGTGCCCGCGCCGAGGAACGGGCCGAGCAGCGCATCGGGATCGACGCGCCGCGACGGATCGCCGGCGACGTGCAGCCCGTGTTCGTCGACGGCGAGCGCGCCCGCGTCGATCCGTTCGCGCGGCGACGGCGTGTAGCGCGTCCATGCGCGCGGGCCGCCGAACCGCATGCGCTGCGTGCCGTCGCCGCGCGGTTCGCCGAGCGTGCGGACCGTGCCGCTGTCGGGCACGTAGATCGTGCGTTGCCACAGGTTCGCGAGCCACGCGGCGTGTGCGGCCCCGCCTTCGCCCGCGAGCACGATGGGGGCGCCGGCTCGGGCGGGCGTGAACGCATGGCGATGGTCGATCGAATAGTCGACCGGCGTGGCGGGGTTGCCACGTGCGTCCAGCAGGCCGCCGGCTGCGTCGGTTCGCGCATGGACGAGCGTCAGCGGTTCGCCGTTCGCATAGGACACCGGACCGTGGCGCGAGAAGGACAGTGTCGGCGAGCCTCCGCCGAACCAGCGGCGCGGAAACGGCGATGCACGGTCCGCGTGCGCGTGGCTCCACTGCGCCTGTTCGTCGAGCGTGCGCGGCAGCCGTGCGCCGCCGCTGCCGCCGGACGATTCGGCCGTGTGCGGCGCGGGCATGCGCAGCGCTGCGTTGCCCGGCTGCTGCTGGCGGTCCCGTGTGCTGCCGTAGAACGCACGGTAGTGTTCGCCGTCGCGGCCGGATACGGGGGCATTGCCGAATGCGTCGGCGAGGCGCGCGAGGCCGGCGTCGTCGCCCGGCATCACGTGGTCGGCTTCGCGCGCGATCGCATCGGGCAGCACCGCGTGCTCGGCGATGTCGACGCCGGTCGATTCGAGGATCTGCTTGCGCACCGCGAACGCGTTGGCCTGCGCGCGCGCTTCGGCGAGCAGCGTGCTTTGCACGTACGCTTCCGGGCTGCTGGTATCGAGGCCGAGCCGGTCGTTCGACACGTCGGCCGCGTGGCCGGCTTCGTGCGCGAGCGTGTAGACGAGCGTGCCGGTGCCGCGCAGGCCGCCGTCGACCACGATCCGGCGCTGCTCGACGTCGGTGCGGCTGCCGCGTCCCGCGCGGCCCCACACGACCTGCCAGCCATCCGATTTCAGCAGGCGCAACTGGTCGGCGAGGAGGCTCGACCGGCCGGCGAGCGCATAGGCGGCGTCGGGCAGCGGCGCGCCGCCGAACCACATCCGGATCCGCGTGAAGCGCGACGGCTTCTGGACGAACGCGCCGTCCGGCAGCGATTCGCTGATCGCCGGATGCGCGAGTGCGATGCTGCCGGTGCGGATGCCGCGTTCGAGCGGCGCGATCACGGTGTCGATTTCCTCGAGCGTGGCGTCGATTTCCTCGCGGTCATCGGTGCGGAATATCGTGGCCGGGTCGCTGAAGTAGAACTCGCCGCGCGCGTCGACCGCCCCCTGAAAATCGAACACCAGGCCATCGCGCTCGACGATCTCGCGCATCGCGGCAAGCTGTTGCATCGAGTCGTGCGTGATACGTGACGGCAACGCGCCGAGCGAGATGGCACGGCTGCTGAGTTCGGCGAGCGGATGGTAGAGGATCCCGATCCGGTTGCCGACCGAGAACGGGCCGTCGATGGTCAGCGTGCGCATGCCGTAGCGGCGCAGCAGGTCGAGCCCGGTGCGTTCGGTGTCGAGCGCGTCGTAATGATTCGCGAGCTGGCCGTCGCGCGGCCTCGATGGATCGACGTCGTACAGGCCGATCGCGTTGCGCTTGCCGAGTTCGAACACGCTCTTTTCGATGCCGGCGCCGAGGAACGGGCCGATCAGCGCTTGCGGGTCCAGTCGCCGTGACGGATCGCCCGCGACGTAGAGGCCGTGCGCGTCGACGGCCAGTTCGCCGTAGTCGATCCGCTCGCGCGGCGACGGCGCATAGCGGGTCCACGTGGGGGCGTGGTCGAATCGCGCCTCGGGCCGCTGGCTCCCCGGGTTGCGCATGGCCGCGTCGAACGCGCGGATCGTGCCGCCGTCCGGCACGTAGACCGGCCGTTGCCAGGTGTTCGTGAGCCATGCCGCGGCCGCGTGTCCGTCGTCGGCCGCGAGGACCAGCGCGCGGCCGGTGCCGGCGCTCGTCGACGTGCCGGCGAGGAAGTGCGCGATCGAAAACGGCACGTGCTGCGCGGGGCGGCCGTGTGCGTCGAGCAGTTGGCCCGTGGCGTCGGTTCGGCCGCGAATGATCGTCACCGGTTCCTCGGTTCCCGACGACGTGCGTTCGTCCAGCATCCGCAGCGTCATCTGCCGCGGCTCGTGACGCCCGCGTTCGGCGAACGGCGAGATCGTTTCCGCATGCGAGAAGCTCCACCGCACCTGTTCCTCGAGCGTGCGCGGCAGGTGCGCGCCACCGGTCCCTTCGGTCGTGTGCGGCGCCGGCATCCGGCGCGGGGCGCCGCCGTGGCGCTTCTGCTTGTCCCAGATGCCGTCGTAAAAGGCCTGGTACGTCTCGCCGCGGCGGCCCGACACCGGCGCATCGGCGAACGCGTCGGCGAGCCGCTCGACCGTGCCCGCATAGTCGCTCGACGGCGACCAGCGGTCGGCCTCGTGCTGCAGCGCATCGGGCAGCGTCGTGTTCGCCGCGATGTCGCCGCCGCCCGCGAGATCGATCTCGTAGCGCGCTTCGAACGCGTTGATCTGGGCGCGCGCTTCGGCTTCGAGCGCCTTGCGCGTGAAGCGGCTGCGGCCGCTGTAGTCGAGCGAATCCAGTGTGCCGTCGATCGCCTCGACCGCATGCTTCGCCTCGTGCGCGAGCGTATAGGTGATGCTGCCCGAATCGTGCAGCGCGCCGTCGATCGTCACGCGGCGCCGCTTCGGATCGATCCGGCTGCCGCCGCCGCGCTTGCCGAGGCTCACGCGCCAGCCGGCGTCGCTCAGCATCCGCAACTGCTGCGTGAGCGTGCCCGATTGCTGCGCGAGCGCGTGGACCGCGTCCGGCAGCGGCGCGCCGCCGAACCGCATCTGCAGCCGCGTGAACAGGCCCGGGCCGGCAAGCGACGGGTCCGCCGGCGCTTCGGTGGTGTCCGGGTGGGCGGCGGCCGAGAGCGCGTGGTCCTGGGTTCGTGCGTCCCGGGCCGGCTTGGGCGCGGCTGCCTCGCGTGCATCGTTCGCCGCTTGCGTGGGGGCGCGTTCGGCCGGCTTGACGAGCACGAGGATGCGGTTGGGCGCGCTGAATGCGCCGTCCAGCGCACGCGCCGCGCGCGCGGGCGGCTGCGGCACGGCGGCATGCGTGTCGGGGTCGGCGACGTTGCGCCGGGT
>FTHQ01000103.1_pt1 | contig 34774 bp, 30 predicted proteins | sample 1641001 | NCBI WGS metagenome assembly FTHQ01 (sample SAMEA3914872, study PRJEB12502) | metagenome | biome: forest; material: soil | place: Canada | collected 2011-07-03 | depth 0.3 m | reverse complement strand
CGCACTTCCGGCGCCATGCCGACCAGCAGTGCGTCGCGGCTCACGGCCGACGACACGAGCGACGCATCGCCGACGCCGAGCGTAAACGGCGGCGTGCCGCGCGCGACGAAGGTCAGCGCGGCCGGATGCCAGCCGATCGCGACGGCCGGCTGGCCGCCGCCGAGCCCGCCGTTGCGCATGTCGACGACGATTCGCCACGCGCGATCCGTATTCGCGACGAACTCGAACGGCGGATTGCGCTGCTCGCCGCCCTTGCCCTGCAGCCGGAACAGCACGGCGGACGCCACGTCGCGCCACGGCGCCTGCGCATCGGCGCGGCTTTGCAGCGTCGCGCGCGCGACGGTGTTCGGCTGCGGCAGGTCGATGCGCACGCGGTCGACCGGATACGCGCCGTCGGTGTCGAACAGATACTCGCCGGGCGCACCGCCGGCGCGTATCCGCACGGCATCGCGCCACTGGCGCGGCACGGACGCCGTGTCGGTGCCGCGCGCGTCGCGCGGATGCGTCTCGACGTCGATCGACGCGATCGCGGGCGCGCCGTCGAGCCAGTCGAGCCGCAGGTAGCGCGGCGCCGCGCCTTCGAGCGCGATGCGCTCCTGCACCAGCATGTCGTTGCCGCGGCCGACCTTCAGCAACTGCGTGCTGCCGAGCGCTCGCCAACTGCGCAGGTCGTCGCTGGCTTCGACGGACACGCGCCCCTGGTAGCTGTCGTCGTCCACGTGCACGAGCAGTGCATCGATGCTGCCGTCGGCATGCGACAGGTCGACGAGATCCGCGCCGTGCCTGCCGTCCGAAGGCGTCGCGACGGCCGCGCGCAGCGCGCCGTCCGGGCCGACCGTCACGCCGAGCGGCGCATTGCCGTGTTCGGCGCGGACGGGCGGCAGCGGGAACCAGTGCACCGGCGTGCGGGACGGCGGCACGCCGGATGCGGCCGCGGCGGGTGCATCGAGCGAGTACGGCACCGGCTCGCCCGCGCCGTTGAAGACGCGCACGTCGCCGAGGTCGTCGCGCCGGCTCGCCGCATACACGGGCTGCGGCACGGTGAGCTGGTAATACGCGGCGCTGCCGTCGAGGTCGAGCGCGAAGCGCTGCGTGACGCGGCCGGCGTTCGGCGCGCCGTCGGCTGCCGCGAACGACGCGAGCAGGCTCAGCCCGAACAGGGCGGCGAGTCGTTTCATGGCTGGCCGTCCTGTTGCGCGGCGGCCTTCGGCGGCAGCGGCGAGAAATAGCCGATCAACAGCAGCAGCACGCCGATACCGATGAACGACACGATGCGCTCGATGCCGGTGACGTGCGACAGGTCGAACAGGAACAGCTTGACGACCGTGAGCGCGAGCAGCGCGGCGCCGATGAACCACAGCGGTCGCAGCCCGCGGCGCGTGGCCCAGATCGTGATCGCGAGCGCGCAGACCGTCCAGTACACGGACACCGACGCCTGCACGAGCGTCGACTCCGCCATCGCGCCGAATTCGTACGGCACGCCGGCCCAGTGATGCAGCGTGCGCAGCAGGATCGCGTTCAGCCACAGGAACCCGGTCGCGCCGCCCGCACCCAGCAACTCGACGCGATACGCGTCGAACGACCAGCCGAGCCTGCGCGCGCGCATGAACCACGACGCGGCGAGCGCATAGACGACCGCGAGCACGAGATCGAGCGGATTGAACAGCGGTACGCGCGCCCAGCTTCCGCCGTCCTGCGTGAAGTTCGCGTAGAAGGTCCACGCCCACATCACGACGATCAGCGGCAGCGACGCGAACGCACAGAGGCGGGCGATGCCGTCGCGGCGCGTGAGCCACATTCCGGCGAATGCGAACAGGCTCCAGCCGACCATGAACACCTGCTGGATGCCGAACGACGACAGCACGGTGTCGATGTCGTAGCCCAGGTGGAAGCGGTGATGCAGCGTGCGCAGCAGCAGCGCGTTGAACCACAGGAATACGGTCGCGATCGCCATATAGTCGACGACGCGCGGATGCCACGCGAGGCCGAGCGATTTCAGGCGACGCAGCCACGCGACGAACGCGACGAACACGAGACCCTGCGCGACGTCGAGCGGATTGAGCAGTGGCAGCCAGAAGAGCGGAGCGGCGTCACCGTCGCTCGCCGTGCTGGCGATGCTCCAGAGCCACAGCAGCGCCGCGAGCGGCGCGGCTCCCCACACCTGATACGCACGCGGGAACGCGGCGACCGGCCAGCGCAGGCGCGAGCCGGGGCCCGATACGAGCAGGAGCAGCGCGCCGAAGCCGTACGCCCATGCGCTCCAGCTCCACGCGCCTTCCGGGACGAACGTGCGCAGGCGCCAGAAACCCTCGAGCGACAACAGTCCGCACAGGGTCCAGAACGTCAGCGTATGCAGCGGCGCGAGAATGCCTGCTGCAACGGCGGACGCCGTGCCGTTCGCGGCGGCGGCGCCGGTCGTGCCGCGCGACTGGCGCCACAGCAGCGCGAGCCCCGCGCCGACGGCGATCGGCCACGCGAACGCGCCCATGCCCGACAGCGGCGCTTCGTGCGCGTCGAACGCGCGCAGCGCGAGCAGCGCCAGCACCGGCGTGAGCGCGAGCGCGGGCCATTCGGCGAGCGGCCATGCGAGCCGGCGGCGCGCGACGTGCGCGAGCCATGCGGTGCCGGCCGCGAACAGCGCGGTCGTATCGACGACGAAGCGGTCGGCATGCAGGTCGACATGGCGGCTCGCATAGACGAGGATCTCGTGCAGCCCGCCGCTGACCCACCACAGCAGCCCCCACGCGGCGGCCGCGACACCGATCTCCGGCATCCATGCGTGCCACGCGCGCGCTTCGCCTCGCCCGTGCAGCCACCAGCCGGTGAACAGGCCGACGAGCGCGATCAGCAGCATCGCGATATACGGGCTGTTGAGCACCGGCAGCGCGGCCGTGTCGGCCGGGCCCAGCAGGCTCGTGAAGAACGCGCCGGCCGCGGCGACCTGCATCAGCAGCCCGAAGCCGAACGCGAGCAGGCGCTTCTGGCGCACGCCGAGCCACACGACGGCCGCGCCTTCGATGGCCCACGCGGCGCTGGTCGTCGGCCCCGAGAACGCGAGCGGCACCGCGAGCGTCGCGAAGATCACCGCGAGCGCGAGCATCGATTCGAACAGCAGGCCGAGGCGGTCGCGGCGGCGCGCGAGCCATGCGGCGACCGCGACGTAGAACGCCGACAGCGCGACCGCGCTCCACGCGAGCCCGAACGGCATGCCTTTGACGAGCGACGCCTGCAGCGCGGTCGCGACGATCGGCGTGCCGAACACGAGCGTGCCGTCCACGTAGTGTCGCAGCGCGAGTTCGCGTTTCACCGCATACAGCAGCGCGATGCCGACATACATCAGGAAGAACAGGATGAGGAACGGCTCGGTGCTCGCGAACAGCGCGGGACGATAGGCGGTCACGCCCCACGCGGAGCCGATCGTGAACGTGAACACGAAGCCGAGCAGGTTCAGCGGGCGCCACGCCTTGAACCACGCGATCGCGAAGATCCCTGCGTTCAGCAGTGCGTAGTAGCTGAACAGCGCGACATGGTTGCCCTGGCCGGTCGACAGCAGGATCGGCGCGAGGAAGCCGCCCGCGCTGCCCATGAATGCGAGCGGCAGCGCGTTCTGCCGCACCGCGAGGAACGCGCTCAGCGCGCAGACCGCGACCATCAGCGGGAACGCGGCGCCGACGGGCAGCAATGCATACAGCTTGGTCGCGGCGAAGATCGTCAGGTACAGGATGCCGACGCCGCCGCCTTGCAGCACGAGGCCGTACGCGGCGCGACGCGCCCGCACGCGCCAGCCGATCGCGAGCAGCGCGGCCGCGGCGAGCGCCGTGCCCGCGAGGCGGAACTCGATCGGCAGCATGTCGTTGTCGGCCGCGTACTTGAGCAGGAACGCGACACCGAAGAACAGCACGATGATCCCGACGCGCACGACCGTGTTGCCGCCGAGCAGCCAGTCGCGCGCGGCGCCGAATGCGCGTTCGGCGATGCCGGGTTCACGGGGTGCGGGCGGGACAGCGCGGGCCGGTGCGGCCGGGGGGATCGTCGTGGTGTCGACGGGGGCAGGCGCGGATGCGGCCGGGCGCGCGGCGGTTGCCGGCGCGAGCGTCGAGGCGGGCGCCGGTGCCGAGGTGGAGGCCGATGTACCTGCCCGTGCGACAGCAGGTTGCGCGGGTGGTACGGGCGGTGTCGGGGAGTGCGCCGGCAGCGGGGCGGATGTGGCGCTCGCCGAAGCCGTGTGCGCGATGCCGCCGGAAGTCGCCGCGCCGGCCGTCGCGCCCGCGAGTTGCACACGCAGCGCGTCGAGTTCGCGCGTGAGCGTGTCGACGGTGGCTTCGAGGCGCGCGACGCGATCGGCGAGCGGTAACGGGGGCGGCGGCGTCGCGGAGACCGCGAACGCGTCGGGCGTGGCGCGCGGGTTCTGCTGCTTGCGTTGCCGCAGCGCGTGCCCGACGCAGAATCCGACGGCGGCCCCGAGCAGCGAGCCGCTCCCGGCCGAGAAATCCCCGATCAAGGCAGCGATGCCGCCCACGATGAAACCGATTACGGCGAATGCCCAGTTCAACGCCTTGCTCCCTCTCACTATCGTTATCGTCCTTCGATCGCGGATCGCACCGGATCGAGGCGGTTTCAGCACGGCCGGCAGGCGAACCGGCATGCGCGCGCCGTGCGGCTCGGCCCTCGTGCGAAAGGCCCGCGGCATCGTCGCGATCGGCGTGTTTGCGGGGAATGTATCACAGCGTGCCCGCGCCGAATTCCGGGGGTGACGCGGTATCGCGGCATGCGCCGTTCGGTGTCGCCATCCGGCTTTTTGCACGGTCATGCTTTTTACTGGCGAATGGATGCGCGCTTTCGTCTGAGCAGATCGACGCCGGAACGGACGTCGATTTGTCGCAAAACGACGCGTGCCCGATGCGACCTGACGCAAAACCTCATGTGCCGTTCGCCGCGCTGCTGCGCACAAGTCCGGCGGGCGATGCCCGTCGTTGCTGGCCGGGCGCGTATTGCGCTGCCGCAATCGGCGGCGCGGCCCGCCGGACGGGGCCGGAGGCTGTGTCGTATTTGCGCAAGCGTTTGTCGTAATTCGTCGGCAGGCCGGGGTTTTTTCTGGCAACTATGTAGGCACGCTATGACAAGCGCGAGTCCCCGCTACACGAGGAGAAGGTTTCGATGGATGCCCCCAAGGTTGTGGTCGAAGGTCTGTGCAAGGTGTTTGGAAGCAATCCGCAGCAGGCGCTCGACATGCTCGCCGCCGGCGCGACGAAGGACGATGTGCTCAAGCGCACCGGTCAGGTCGTCGGCGTGCACAACGTCTCCTTCGATGTGCAGGAAGGCGAAATTTTCGTGCTGATGGGCCTGTCCGGCTCCGGCAAGTCCACGCTGATCCGACTCGTGAACCGGCTGGTCGATCCGAGCGCCGGCAAGGTGCTGATCGACGGGCTCGACGTCGCGTCGGCGCGCCGCTCGGCGCCGACCGCGCTGCGCCGCAAGGACATGAGCATGGTGTTCCAGTCGTTCGCGCTGATGCCGCATCGCACCGTCGTGTCGAATGCCGCGTTCGGGCTCGAAGTCGCGGGCATGGGCAAGAAGGAGCGCGAGCGCCGCGCGATGGAAGTGCTCGAGCAGGTCGGCCTCGCGCCGTTTTCGCACAAGCTGCCGTCCGAGCTGTCGGGCGGCATGCAGCAGCGCGTCGGCCTCGCCCGCGCGCTGGCCGTGAACCCGTCGCTGATGATCATGGACGAGGCGTTTTCCGCACTCGATCCGCTCAAGCGCCGCGAAATGCAGGACGTGCTGCTGCAACTGCAGAAGGAACAGCGTCGCACGATCATGTTCGTGTCGCACGATCTGGAGGAAGCGCTGCGCATCGGCAACCGCATCGCGATCATGGAAGGTGGCCGCCTCGTGCAGGTCGGCACGCCGCAGGACATCATCGCGAACCCGGCCGACGATTGCGTGCGCGCGTTCTTCGACGGCATCGACACCAGCCGCTATCTCACGGCCGGCGACCTGATGCAGACGGGCGCCGTGCCGCTCGTGTCGAAGTGCGATGCCGCGAACGTCGCGGCGTCGCTGAACGGCAGCGCCGAATACGCGTTCGTGCTCGATGCCCAGCGCAAGATCCGCGGCTTCGTCACGCGCGACGCGATCGGCCAGGACACGCCGTCCGTGCGGCCGATCGAAAGCATCCGGCGCGATGCGTCGCTCGACCATGTCGTCGCGCGCGTGGTCGCGAGCCCGAATGCACTGCCGGTCGTCGACGACGACGGCTGCTACTGCGGCTCGGTCGATCGCGCGCTCATCCTGAAGGCCATCACGCGTTCGCGAGGCTCCCATGTCTGAAATGATTCCGCTCGGTAGCTGGGTCGACCAGTCCGTTCACTACCTGCTCGACCACGACGCGAAGACGTTCGACGCGATCGGTCAGGCGATCGAAGGGCTCGCCGCATTCGTCGAGCATGGCCTGCAGGCGATCCCGATGTGGTTGATGATGGCGATCTTCATCGGCGTCGGGCTGTGGCGGGTGGGCTGGCGCTTCGCGCTGTTCACCACCGCGTCGCTGCTGCTGATCTTCGCGACCGGCTTCTGGGACCAGACGGTCATCACGCTCGGGCTCACGCTGTCGTCGACGATCATCAGCCTCGTGCTCGGCATTCCGCTCGGCATCTGGGCCGCGAAGAGCAAGTGGGTCGCCGCGATCGTGCGCCCGATCCTCGACCTGATGCAGACGATGCCGGCCTTCGTCTACCTGATTCCGGCCGCGATGCTGTTCGGTCTCGGCCGCGTGCCGGGGATCCTGTCGACGGTGATCTTCGCGATGCCGCCCGCGGTGCGCCTCACGAGCCTCGGCATCCGCCACGTGAACCGCGAGATCGTCGAAGCCGGCCAGGCGTTTGGCTGCACGCCGTGGCAACTGCTGTACAAGGTGCAGTTCCCGAACGCGCTGCCGTCGATCATGCAGGGCGTGAACCAGACGATCATGATGGCGCTGTCGATGGTGATCATCGCGTCGATGGTCGGCGCGGGCGGCCTCGGCAACGACGTGCTAGCGAGTATCCAGCGCCTCGACATCGGTCTCGGCTTCGAAAGCGGTCTGTCGGTCGTGCTGCTCGCGATCATTCTGGACCGCATCACCGAGAGCTTCGGCCGCGCACCGGGCACCGTGAAGGCGCCGCTGTTCTCCGGCCTCAAGCAGCTGTTTCGCGTGAAGGCCGCGCCCGCACAGGCCTGATCTTCGGCGGCCAGGAGCGACCTGGCCGCACACCCTGAATAGATAACGGTTCCCGCGGCTTCGGCCGCGGGGCTGGCCCCCTGCAACCTCCTCGCCAGGAGACCGATGTGACGTCCGCCGTCGCTGTCGCGCCCGCCGCCTGCGTTTCACCGGTTTCGTCCCTCGCCCATTTCGGCTTCCTGACGCTGCCGAACTTCTCGATGATCGCGTTCTCGAGCGCGGTCGAAGTGCTTCGGATGGCGAACTACGTCGGGCGGGCGGAACACTACAAGTGGTCGATCTACTCGCTCGACGGCGCGCCCGTGCATGCCAGTAACGGCATCGCGGTGCGGCCCACGCAGGCGCTCGACTACGACAACCTGCCCGACGTGATGATCGTGTGCGGCGGCATCCGCATCCGCGACGTGGTCGACGAGGGCGCGCGCGATACGCTCGCGGCGCTCGCCGAACGCGGGCTGCCGCTCGGCGGCATCTGCACGGGCGCCTATGCGCTGATGTCGAGCGGGTTGCTCGACGGCTATCGCTGCACCGTGCACTGGGAAAACCTGTCCGCGCTGCATTCCGAATTTCCGCGGGTGGGCTTCGCCGACGAGTTGTTCGTCGTCGATCGCGACCGGCTCACCTGCACCGGCGGCACCGCGCCGCTCGACCTGATGCTGAACCTCGTCGGCATGCGCTTCGGCCAGCAACTGGCCGCGCAGGTATCCGAGCAGTTCATCCTCGAGCGCATCCGCAGTTCGACCGATACGCAGCCGATTCCGGTCGATGCGCGGGTGGGCTTCTCGCGCGCGGAGCTGATCGAGGTCGTGCGGCTGATGGAGGCGAACATCGAGGAGCCGCTGTCGCTCGAGGAACTCGCGCGGCTCGTGCGGCTGTCGCAGCGGCATCTGCAGCGCATGTTCAAGGTGTACCTGAACGTTTCGCCGACCCACTATTACCTGACGCTGCGCCTGAAGCGCGCACGCGACCTGCTGCGCACGACCGATGCATCGATCGCGCGCGTGACGACGGTCTGCGGGTTTCATTCGCCGTGCCATTTCAGCAAGGCATACCGCGCGCAGTTCGGCCATGCACCGAGCTACGAGCGCCGGCTGCCGGGGCGCTGAACGGGCGGTCATTCGGTCCGCGACGTCGCCGGGATCGCGGCGCGCGGCTTCAATAAACGATCCCGCATTCAAGCAAACGACATCACTTTGAGGAGAAGCAAGATGAAGCGCCTATTGATCGCAGCGGTGTGCGGGATCGGGGTGGCCGCGCCGATGTCGGCCGTTTATGCGGCCGATCCGCCCGTATGCAAGAACGTGCGCTTCGCCGATGTCGGCTGGTCCGACATCGCGGCGACCACGGGCCTCGCGTCGACGATGCTGCAGGGGCTCGGCTACAACCCGACGAAGACGATCGCGTCGGTGCCGATCACGTTCGCCGGGATCAAGAGCAAGCAGATCGACGTGTTCCTCGGCTACTGGTCGCCGACGATGGACCCGATCATCCAGCCGTTCACGAAGGCCGGCACGATCAAGGTGCTCGCGACGCCCAACCTGACCGGCGCGAAATACACGCTCGCGGTGCCCGACTACGTGTACCAGGGCGGCCTGAAGTCGTTCGCGGACATCCAGAAGTACGCGGACAAGCTCAACGGCAAGATCTACGGGATCGAGCCGGGCAACGACGGCAATGCGCTGATCAAGAAGATGATCGACGGCAACCAGTTCGGCCTCGGCAAGTTCAAGCTGGTCGAATCGAGCGAGGCCGGGATGCTGGTCGAGGTGAATCGCGCGATCCGCGACAAGCAGTGGATCGTCTTCCTCGGCTGGGAACCGCATCCGATGAACGTGCAGATGAAGATCGACTACCTGACCGGCGGCGACGACGTGTTTGGCCCGAACTACGGCGAGGCGAAGGTGCTGACGGCGACGCCGCCCGACTACTCGCAGCGCTGCCCGAACGTCGCGAAGTTCGTGTCGAACCTGCAGTTCACGACGTCGATCGAGAACCACGTGATGGTGCCGATCATGAACAAGCAGGATCCGAACAAGGCCGCCGCCGAATGGCTGAAGGCGAATCCGCAAGCCCTCGACAAGTGGCTCGCGGGCGTGACGACGCTCGACGGCAAGCCGGGCCTGCCGGCGGTGAAGGCGTACCTCGGCGTGCATTGACGGTGACCTGTCGGGCTTGGCGGTTGCGACCCAAAACCTGACGTGCATGATGAGCCGGCGCAAGCAGGGTGCCCTGCTTGCGCCGGTTTTTTGCTGCCCGCTTCGCGCTTGGCCCGACCGCTGGCCGGCGATGCGCTAGACTGCTCGATCCCGATCGAGGAGACGGCAATGACCCGCAGCACGCTCGATACATCCGGATGGCAATCGGCAGCCGCCACGCGACCGAATGGCGCGACCGCTTCGGTCGATGCTGGCTGCAACCGGGCGATCCCGCACCGCGGCCGTTCATTCGCATGAAGCGCATCGAGCAAGTCGTGCTCGCCGCCGATCTCGCGGGCACGGCGGTGTTCGCGATCGAGGGCGCCAATGCGGCGATCGGCGCCGGACTCGACCTGTTCGGGGTGATGGTGCTGTCGCTCGTCGTCGCGCTTGGCGGCGGCGTGATTCGCGACCTGCTGATCGGCGCCCGCCCGCCGAGCGCCGTGAGCGACTGGCGTTATCCGGCGCTCGCGTTCGCCGCCGGGCTGTTCGCGTTCGTGTTTCATGCGCGGGTCGCGTCGTTCCCGCCGTCGCTGCTGACGGCGCTCGATGCGGCCGGCCTCGCGTTGTTCGCGGTCGCGGGCGCGGTGAAGGCGCTGGAATTTCGCGTCCACCCGTTCATCGCCACGCTGATGGGCGCCGTGACCGGCTGCGGGGGCGGCGTGGTGCGCGATCTGCTGCTCGCACGGATACCGGTCGTGCTGGTCACCGACATCTACGCGAGCGCGGCGCTGCTCGGTGCGGTCGTCGTCGTGTCGTGCCGGCGACTCGGTTGCCCGCCCGTCGTCGCGGCCGTGCTGGGCGGCGTCGCGTGCTTTGCGCTGCGAATGGCGGCGGTGCGCTTCGGCTGGCAGTTGCCGAAAATTGCCGCGGGGGCGTAAGCGCCCGACTCACGATCCCTTCGTCGCCGCCGGCACGTCGAACACGCGATCGAACGCCCACTGGAACACGAACGCGTAGCAGAAGAAGAACGCGAACAGCCCGATGTCGACGACGAACGCGTCGAACCACGAGATGTCGAGCCACCCCGACACGACCGGCACGAGGATGAAGATCAGTCCGCCCTCGAATCCGGTGGCGTGCAGGATGCGCCGCCCGAGCGTACGCGCCGGCTGTCGGCGCGACGCTTCCCAGCGCTCGAACAGTGCGTTGAAGATCAGGTTCCACAGCATCGCGATCGCCGACATCGTCGCCGACAGCGCACCCGAGTAGACGAGGTCCTGCTTGAAGATCGCCGCGATCACGGGCGAGATGCAGGAAATGGCGATCGCTTCGTAGAGCACCGCCTGCGTGATCCTGCGCGGTAGGCCTTGCACGGGTTCCTCCGGTTCGACGGCGGCGTCATGCCGCAACGTCCCGCAAGGCTAGCCGCGTTGCGCACCCGCTTCAATTCACCTAATCTCACCCGGATTGAATCCAATTCAACCCGGCCGCATCCGGCCCGCGAGGCTCCGTGTTCTCGAAAATTCCCCTGACCGCATTACGTGTATTCGAAGCGTCGGCACGGCTCGGCACGTTCAAGGCTGCCGCGGACGAGTTGTCCGTGACGCCGGCGGCCGTGTCGCACCAGATCAAGGCGCTCGAGAGCCGCGTCGGCGTGCTGCTGTTCGAGCGCGGCGCGGGCGGCGTGCGGCTGACCGAAGAAGGCGAGCGGCTGTTTCGCGCGAGTCACGATGCGTTGCTGGCGTTGAGCCGCGGGCTCGACGCGGTGCGTCCGGAGGCGGCCGACGAGCGCACGCTCGTGCTGACCACGACGCCGGCCTTTGCGGCGATGTGGCTGATTCCGCGTCTCGGTGCGTTTCGCCGCGTCGATCCGCATCTGCACATCAAGGTCGAAACCGGAAACGCGCTCGTCGATCTCGAACGCGATGCACGGATCGATCTCGCGATTCGCGCGACGTCGCGCCAGTTTCCCGCGCTGCACGAGATTGCGTTGATCGACGAGTACTTCGGCGCGTATGCGGCCGCCGGGTTCGATGCGCATCGCACGGACGCGCCGCTCGATCTGATCGAGACCGTGTGGGACACGCCGCTGCCCGTGTCGGTCGACTGGGCGTCGTGGTGCCGTGCGGCGGGCCGGCAAGCGTGGCTCGAACGCGCGGTGTTTCGCCATTACGACGACGAGCATTACGCGTTGCAGGCCGTGCTGCACGGGCAGGGTGTCGCGCTGCTCAGCTCCGTGCTGGCCGCCGAGCATGTCGAGCGCGGCGCATTGATGCCGATCGATCCCGCGGTGCGGCTCGACGGCGCGCGCTTCGTCGCGCTGTGCCGGCCGGGGCGGGAGCGCGAGCCGCAGGTCAGGCGGTTTCTCGACTGGCTCGAAGCGGAAATCGCCCGGACCCGCGACGCGGTGGCGCGGATCGCGCCCGATGAGCGCCGCGCCGCTACCCGAAGCTGACGCAATAGACCGGCGGCAAGTGCGCCGATATCTGTTGCCAGTGCTCGCCGCCATCGGCGGACGTCCATAGTCCGCCCGTCGTCGACGCCATCGCGAGGCGCGTGCCGGAATCGTCCACCGCGAGCCCGTGCCGGTACACGAGGTCGTACGCCGGCGCGGCCGGCAACCCGTTCGACAGACTCTCGAAACTGCGGCCGCCGTCGCGCGTGCGCGTGACGACGAACCGGCCGTTCACCGGGATCCGGCACGCGTCCTTCACGGCCGGCACGAACCACGCGGTATCCGGTTCGTGCGGATGCACGGCCACCGCGAAACCGAAGCTCGATGGCTCGGCCTCGATGCGCCGCCAGTGTTCGCCGCCGTCGGTCGAGCGGAAGATCGCGCAGTGATGCTGGGTCCACAGCACGTCCGGGTTGGCCGCGCACTGCACGACGCGGTGCGGATCCTGCATGTTCGGCTCGCCGCGCCGCTCGGGCGGCATGTAGTCGGCTTCCATGCCTTCCGCCGTGACGCGCCAGGTCGCGCCGCCGTCGACGGTCTGCCAGACGCCGCCGCACGAGACGCCGACGGTGACGTGCCGGCTGTCGCGCGGATCGACCATCACCGAATGGATGCCCGGCGCGTCGTACCCGCCGCCGCCCCATTCGGCGCGTTCGGGGCGATCCCACAGCGCGCGGTTGAGGACCCACGAGTCGCCGTGGTCGTCGGAGCGGAACAGGCCGCCGGGAATCGTGCCGGCCCACAGCACGCCGGGTTCGTCCGCGCCGCCGGCTTCGAGCGACCAGATTTGCTGCAGCGTCCACGGCGGTTGCGGCGATCCGGCAGGCTCGTCGTCGGTGTCGCCGCTGCCTGCGCGCGTGTCGGCACGGGCAGGCGACACATCGGCTGGCTGCGGCGGATAAACCGGAACCGCGCATTCCTCCCAGTCGGTGGCGCCTGCGCGCAGCCGATGCAGCTTCACGCCGAAATGACCGAGATTGAGCGCCGCGTACAGCGTGCCGTCGCGCGGATCGGCGAGCGCCATGCTGACGGGCTCGCCGATGAAATGCGGTTCGCCGGGCGTCCAACCGCCGTTGCCGTCCGGTTGCAGGACGAACAGGCCCTTGCGGGTGGCGACGAGCAGTCGATCGTTCATGTGCGATGTCTCCGGATGGTTCGCCTTGGTACGGCGGCACTTGGTATGGGGATGCGCCCGTGCATCGGTCCCTTTATCCGCCGGTCAGCGCCTGCACGACATACACGCGGCTGGTGGTCCCGAGCGCATCGGACAGGCGCTGCCGGTCGCGGATCGGCTGGCCGTCGATGAACACCGACAGGTGCTTTCGCAGCGCGCCCTGGTCGTCGACGATGTAGCCGCGCAACCGTGGCTGCTCGCTGAAAATGGTGTCGAATGCTTCGCCGACCGTGTGCGCGTCGATGTCGCGCTCGGGCGTTTCGACGTGCCGCTGGATCGACGCGGCGAAGAAGAGGTGCGCCATGGCGGTAGCTGGCAGGAGCCGCACGAAGGGACGGCTTGTAGTGTAGGCGATCCGGCGTGCGCCGAAAGGTGCATTGAAGGCGCCGTGCAGGGTGGCGGCGGCTACACCGGAATCGACCGCCCCCGGATCCGGATCCCCAGCCGCACGACGCCGATCACCGCATTCGACAGCCACGTGAGCCAGCGCGGCATCCCGCGGCGGCGGATATCGAGCAGCAGCACGATCCGCACCGCGTCGCTGTCGTTCCATACCTCGTGCGTGAACGTGTCGTCCCACAGCAGGAAGCGGCCTTCGTCGAGCCGGTATTCGTGCCCGTCGACCTTCAGCACGGCGGCCGGCGTACCGTCCGCGCGCGTCGGCATCGACAGCACGAGATACCCGCGCAGGATGCCGCGAAACGGCCCGCGATGCGGCGGGATGTGCTTGCCGGGCGCGAGGAACGACAGCGACGCGGACAGCACGTCCGGCGACGCTGCGACGAGCGACGCGACGGTCGGGCAGCGCGACAGGTTGCGCGGAAACGGCTGCCCGTACGCCTGCATGATGAACATGCGCCAGTCGCGTGCGTCGTTGGCCGAGATGTCGTACTGCTCGCGCATGATTTCGTGAAAGCGCGGGATGCGCGGCATGTCGCGTGCTACCGCCAGCGCCTCCGCGCGGATCGCGGGCCACGCGCGCACGAAACGCTCGGCATCCGGGAATGCGGCCGCGTCGAGCACCGCACCGCTGTCGATATGGCGGTCGTACAGCGTGCGCAGCAGGGCGGCTGCATGGTCGTAGGCGGCGGACATGGGCGATCGATGGGCGGTCCGGATGAAGTGCTGGTCAGTCTGCCGAAGCGCGACGGGCATTGCGTTACGTCAGGTTACGCCGGCTGACGAATGAATGACAGTTGAATGTCCGGCCGGCGCGAATGGCAAGCCGGGAATAAACACGACCCCTCCGTCGTCATACGGGTGTAGCACGTCGTCTCGTTGATCGATGAAGGAGTGGAACATGAATACGCAATGGCTGGTGGCCGCCACGGTGGCGGCAATGTCTCTCGCAGGTGTCGCGACGCAAGCGTCGGCACAGGCGCTCACGCGCGAGCAGGTCCGGCAGGAACTGATCGATGCCGAAAACAACGGGTTGCGCTTCGTGACCGATACGTCGTATCCGGACGTGAGCCCGCTGTTTCAGCATCAAGCCGAGCGGATGCCGCAGCGGCAGGCCAGCACGGCGGTCGGCAGCGATCCGGCCTTGTCGTCCGAAGCGGGCAAGCCGGCGGCGATGTCGCCGCGTCCGGGCACCGCCGCATGCGTCGGCCCCGCGAGCTTCTGCACGATCTATTTCGGCAGCTGATCCACCCGCCTGCATGCGCAGCTCACGCCTGTCCCATGGTTGATCGGTACATCACGTTGAAGGAGTTCATGATGAAAACATATGTCGCACTACTGATGATGATCGGTGCGCTCGCCGGTCAGTCGGCGTTCGCGCAAGCGGCCGCCCCGCTGACGCGTGCGCAGGTCCGCGACGAACTGATGCGTCTCGAAGCGGCCGGGTACGACCCGGCGAAGGGCGACGACGGCGAGTATCCGGCCGACATCCAGGCCGCGGAAGCGAAGCTCGCCGAGCAGGATCGGGCGCGCATGGCGGCGTCGGCGACGCCGGCGGCCGAACCCGGCATGCCGGCGCAGGTCGGCAACTAGGGGCCGACATGTCCCCGTGTGGCGAGAGACCGCCGGCATCGCGACAGAGCGAGGCGCGCGCGCTGCGGGTCGCGCGGATACGAATCGTGTGGAGCGGGGGTGCGGTGTCGTCCCGGCGCCGATGCGTGCTTCATGCCGGCGCTCGCGCTCGACGCGAAGCGTCCGGGTAGGCCGGCACGCGGGCGGGACGCGACGCGCGTCGTGGCGCGTCGGAAAGTCCGGCCGAGCCGCGTCGAGGCGGCCCGGCCCGGCGCAAATCAGCGCCGTTCGTCCGCGATATGACTGCGGATCACGTCCGCGAACGACGCGTCGCCCTTCAGCCCGAGTGCTTCCGCGCGCGACGTATCCCAGCGGCCCGGCCAGCTGCCGACGATCTTCTCGACGCGTTCGTCGGGCGCATGACGGATCAGCTTGACGACCTCGTCGCCCGCGACGTCGCGCAGCGCCGCGATCATCTCGTCGACCGACACCGACAGCCCCGGCAGGTTGATCACGCGCTTGTTGCCGAGCTTCGCGCTGTCGAGTTCACAGCCGGCGACGAGCGCTTCGATCGCGCCGCGCGGCGACAGCAGCCACAGCCGCGTCGAGCCGGGCACCGGGCACACGCTTTCCTCGCCGTTCAGCGGCTCGCGGATGATGCCGCTCGCGAACGACGACGCGGCCGCGTTCGGGCGGCCGGGCCGCACGCTGATGGTCGGCAGCCGCAGCACGCGGCCGTCGACGAAGCCGCGCCGCGCGTAATCGCACAGCAGCAGTTCGGCGATCGCCTTCTCGGCGCCGTACGACGATTGCGGGTTCAGCGCGGTGTCGTCCTGCACGACGTCGGGCAGCGCGCCGCCGTACACCGCGACGGAGCTCGTGAACACGACACGCGGCTGGTGGCCGCGCGCGCGGCACACTTCGAGCAGCGTGCGCGATGCGTCGAGATTGATCCGCATGCCGAGATCGAAATCGGCTTCGGCTTGCCCGCTGACGATCGCCGCGAGGTGGAAGATCGCGCCCGTCTGCGTGTCGATCGCGCTGTCGAGCACCGCGCGATCGGCGATGTCGCCGACGATCGACGTCACGCGCGCATCGCCGAAATCGCTGCCCTTGACGACGTCGAGCAGCACCAGCTCGTCGATCTTCTCGCTGCGACCGTCCGGGCCGGTCAGTTCGCCGCGCTCGAGCAGCTTGCGCGCAAGACGCTGGCCGAGAAAGCCGGCGCCGCCGGTGATCAGTACTTTCATGTTGGTTGCCCTCTGAGGAATGCTTGAATTACAGGTACGGCTTGAGCCAGCCGAGGCCTTCCGACGTGCCGGCCTTCGGCCGATACTCGCAGCCGATCCAGCCGTCGTAGCCGAGTGCGTCGATCAGCGCGAACAGGTACGGGTAGTTGAGTTCGCCGACATCCGGCTCGTGGCGTTCAGGCACGCCCGCGATCTGGATATGGCCGATGCCCGCGAAATCGCGCTTGAGCTTCATCGCGAGATCGCCTTCGACGATCTGGCCGTGGTAGCAGTCGAACTGCACCTTCAGGTTCGGTGCACCGATTTCCGCGCGGATCGCCTGCGCGTCGTCCTGGCGGCTCAGGAAATAGCCGGGCATGTCGCGCTGGTTGATCGGCTCGATCAGGATCGTGATGCCGTGCGCGGCCGCCGCCTGCGCCGCATGACGCAGGTTCGCCAGGTAGGTGTCGCGATGGCGCGCGCGGTCGGCGCCCGGCGCGACCATGCCGGCCATCACGTGCAGCTTCTTGTTGCCGATCACGCGCGCATAGTCGAGCGCCTGGTCGATGCCGCGGCGGAATTCGTCCTCGCGGCCCGGCAGCGACGCAATGCCGCGTTCGCCCGCGGCCCAGTCGCCCGGCGGCGCGTTGAACAGCGCCTGTTCGAGGCCGTGCGCGTCGAGGCGCGCGCGGATGTCCTCGGCCGCGAAGTCGTACGGGAACAGGTACTCGACGGCCTTGAAACCGTCATGGGCGGCAGCGGCGAAGCGTTCGAGGAACGCATGCTCGGTATACATCATCGAGAGGTTGGCGGCGAAGCGGGGCATGGCAGCGGGTCCTGTGAATGAAGGGAGCGGGGCGCCATGCGCCCCGCGTCGAATGATGAATCGGCCGGCGGCGGATCAGCGGTTCACGAGCTTGGGCGGCGTGAGCCATACCGCGATCGCGCCGAGCACGAGCATCGCCGCGAGCACGTACATGCCGGACGACGTGCTGTGCGTGACGTCCTTCAGGTAGCCGATCACGTACGGGCTCGCGAAACCGGCGAGGTTGCCGACCGAGTTGATGATCGCGATCCCGGCCGCGGCCGCGGAGCCGGCGAGGAACGCGGTCGGCAGCGACCAGAACAGCGGCGCGCAGGTCAGCACGCCGCCTGCCGCGAGCGACAGGAACACGATCGACACCGCCGTATTGTGCGAGTACGACGCGGCGACCGCAAACCCGATCGCGCCCATCAGCGCCGGCACGATCAGGTGCCAGCGGCGTTCGCGGCGCTTGTCCGCGCTGTGGCCGAACAGGTTCATCACGACGATCGCGACGACGAACGGAATCGCCGACAGCAGGCCGATCTGCAGCGTATCGGTGATGCCGGTCGATTTCACGAGCGTCGGCATCCAGAACGTGAGCCCGTACTGGCCGGTGACGAACGCGAAGTAGATCAGCGACATCCACCACATGCGCGGGTCCGAGAACACGGCCTTCAGCGAATGGCCGTGCTTCTGCTGTTCCTGCGGCTGCGCGGCGATCTCGTCTTCGAGCAACTGCTTCTCGCGCTCGTCGAGCCATTTCGCGCTGCGAATGCTGTTGTCGAGATACAGGATCGTCGCGATGCCGACGAGCACGGCCGGCACGGCTTCGATCATGAACATCCATTGCCAGCCGTGGAAGCCCGAGCCGCCGTGGAAGCGCTCCATGATCCAGCCCGACAGCGGGTTGCCGAAGATGCCCGACACCGGAATCGCGGACATGAACACCGCGATGATCTTCGCGCGGCGGTGCGACGGGAACCAGTACGTGAGGTACAGGATCACGCCCGGGTAGAAGCCGGCTTCCGCGAGGCCGAGCAGGAAGCGCAGCACGTAGAACTGCGTGGGCGTCTTCACGAACGCGAACAGCGCGGACAGCAGCCCCCACGTGATCATGATCCGCGCGATCCAGATGCGCGCGCCGATGCGGTGCATCAGCATGTTGCTCGGCAGTTCGAACAGGAAGTAGCCGAGGAAGAAAATCCCGGCGCCGAGCCCGAACACGGTTTCGCTGAATGCGAGATCCTGCGACATCTGCAGCTTGGCGAAGCCGACGTTCACGCGGTCGAGATACGCGACCACGTAGCAGAGCATCAGGAACGGCACGATGCGCCAGAACACTTTCTTGTAGGTGCGGTCGAGTTCGCCCGATTGGGCGGCCGCGGCGGGCGAGCGGCTTGCGGCCGCGTCGAGAGCAGTCATCGTCGTCTCCTGGACTATCGTGTACCGGCGGCGCGTACGCCGCCGGATCGTGTGTGTGCTGACGGAAGGGCCCGCGCACACGGCGGGCATGGGAAGCGGTGCGTGATCCGGACGGCGACGCGTTACCAGCGCGCGCCGAAGGTCTGGCGCAGTTCGTCGAGCGCGGCGTCGGACAGCGGTTCCGGCTTCGGCTGCGTCATCAGCCACAGCCGCGCGGTTTCCTCGAGCTCCTCGAGCGCATACGACGCGTGCGATACCGACGGCCCCCACATCACGGGGCCGAGGCGATCGAGCAGCACGCCGCGCACCTGGTCGGCCAGCGCCGCGACTTCGGCCGCGACGGCCGGGTCGCCGGGGCGGCGGTAACGGATCAGCGGAATGTGCCCGACCTTCATCACGTAGTACGGCGTGATCGGCGGCAGCACGTCGGTGTCGCGCCACACGCCCGCGAGCGTCAATGCGACGAGGTGCGTCGAATGCGTGTGGACGACGCCGTTTGCTGCGGCGTTGCGCGCATAGATGCCGCGATGCAGCGCGAGCGTCTTCGACGGCTTGCCGCCCGAGACGGGCTGCCCGTCGGCGCCGACTTTCGCGATGTCGTTCGGGTCGAGCCGGCCGAGGCAGGCGTCGGTTGGCGTGATCAGCCAGCCGTCATGCAGGCGCGCGCTGATGTTGCCGGCGCTGCCGACCGCATGGCCGCGCGCGTACAGGCTCGCGCCGACCACGCAGATCTCTTCGCGCAGTTTGGCTTCGTCGCTCATCGTGCGGCTCCGTCCAGCGCGCGCAGCGCCTTGTCGAAAAAGTCGGTCGTGCCGAAGTTGCCGGATTTCAGCGCGAGGCCGAGCGGCTGCGCGTCGACGGTGGCCGTGGCCGGCACGCCCGGATCGATCTGCGCGCCGATCTGCAGCGACTTCACGTCGAGCGCCTGCACGACCGCGCCGGACGTTTCGCCGCCCGCGACGACGAACTTGCGCACGCCGAGTTCGCGCAGCCCGCGGGCGATCGCCGCGAGCGTGCTTTCGACGAGATGGCCGGCCGCGTCGACGCCGAGCGCCTGCTGCACGGCTTTCACTTCGTCGGGCGTGGCCGTTGCGTAGATCAGCACGGGCTGCGGCAGGTGCGCGCGCGCAAACGCGAGCGCCTGCTCCACGACGGGCTCGCTGCGCGAGGCCGCGAGCGGATCGATGCGGAAGCTCGGCCGCGTCGCACGCCACGCGGCGACCTGTGCGTTGGTGACTTTCGACGCGCTGCCGGCGAGCACCGCCGACAGGCCGTCGATGCGCGGCAGCGACGCCGCGTTGTCGCGCTCGGGCAGTTGCTCCGCGCGGCGGAAATTCGCGGGCAGGCCGAGCGCGATGCCCGAGCCGCCGGTGACGAGCGGCAGGCCTGCGCACGCTTCGCCGAGTACGTAGAGATCGCGGTCCGACAGCGCGTCGGCGATCGCGAAACGGGCGCCTTCCGCGCGCAGCTGGTCGATCCGCGCGCGCACGGCGGCCGCGCCGAGCGCGATCGTGTCGTAGCGGATCAGGCCGACCGGCGACTGCGTCTGCCGTTGCAGCACGCGCACGAGGTTCGCGTCCTTCATCGGCGTGAGCGGATGATTCTCCATCCCCGATTCGTTCAGCAGCACGTCGCCGACGAACAGGTGGCCGCGATAGATCGTGCGGCCGTTCTCGGGGAATGCCGGGCACGCGACCGTGAAGTCGCCGCCGGCCGCGTCGAGCAGCGCGTCGGCCACCGGCCCGATGTTGCCCGCGTCGGTCGAATCGAACGTCGAGCAGTACTTGAAGAAGAACTGGCGGCACCCTTGCGCGCGCAACCATTCGTACGCGGCGAGCGATTGCGCGACGGCGTCGGCGGCGGGAATCGTGCGCGACTTCAGCGCGACGACGATCGCGTCGGCGTCGACGATCGTGTCGGCAGCGGCGCCGTCGGCGGGCACGCCGATCGTCTGCACGGTGCGCATGCCGCTCTTGACGAGCATGTTCGCGAGATCGGTCGCGCCGGTGAAATCGTCGGCGATGCAGCCGAGCAGGGGACGGGAAGCGGAAGCGGTCATGGCAAAAGCGTCGTTCGAATCAGCGGGCGGGCGGCAGCGTGATGCCGGGGAAAGTCTTGATCACGGCGGAATCGTCCTCGCCGCCGTGGCCGGCGCTCGACGCGCTCATGAACATCTGGTGCGCGGTGGCCGACAGCGGCAGCGGGAATTTGCTGCGGCGCGCGGTATCGAGCACGAGGCCGAGATCCTTTACGAAGATGTCGACGGCCGACAGCGGCGTGTAGTCGCCGTTCAGGATGTGCGGCACACGGTTCTCGAACATCCACGAATTGCCGGCGCTGTGCGTGATCACGTCGTACAGCGCGTCGGCATCGACGCCTTCGCGCAGGCCCAGCGCCATCGCCTCGGCGGCCGCCGCGATATGCACGCCGGCCAGCAACTGATTGATGATCTTCACTTTCGAGCCGATGCCGTGCGCGTCGCCCAGGCGGTACACCTTGCCGGCGATCGCGGCGAGCACGTCCTCGCAGCCGGCATACGCGGCGGCCGGGCCCGACGTCATCATCGTCATCTCGCCGGAGGCCGCGCGCGCCGCGCCGCCCGACACGGGCGCGTCGAGCATCTGCAGGCCCGCAGCCTCGATGCGTGCGCCGAGCGCGACCGCGAATTCGGGTGCGACGGTCGCGCTCGCGATCACGACGCCGCCCGGCTTCATCGCCGCGACCGCGCCGTGTTCGCCGAACAGCACCGTTTCCGTTTGCGCGGCATTGACGACGAGCGTGACGACGACGTCGCATTGCGCGCCGAGTTCGGCCGGCGTCGCGCACGCGATGCCGCCTTCGGCGGCGAACGCCTGCAGCACGGTGTCGCGCACGTCGCATGCGTGCACGCGCAGCCCGGCGCGCAGCAGCGAGCGTGCGACGCCGAGGCCCATCGCGCCGAGGCCGATGACTCCAACATTTCGTGACATGGTCAACCTTGATCGATTCGGGGAGGTTCGTGACGGCGGCGCTGCCGGGAACGGCCGCGCCGCCGGCTTTCAGCAGATGCCGGCTTCCGCGAGACGGCGGGCGGCGTTGTACATGTGCGTGCGCGCCGCGTTGCGGGCGGCCATCGGGTCGCGCGCGCGGATCGCGTCGGCGATCGCCGCGTGTTCGTCGCGCACCTGGCGCGAGAAGTCCTCGCGCGTCGCTTCGTTGCGCCGCGTGACCTTCACGCCGGCTTCGAGGTACTGGTTCAGGAACTGCAGCGTCTTCAGGAAATACGGGTTGCCGGTGACGGCCGCGATCGTGCGGTGGAACGCGACGTCTTCCGCGACGCCGTCGCGCCCTTCGGCCACCGCTTCGTCGATCTTGCGCAGCGCGTCGTCGATGTCGGCCATGTCGTCGGCGGTGTGGTGCAGCGCGGCTTCGGCCGCGACTTCAGCCTCGATCGCGCGGCGTACCGCGAGCAGATGCGGCAGCGAGCTCGCCTCGACGGCTTCCGCGTAGTCGATCCGCAGCGGCCGGATCGCGCCGTGCTGGTTTACGAACACGCCGCTGCCCTGGCGCGGCTCGACCACGCCTTCGTTCTTCAGCCGCGAGATCGCCTCGCGGATCACGGTGCGGCTCACGCCGAATTCCTGCGCGAGCACGGCCTCGGTCGGCAGCTTGCCGGTGGCCGAGAAGCTGCCCACTTCGATCTGCTTGAGCAGTTGCTGCGCGACATGGTCGCTCATCGCCCGGGCGGGAATTTTCTCGAACATGATGCTCAGGTTTGTAAGGTGATGTGGTCATCATACAAATTTGAGCGGGCATCAGCATCCGGGATAACCCTCGTTTTACGGCGGCGAACGTCGGCTAAGTTGACTGGAACCGGTTCCAAAAGCGGCGAAACCGATGTGAACGTGTGTCGATCCGCAATCGACGGGGGAGGCGGATGCGCGCCCGGGGGCGTTCAGTCGGCGATGTCCTCGACCGGATCGGCCGACCCGTCGGGCGTCGCGGCGACTTCAGCCACGTCGCCGCCGCGCTCGCGATACGTCGCCGGCGGCACGCCGAACTGCTTGCGGAATTCGCGCCCGAGGTGCGACGCATCGGCGAATCCGCAGCTCGACGCGATATCGGCGACCGTGCGGTCCGAACTCGTCAGCAGCCACGCGGCGGTACGCAGCCGCACCTGTTTCGCGAAGGCCTGCGGGCTCTTGCCGGTCTCCGCCTTGAACAGCCGTTCGAGCTGCCGCGTCGACAGGTCGAGCTTGCACGCGAGTTCCTCGAGCGGCAGCGCCCGCCCGACGTGCTGTTCCATCAGAAGAATCGCGCGCTTGACCTTCGGATGCGTCGCCGGCTCGAGGCCCGGCGGATGCGGCTGCGGCGCATTGCCTTTCTGCATCTCGCCGACGAGCAGGATGCGCAGCGCCTTCTGCACGGTCGCGTGATCGAAATGGCGCAGCAGGATCGCGGCGGCGACGTCGATCGACGCGCGGCCGCCCGAGCACGTGATCCGGCGCCGGTCGATCACGAACAGCCGGTCGGCGATCAGCAGGTCGGGGTCGGCGGACGGAAAGCGCTCGATGAAATCCCAGTAATGGAACCAGCTCACGCAGGTGCGGTAGCCGTCGAGCACGCCGGCGCGCATCAACGTGAACACGCCGGTGCAGATGCCGACGACCGTCGCGCCGTCCGCCGCCGCGCGGCGGACGAAATCGAGCGTTTCAGGGCCGGCCTGCGGCCCCGAATGCAGCAGCCCGCCGACCACCACCACATAGTCGAACGGCTCGGCCGCGTCGAACGTCTCCCAGGGCGTGATCTGGATCCCGCAACTCGCGCGCACCGGCGCGAGCGTCTCGCCGATCACGCTCCACGCACAGCGCACCGGCTTGCTGTAGTCGCCGTCGTCGGCCGACAGCCGCAGCATGTCGACGAAGCCGGAGAAGGCCGTCAGCGTGAAGTTCGGCAGCAGCACGATGCCGAAGCGGATGCGCCGCGGCGCGGGTTCTGCGAGGGGGGAAGCGGGTACGTCGGGGGTCATCGCGGCCAATCTCGTCACGCCGGGCAGGCGGTCTCACTCGTTTCACTCGGTTTGCGGGTTACGGCTGCCGGGGCGGCGCGGATGCAGCCAGCGTCGCCGATCGGCCGCGGCCGGACTTGTGGTTTTTCGTCGCGAACCATCGCCAAAACGCACTTTCGGGCCGGCCGGCGCGGCGCTTGGCGGCGCTATCCCACGCCGATGCCGTTTTTGTTCTATCGGCCGATTTTACGCTTTGATGTACTGGGGCCCAACGACATTTCACGCATGCAACCCAAAGGAAGCCAGATGAACGTCAGCGCGTTCGACCTGTTCAAGATCGGCATCGGCCCGTCCAGTTCGCATACGGTCGGCCCGATGATCGCCGCGTGCCGCTTCGCGTCGCACGTCGAGGACGCGAACCTGCTCGGCTTCGTGCGCCGCGTGCGGGTCGAGCTGTACGGCTCGCTCGGCGCGACCGGCAAGGGCCACGGCACCGACAAGGCCGTGCTGCTCGGCCTCGAGGGCCACCTGCCCGACACGATCGATCCGGACCTGATCGAGCCGCGGCTCGCCGCGATCCGCGCGGAGAAGACGCTGTCGCTGCTCGGCAAGCAGACGGTGCGCTTCGAGGAAAAGGAGCACATCGGCTTCTTTCGCAAGCTGATGAGCGGCACGAGCATCGTGCACCCGAACGGGATGCGCTTCCAGGCGTTCGACGAACACGGCCAGTTGCTCGTCGAGAAGGAGTATTACTCGGTCGGCGGCGGCTTCGTCGTGAACCGGGACGGCGATCGCGTGAACGGCGTGCGGGCGGCGGTCGACGTGCCGTATCCGTTCCGCACCGGCGACGACCTGATGCGCCAGTGCCGCGAGCACGGGCTGTCGATCGCCGAACTGATGCTGCGCAACGAATGCGCGCTGCGCCCCGCCGACGAAGTGCGCGCCGGGTTGCTCGCGATCTGGCGCACGATGGCCGCCTGCGTCGAGCGCGGCTGCAAGGTCGAGGGCGATCTGCCGGGCCCGATGCGCGTGAAGCGTCGCGCGGCCGAGTTGAATGGCCGCCTGCGCGCGCGTTCGGAAGAGTCGCTGCGCGATCCGCTGTCGATGCTCGACTGGGTCAACCTGTATGCGATGGCCGTGAACGAAGAGAACGCGGCCGGCGGCCGGGTCGTCACCGCGCCGACCAACGGCGCGGCCGGCGTGATCCCCGCGGTGCTGCACTACTACGTGAAGTTCGTGCCGGGCTCGAACGAAGCCGGCATCGTCGAATTCCTGCTGACGGCCGCGGCGATCGGGATCATCTACAAGGAAACCGCGTCGATCTCCGGCGCGGAAGTCGGCTGCCAGGGCGAAGTGGGCGTCGCGTGCTCGATGGCCGCGGCCGCGCTCGCCGCCGTGATGGGCGGCACGCCGGACCAGGTCGAGAATGCGGCCGAGATCGGCATGGAGCACAACCTCGGGATGACCTGCGACCCGGTCGGCGGGCTCGTGCAGATCCCGTGCATCGAGCGCAACGCGATGGGCGCGATCAAGGCGCTGAACGCGTCGCGCATGGCGCTCAAGGGCAACGGCCAGCACTACGTATCGCTCGATTCCGTGATCAAGACGATGCGCGAAACCGGCGCCGACATGAAGACGAAATACAAGGAAACGTCGCGCGGCGGTCTCGCCGTGAACGTCATCGAATGCTAACGAAGGATCCAAACATGAGCCGCTACTCGATATTCAGCCTGTTCCGCAACGGCCTCTCGTATCACGAGAACTGGGAGAAGCAGTGGAAGAGCCCGGAGCCGAAGAAGGAATACGACGTCGTGATCGTCGGCGGCGGCGGCCACGGCCTCGCGACCGCGTACTACCTCGCGAAGGAACACGGGATCACGAACGTCGCGATCCTCGAGAAGGGCTGGATCGGCGGCGGCAACACCGCGCGCAACACGACGATCGTGCGCTCGAACTATCTGTGGGACGAATCGGCCGCGCTGTACGAGAAGGCGATGAAGCTGTGGGAAGGGCTGTCGCAGGACCTGAACTACAACGTGATGTTCAGCCAGCGCGGCGTGATGAACCTCGCCCACACGCTGCAGGACGTGCGCGACACCGAGCGCCGCGTGAACGCGAACCGGCTGAACGGTGTCGATGCCGAATTCCTGACGCCCGCGCAGATCAAGGAAATCGAGCCGACCATCAACCTGAACAGCCGCTACCCGGTGCTCGGCGCATCGATCCAGCGCCGTGCGGGTGTCGCGCGTCACGACGCGGTGGCCTGGGGCTTCGCACGCGGCGCGGACCGCGCCGGCGTGGACATCATCCAGAACTGCCAGGTCACGGGCATTCGCCGCGAAGGCGGCGCGGTGGTCGGCGTCGATACGGTGAAGGGCTTCATCAAGGCGAAGAAGGTCGCGGTGGTCGCCGCCGGCAACACGACGACGCTCGCCGACATGGCCGGCGTGCGTCTGCCGATCGAAAGCCACCCGCTGCAGGCGCTGGTGTCGGAGCCGATCAAGCCGGTCGTCAACTCGGTGATCATGTCGAACGCGGTGCACGCGTACATCAGCCAGTCCGACAAGGGCGACCTCGTGATCGGCGCCGGTATCGACCAGTACACGGGCTTCGGCCAGCGCGGCAGCTTCCACATCATCGAAAGCACGCTGCAGGCGATCGTCGAGATGTTCCCGGTGTTCTCGCGCGTGCGGATGAACCGCCAGTGGGGCGGCATCGTCGACGTGTCGCCGGACGCGTGCCCGATCATCACCAAGACCGACGTGAAGGGCCTCTATTTCAACTGCGGCTGGGGCACCGGCGGCTTCAAGGCGACGCCCGGTTCGGGCTGGGTGTTCGCGCACACGATCGCCCGCGACGAACCGCATCCGCTGAACGCACCGTTCGCGCTCGACCGCTTCTACACGGGCCATCTGATCGACGAGCACGGCGCTGCTGCCGTCGCGCACTAACCGCACTGAGGAGAAAGAAACATGTTGCTGATCGAATGTCCGTGGTGCGGGCCGCGCGCCGAATCCGAGTTCACGTGCGGCGGTGAAGCCGACATCGTGCGCCCGGTGGCGAACGAGACCATGACCGACCGCGAATGGGGCGAATACGTGTTCATGCGCGAGAACAAGCGCGGGCTCCACAAGGAGCAATGGCTGCACACGCAGGGCTGCCGCCGCTGGTTCAAGGTCACGCGCGACACGGTGACCTACGATATCAAGGGCTACGAAAAGTTCGGTGGAGCTGCCAACAATGGCGCAGCTGCCGGCAACGCACACGAAGAGGGCACGAGCAAATGAGCCAGAAAGACCGCCTCGGCACCGGTGGCCGCATCAATCGCGCGATTCCGTTGACGTTCACGTTCAACGGCCGCACGTACCAGGGCTTCCAGGGCGACACGCTCGCGTCCGCGCTGCTCGCGAACGGCGTGCATTTCGTCGCGCGCAGTTTCAAGTACCACCGTCCGCGCGGGATCGTGACGGCGGACGTCGCGGAACCGAATGCCGTCGTGCAGCTCGAAACCGGCCCGTATACGGTGCCGAACGCGCGCGCGACCGAGATCGAGCTGTACCAGGGGCTCGTCGCGACCAGCGTGAACGCCGAGCCGACGCTCGAGAACGACAAGTACGCGATCAACCAGAAGTTCTCGCGCTTCATGCCGGCCGGGTTCTACTACAAGACCTTCATGTGGCCGCGCAACATGTGGCCGAAGTACGAAGAGAAGATCCGCGAAGCGGCCGGCCTCGGCAAGGCGCCCGAAGTGCTCGACGCCGATCGCTACGACAAATGCTACGCGCACTGCGACGTGCTCGTGGTCGGCGGTGGCCCGTCGGGCCTCGCCGCCGCGCATGCGGCCGCCACGGCCGGCGCGCGCGTGATTCTCGTCGACGACCAGCGCGAACTCGGCGGCAGCCTGCTGTCGTGCCGCGCGGAGATCGACGCGAAGCCCGCGCTGCAATGGGTCGAGAAGATCGAGGCCGAACTGCGCAAGCTGCCCGACGTGACGATCCTGTCGCGCAGCACCGCGTTCGGCTATCAGGACCACAACCTCGTGACGGTCACGCAGCGCCTCACCGATCACCTGCCGGTGTCGATGCGCAAGGGCACGCGCGAATTGCTGTGGAAGGTCCGCGCGAAACGCGTGATCCTCGCGACCGGCGCGCACGAGCGGCCGATCGTGTTCGGCAACAACGACCTGCCGGGCGTGATGCTGGCGGGCGCGGTGTCGACCTACGTGCATCGCTTCGGCGTGCTGCCGGGCCGCAACGTGGTCGTGTTCACGAACAACGACCGCGCCTATCAGACCGCGCTCGACCTGAAAGCGTGCGGCGCGAAGGTGACGGTCGTCGATTCCCGCGCGTCGTCGAACGGCGCGCTGCCGGCCGCTGCGAAGCGGCAGGGCGTGACGGTGATGAGCGGCGCGGTCGTCACGGCCGCTTCGGGCAAGTGGCGCGTATCGTCGGTCGACGTCGCGTCCTACTCGAACGGCCAGACCGGCGGCAAGCTGCAGACGCTGCCGTGCGACCTCGTCGCGATGTCGGGCGGTTTCAGCCCGGTGCTGCACCTGTTCGCGCAATCGGGCGGCAAGGCGTGCTGGAACGACGAGAAGGCGTGCTTCCTGCCGGGCAAGCCCGTGCAGGCGGAAGCGAGCATCGGCGCGGCGGCCGGCGAATTCGGGCTCGCCCGTGCGCTGCGGCTCGCGGTGGATGCGGGCGTCGAAGCGGCGAAGGCCGCGGGCTTCACGGCCGCGCAGCGTCCGGCCGCACCGCAGGTCGCGGAAACCGTCGAAGGCGCGCTGCAGCCGTTGTGGCTCGTCGGCAGCCGCGAGGCGGCCGCGCGCGGGCCGAAGCAGTTCGTCGACTTCCAGAACGACGTTGCCGCCGCCGACATCCTGCTCGCCGCGCGCGAAGGCTTCGAATCGGTCGAGCACGTGAAGCGCTACACGGCGATGGGCTTCGGCACCGACCAGGGCAAGCTCGGCAACATCAACGGGATGGCGATCCTCGCGGGCGCGCTCGGCAAGACGATTCCGGAAACGGGCACGACGACGTTCCGCCCGAACTACACGCCCGTGTCGTTCGGCACGTTCGCGGGCCGCGAGACGGGCGACTTCCTCGACCCGATCCGCAAGACGGCCGTGCACGAATGGCACGTCGAGCACGGCGCGATGTTCGAGGACGTCGGCAACTGGAAGCGGCCGTGGTATTTCCCGAAGAACGGCGAGGATCTCCATGCGGCCGTGAAGCGCGAATGCCTCGCGGTGCGCAACGGCGTCGGCATTCTCGATGCGTCGACGCTCGGCAAGATCGACATCCAGGGCCCGGACGCGGTGAAGCTGCTGAACTGGATGTACACGAACCCGTGGAACAAGCTCGAGATCGGCAAGTGCCGCTACGGGCTGATGCTCGACGAAAACGGGATGGTGTTCGACGACGGCGTGACCGTGCGCCTCGCCGACCAGCATTTCATGATGACGACCACCACCGGCGGCGCGGCGCGCGTGCTGACGTGGCTCGAGCGCTGGCTGCAGACCGAATGGCCCGACATGAAGGTGCGGCTCGCGTCCGTCACCGATCACTGGGCGACGTTCGCGGTGGTCGGCCCGAAGAGCCGCAAGGTCGTGCAGAAGGTGTGTCAGGACATCGACTTCGGCAATGAGGCGTTCCCGTTCATGAGCTACCGCAACGGCACGGTTGCCGGCGCGAAGGCGCGCGTGATGCGGATCAGCTTCTCGGGCGAACTCGCCTACGAAGTGAACGTGCCGGCGAATGCGGGCCGCGCGGTGTGGGAAGCGCTGATGGCGGCCGGCGCCGAGTTCGACATCACGCCGTACGGCACGGAAACGATGCACGTGCTGCGCGCGGAGAAGGGCTACATCATCGTCGGCCAGGACACCGACGGCTCGATCACGCCGTACGACCTCGGGATGGGCGGGCTCGTCGCGAAGTCGAAGGACTTCCTCGGCAAGCGTTCGCTGTCGCGTTCGGATACTGCGAAGGAAGGCCGCAAGCAGTTCGTCGGCCTGCTGACCGAAGACGAACAGTTCGTGCTGCCGGAAGGCGCGCAGATCGTCGCGAAGGACACGCAGGTGTCGGCGGTCGATCCGACGCCGATGATCGGCCACGTGACGTCCAGCTACTACAGCCCGATCCTGAAGCGCTCGATCGCGCTCGCGGTGGTGAAGGGCGGCCTGAACAAGATGGGCGAGAGCGTCGTGATTCCGCTGGCCAATGGCAAGCGCATCACCGCGAAGATTTCGAGCCCGGTTTTCTACGATACCGAAGGGGTGCGTCAGCATGTGGAATGAAACGAGAAACCAGACGCAGGTGGCGGGTGCGGGCGGCGTGACGCTTGAATCGCCGTTCGTCGGCGCGGCCGACGTGCTGAAGGCGCACCAGGCGCGCGCATCGAAGAAGTTCACGCTGCGCGAGCGGCCGTTCCTCGATCTCGTCAACGTGCGCGGCGAGTTGAACGATCCGGCATTCGTCGCCGCGTTCGAGCGCGTGGTGGGCTGCCGGCCGCCCGCGCAGCCGAACACGGTGGCGCGCGGCGCCGAGTACGACGTGCTGTGGCTCGGCCCCGACGAATGGCTCGTGCGGTCGAACGGGCCGGTTCAGGCCGGCGTGCTCGAGGCGAAGCTGGCGGAGGCCGTGCAGGGCTCGTACGCGGCGGCCGTCGACGTCGGCAGCGGCTATACGGTCGTCGAGATCAGCGGCGAACGCGTGCGCGACGTGATCGCGCGCGGCTGCCCGCTCGACCTGCATCCGCGCGTGTTCAAGCCGGGCCAGTGCGCGCAGTCGCACTACTTCAAGTCGCCGATCACGCTGATCCCGACCGGCGACGACACGTTCGAGATCGTCCTGCGTCGCAGCTTCGCCGACTATTTCGTGCGCATCATGCTCGACGCCGCGGCGCCGCTCGTCTCATGAAGCCGTTCGACGAACCGTTCGTGGCGATCGACGCGCCGCGCCTGCGCGGGCGCGGCTGGAGCGTGTTCGTCGACGAACTGAAGGTGCCCGCGCGGATCGGCATTCACGCGCACGAGCACGAGGCGCCGCAGCCGATCGTGATCGATGCGCGGCTCGGGTATCGCTGCGAGCCGAGCGAGCAGGGCGAGTGGATCGATTACGACGGGTACTGCGCGCGCGTGGCGTCGTTTCTGGCGCACAAGCCGCATACGCGGTTGCTGGAGACGCTCGTCGCCGATCTCGCGGTGCTGTCGTTCCGCGAATGGCCGGCGCTGGAATCGCTGACGCTGTCGATGTACAAGCCGAAGATCCGGCCGGGGACGAAGCGCGTGGGCGTGTCGCTCGACTGGACGCGCGGAGATTACCTGCGGTGGACGGGGGCGGCGGGGCAGCTTTGATCAGAGGGGGCCGGATCAAGGCACGAGGGAGGTGATCCGGCGATTCCATGGGGCGGCGGCGCGAATGCGCCGCCGCACTCGTTTACGTTCCTGCATGCACTTACTTCGCGTTGCGGTTCGCGGCGGGCGCCGCTGACGGATCGCTGACCGGCACCATGTGTGCCTTCGCGTTGTTCGCATCGCTCCCGGTATTCGCGCTTTTCGCATCGTCCTCGGGTTCGAGCACGAACCGGAACGCATCGACGCGCTGCATCACTTTCGCCGCATACGCACTCGATCCGCCGCTGTAGCTCTTCAACCCGGCCTGCACGTTGCCGCCGGCCGCCTTCACGTAGCCCGACAGAATGCGCGAGCCGACCTCGACGTTCGCATTCGGCTCGGTGAGATCCTTCACGTTGCGCAGCATGCCGCGGTGCGCGGACGGTACGACCTGCATCAACCCGGTCGCGCCATGCTGGCCGCGCGCCTTTTCCTGGAAGCGCGATTCGATCGAAATAATCGCGTAAACGAGTGCCGGCGGCAGCGAATATTTCGTCGCAGTGACGCTCACGATATCGGCGAGCTTCGCGGCGCGTTCCTTCGCGACGCCGAATTTCTTCGTCAGGTAGGACGTGATGCGGCGGTTTGCTTCGTTGGGCTGATCGTTGGCGAGCGGTGCGGATGCGTCGCCTGGCGCGGATGCGGCTGCTTCGGGCGCAGAGGCAGGCAAGGCGGGCGCCTGCTGCGCCGCGGCGGGTTGCGCAATGCCGAGCGAAAGCACGATCAGCCAGAAGAACCGTCGTCGCATGGTCGAGTGCGGGGAAATGGGAGGCGCATAGTATATCGACCAATCGCGGCCGGTGGTCGAGGGCGAGTTCGAGTGAAAGCGACGTGTAGGCTTGTCACGTTCGCGACGATCGACGCGCCGATCGTTGCGCGGACACGCATCGGAGTCCGGATGAACCGGGCGTTTCCGTCCTCTCCTGCGATTCGCCCCGCGGTATCGCGGCAATGTCGTCGGCTCGCGTGTCCCATGCCGGCGGCAGTTCGGGCCCGATTGGCGAATCGGCGCGAACGAAACGCTAGTTGATGATCTCGCCCATACCGGTTTCGACGCGGGCTCTGAGCTGCTGGATGAACTCGGGATCGTACGGTTCCCAGCGATCGAGTTCGCCGACGATCTTCAAAGGCGACGTGCTTCGATACGAGCGCGTCGGATTGCCGGGGAATTTCTTGTCCGTGACGTTCGGGTCGTTTTCGAATTCGCCGGTGGGCTCGACGATATAGACCCGCGGCCGGCCGTCGCCCTTGGCCATTTCCGCGGCCAGGCCGGCGCCTTTGGGCAGGGCCGTGAAATAAATGTGATTCATCACGACGTCGTCCCGATAATTCGATCGGAAGCCTGCCGTCAGCAAGTCGCCGATCCGCAAATCCGCTTTCGTGCCATGAAAAAACGGGCCGGTGTCGAGGACAGACATGGTTGCTCCTTCGGAAAATTGCGCAACGGCTGCTAGGCGCGCCGCGCGCTCGCTACCCGCGCAATCGCGCCGATCGCATCGCTGACGAGCACCGCAAGCAAGCCGACGATCACGCCGCCTTGCAGCACGAACGCGGTGTTCGACGTCTGCAGGCCCGCGATGATCACGTCGCCGAGCCCGCGCGCGGCGACCGTCGAGCCGATCGTCGCGGTGCCGAGATTGATCACGACCGCGAGGCGGATGCCGTTGACGATCACCGGGAACGCGAGCGGCAGCTCGACGGACACCAGTTGCTGCCACCCGCTCATCCCCATCCCGCGTGCGGCGTCGACGACGTCGCGCGGCACGTCCTCGAGCCCCGCGATCGTGCTTTCGAAAACCGGCAGGAGCCCGTACAACACGAGCGCGATCAGCACGGGTTTCAATCCGAAGCCGACTGCCGGCACCGCGAGCGCGAGCACGGCGACCGGCGGGAAGGTCTGGCCGATATCGACGACGCTGCGCGCGACCGGCAGGAAATCGGCGCCGAACGGACGCGTGACCGCGATGCCCGCCGAGACCGCGACGATCGTGCCGATCAGGCTCGACAGCGCGACCGTGCCGAGATGCGCGAGCGTGAGATCGAGCAGGCTCGCGCGATCGTAGATCACCGGCGCGCCGTTGTCCGCGAACGGCGCGAACAGACCCTGCAGCCAGGCCGGGCGCAACAACAGCACGAGCAACAGCGCGAGCGCGGCCGCGCGGGCGACGTACGCGGGAAGCGACGGCCGCTTGGGCCCCACGCTGCTGCGCGTCGTCATGCGGGCTGCCTCGCGTGCGAGCGGATCGCGTCGAGCGTGATGCGACGGGGGCCGTGTGCGTGGCGGTCGCCGGCGGCGGTATCGTCGACGGGCAGCGCGTCGACACCGCGCCACAACAATTCGGACACCGCATCGCGCAGTGTGCGCGTCGCGGCGATCGGTTCGCCGTCGGCGTGGCCGGCTTCGGCCACGGCGTCGATCGGCGTGAGCGCGAGCAGGCGCAGCGGCCGGTCGACGCCCGCGACGAGCTGTTCGACCACCCCCGCTGCCGGCCGGCCGAGAATCTCGGCGGGCGACGCGACCTGCAGCAGCCGGCCGCCGTCCATCACCGCGATCGTGTCGCCGAGCTTCAGCGCTTCCTCGATATCGTGCGTGACGATCACCACGGTGATGCCGAGGCGGCGCTGCAGCGCGAACAGGTCGTCCTGCGCCTTGTTGCGGATGATCGGATCGAGCGCGCCGAACGGTTCGTCCATCAGCAGCATCGCGGGCTCGGCGGCGAGGGCGCGCGCCACCCCGACGCGCTGCTGCTGGCCGCCCGACAGTTCGTGCGGCAGCTTGCCGGCGAATTCGGCCGGCGCGAGGTGGAACAGGTCGAGCAGTTCGTTCACGCGCGCGGCGATGCGCTCGGCCGGCCAGCCGAGCAGGCGCGGCACGGTCGCGATGTTGCGCGCGACGCTCCAGTGCGGAAACAGCCCGTGCCCCTGGATCGCATAGCCGATGCCGCGGCGAAGTTGCTCGGGTGCGACCGTCGCCGTATCGACGCCGTCGATGCGGATCGTGCCGCTGGTCGGCGCGATCAGCCGGTTGATCATGCGCAGCAGCGTCGACTTGCCGCTGCCCGATGCGCCGACGAGCGCGGTGATCGTGCCGCGCTGCATCGTCAGCGATACGTCGTCGACGGCGACCACGTCGCCGAAGCGTTTGCCGACTCGTTCGATCTCGATCATCCTGCACGTCCCTTCGCGAGCGACGTCGCGGCTTCGAACACGACGGCGGCCGCCAGTGCGAGCGCGATCGTCGGGATCGCGCCGAGCAGCACGAGATCGGCGGCCGATTGACCGATCCCCTGGAAGATGAAGGTGCCGAATCCGCCGCCGCCGATCAGCGCGGCAACCGCGGTCAGCCCGATGTTCTGCACGAGCACGATGCGCACGCCGCTCAGGATCACCGGCAGCGCGAGCACGAGGTCGACGCGCAGCAGCCGCTGCACGCGCGTCATGCCCATCGCGCGGGCCGCTTCGGTCACGTGCGGCGGCACCTGTTCGAGCCCGACCACGACGCTCGACGCGATCGGCAGCAGCGAGTAGAGGAACAACGCGAGCACGGCCGGCGCGACGCCGATCCCGCGAATGCCGAGCGCGGCCGCGAGCGGTACGTGCGCGGCGAGCAGGCCGAGCGGCGCCATCATCAGCCCGTACATCGCGATGCTGGGGATCGTCTGCACGATATTGAGCACCGGCATCGCGACGGTGCGCACCGCCGCGATGCGCGCACAGGCGATGCCGAGCGGCACGCCGGCCACGAGCGCGGCGGCGACCGAGCCGCCCGCGAGCGACACGTGACGGATCGCTTCGCGCCAGAAATCGTCGCTGCGCACTGCGTATTCGCGCATCACGGAGAGGCCGTCCCACCAGCCGCTCGCGAGCGGCTGGTGGGACGGCCTCTCCGTGATGCGCGAATACGCAGTGCGCAGCGACGATTTCTGGCGCGAAGCGATCCGTCACGTGTCGCTCGCGGGCGGCTCGGTCGCCGCCGCGCTCGTG
>FTHQ01000315.1_pt1 | contig 34794 bp, 28 predicted proteins | sample 1641001 | NCBI WGS metagenome assembly FTHQ01 (sample SAMEA3914872, study PRJEB12502) | metagenome | biome: forest; material: soil | place: Canada | collected 2011-07-03 | depth 0.3 m | reverse complement strand
CCCCGGCCCGCCGGGGCTTCACACCGACAGGACGTCATCATGATCCAGTTTGAACCGAAGTACATCACCTTCGACTGTTACGGCACGCTGACCCATTTCCGGATGGCCGAGACGGCGCGCGAAATCTATGCGGACCGGTTGTCGCCGGCCGCGATGGAGGCATTCGTGCGCGCGTTCGCCGCCTATCGGCTCGACGAGGTGCTCGGTGCGTGGAAGCCGTATCGCGACGTCGTCGTCAACGCGATCCGCCGCACCTGCGCGCGGGTCGGCGTGACGTTCGACGAAGCCGAGGCCGAGCTGTTCTATCGTGCGGTGCCGAGCTGGGGCCCGCATCCGGACGTGCCCGCCGGGCTGTCACGGCTGGCGACGAAGTACAAGCTCGTGATCCTGTCGAACGCGATGGACGAGCAGATCATGAGCAACGTCGACAAGCTCGGCGCACCGTTCCACGCGGTGTTCACCGCGCAGCAGGCGCAATCGTACAAGCCGCGGATGCAGGGCTTCGAATACATGTTCGACAAGCTCGGCTGCAAGCCCGAGGACGTGCTGCACGTGTCGTCGAGCCTGCGCTACGACCTGATGACGGCCGAGGATCTGGGAATCAGGCACAAGGCCTTCGTGAATCGCGGCCACGAGCCGGGCACGCCGTTCTACAACTATTACGAAGTGTCGGACATCGGCCAGCTCGCGACGCAGCTCGGGCTGTAAGCGACGCGTTTCCCCGGTGCGGTGCCGCGCACGCGTGGTGCCGCCCGTCGCGATCCCGGGAGAAACACGCGCAATGCGGCAGGCGGCCGGTGTCGCCACGTCGCGCGAGCCTGCACGCATTCGCGTCGCGCCTGCGGGATCAACGCGTGGATGCCGGCGAACAATCCTCTGAACTTTCACGTGCGCGCCGGCATGCGGCCGGCACCCGCCGATGGTCCCCGGCGCACGCAGCAAATCATGCTGCGCAGGCCACCCAAAACGGTCGATTCGTATCGTGAGGGCGGCCCGAATCGGGACAACCGGCATTTTGGCGATGCTTAAATGAATTGCATGTGCACGGCGTCGCGCCCGCCACCAGCAAGCGGGCGCGGCGGGATCGAACAACCACGCTGGACCCTATGACCCACTTTACACAGTCAGGAGCAGTTCGGATGAGCGACGATATCGACAATGGTGGCAAGGGCGGCTTCACGCGCCGCGACATGATGCGGGTCATGGCGGCGAGCGGCATGATGGCCGTCGGCGGCGGCGGATTGCTGACGAGCGCGCAGTCGGCATTCGCCGCGCCCGCGCCGAAGCGCGGCGGCAAGATCCGGGTCGCGAACGAATCCAGCTCGACCGCCGATACGCTCGACCCGGCCAAGGGCTCGACGGGCGCGGACTACATCCGCTTCTTCATGTTCTACAGCGGCCTCACGCAGCTCGACGGGAGCCTCACGCCGCAGATGAATCTCGCCGAGTCGCTGCACACGACCGATGCGAAGACCTGGATCATCAAGCTGCGCAAGGGCGTCACGTTCCACGACGGCAAACCCGTTGGCCCGGCCGACGTGGTGTTCTCGCTGATGCGCCACAAGAACGCGGCCACCGCGTCGAAGGTCAAGCCGCTCGCCGACCAGTTCGCGGACGCGAAGGCGAGCGGCCCGGACGAGGTCACGCTCACGCTCGCCAGCGCGAACGCCGATCTGCCGGTCATCCTCGCGACGCCGCAACTCGTGATCGTCAAGGACGGCACGACCGATTTCGCGACCGGCATCGGCTGCGGTCCGTACAAGCTCAAGTCGTTCAAGCCGGGCGTGTCGACCGTCGGCGTGCGCAACGACAGCTACTTCAAGCCGGGCATGCCGTATCTCGACGAGATCGAACTGATCGGCATCAGCGACAGCGCCGCGCGCCTGAACGCGCTGCTGTCGGGCGACGTGCACCTGATCAACGCGATCGACCCGCGCTCGACGCAACGGGTCGCGTCGACGCCCGGCTATGCGCTGAAGGAAACCAAGTCGGGGCTCTATACCGACCTGATCATGCGCAGCGAAAGCCCGATCACCGCGAATCCCGATTTCGTCGAGGGGATGAAGTACCTGTTCGATCGCGAACAGATCCGCTCGGCGGTATTTCGCGGCTATGCGGTGATCGGCAACGACCAGCCGATCCCGCCGGGGCATCGCTACTTCAACGCGTCGCTGCCGCAGCGGCCGCACGATCCGGACAAGGCGAAATTCCTGTTCCAGAAGGCCGGCGCGCTCGGCACGGCGCTGCCGCCGATCTATGCGACGTCCGATGCGAACGGGTCGATCGAAATGGCCGTGCTGCTGCAGCAGGCCGGCCAGAAGATCGGGCTGAACCTGCAGGTCAACCGCGTGTCGCCCGACGGCTACTGGTCGAACCACTGGATGAAGCATCCGCTCGGCTTCGGCAACATCAACCCGCGCTCGAGCGCCGACGTGCTGTTCACGCAGTTCTTCAAGTCGGACGCCGCGTGGAACGAGTCGGGCTGGAAGAACGCGAAGTTCGATCAGCTGCTGCTCGCCGCGCGCTCGGAGACCGACGATGCGAAGCGCAAGCAGATGTACGGCGAGATGCAGACGCTCGTCGCGCAGCAGGGCCGGGTCGGCATTCCGGCGTTCATCAGCTTCCTCGACGGCTACGACAAGCGGCTCGCGGGCCTCGGGTCGATCCCGACCGGCGGGATGATGGGCTTCATGTTCGCCGAGTATGTGTGGTGGAACGCCTGACGTCGATACGTGACGCCGCCGCGCGGCCGCAGCGGGCCACCGCCCCGGTCGCGCGGGATCTTTCCCGGAGTGCCGTTTCATGAATCGAATCCTGCTTGGGCTGATCGGTCGACGCATCGCGGTCACCGCGCTGACGCTGCTGATCGTGTCCGCGATCATCTTCACGATCACGAACCTGCTGCCGGGCGACGCCGCGCAGGCCGCGCTCGGTCAGTCGGCGACGCCGGAGACGGTCGCCGCGCTGCGTCAGCAGTTCGGGCTCGACATGCCGGCGCACGTGCGTTACGTGCACTGGCTCGGCGGGCTGCTGCACGGCGATTTCGGCCGTTCGCTGTCCGGCGACATGCCGGTGTCGGAGCTGATCGGCGGGCGCCTGCCGAAGTCGCTCGCGCTCGCGGCGATCACGACCGCCGTGTCGGTGCCGATCGCGCTGCTGCTCGGCATCCTCGCCGCGGTCAAACGCGAGTCGGTGGTCGACCGCGTGATCAGCCTCGGCACGCTGTCGCTCGTCGCGACGCCGGAGTTCCTGATCGCGACGGTCGCCGTGCTCGTGTTCGCGGTGAAGCTGCGCTGGTTGTCCGCGCTGTCGTACAGCGGCCCGATCGACAGCCTGCACGATTTCCTGCGGGCGTATGCGATGCCGGTGCTGACGCTGTGCGCGGTCGTGATCGCGCAGATGGCGCGGATGACGCGCGCCGCGGTGATCGAGCAGCTGAGCGCGTCGTACGTCGAGATGGCGATGCTCAAGGGCGCGAGCCCCGCGCGCGTCGTGCTGCGCCACGCGCTGCCGAACGCGATCGGTCCGATCGCCAACGCGATCGCGCTGAGCCTGTCGTATCTGCTCGGCGGCGTGATCGTCGTCGAGACGATCTTCAACTATCCGGGCCTCGCGAGCCTGATGGTCGATGCCGTCGGCAACCGCGATTTCCCGTTGGTCCAGGCATGCACGCTGATTTTCTGCGTCGCGTACCTGATGCTCGTGCTGTTCGCCGATCTGTGCTCGATCGTGTCGAACCCGCGACTGCGGACCTGAGTGTCCCGTTTTTCTTCCGAGATGCCGCCCATGCACCCGACCGAACCCGTTCATCGCAGCAGCGCGCTGCCGCCGTCAGGCGAACCGCGCGCGCCGTGGGGAGGCGCGACGCCGCCCGCCGCGCCGTCCCCCGACCAGCCCCGCAAGCGCCGCGGCGCACGCATCAGACTGACGACCGGCGGCCGCGTCGGCCTGTCGATGGTCGGCCTGATGCTGTTCATCGCGGTGTTCGCGCCGCTGCTCGCGCCGCACGACGTCGGCGCGATCGTCACGCCGGATGTATTCGCGCCGTTCGGTGCGAAGCTGCCGTTCGGTTCCGACTTCCTCGGCCGCGACATGCTGAGCCGCATCCTGTACGGCACGCGGCTGACCGTGCTGCTCGCGCTGGCCGCGGTGCTGCTCGCCGCGCTGACCGGCACGACGCTCGGGCTGCTCGCGACCGTGTCGGGCCGCGCGGTCGACGAGACGATGAGCCGGCTGCTCGACGCGCTCACGTCGATTCCGTCGAAGATGTTCGCGCTGATGTTCGTCGCCGCGTTCGGTTCGTCGCTGCCGCTGCTGGTGCTCACCGCCGCGGTCAGCTACATGCCGGGCTCGTACCGGATCGCGCGCGCGCTGGCCGTCAACATCAGCACGCTCGAATTCGTGCAGGTGGCAAAGGCGCGCGGCGAGAGCGCGCTGTACATCGCGTGCGTCGAGATGCTGCCGAACATGATCCACCCGATGCTGGCGGATACCGGGCTGCGCTTCACGTTCGTCGTGCTGCTGCTGAGCGGCCTCAGCTTTCTCGGCCTCGGCGTGCAGCCGCCGTATGCGGACCTCGGCTCCCTCGTGCGCGAGAACATCGCGAGCCTCGGCGACGGCTCGGCCGTCGCGATCATGCCCGCGGTCGCGATCGCGATCCTGACGGTGGGCGTCAACCTGTTGATCGACGGTCTGCCGCATCGCGGCCGCCGCAAGGGCGCGGCCGGCGCCGCCGGAGGACACTGATGCGACACGAATCGAACCCGCTCGTCGAGGTGCGCGGGCTGCGCGTGGTCGGCGGCCGACCGGATCGTCGTGCTGAGCGACGGCGTGATCCGCGAGGCGGGGGCGACCGAAAAGATCCTGCATGCGCCGACGCATCCGTACACGCAGAGCCTGATCGCGGCGGTCACGCCGAACGATGCCGAACGTGGCGGGGAAGTGCGACGACCGGCCGCGCCGGCGCCGCTGCTCGACGTGCGCGGCGCGATCGCCGGTTACGGCGGCCGCGCGGCGAACGGCTGGCCCGCGAAGGTGATCCTGCATGAAGTCGACCTGCGCATCGGGCGCGGGCAGACCGTCGGCGTGATCGGCGAATCCGGTTCCGGCAAGACGACGCTCGCGAAGGTGATCGCGGGCCTCGTGCCGGCGACCGGCGGCGAGATCCTGCTCGACGGCGTGCCGCTCGCGCGCGATATCGGCAAACGGACGAAGGAGCAGCATCGCCGCGTGCAGATCGTGTTCCAGAACGCCGATACCGCGCTCAATCCGGTGCATACCGTCGAGCGCACGCTCGCGCGACCGCTCGCGTTCTATCACGGGATCAAGGGCGCGCGTGCGCGGCAGCGCGTCGCGGAACTGCTCGAACTCGTGCGGCTGCCGCCGGCGGTGGCCGCGCGGCGTACCGGCGAATTGTCCGGCGGGCAGAAGCAGCGCGTGAATCTCGCGCGGGCGCTCGCCGCCGAACCCGACCTGATCCTGTGCGACGAGGTCACGTCGGCGCTCGACACCGTGGTCGGCGCCGCGATCATCGAACTGCTGCGCGACCTGCAGGCGAAGCTCGGCGTGTCGTACGTGTTCATCACGCACGACATCGCGAAGGTGCGCGCGATCAGCGACGACATCGTCGTGCTGTATGCGGGCCGGCGCGTGGAGACGGGCAGTCGCGACGCGCTGTGCGCGCCGCCTTATCACCCGTATTCGCATCTGCTGGTGTCGTCCGCGCCGGAATTGCGCGCGGGCTGGCTCGACGATGCGGCCGAGCGCTGCCATCGTCCGCTGGTGCCGATCGGCGAGCGCGAGCACGAGGCCGAGCTGTGTCCGTTCCTGTCGCGCTGCGCGATGCGCGTGGACGGCGTGTGCAACCGCACGGCCCCGTCGCTGCGCACGCTCGGGAACGGCGCGCAGGTGCTGTGCCATCGCAGCGAGGAGGATCTCGCGCGCTTCCAGGCGGAGCCGGCGCCCGCGGGTGTCACGCCGGTGCAGCTGTAGTCCGTGGCGCGCGAACCGTGCGTCGCGCGGCGCGGTGAACGGCCCGCCGCATAGTCTGCTGCGGCGGTCGCGCAAAACGGCGATTTGTACGCGTGCCGCGCGCGAATACGCGGCAACTGCGGTTTTTGACGGTGATTAAATGATTCGCATTGAACGGTCGCCGATCGTCGTTGCGGGAATGCTCGAGAAGAATCCGATGAAACTGGAATCGTACTGGCTGGATACCCGTCCCGCGTTTCGCGCGGGCAGCGTCGGGCCCGTCGAAGGGCGGGCCGACGTGGTCGTCATCGGTGGCGGTTTCACCGGCTTGTCGGCGGCGCTCGCGCTCGCGCAGCGCGGCGTCTCGGTGGTCGTGCTCGAAGCCGCGCAGGTCGCGGGCGAAGCGTCCGGCCGCAACGGCGGCCAGTGCAATACGGGCGTCGCGCAGGACTACGCGTCGCTGGCCGCGCGCATCGGCGCCGCGCAGGCAAAGCAGTTTTATCTCGCGTACGAAAGCGCGGTGAAGAGCGTCGAGACGATCGTGACCGAACAGGCGATCGACTGCGATTTCCGGCGAACGGGCAAGCTGAAGCTCGCCGCGAAACCGCAGCATTTCGCGGGGCTCGAAAAGACCTTCAATGCGTTGCGGCGCGACGTCGATCCGGACATCGAGCTGATCGAGCCGTCGCGGATCCGCGATGAAATCGCGTCCGACGGCTTTTACGGCGGGCTCCTGCAGCGCAACGGCGCGCAGATGCACATGGGCAAGTTCGGCGTCGGGCTCGCGCAAGCGGCCGTGCGGGCCGGCGCACGCGTGTACGAGCAAGCGGCCGTCACACGGCTCGACCGGCTGGACGGCGAGCGCCACCGGATCACCTGCACGCGCGGCACGATCGTCGCCGATCGCGTGCTGGTCGCGACCGGCGCGTCGCAGCACGGGCCGTTCGCATGGTTCCGGCGACGCATCGCGCCGGTCGGCAGCTTCATCGTCGTGACCGAGCCGCTGCCCGACGCGCAGTTGAACCGGCTGTTTCCGCAGCGCCGTGCGTACGTGACGTCGCGCCAGATCGGCAACTATTTTCGCGTGACGCCCGACAACCGGCTGCTGTTCGGCGGCCGCGCGCGTTTCGCGATGTCGAGCCCGCGCTCCGACGCGAAGAGCGGCGACATCCTGCGCGCCGGCATGGCCGGCTATTTCCCCGAGCTGGCCGGCGTGCGGCTCGACTATTGCTGGGGCGGGCTGGTCGACATCACCGCCGACCGGTTGCCGCGCGCGGGCCAGCACGACGGGCTCTATTACTCGATGGGCTACAGCGGGCACGGCGTGCAGATGTCGGTGCACATGGGCCGCGTGATGGCCGACGTGCTGTATGGCGCGGCCGCGTCGAACCCGTGGCGCGCACTCGACTGGCCGGCGATACCCGGCCATTTCGGGCACGCGTGGTTCCTGCCGCTCGTCGGCGCGTATTACCGGATGCAGGATTTCCTGCATTGAAGCGAGCGCCGGGAGAATTCGACATGACAGTGCAATTCGTTGGCTCGCCGCGTGTCGCGCGGCCCGTGTCGCCGGCGATCGGCGACGTGCTGCGCACGATCGACGCGTCGTTCGCGCAGCCGCTGAACCTCGACACGCTCGCGGCGGTGGCCGGGTTGAGCGTGTCGCGTTTCACCGCGCGCTTTCGCAGCGAAACCGGTCTGTCGCCGCACCGGTATCTGTGTCTCGTGCGGGTGCGGCGGGCGCAGGACCTGCTGCGCGCGGGTCTCGCGCCGTCGATCGTCGCGACCGACGTCGGCTTCTTCGATCAGAGCCACCTGTGCCGGCATTTCCGGCGCGTGCTCGGGATCACGCCGCGCGACTACGTGGTCGCCCGAACGGCCGGCGCGCCGGTGCGAGCGCCATCGACGCGCGTGCGCGGCGAACGCCGCGAAGCGTCGTGTCACGCGGCATAGGCGCACGCATGGACGACATGCGCCGCCGAGGCGTTCCGGCAGGAGCGCCGGCGAGCGACGATTTCCGATATCGCGTGACGGCTTCGAACCAGGTCGCCACGCATTGCACAGGAGCAGAAATGACCGCAGTTTTCGTGTTGCACCGGGCCGACGGCGCACCGTCTTCCACCGCCTTCCGCCAGCAGGGATTCGGCGCGAGCGATCCGTTCGCGGCGCATCGCGAGATTGCGTGGGAAGGCCCCGACGCGATGGCCGCCGGGCGCATCGCCTTCGTGGGCGCGCTGGACGTGGCGAGCTTTCCGCACGTCGAAACCCTCGTCGTCGAAGGCGAGTTGACGCTCGAAGCGGCCGGCGCCGCGCCGCTGGTGCTCGGTCCGCGACAGGGTGCCGTCATCGGCTGCGGCACCGCGCTGCGCATCGCCGCGCAAGCGCCCGTGCGGCTGACGTTCTGCGCGGCGGCGTGCGAGACACCGACGAAGCAAGGTCTCTTCGCGCTGTACGCCGACGCGGACTTCAAGCCGTCCGCGACGCTGCCGGCCGAGGTGCTGCTCGGCCCCGCGCCGCAATGCCGCAGCGACAACGTGTTCACCGACGACGCAGCCGGGTACTGCGCGGGCACGTGGGATTCGACGCCGTATCACCGGATCGTCCGGCCGCATCGCGCCAACGAGTTCATGTTCCTGCTGGACGGCGGCGTGCGGTTCGCCGCGCCCGACGGCAGCGTGCTGGCGCTCGGCGCCGGCGATGCGCTGTTCGTGCCGCGCGGCGCGTCGATCGGCTGGGAAAGCAGCGAACGCGTCGCGAAGTTCTACGTGATGCAGACCGTCAACGCCCCCGTCGAGCGAGACTGAACATGTCCCCTCCGTTGCGTCATATCGAAACCTTGTCCACGCCGCCGGCCGCGGCCGACGTCGTCGTGATCGGCGGCGGCATCATCGGCGTCTTCACCGCCTACTATCTGGCCCGCCGCGGCGTATCGGTCGCGCTCGTCGAGAAGGGCCGCATCGGCGCCGAACAGTCGAGCCGCAACTGGGGCTGGTGCCGGCAGCAGAACCGCGACGCGCGCGAGTTGCCGATGGCCAGCAAGAGCATCGATCTGTGGGAACGATTCGCCGCCGAATCCGGCGAAGACACGGGCTTTCATCGCTGCGGGTTGCTGTATCTGAGCAATGACGACGCCGAGCTGTCCCGCTGGGCCAGCTGGGGCGAATTCGCGAAGACCGCGGGCGTGACCACGTATATGCTCGACAGCAAGCAGGCCGCCGAGCGCGGACGGGTGACCGGGCGGCAGTGGAAGGGCGGCGTGTTCTCGCCGACCGACGGCACGGCCGATCCAGGAAAGGCCGCGCCGGCCGTGGCCGCCGCGCTGATCAAGCTGGGCGGCAGCGTCCACCAGCACTGCGCGGCGCGCGGCATCGAGCTGGAGGGCGGCCGGGTCGCCGGCGTCGTCACCGAGGCCGGCGTCATCAAGACGCGCACGGTCGTGATGGCCGGCGGCGCATGGGCGTCGTCGTTCTGCCGGCAGCTCGGCATCCGGTTTCCGCAGGCGTCGATCCGTCAGTCGATCCTGAGCGTGTCGCCCGTCGAAACACCGCTGCCGGAGGCGATGTACACGTCCGGCGTGTCCGTGACGCGACGCAGCGACGGACGCTATGCATTGGCGATCAGCGGCCGCGCGCGCGTGGACCTGACGCCGCAGTTCCTGCGCTTCGCGCCGCAATTCGTGCCGATGTTCGCGAAACGCTGGCGCAACCTGCTGCCGGGCGGTCTCGAAGGCGTGCGCGGCGGCCACGAAACGCTGAAGCGCTGGCGCCTCGACGCGCCGACGCCGATGGAGGCGGTGCGCATCCTGGATCCGAAGCCCGACATGCCGACGGTCGCCGAAACCTACCGCCGCGCGGCCGAACTGTTGCCCGAGCTGCGCGAAGCGAAGATCACGCACGCGTGGGCCGGCTTCGTCGACAGCACGCCGGACGGCGTGCCGGGCATCGGTGAAGTGCCGGGCGTGCCGGGGCTGATCCTCGCGGCGGGCTTTTCGGGTCACGGCTTCGGGATCGGCCCGGGCGCCGGGCACCTGATCGCGGATCTCGCGACCGGTGCGCAACCGCTCGTCGATCCGGCGCCGTATCGGCCCAGCCGGTTCGCCGAATCCGCGTGGGGCAAGGTGGCGGATTTCTAGCGGGCGGCCGCGACGCGTTCCGGCCGCTGCTTCGGCTCATCACGGCCTTCGCCGTGCGTCGACGCACGGTATCGACTCAAGGATATTCCTGCCATGCATTCCCCCGTCAATTCACCGGTTCATCGCCTGATGCAAGCCGGAAGGCTGGATCGGTTCTTCATCGACGGCGACTGGGTCATGCCCGACGGCCGTGACCGGTTCGCGATCGTCAGCCCGTCCACGGAAGACACGCTGTGCGAGATCCCGCTCGGGAACGCACATGACGCCGATCGCGCGGTGCAGGCCGCGCGCCACGCGTTCGAACGCTGGTCCGCGACTTCACCGCAGGAACGCGCCGCGCTGCTCGATCGCATCCATGCGTTGATGCTGGAACGCGCCGAGTTGTTCGCCACGGCACTCGCGCTGGAGATGGGTGCGCCGCTCGGCTATGCGCGCGCCGCGCACGTGCCGCTCGCGGCCGAACATATCCGGGTCGCACGCGACAACCTCGCGCGCTACCCGTTCGTCGAGCGGCGCGGGACGACCGCGGTCGCCCGCGAGCCGATCGGCGTGTGCGCGCTGATCACGCCGTGGAACTGGCCGATCTACCAGATCACCGCGAAGGTCGGGCCGGCGCTCGCAGCCGGCTGCACGGTCGTGCTCAAGCCGAGCGAGCTGTCGCCGCTCAGCGCGCTGCTGTTCGCGGAAGTGATTGCCGATGCGGGCGTGCCCGCCGGCGTCTTCAATCTCGTGAGCGGCAGCGGCGAAACCGTGGGGGCCGCGCTTGCGTCGCACCCGGAGGTCGACATGGTGTCGATCACCGGATCGACGCGGGCCGGCGTGCTGGTGGCGCAGGCGGCCGCCACCACCGTCAAGCGCGTCGCGCAGGAGCTGGGCGGCAAGTCGCCGAATATCGTGTTGCCGGATGCGGACCTGTCGCGCGCGATCCCGCCCGGCGTGGCCGCCGCGTTCCGCAACATGGGGCAGTCGTGCAGCGCGCCGACCCGCATGATCGTGCCGCGCGCCGTGCTCGGCGCGGTGGAGGCGCTGGCCGTTGCGGCGATGCAGGGACTCGTCGTCGGCGATCCGTTCGACGACGCAACCACGCACGGGCCGCTGGCCAATCGCGCGCAGTTCGGCCGCGTTGCACAGATGATCGACGTGGGCATCGACGAACGCGCGAAACTGATCGCCGGCGGCCCCGGCCGACCCGCGGGGCTCGACCGCGGCTTTTATGCGCGGCCGACGATTTTCTCCGACGTGCGCACCGACATGGCGATCGCGCAGCAGGAGATCTTCGGCCCGGTGCTCGCGATCCTGCCTTACGACACCGTCGACGAAGCGGTCGCCATCGCGAACGACACGGTCTACGGGCTGGGCGCGCACGTGCAAGGCACCGACAAGGAACACGTCCGCGCGGTGGCCGCCCGCATCCGGGCGGGGCAGGTGCATCTGAACTACCCGGCCTGGGATCCGCAGGCGCCGTTCGGCGGGTACAAGCAGTCGGGCAACGGCCGCGAGTACGGGATCGAAGGGATGGAGGAATACATGGAGATCAAGTCGATCGTCGGCTGTTACGACTGACCCAGCCGCCGCGCGCGACACGCGCCGGCATGACGGCTGCAAGCCCGCTACTTTCCGAAGGTGCCTAAATTGGACAACCCCGTCACTCCCGTCCCGTCGCTGCACGCGCATCACGCGCACTGGGCAAAGCTGCGCCGCGACCTGCATGCGCATCCCGAGTTGCGATTCGAAGAACACCGGACGGCCGACGTCGTCGCCCGCGAGCTGGAGGCGCTCGGCTATGCGGTGTCGCGCGGGCTGGGCGGCACGGGCGTGGTGGCGAGCCTGCCCGGCGCGGATCCGGGCCGCGGCATCGTGCTGCGCGCCGATCTGGACGCATTGCCGATCCACGAAGCCAACGACTTCGCGCATGCATCTTGCACGCACGGAATCATGCACGCGTGCGGCCATGACGGCCATACCGTGATGTTGCTCGGCGCCGCGCGCGTGCTGAAGGCAATGCCGCAGTTGCCCGGCACCGTCCATTTCGTGTTTCAGCCGGGCGAAGAGGGCGGCGCGGGCGCGCGCCGGATGATCGACGACGGGCTGTTCGAGCGATACCCGACGGAAGCGGTATTCGGCATGCACAACTGGCCCGGGTTGCCGGCCGGGCATTTCGGATTGCGTACCGGCCCGATCATGGCTGCCGGCTCGCGCTTCAGGATCACGGTCACGGGCAAGGGCGCGCACGCGGCGCAGCCGCATCTGGGCATCGATCCCGTGCCGCTCGCGTGCTCGATGGTGCTGCAGTGCCAGACCATCGCCGCGCGGCACAAGGACCCGGTGGATCCGGCGGTCATTTCCGTCTGCATGTTCCATGCGGGCACGACCGACAACGTGATTCCCGACACCGCCGAGCTGCGCGGCACGATTCGCACGTTGTCGTCGGCATTGCAGCAGCAGTTGCAGCGCGACGTCCGGCTTGCGTGCGAGGGGTTGGCGCATGCGTATGGTGCGCAGGTCGACGTCGAGTTTTTTCAGTACTATCCGGCGACGGTCAATACGCCGGCCGAGACGGCGCTGTGCGAAGCGGTGATTCGCGCGACGTTCGGCGACGAACGCCTGTCCCGCGACGTGCCGCCGAACATGACGTCCGAAGACTTCGGCTTCATGCTGGAGGAGCGGCCGGGCGCGTACGTGCTGATCGGCAATGCGCAGGACGGCGCGACGGCACCGTCGCTGCATCATCCGAAATACGACTTCAACGACGACATCATTCCGGCCGGGGTCCGGTACTGGGTCGAGCTGGCGCAGCATTACTTCATGCGCTCGTCGTGATGCGTCGGGGCGGGGGGCGGACCGGTTGACGGCTGGTCTGTCGGGCGTCGGCAGGTCGCGGCGCACCGCCGGGCGAACGCTACGCGCCGATGCCTTTTCCCCGCTTCACGCCGGCTGCGCGACCGGCTCCGCCTGCGCGCGACACACACGATTCCTTCCTTCGCGCTTCGCTCGGTAGAGCGCCATGTCCGCGTCGTGCGTCAGCGCATGCACCGACGCATGCCGTGCGCGCCGGCTGGTCGCGCAGCCGATGCTGACGGTGAAGGGCGGAACCGTTTCCGCAAACCCGTCGAGCCGGTTGCGTTCGACTTCGCGGCGAATCGCGTCGGCGACCCGCGCGGCCCCGTTTTCATCGGTATCCGGCAACACCGCGACGAACTCCTCGCCGCCGTAGCGCGCGGCGAGGTCGCCGCGCCGCCGCGTATGCGCGCGGATGCATTCGGCGAGAAAGCGCAGCGCCGTGTCGCCCAGCGCGTGCCCGTGCCGGTCGTTGTACTGCTTGAAGTGATCGGCGTCGATGAACAGCACCGAGAGGCTGCCGCCGCTGCCGCGCTGCAGCCGTTCCCATTCGTCGGCCAGCGCGGTATCGAGCGCGCGGCGATTGTGCAGCCCGGTCAGCGGATCGGTGCGGGTGAGGTCGGTCAGCAGCGTCTGCTTGCGGAAGTTGTCCCGCAATGCGAAGGCCAGCAGCCAGACCACCGCGCAGAACGATGCGCCGATCACGGATGCCGACACGCCGACCGTCCACGACAGGCGCCGGATGCCGGCCAGCACGTCGCTTTCGGCCGGCGCGACGACTGCGATCAGCGGGGTGCCCGGTATCCGCTGGTAGGTGTACAACCGCATGGCGCCGTCGATGCTCGATCGCGCGGGATAGAAGCCCGATTCGCTGTTCACCATCCGCTTGAAGGATGTCGAACGACGCAGGCGGCTCATCTGGCCGTCGTTCAACGACGGGTTTCTCGCGAGGATCGTGCCGTCCGCGCGCACGATCGCGCTGACCCCGTTCGGCCCGACATCGAGTCGGGACAGGAGCTGCTCGAAATAGGCGAGATCGATGGCGACGACCGCGATCCCGTCGAACCCGTGATCCGGCCGCTCGATGCGCCGCGACAGCGCGATGGACTCCTTGTCGCCGCGCGAGCGCGCGCGATAGGGCTGGGAGACGTAGAGACCGAGATTGTCCGCATCGCGATGGACCTTGAAGTAATCGCGATCGCTGAAGTCCCAGCGATGGGTCGCGCTGCAGCAGCCGTCGATCAACCGGCCGTGCCGGTCGGTCACGCCCATGCCGGTCACGTACTGCGCCGCGGTGCGCTCGAACAGCAGGTCGTGCCGCAATCCGGCATCCATGCGCTGTACGGACGGCTTGCCGAGATCGACGGTCAGCGCGATCAGCGCGTTGTTCGACGTCTCGACCGTCCTCGAGATCTGGCTCGCCAGCACGGCCGCGACGTTGCGCGACGTCTCGTGCGCGTGCTCGACGACCTCGCTGCGCGCGGCCCACAGCGTCACCGCGCTGATCCCGAGCGCCGCGAGCGACATCAGCGTGCCCAACGCACCGACGACGAGCGGGTTGCGTCCGGCCCAGTCGGCGATTTTCTCGATCGAAGTGAATGCGGGCATGCTCGCGCTCGTTTGGGACGCCGGCTGCAATGGCGCCGGCGCGGGTCAAATTCTCGTTAACGGCACGGTTAACAAAAAATCGAGGCCACGCGTGGTGGCCCGCCGACGATGGCGGCATCGCACGGCGACGCAAACGTATGCGGCCTCGCAGCGAGATGCCCGATCGCCATCCGGACCTGCGCAGCGTTTGCCTATTGATAACGACACTGCATCAATCGTTCCAAAAATCGCACTTATCGTTTGAGCGATACCGCGCCAACATGCCGGAAAACGACAATCAGACCAGTCCCTCCCGCGTATTCCAGGATTTTCAGGAGACACCCTCGATGCATCCCTCGTCCAGCCTTCCGGCCGAACGCTCGAAGGCCGCCGCGATCTTTCGCGTCACGGCCGGCAACTTTCTCGAGCAGTTCGACTTCTTCCTGTTCGGCTTCTACGCCACGCAGATCGCCAACGTCTTCTTCCCCGCGCAAAGCGAGTTCGCGTCGTTGATGATGACCTTCGCCGTGTTCGGCGCCGGCTTCCTGATGCGGCCGCTGGGTGCGATCGTGCTCGGCGCGTACATCGACGAGGTCGGCCGCCGCAAGGGCCTGATCGTCACGCTGTCCATCATGGCGAGCGGCACCATCCTGATCGCGTTCGTGCCGGGCTACGCGACGATCGGGCTGCTGGCGCCCGTGCTCGTGCTGATCGGCCGGCTGCTGCAGGGCTTCTCCGCAGGCGCCGAACTGGGCGGCGTCTCGGTCTATCTGGCCGAGCTGGCGACGCCTGGCCGCAAGGGCTTCTTCACGAGCTGGCAATCGGCGAGCCAGCAGGTGGCGATCGTCATCGCGGCGGCCCTCGGTTTCGCGCTCAATCAGTGGCTGAGCGCATCGCAGATCGCCGCCTGGGGATGGCGCGTGCCGTTCTTCGTCGGCTGCATGATCGTGCCGTTCATCTTCATGCTGCGCCGCAACCTGGAGGAAACCCAGGAATTCAAGGCACGCAAGCATCGTCCGGGCATGAAGGAAGTGTTCGGTACGCTGGTCCAGAACTGGGGCGTCGTGGTCGCCGGCATGATGCTGGTCGCGATGACCACCACGAGCTTCTATCTGATCACCGTCTACGCGCCGACCTTCGGCAAGACGGTGCTGCACCTGAGCACCGCCGACAGCCTGCTCGTGACGCTTTGCGTCGGCGTGTCGAACTTCGTGTGGCTGCCGATCGGCGGCGCGCTGTCCGACCGGATCGGCCGCCGGCCGCTGCTGGTCGGCATGACGATGCTCACCGTCGCGACCGCCTACCCGGCGCTGTCGTTCCTTGCGCACGCGCCGTCGTTCGCCCACATGCTGCTCGTGCTGCTCTGGCTCTCGTTCATGTACGGCATCTATAACGGTGCGATGGTCGTCGCGCTCACGGAGGTGATGCCGGTGCAGGTGCGGGTCGCGGGCTTTTCGCTCGCCTACAGCCTCGCGACGGCCGTGTTCGGGGGCTTCACGCCGGCCATCTCGACCGGGCTCATTCACATGACCGGCGACAAGGCCGCACCGGGCTACTGGATGAGCTTCGCCGCGGTGTGCGCGCTGCTGGCAACGTTCGCGCTCTATCGCCGGCACGCCGCAACGTTGACGCCGGCGCATTGATGTCGGGCCCGGCCGGAACGTTCATCCCACCCACGCATTCGTACGACCACGACCAACCATGAGAAATCTGCTCCTGAAATGCTGCGCGACCGCGCTCGTCGCCACCACGGCGGCGGCGGCCAACGTCCAGGCCGCCGAGCTGCACGTGATGAGCTCGGGCGGCTTCACCGCCGCCTACAAGGTGCTCGGCCCCCGGTTCGCGTCGACGACCGGCAATACGCTCGACACCGCGCTCGGCCCGTCGATGGGCAAGTCGCCCGAAGCGATTCCGAACCGGCTCGCGCGCGGCGAGCCCGCCGACGCCGTCATCATGGTCGGCTACGCGCTGGACGATCTGATCAAGCAGGGCAAGGTGATCCCGGGGTCCCGCGTCGATCTGGCCGACTCGCGCATCGGCATGGTCGTGCGCGACGGCGCGGCCAAGCCCGACATCAGCACGGCCGAAGGCCTCAAGCAGGTGCTGCTGCACGCGAAGTCGATCGCCTATTCGGACAGCGCGAGCGGCGTGTATATCGAGCGCGAACTGTTCAAGAAGCTCGGCATCGACGAGCAGGTGAAGTCGAAGGCGAAGATGATCCCGCGGATTCCGGTGGCGTCGGTGGTCGCGAACGGCGACTACGAAATCGGCTTCCAGCAGGTCAGCGAGCTGCTGCCCGTCAAGGGGGCGACCTTCGTCGGCAAGATTCCCGAATCGCTGCAATCCGTCACGCGCTTCGCCGCCGGCATTCCGGTCGGCGCGCAGCATCCGCAGGAAGCGAAGGCGTTGCTCGACTATCTCGCATCGCCCGACGTGCAGGGCGACGTGAAATCGACCGGGCTCGATTCGGTTTCGGCTCATTGAGCCGGAGAGACGGGAAGGCTTGGGTCAGCGTGCCTTCCCGTCCCCGCCCGCATGGGCCGCGATACCGTCTTCATCGACTCCGTTCGGCGAGGCCGGCCCGGCCATCGCGAGCGTCCGCACAAGCCGCGCACGATCGCACGCCCCTTCCCACGACGACACGAAAATCACCGCGCACGCATTGCTGATCACGCTGGTCAGCGCGCGCGCCTCCGACATGAAGCGGTCGATCCCGACCAGCAGCGCCACGCCGGCGACCGGCAGGTCGGGCATCACGGCGAGCGTCGCGACCAGCGCGACGAGCCCGCTGCCGGACACGCCGGCCGCCCCCTTCGACGTGAGCAGCATGATCGCGAGCATCGTCGCGATCTGCGACGCGGAAAGGGGAACGTCGCACGCCTGCGCGATGAACAACGCCGCGAGCGTCAGGTAGATCGCGGTACCGTCCAGATTGAACGAATAGCCGGCCGGCAGCACGAGGCCGACGACGCCCTTGTCGCAGCCGAGCGCTTCCAGCTTGACGATCAGGCGCGGCAGGACCGGCTCCGTGGACGAGGTCGCGAGGACGATGAGCAACTCTTCGCGCAGGTAGCGCAGCAGCCGCCACAGCGCGAAGCCGTGCAGTCGCGCGAGCGGTGCGAGCACGCCCGCGACGAACAGCACGCAGGCCACGTAGAAGGCCATCATCAGCTTCGCCAGCGAGCCGACCGAGCCGATGCCGAAGCGGCCCACCGTGAAGGCCATCGCACCGAATGCGCCGAGCGGCGCGAGCCGCATGATCATCGCGAGCACGCGAAAGACGACCTCGGCGAAGCCGTCGATCAGCGCGAGAACGGGCCGGCCGGCCCGCGGGTGCGCGTTCAGCGAGAAGCCGAACAACAGCGACAGCAGCAACACCGGCAACACTTCGCCGTTCGCGAACGCGCCGAGCATCGTGTCCGGGATCACGCCGAGCGCGAACGCCACGAGCCCGGGCGGCGCCGCATGCTTCACATACGGGGCGAGGAGGCTCGCATCGAGGTGATGGACATCGATGTGCATGCCGGCGCCCGGTTGCAGCACGTACGCGGTGACGAGCCCGAGCGCGAGCGCGGCGGCGGTCAATAGATAGAAGAGCGCGAGCGCCCGCACGATCGTGCGGCCGATGGCCTGCCCGTTCGACAGCGACGTGATGCCCGACACGATCGTGCAGAAGACGATCGGCGCGATGGTCATCTTCACCAGCGCGACGAACGCGTCGCTGAGCGGCTTGAGCATCGCGCCCGCCGCCGGCCACACGTGGCCGATGCCCATGCCGAGCATCATCGCGAGCAGGACCTGCACGTACAGCGATTTGAGCAGCCGGGCCCGCCTCACGATGCGGTCGTCCTTCGTTTCCGTTCCGGCGCCGTCATGCCGATGTACCGCTGTCGGCGGTGCTGCCGCGCTTCGCGTCGACGACCATCCGGTGAAATGCCTCGGCGGCGGGCGTCAGCGCGCGCCCGCGCCGCTTGACGATGCCCACGCGCCGTTTGACGACCGGTTCGACGAGCGGCACGCTCGTGATGACAGGGTGGTCGTGCCCCGGCATCGCCATCGACGGCACCGCGGCGACGCCGAGCCCCGCCTCGATCAGCCCGAGCAGGGTCGTGACGTGGCGCGTTTCGCAGACGCTCGGCGTGCGCGGCGCGACGGCCGCCAGCGCCTGGTCGAGCAGCAGGCGGTTACCGGACGTCTTGTCCACCGATACGTAATCGTGCGCGTAGAGTTCGTTCCAGGTCACGCGCTTCTTGCGCGCGAGCGGATGGTCGCGGCGGCAGGCGGCGACGAACCGTTCCTGGAGCAACACCTTGAACTCGATCTCCGCCTCCTGGCTGCCGATGAAGCTCACGCCGAAATCCGCCTCGCCGCTGATCACCGCGCCGAGCACCTCGTTCGCGCTGGCGTCGAGCAGTTTCACGCGGATGCGCGGAAAACGCTGATGATAGCGGGCGATGATGGGCGGCAGGAAGTAGTAGGCGACCGACGGCACGCAGGCGATCGTCACATGGCCGAGGCGGCTCGATGACACGTCGCGGATGCCGAGCAGCGCGGCGTCGAGATCGTCGAGCAGTTGTTCGGCGCTCTGGGCGAACACGCGGCCGACGGTGGTGAGGGTCACGCGGCGCGTGGTGCGCTCGAAGAGCCGCACGCCGAGCGCGTCCTCGAGCTTGTCGATCCGGCGGCTCAATGCGGGCTGGGACAGGCTGATCGCATCGGCGGCCTTTCGGAAACTGCCCGTTTCCACGACCGCGCGAAACGCCTGCAAGTCCGTCAAATCGAAATTGATGCCCACGGGGTCACGCTCCGCCACTCGGATTTCAGATGCGGAGCATTTTGCATGATTCCGCCGGTAGCCGGCGGATTGCGTCGTTCGCGCGGCAGCGATGGCGCGGCGCGGTGTGCCGCGCGGCCGGCGGTGATCCCGCTGGCCGCGCCGCTTCCGGACGCTCAGCGAGCCGGATCGGACGGAGGTTTCGTCTCGGACAGGTCGTCCTCGTGAACCTCCGCCTGGCGCACCGTGGTGCCGTCGTCGCCGGTTTCGGAAATATCGGTTTCGAAGGTTCGCTGCCCGTCGTCGGGCTTCTCCGCGGGCTTCGCGTCGCCGGTTTGCTTGCCTGTCTGTTGCTGTTCACGTGTCATCTCGCTCTCCTGATCGCAACCTGGAATGTTGCGCACCGTTCAGGCGAGCAAGGCGCGGGCCACGCCGGTGTTGCACGGCAGAATCATTTTCCGTTGATGCCCGGCGCGCTTGCCGATGCCCGACGCGGCCGGCAGCGAGCGCGAGCCCCGGCCGACACAGCGCCAAATAGCGTCACATCGTCCATCTCGCCCGCGGCCGCCGGCTTCGCTCCATTACGCGCGACATGCGCCGTATCGACGCTGCAACGTTTTGCGCTCGATTTTCGCGTCCCGGATGCTCGACCTTGCCCATGGCCGGCCCGACGGCGCGGTTGCGAGACTGGCACGTTGTTCGCTTCACCGGTCGTAGTGGGAACGATAGCCGCCGAGCACCCGTGATCGTCCGACCATTCGACGCGCATGCGTCGCGGGGTGTCCGACAACACGGCACGTTCGCGCTTCGCCGCCAGCCGACGGCGCCACCCGACCGACGCAGACCGCCCGCTGACGATGAGCGGGACGCGCGGGCCGTGACGCGTCGAGCATCGGCGGTCGTCCCACCTTCTACGGGGAGATAAAAATGTTGGCCAAGTCAATCCGGACCCTACGAGCCGTACTGATCGTCTTCTCCGTTTGCCTGATGACGCTGGCACCCGGGCGAGCGAGCGCACTGTCGAACCAGTTGCTGTTGCTGCTGCCGGACAACTTCACGCTGCCGGACCCGCGGGTGTCCGCGTGGCTCGATTCGGCGGCGGAAGAGGGGCTGCAGATCGCGCTGATCAGCGACACGCAATTCAAGCAGGGCGGCACGTCGCTGCAGCAGTACCAGGGCCTCATCCTGCCCGACCAGGTGCATACGGTCGCCGACGATACGCTCGTGAGCGCCATCCAGACCTACGCGTTGAACGGCGGGCGCGTGATGCTCGTCTATGATTTCGGCGTACTGAACGCGGCAGGCTTCTATCCGGCCGGGCAATCGCGCTTCAGCTCGATGGCCGGCGTCAACTATGTGCTCTACGATACGCTCGGCGGGAACATGATCGGCCTCGGCAGCGTGACCGGGATGGGCAGCACGTTGCGCGCGCTGCAGATTCCGCCCGGAAAGTCGATGACATGGCCGGGCACGACGGCGGCCGCGACCGCGTCGGCCACCACCCTGTCGAGTACGTCGACCGGCTCGACGACGAATCCGCCGCTCTACCTGCAGCCGAGCACGTCGAACCCCGGCGGGCTTGCCGGTTACAACCATCAGGCGTACTTCACGTACAAGACGGTGAACGGACGCATGACCGGCGTGCCGCTGAATCTCGGGCGCGTGTCGACCGGCGCAAGGGTCGGCTCCGGATCGTACTGGCCGAGCTCGACGAGGCCGTCGTCGGCATCGACATCGCCGTCGATGAGTGGCGCGACGTCGTTCGCGAGCACGTCGCCCGCCGCGACGACCGACGTGCTCGAAGGAATCTCCGGCTACGTCTACGGTTTCCTCACCTATCCGAGCTACGTCACGCAAGGCACGTATACCGGCACGACGCTGCTGACGTCGCCGAATTTCGGGCTCGTCGCCGGCTATCAGGCGTATGGAAACGGCGGCGTGATGTTCGTCAACCTGCCGCTCGCGTATCTCGACGGACAAACCGACAGCATGCCGATCCACGGCTTCCTGCGTTACTTCACGACGAACGTCCTGTCGATGCCGCGCCTGTCGCTGCAGCCGCGTGCCCAGGCCGGGATGGTCCTGAACTGGCACTTCTGCGCGGAGGACCAGATCCAGCCGGCGCAGTATCTGAAGAATTACGGTATCTGGAACAGCGGCCCGTATTCGATCGTGATGACGGCCGGCCCTGACGACGTGACGATCGGCGATGGTCTCGGCATCAACCTGACGAACAACACGCAGGCGAAGCAACTGGTCGCGTTCCTGCTCAAGCGCGGTCACAACGTCGGCAGCCACGGCGGCTGGGCGCACGACTACTGGGGGGCGAACGCCAGCGAAACGAACGCGGGCACGTTCACGCAGTACCTGGTGCTGAACCGCAATGCGGTGCAGTCGGTGACGGGCAAGCCGGACATCGAATGGGCGGCGCCGGAAGGCAATACGCCGACGTGGGCGGTGAACTGGCTCGAATCGAACGGTTACTCCGGCTACTACTTCACCGGCCATACCGGCAATGCGCAAACGCGTGCGTATCGCAACGGTTCGCTTCTGAATCCCGGCATCTGGGCGTTCCCGGTGATGCCGTTCGGCAAGTACGCGACGTTCGAGGAGTTCCAGGAGTTCGCGGTACCGACCGCGGACGTGCAGAACTGGTATCTGTCGCTGATGGATTTCGTCGTCGCGAACCGCACGAGCCGGCTGATCTACATGCATCCACTCGGCGCGTCGTGGTATCCGAACGTCGTCACGACAATCCTGAGCCGTGCCGCGTCGCTCGCGAAGACCGGCCAGTTCAAGTGGTTCACGATGGATCAGCTCACGCAGTTCGACCGGCGCCGTCTGCTCGTGAACTGGACGGCGACCGACACCGGCACCGGCTGGACGTTCAGCGCGACGCACCCGAGCAGCCTGCAGGACATGACCTGGCTGCTGCCGAAGAGCACGTACCAGATGCCGAGCGTGAAAAGCGGAAGCGCAACGATCGTGAGCACCGATCCGGTCAACTGGCTGGTCATCGCGGGCACGGGCAAGTCGCTGTCGTTCACGAGCGCGAAGGCGCATTGACGCGCGCCGGCGCCTTGACCAACGGGGAACACCATGAAGCGAGCTTCGTTTGCGCGTGCGCTGCGGATGCTGGTCGTTTCGGCGAGCGTCGCGCTCTTGTGCGGCGTGTCGTTCGCCCAGTCTTCACCGCGCGCGCCGCGCGGGTTTGCACGGCCGCCGCTCCATCTGCACGGCGCCGCGAAACGGAATCCGGCCGGCCTGTCACCGCAGCAGATCCGCCGTTTCTACGGGTTCGATCAATTGCCGGCGCGCGGCTACGGTGGCGACGATCAGGTCGTCGCGATCGTCGATGCGTACGACAACCCGAACGTCGAGGCGGATCTGCGAACGTTCAGCCGCACGTTCGGCCTGCCGCCGTGCGCGTCGCCGCGCTGCTTCACGAAGGTGTACGCCACCGCCGACAAGCGTCCGCCGCCGCCCGACGCACTGTGGGCGCTCGAGAGTTCGCTCGACGTGCAGTGGGCGCACGCGATCGCACCGAATGCGCGGATCGTGCTGGTCGAAGCCGCATCGAGCTCGCTCGATGACCTGATGAGCGCGATCGCGCTCGCGACGAGTCCGGCCCCGGGCGGGGTCGGTGCGAAGGTCGTGTCGATCAGTTGGGGGAGCGGGGAGTTCCTGGCCGAAACGCAATTCGACGGGCAGTTCGCCAGCGCGAACGGCGTGTCGTTCGTCGCAGCGTCCGGCGACGGCGGCAACGGGATCGACTACCCGGCCGCGTCGCCGTACGTGCTGAGCGTCGGCGGCACGTCGATCGCGACCGATGCGAGCGGCGCCTATGCCGGCGAAACGGCATGGGCCGGCAGTGGCGGCGGACAGAGCGCCGTCGAGACGGAGCCGACGTATCAGTCGAACTTCCGGATTCCGTCGGATAGCCTCGGCTTGCGCGGGCTGCCCGACGTCGCCTATGACGCCGATCCGGCATCCGGCTTCGCGGTCTACGATTCGTACGGCTATGCGGGGCAGGGCGGGTGGTTCGTGGTCGGCGGCACGAGCGCGGGCGCACCGCAATGGTCCGCGTTGATCGCGATCGCGAACAGCTTGCGCATCGCGCACGGCAAGACGACGCTGAATGCGGTGAGCGCGCTCCAGACCGTGCTGTACGGGCTCGCCGCCAGCGCCTACGCGGCGAACTTCCACGACATCGTCAGCGGTTCGAACGGCGCATGCGGCGCGCTTTGCACTGCGACAACCGGATACGACTACGTAACCGGCCTCGGGCGCCCGATGGCCGCCAATCTGGTTCAGGCGTTGATCGCCGCGCCGTGACGTGTACCGCAGCGGAAGAGCGCGGGCTGGCTCCATCCCTCGCGGCCTCCTATAATCGCCATCAGCTTGTCCGGGAAGTCGCGGTTATCAAGGCGAGGGAGGGCAAATGGGACCGTACCGTCGCATCTATTCGCGCGTCATCCTCACGAGTTCGATCGCCGGTCTGGCCATGCTTGCTGGCCCGGGCAACGCACATGCCGAGGACAGTGCGTCGAGCGTTCCGATCGACTTCAAGCCATCGGAAAGAACGATCAACGCCTATGCGGTGTATGGCGACGGACGCGCGACCGAGGGGGGCGACATGCATTGGCGCGCCTACGAAGTCGGCTTCGGCGACGTCCTGAACGACTACCTGTCGATCTACCTCGCGTATCTGAACGAGGGGCATCCGCTGGATCACCACCGTGACGGCTTCGCCGCGCTGGGCTCGTTTCGTTGGCCGGTCGGCAGTCGCGTGGCGCTCGAACTGTCGGCCGGGCCGTATTTCAGCATGGACACCACGCATGTCGACAATCAGGCGCGCAACGAAAAGCGCTGGGGCGTGCGTGCGTCGGCAGCGGTGCGGTATTACCTCGTGCCCAATCGCTTCTTCCTCAAGCTGCAGTACAACCACGTCCAGATGTTCAGCGGATTCAATTCCGACGCGGTGCTGTTCGGCATCGGCTCGGATTTTGGCGGCGATCCTGGCCCGGCGCTGTCGGACGGCAAGACGCAGGTGAGCGTTTGGGCCGGGACGTCGCAGACGAACCGCCCCCAAGTGCCGATCGAAAAGGGCTACATGATCGAAGTCAAACGACCGTTCGGCAATGCGTGGGCCTATTCGGCGAGCTTCGTGTACGAAGGCAACAATGGCGTCGCGGGCCGAAGGGGCGTGGCCGCGCAATTCTGGTACGTCGCGCCGATCAAGAGCAAATGGACGCTTTCGGCCGGTGTCGGTCCGTATCTGTCGCATGACCGGGACGAGGTCTCGCGCAAAACGAGGCTCAATGCGTTGCTCAGCGCGCTGGTGACCTATCAGGTCACGAACGATTGGGCGGCGAGCTTGCGCTTCAATCGCGTCGCAACCGGTAACAACAAGGACCAGGACATGTTCATGGTCGGCCTGGCGCGCAATTTCTGACGGTGTGACGTCCGCGACTTCCTCGGGCCGATCGACGATGCGCGTCCGACGCGAAGACGGCGCGGGTGTGTCGCGACCATCACGCGTGGCGGGCTTTTTCAAGCCGCCGTTTGCCTCAGTGTTATGTCGTCCTGCTTATCACGATCGCTCGAACGCTAACTTCCGTTCCGGCCGCCTTTTACGCGTCTTTCAGCCAGGGCATTTCCACGGGCGACACGATCAGTTGCCGGAATTCGCGCTTCAGATCGAAGATGAAGCCGACCAGAATCATGGAATCGGCGTAAGGAATCGGGAAAACATGCGGATTTTCCGGCGTACGCAACGGGCGCTCGGGCGTGTCCGCTGCCGCCGCGGCGTTCTCGCGAACGCTTTCCAGCTCGTCGGCCATGGCCGGGCCGTTGACTTTCAGCACACGGCTGCGCAGCTCGCTCAAGGGCTCGATGCGCGCAGCGTCTTCGTGGTATTCGGGCACTTCGTAAACGAACCAGGACATTTTCGTCTCCTGTGAGAAGGGGCGCTATTCTAACGCTGCGCGCGGATCCGCTGGAAACCGTCCTCGGCTGGTCGCCGCCACGCCGGGAGCATTACGTTGCACACGACGTGATACTGAAGATGGAGGTTGTCGATTTCGACCCCAATTTGGCGATAATCAGCATTATGTAAAATCTAGTCATTCGCGGCTGGAACGTCGCGGACAAAATCCGCCGAGCCAAGCGCGAAGGCACGTTCACGGCCGTGCTCGCCAAGTGGCGCACGCTCGCGTTGAATCTCCCGCGCTCGTGGCGATCTCTGGACCGGTATCGGGCCACCTGCCTACATCCCCCATAAACGTCGATCAACGTGGAGCGCGGCGAAGGACGAGGCCGACCGGGCCGGACGCCTCTACGCGCCGTTGTTGCCGGGCGCGAACCGCTCAACTTGATGGAATCCCCGCCAATCATCCGAACAAATCTGAGAGAGGCCGACGCGCGCCGCGTCGACGCCGTATTTCGAGGAGCACACGTATGTTGCGAAAAATCGCAGTCGTCGGGGACACGTTGTCGAGCAGTGCACTCGCCGCCGGGCGCTGGAGCGCTCGCATTCACCGCATGCATGCGTTACCTGCTGCTTCGGCAGAAACGAACGGGGCTGCTGGAGTCACTGCAGGGTCCGTGAGGCTGGCCGGTACTGATTTAAATCAAAATGTTCGGGGTCACAATTCAGCGCCCTTACCCCAATCAAGATCAGTCGACGGAAAAATGCACGCAACTTAACGATGCCGCTATACATTAAATGACAATAATAAAAAAACAATATTTAATGAAACCAATTCCAGTCATTCCGTCAACTCGATCACACGTCACTCGCTCCCCGTCCACTCGACCCGCACTGCGCCCCGCCCCGTCGCGGCACGTACATCACGGCCCAATCCCCCACACCTCGATGTGCGGCTCCCGACGCGGCTGCCACACCCGACACGATCATTTCAATTCCCTCACCAAACCCCGACTTGATTAACAGCGGCGACATGAAAAATTAATCCAACAGAAAATATCTTGTAATTATAAAAATCACCTTCTAGCATCCCTCTGCTGTTCGCGACACGTCTTGTTTAAAAGTCATCACTTGATGCATTCCTCGAACAAACCCATTCATAACCTGGGGAATTACATGAAGAAACTGTCTCGACTGCTGCCCATCACCGCGATTACCCTCGCGAGTCTCAGCGCTTTTGCCCAGGCCGGCGACCAGCCGGCCGCGGTCGACAAGGCACTGCAACTGATCCAGCAGAACCCGTCCGCCTTCAGTCTGGCTGCCGGCGGCACGGCACGCACGTTGAAGTTCGCCGGGCCACAAGCAGGCGCACCGACCGACGGCGACCAGTTCCAGGTACGCGACGTGATCGTCGATCCCGACGGCACCGAGCACGTGCGCTTCGACCGCTTCCATGCAGGCCTGCCCGTGATTGGCGGCGACGTGGTCGTCCATTCGAGCAAGGGGCAATTGAAGCAGGCAAGCGTGACCCAGCTCGCGCCAATCAATCTCGCCGGCTCGATCGGCAAGGTCGGAAACCGCGCCGTGATCCGCAACGCACCCGACGTAGGCGCGACGCGCGCCAGGCACATCGCGGCCGCGCGCTTCAACTCCGACGTGCGCCGCGTCGACGACGCGGAACTCGTCGTGTTCGCACGCGACGTCACGCCGACGCTGGCCTATGCGGTGCGCGTCTACGGCAAGGCGACCGAGACCCACGGCGATGCCGTGCTCTACTACGTCGACGCTCGCACCGGCACCCTGCTCGATGCACAGGACCTGATCAAGACCGCCGCCGCGACCGGCACCGGCCGCTCGCTGTACTACGGCAACCTGACGCTCACGACGGACCAGACCGGCACGAACGCGTACCGGATGCTCGATCCGAGCCGCGGCGGCGGCTCGGTCTACGATGGTCGCGGTCTCAGCTCGGACGAGGTCGAGCAAGCGACCGACCTGCCGATCTTCACGAGCAGCACGAACGTGTGGGGCAACAACGCGACCACCGACCGGCAGACCGTCGCGGCAGACATCGACTACGGGCTCGCATTGACTTGGGACTACTACAAGACCACGCACAACCGCAACGGCATCTTCAACGACGGCCGCGGTGTGAAGAGCTACGCGCACGTGGTGTTCAATACCGGCAGCGGCACGACGGGCGCGAACGCGGCATGGCTGTCGTCGCGCGTGATGGCGTACGGCGACGGCGAGCCGGGCACGCGCCTGCCGAAACCCGTGGTGTCGGTCGACGTCGCCGGGCACGAGATGAGCCACGGCGTGACCGAGGCCACCGCCAACCTGAACTATTCGGGTGATGCGGGCGGCCTGAACGAATCGACGTCCGACATTTTCGGCACGCTCGTGAAGTTCTACGCGAACAACCCGAACGATCCCGGCAACTACGTGATCGGCGCGCGCGTGGTGAGTGGCGGCCTGCGCAAGATGTACAAGCAGGATCTCGACGGCCGGTCGTTCAGCTGCTACCCGTCCGGCGGCTTCTCGTGGTCGAATCCGCGCCACGATCCGCATTTCACGTCGGGGGTCGGCAACCGCTTCTTCTACCTGCTATCGGAAGGCCCGTCGGTGCCGCCGACCGACACCGGCCTGTCGAGGACGCAACTGGTCTGCAACGGCGACACGACCTTCAGCGGGCTGGGCCGCGACAAGGCTGGCAAGATCTGGTACCGGACGCTGACCGTGTACCTGAACGCCAACTCGAGCTACCCGAACGCGCGGCGTGCGTCGATCCAGGCCGCGAACGACCTGTATGGCGCGAACTCGGCCGAAAGCGCGACGGTCGCCCGCGCGTGGAGTGCGGTCGGGGTGAATTGACCGTGCGTGTATGAACGCGTCGGACGCCGGCAGTCGCGTGGCGGGATTTCGCTTCGGAGGAAAGCGATTCGGTCGTGGTCACGCGGCGTTCGGGTGAATGACGAGAAGGGGCCGGCCGACCGCCTGCGTATGCAGGGGGCGGCCGGTGGATCGTGCGTCCTTGCGGTCCGACAAATGAATCGGCGCTCGACGAATACGCATTACATAGGCTGCCTGGCGTGCCGCCGCCAACGTGGCCGGCGTATTCGCGAATCGCTCGGCCGGACGCTCCGGGTGAACCCCGTCCCATCGTATCGACGGCGCCGCCCCGGTAGCCGGCTTCCTGAGCGAGCCGACAACGCGCTATATTCTGGTCCCAGGCAGGACGACGACGGAAGCCGCCCGCCATCGCAACCCTTCCCGACGCGCTTCCTCACCCCGAGAGAACGACAAAAATGGACCACTCGCAGTATTTCAGCCAAAGTTCGATCCAGGCCGCGAATCTTCGCCTGCACTATCTGTCGCAGTTGCTGCGCGAGCAGACAGGCTCGATCGTCCAGTACGGCATCCTGCGCGGGTTTCCGATCGGCTTCAGTCATTGGGCGGAAGTTGCGGTCGGCGGCTATCTGCTCGGCACCTACGAGATCGCCGTATGCGCGATCCTGGAAGCGCTCGGATCGCCCGACAAGGTGCTGGTCGACCTCGGCGCCGCCGACGGGATTTTCGGCATCGGCCTAGTCAGGAACAACGTCTTTGCCCGCAGCCTGTGTTTCGAGATGGACGAGCAGCGCCGCCACGCGATCCAGCACCGCGCCGCGGAGATGGGGCTGGCGGACCGCGTCGCGGTCTATGGCAAGGCCGATCGCGACTTGCCCGCGATTCTGTCGGAGCACGGCGGGGAGCCGGCCAAACGGGTCATCCTGTGCGATATCGAGGGCGCGGAGTTCGACCTGTTCGACGATGCGCTGCTGGAGCAGCTCTCCGGCAGCCACGTAATCATCGAAATCCACGATTTTCTGCTTTCCGACCCGCAACAAGCCGCGCGCGCATTCGACGAATTGAGTCAGCGCGCGGGCAAGTACTTCAACGTGTACGAGATCCGCGACGGGCTGCGCGACATTCGCAACATCCCGTTGCTGCGACACTGGTCGGACTGGGACGCATGGCTGATGTGCGTCGAGGCGCGCTACCGGATGATGCGGTGGCTTTGGCTCGAGCCGAAAAGCCAGCCGCGACGCGCCGATCAGGACATCGATCGCCTGATCCTCGACTACCAGCGGCGGATCTTCACAGTCTGACGAACGGGAACCGGCGCGTATCGAACAGCCACGCACACGCCGACCGACCGCGGCGTCACACCTGCCGCACGACGATATCCCATGCGGTATGACACGCCTGCCCGGGCAGCGTCAGTGCGCTCAGCGCGATACGGTCGCCCGGTTGCGTCGCGACGCTGAGTTTGTGCGGCGCCTGCAGCGACACGCTTTCACCGTTGCGCTCCACTCGCGCGCGGGGCGCCGACGGCTGGCCGCTCAGGTGAGACAACCCGATGTCGAGCACCATCCGCTCGCGCGTCACCGCGAACTCGACCTTGTGCGACGCCCATGCATTGAACGCACTCCCCTGCGGATGCCGGAACGATGTGCCGGCGACGAGCCGCGGAACGTTCGGCAGCACGTCCTCGTGCGCGGCGACGAGTGACAAGCCGCTGGCGGCAAGGCATTCGAGTTGATGCGCGTCGAGATCGGCCGGCTGTTCCCGCATGCCCGGTTCGGGCGGCAGCGCGAACGCCTGTCCGAGCGCGATCGCCCGTTCGGCATCGCGAGACAAATAGCGCCAGTGATTCAGGAAGCGCACGTCGCCCGTCATGTGCAGGCCGCGGATCGGCTTGCCCTGATGCTCGAGCACGATTTGCACGGCGCTGAAATCGTGCCGCTCGTGAAGTCCCCATTTCGTCACGAAATTCTGCTCGCAGCCGACGAGTCGCACCTGTCCCAAGCCGCCCCATAGATGCAGGAACGTCGTGTCGAGCCCGTGGATCGCGGCGAAGTCCTGGCCGATTCTTCCGGCCTGTTCGCGCACGTACTGCGCAAACCGCATCCACGGCGCACGCGTGCCGACGACGAGCCCCGCCTGCAGCGGATGCCCCACCCGATCGAGCACGTCCTGGACGCATTGACGAACCAGCGCGTCGCGTCGCTCGCCGATGAGCGGGGCCATCACGAACGCACAGAAATGAGCGTCGGGTGCGACGTGGAGCAGATCGTCGTCCGGCACGACGTCGAAAATATCGAACCGCGGCCCTGGAAACCAGATATCCGCATCGTAGAGCGCAAGCGTCTGCAATTCCGGATCGGCGTCGAAGACGGCGGCCGCCGAGATGTAGCGATCCCACGCAAGGTCGCCGACGCCCGCCCCGGCATAGACCTCGATACCGTTGTCGCGCAACCGCTGCTGCTTGTCAGCGGACAAGCCATAACCGATGACGCCAATACGCCCGCGGTAGTCCGTCGCGCGCAGCGATACGATGAACGGAATCACCATCTCGTACCAGGCTTGCCTGTTGTCGTCGATTGCGAACGCGACGAGATGACGGCGGTTGGTCTCGTTGTTGTTTGACATGTTCATGCGTGTAGTAACGGCTGGGGAGTCCGCATGCGGAACGGTGCGGCTGCGGAGCCTTTGATACGCAATGCCGATTACCGGGAGTCAGCCGATCATTCGTTATCGTCATACGATAACGAATGAAATCAACACGATCGATCGCCCGCCCGTCGAGAAACGGCCGCTCGATTGTAATGAAGATCCGCGCGTTTCTGGGGGGCCAATCGGGGTTGAGCCGGATATACAACGGATTGTCCGTGCCGCGGCTCGGATCGTTTGTTAAATAGCGTGAGTGATCGACCACGCGCCGGTAATTTGCCTTACCATCCCGCCGTCATCTTGACCAGCATCGGGCCGAACACCGTTGAATCGCTCGTGGATGACAAGCGTATTTTTCTTTCCAGAGCCCCATCCGGGCACCAATTTCACCCCAGGACCGACCATGTTCCAGACTCCGGGAGATTCCTTCGTCAACGGCTCGTTGCTCGGCCTGTGCGTCGAGGTGCCGCTTGCCGCGCTGGTTTCGCTGGTCATGCACGGCGTCGACTGGAACGGCCCGCGCGTCGCGATGCTCATCGCCACGCCCGTGCTGATCGCGTGCCTCGCGCTGCTGACGCGGCCGGTCGCATTCAGCACGGTCTGGAAGCACAAGCGCTCGCCTTTCGAACTCGACGACAACGTTCGCGCATCGATCTACGGCCGGCTCTGCGGGATCGCGCTCGGCGTGGTATTCGGCATCATGGTCGCGACGACGTTCGCCTGAGCCGCCCCCTGAATCCTCCGACGCAACCTGCATCACCGCTGCCCCGCACCCACCTCCGGTTTCATCGCTTCACCCCGCCGCAACCAGCGGATTGAACGACGTGTCCCAGAACGGCGCGACATGGGCCGGCCCGTCCAGCACGCCGATGCGGGCAAACACGTCCGCGACCTGCTGGTGCTGCGCGACCACGTCGGGCGTCACCGGCAGCAATGCGTAGTCCTCGCTGCGCTGGTCGAACATCGTGACGAGATCGGCAACCGGCACGCGGGTCTCGCGATTCTGCGCGAGCGCATAGTCGCGGAAATGCCCGTTCGCCCACGCATACGCACGTCGAAACCGCAGCAGCAGATCGGCCGTCGCCGCGCGGCGACGTGCATCGTCGAGCGTGCGCGGATTCGCGTACACCGGGAAATTGCCCGACAGGTAGCCCTTCCCCGTCTTCAGCACGCGGGCGCCGTAGCGATTGCGCGCAAGCTGGCCGTTGTAGCCGTAGATCGCCCACGCGTCGATATCGCCGCGGTCGTACGCGGACAACCCGTCGGTCGGCGACAGGTTGATCGGCTGGATGTCGTCGAAGGTCAGGCCGGCTTCCGCCAGCTGTCGATACAGGAAATAGTGCGACGTCGTCGCGCGCACGTAGCCGACGCGCTTGCCCTTCAGGTCGGCGATGCCGCGGATCGGCGTGTCCTTGCGCGCGAGCGTGACCTGGTTGTTCAGGTCTTCGCGCACACGCGAGATGAATTTCACATTGGCTTTCTGGCGCGCGGCGAACACGGCCGGAATTTCGCTACCCGAACCGATATCGAGCGCGTCCGCATTGAGCGCCTCGATATGCAGCACGCCGTTGTTCAGTTCGCGCCAGTCGATCCGGTACGGCGTATCGGCGAGCCCGGCCGCCTGCAGCAGCGCGCGCCAGCCGCCCTTGTAGGTCGCGACGCGCAACGTCGTGCCGGCCAGATCGGCGTCGGCGGCCGGCGCGGCGAACGCGGCCAATGGGTGCGCCACGACCGCGGCGCCGGCAAGCAGCAGACGGCGACGTGCCGCCGACATTGACGACATCGGATGCTCCTGTCGATCGGATGGAATGGGATCGGAAGTGGAACCGCTGCGTCAATGCAGCGCCGGAAACCCGTGGCGCTCGGCCAGCAGTTCGAGGATGCGGCGTGCGTCGGTGACGAAGCGCACGTCGCCGAGCGTCTGCGCGTCGTCCGGCGCGGGCCGGTCGCGACCCAGCACGAGCACCGGCAGGCCCTGGTGTGCGTCGTCGAGCGCGTCGATCACCGCGGGCCGCGGCCGCTCGAAACCAACGCGCTTCACGTCGAGACGCGCGGCAAGATCGGGCGCGCTCGCCAGCAGCCCCTCGATCGGCAATCCATGCGGACACACGAAGCGCTGGCCCGGATGCTTCGGATCGGCAAAGCCCGGTTCCAGCAGAAACAGCACATCGCGACTCATGTCAAACGGCTCCCTTTTTCGTCGATCGTCCCGATCGGGAAGCATTCGTACACCTGTACGCGCTGCTGTTCCCGCGGCATGCCGGCCACCGGCCGGATGCCAGACTCTACCGTCGCACCTCGCACGGCCCTACCAACGTTTTGCGGAATCGATATGCAAACGCGCATAGCGCATCGGCCGGTCGTCGCCTAGCCGGACGTTGCGTAAACGCATCGTCATGCGAACGACGGGCAGTCCGCACATCGAACCATTTCATCGATCGATATGAACGCGCGCAGGCATTTCCAGCGCGCGACGTTCGCAGTCCGCGCGATGCGTTCGCCGCAGCAGGCGCGCCGGACGCGATCGCGGCGCACCTGCCGGGCCGGCGGCAACGCACATTACAAATCGGCCGCACAGCGAATTACAAACCACGGATCGGCCGTTCATCGACGCGCCCGTCGTCAATAGCATCGTGCTCCTCACAAACGTACGGATAACAACAGAGGATGGTCATGATCAAAAAAACGGTGGTACTGGGTTTGGTGTCGATCGGTTCGGTCAGTGCGCATGCGCAGAGTTCGGTCACGTTGTACGGTGTGGTCGACGCCGGCATCGCGTACACGAACAACCAGGGCGGCGCGAGCAACATCCAGCAGACGAGCGGCAAGCTGAGCGGCAGCCGCTGGGGCCTGAAAGGCGCGGAGGATCTCGGCGGCGGCCTGCAGGCGGTCTTCACGCTGGAAGGCGGATTCCGGCCGAGCGACGGCGGGCTCGGCCAGGGCGGCCGCCTGTTCGGCCGCTCCGCGTACGTGGGTCTCGGCAAGAAAGGCCTCGGCACGCTGACGTTCGGCCGTCAGTACGAGCCGATCACCGATCTCGTCGCGCAGTACTCGGGATCGGGGATCTGGTCGCCGGCCACGCACGTGGGCGACAACGACAACCTGAACCAGAGCTTCCGGCTGAACAACGCGGTGAAATTCCGCAGCGACACGATCGCCGGCTTCACGGCCGACCTGCTCTATGCATTCAGCAACCAGGCCAATGGCGGCGCGGGCACCGGCTTCTCGAACAACAACGCGTGGGGCGCATCGGCGAACTACGTGAACGGTCCGCTGTCGGTCGGCGGCGGCTATGTGCGGCTCAATCACCCGAATGCGACGTCGAACACGAGCGGCGCGGTGGGCGGCGCGACCTCGACCACCGGCAACGACTACAGCGGCGCGTTCTTCTACGGGCTGAACGGCGGCGTACTGAAGCAGCAGATCGGCGCGGTCGGCGCGAACTACTCGCTGGGCCGCACGACGCTCGGCTTCGCATGGAGCCACACGCAGCTCGACTATCTCGACGGCTCGTCGCGCAAGTTCAACAACTACGACGTAAACGCGCGCTATCAGATCACGCCGGCGGCCACGCTGATCGGTGTCTATACGTTTACCGACGGGCGCGCCAGCGGCCTGCCGGGCACGAGCGGCCAGACGCTGAAACCGCGCTGGCACCAGTTCACGCTCGGGTTCGACTACGCGCTGTCGAAGCGCACCGATATCTATGTGTCGGGCATCTACCAGCTCGCGGCCGGTGATGCGAGCACTGCGACGTCGGGCGGTTATCGCAAGATCGCGGCGATCTCGAACATCGGCAGCGCGTCGTCGACGAACCGCCAGCTTGCGTTCGTCAGCGGGCTGCGCGTGAAGTTCTGACGGCACGCGCGGCGGGCGCGGCGCAATCGTCACGATAAGCAAAGCGGGAATCGTTGTTTGCCGCGCCCCGCCCGGTTGCCGAGAATGATCGTTTCCCCGCGCGCCACACGCGTTCGACCATGACCGATTCCCGTTTTCCTCCCCGTGCGCCGCGCCCCGGCCGGCGCGCGGCGCTGCGCCAGTTGGCCGGCGGCTGGGCGGCGACGCTGCTGC
>FTHQ01000431.1_pt1 | contig 36400 bp, 31 predicted proteins | sample 1641001 | NCBI WGS metagenome assembly FTHQ01 (sample SAMEA3914872, study PRJEB12502) | metagenome | biome: forest; material: soil | place: Canada | collected 2011-07-03 | depth 0.3 m | reverse complement strand
GTGCGATCGTGAAGCGCTCCGCGCCCCGATACGGCGCCGCCGCGGACAGCGGCGCGACCGGTCGCGCCGCGCCAGCCTCGGCCGCCGCGCCGGCCGGCTCGCGATGAAACGCGAACGCGAGCGGCACCCGCGCCGAGCGCATTCCGTGCCGCATCGCGACACCCGTCTCCGCCGGCCCGACGAACAGCACGCCGTCGTCGGCAAGACGCTCGTCGAGCGAGCGGATCACGCGATCCTGCGCGTCGCGGTCGAAATAGATCAGCACGTTGCGACAGAACACGAAGTCGTAGCGAATGCCGGTATCGGCCAGCGGTTCGACGAGGTTCGCGTGACTGAACTGCACGCACGCCCGCACGCGCTCGTCGAGCAGCCAGCCGTCGCGGGTCGGCGTGAAGTAGCGCGTACGAAACTCCGTCGCCGTCCCGCGGAACGCATTGCGCCCGTAACAGCCGAGCCGCGCCTGCTCGATCGCGCGCGGGCTGAGGTCGATCGCGTCGATCGCGAAGCTGGCCGGTTCGAGCCCCGCATCCAGCAGCGCCATCGCCGCCGAATACGGCTCCTCGCCCGTCGAGCACGGCGCGCTCAGCACGCGGATCACGCGGCCAGGCATCGCGGCGAGCCGTTCGGCGGCCAGCCGCGCAAGCGTCGCGAACGCCTCGCGGTCGCGAAAGAACCACGTTTCCGGGACGACGAACAGCTCGATCAGCGCGCGCCGTTCGTCGGCCGACGCGTTGAGCTGCTGCCAGTACGCGTCGAGCGCTTCCGGCGTCACGGGCGGCCGCGCGGCCGACGGCACGCGCTCGCCGTCCGCCTGCCACGCATGGATGCGATCGGTCAGCGCGCGCATCAGGAAATCGTTGCCGAGCGAATCGGGGTCGATGCCGGTCTCGCGCAGCAACCAGCCGCGAAATCGCGATTCGGACACGTTCATGCGGACTCCTCCCCGTGGCCCGGCAGGCCGTCGAACAGAGACAGGCGTGCGACGTCGTCGATCAGGTCGGACACCGACACCTGCTGCACGACGCCGTCGGGCGTGTTCGCGACCCGCCCGAGCCAGCGCGTGCGCGCGGTCGCGATGCCGCTCACGCGGAACGCCGCGCGGTCAATCCGCATCGTCTGCGTCGCGCGCTCGACGATCAGGCCGATCGTGCGTTCGCCGTCGGCGTGGCCGGCGTGACTCGCGCGACAGCGGACCATCACGAGCCGCGTCGAGCGCAGCGCCTGCGCGCGCCGCCCGAGCGCCAGCATCGGCAGGTCGATCACCGGCACCGGCTGCCCGCCGCGCATCAGCAGCCCGGCGATCCAGTCCGGCGCGCCGGGCACCGCCTTCATGACGGCGAGCGGCAGCACCTCGTCGATGCCGGCCGCGTCGAGCGCATAGCGCTCGCCGTCGAGCTCGAACATCAGGAACAGCGCATGCGCGCCGTTCTGCGGATCGGCGCGCGTCACGCGTCGACCTTGAAGCGCGACACGCTGGTGCGCAGCTGGTTCGCGACGAGCGTCAGGTCGTCGATCGCCTGCGACGACTGGCGCAGCGATTCGGCCGTCTGCTGCGCGGCCTCCGACAGTTGCGACAGCGCCTGCGTGATCTGCTCGGCGCCGTTCGCCTGCGTCTGCATCCCTTCGTTGACCATCTGGAAGCGCGGCGCGAGCGTCTGCACCTCGGCGATGATCTGCGACAGCTGCCCGCCGACCTGCTGCACGTCGAGCATCCCGCGGCGCACTTCCTCGGAGAACTTGTCCATCCCCATCACGCCCGCCGACACGGCCGACTGGATTTCCTTGACCGTCTGCTCGATGTCGTAGGTCGCGACGGCCGTCTGGTCGGCCAGGCGGCGGATCTCGGTCGCGACGACCGCGAAGCCGCGGCCGTACTCGCCGGCCTTCTCGGCCTCGATCGCCGCGTTCAGCGACAGCAGGTTGGTCTGGTCGGCCACCTTGGTGATGGTCGCGACCACCTGGTTGATGTTCAGCGCCTTCTCGTTGAGGATCGCGAGCTTCGCGTTCACCGAGCCGGCCGCATCCATCACGCTGCGCATCGTCTCGCCCATCCGCGTGAGTCCGCTCTGGCTCACGCCCGCGAGCGTCGCCGACTGCTCGGCCACGCCGGCCACCTCGTTCATCGTGCGCAGCAGGTCGCGCGACGTCGCGAAGATCTCGCGCGAGGTCGCGCCGATCTCGGTCGTCGTCGCTGCGGTCTCGTTCGCGGTCGCCTGCTGCTCGCGCGACGTCGCGGCGATCTCGGCCACCGACGTCGTCACCTGCAGCGACGACTGCTGCGCGCGCGAGACCAGCTCGGTCAGCTCGTCGGCCATCCGGTTGAAGCCCGTCTCGAGCGTGCCGAATTCGTCGCGACGGCGCAGATCGAGGCGACGCGTCAGGTTGCCGGTACGCATCACGTCGTGCACCTCGACGAGCCGCGCCATCGGCACGGTGACCGAACGGTACAGCACGTACCCGAGCCCGAGCGCGGACAGCAGCACGAACGCCAGCGCGGTCGCGAGCACGATCTCGGTGTCCTGCACCGATTCGCGGATCAGCTTCGCGGATTGCTCGGCGAACTTGCGGTTCTCCTGCACCAGCACGTTCGCGTTGCGCACGACCTCGGTCCACGCGGGCAGCACTTTCGCGTACGCGGCGACCGCTTCCTCGTGCGACACGCGGCCCTTCTGCACCGCTTCGTTCAGCAGCGGCGCGTAATGATCGTAGGCGCCGCGGAACGCCACGAAGCGCTGCCGGTCGTCGTCGCGGAACGTCGTGTTCTGGTAGTCCACCGACAGCGACTCGATGTCCTTCAGCACATCGGGGATCTTCGCGAGATCGCGCTGCACGGTTTCGGGTTCGGTATCGACGAAGGTCGCCTGCTGCAGCAGCGTGAACGATTCGTTGACCGAGCCGCGCAGCGTCGACGCGAGGTAGACGCCGGGCAGCGAGTCGCGCTCGATGCTGATGGCTTCGGCGTTGATCGCGCGCAGTCGCTCGTACGACACGCCGGCGGTCACCAGCATCAGCACGAACAGCACGCCGAAGCTGAGCAGGATGCGATTGCCGAGCGTCAGCCGGCCAGCGCCGATGGTCGGATGCAGGCTTTCATTGGTCGCGCGGGGCGTCACGGTGGCCATGTTCGTTATGGGCTTTCTAAATTCAGCGTTGAAAAAATCCGCGTCCGCATGCGCGCCGGGTGGCGCGCCACGAGCGCATCGGGGTCTCGCGAGCGGCGCGGCGCCGGCAGGCCGCGCCGCGAAATCACCGCTCCGCTTGCGCCGGCAGCCGAAGCGCGACCATGAAGCCGCGCGCCGTATTGCGCATCAGGATCTGGCCGCGATGCCGCGCCGCCGTCGCGCGGACGAACGCGAGCCCGAGGCCGAAGCCGCCGCGCGCCGCGCCGTGCGCGGATTCGAGCTGCACGAACGACTCGGTCGCGGCCGTGCGCTGTTCCGGCGCGATGCCCGCGCCGGCGTCCTCGACGCCGATCAGCCAGGCGCCGTCCTCGCCGCCCAGCGTGCAATGTACGTCCATCCCGGCCGGCCCGTATTTCAGCCCGTTGTCGACCAGGTTCGCGACCGCGCGCGTCAGCATCATGCGGTCGCCCATCGTCACGCACTCGGTATCGGGCACGTGCGCGATCACCCGGCAGCCGAGCCCGGCCGCCTTCTCCCACAGCTGGTCGACGGCGTCGAGCACGATTTCGTTGAGACTCACGACCTCGTGCGCGCGGCGCTCCGACTGCGCGCGGGTCAGATGGATGAAACCGTCGGCGAGCGCGAGCGCGCGCCGCGCATGGCCGGCGATGCGCTCCATGATCGCCGGCATGTCGCCGTGTTCGGTCCGGTAGACGTCGAGCGGCGCGAGGATCGACGTCTGCGGCGAACGCATGTCGTGCGACAGGAAATCGAGCGCCTCGTCGCGCTGCCGCGACATCAGGTAAGAATTCGAGTGATAGCGGATGCGCGCGGTCAGCTCCATCGCGTCGGGGAGCTTCACCAGATAGTCGTTCGCGCCGGCGATGAACGCCTCGCGCTTGACGATCGGCTCCTCCTTCGCGGACAGCACGATGATCGGCACGCGGGCGGTGCCGGCGTCGGCGCGCCACGCGCGCACGAGATCGAGGCCGTCGATCTCCGGCATCACGAGATCCTGCAGGATGACCGTCGGCTTCACGTCGCGCGCGACCGCCATCGCCCGGTGTGCGTCGGTGCACACGTGCAGGTCGATGTCGTGCTCGCTGCGCAACGCGCGGCGGATCACCTCGCCGACGAACGGCTGGTCGTCGACCAGGAGGACCGATAACCCCGATTCGAGGTAATCCGAGGCATTATCACTGCTCGATTCTTTCATAAATACAGTTTCAAACGCCGAATCTCCAATCGATTCTTTCATAGGAGTTGTTTATCCGACTTGGACGCTATCTTATATTGGCAGTTGAAAAACCCGCCTGATTCCGCCGATTTGGCCTGTCGGCACTGCCTTGCGGGGCTTTGGACGCCGCTTGTTCCCCCGTCGACGACCGCATTACCTCCGCATTCTTTCTCTCAATAAACATAACCGGCTGATTCTAAATGAAATTAGAACACAGCATCTATCTCCTTCCGGTTTAGTTTTGCCAAATATGCAGAAAGAGACGGAAACAGTTAAATCAGATCATTTCCGGATTCGAGAGACGATAACGTTTGCGAGACCGGCGCCATGAGGTTTGCATGCGCTGCAAGGCTCGGGGTCGGTCATATTGAGGGCCGGATTCAGATACTCCGAATCGGCAGGCGGGAGGGGAAAATCGCGCGACGGGGTGGCTCGCCCCGCGCGCGGGTCAGGGCCGGCAGGGCGCCGGCCCGTGCGATTCGCGAGCCGGGCGCCCTAGCCGCGCGCGTGCTGCGCGGATACTTCCTGCAGATCCAGGTCGCGTTCGAGCGCGTGCAGCATCTCGTCGTGGATGCGCCCCGACCGGTGCAGGCGCAACAGTTCGGCACGCCCGGCGCGGATCGCGGCCAGCACCACGTCGTAGTGCGCCATGCGCACTTCCGCCGGATACGCGGGCTCGTTCTTCGAGCGTTCGGTCAGCTCGGCGCGATACGTGTATTGCTCGAGCAGGCGCGGATGGATCACGACGCCGTTCTCGTCGCGCACGAGCGGCTGGATCGCCGCGAGCTGCGCGGCCTCGACGTACGCCCACGTCTGCGGCTCGGTCAGATGGTGCGCGGCCCGCTCGTCGCGCTGCGGCAGGCGCAGCAGCCGAATCAGCGGCCCGATCGTCGTGCCCTGCAGCAGCACGGTGACGAGGATGACCGCGAACGACGCGACCAGGATCACGTCGCGGCCAGGCAGCGCCTCGGGCAGCGACAGCGCGATCGCCAGCGTCACCACGCCGCGCATGCCGGCCCAGCTCATGATCGTCGCGGCCTTCCAGTCGGGTGCCTCGCCGCGCCGTACGACGCCGCGCACCGGCCACTTCAGCGCCTCGACCGCGTAGATCCACACGAAGCGCGACACGATCACCGCCGCCAGCACCGCGAGCACCGGCGGCACCATCGTGCCCAGCACCTGTTCGAAACCGCCGAGCCGATGGATCGCACCGCGCAGCGACAGTCCGATCAACACGAACACCATCGCCTCGAGCAGGAACACGATGACCTGCCAGAATGCCGTGCCACGCGTGCGCACCGCCGCCGAGAATACCTCGTGCTGATGCCAGCCGACGATCATGCCGGTCGTGACGGTCGCGATCACGCCCGACACCTCGACCATTTCGCCCGCGATGTAAGAAATCCAGCCGGCGATCACCGCGACGGTGATCACGAGATAGTCGTCGTCGAGCAGCTTCAGGAACCACACGACGAGCTTGCCGACCACGAAGCCGACCACCACGCCGCCGAGCCCGAGCTCCGCAAAGCGCACGACCGCGTGCTCGAGGCTGAACGCGCCGGTGAGCGCGGCCGCGACCGCGAAGCGGAACAGCACGAGGCCGGCCGCGTCGTTCAGCAGGCTCTCGCCTTCGAGCAGCACCATCAGCCGGCGCGGCAGCGCGACGCGTTCGAGCACGGCTTTCGCCGCGACCGCATCGGGCGGCGACACGATCGCGCCGAGCGCGAAACACGCGGCCCACGGCAGTGCCGGCACCACCCAGTGCACGGCGAAGCCGACCGCGAACGTCGTGAACACGACCGCGCCGATCGCCAGCATCAGGATGCCGCCGACGTTGCGCTTGAACTCTTCCCACACGGAGAAGTACGCGCCGTCCATCAACAGCGGCGGCAGGAACACCAGCAGCACCAGCTCGGGATCGAGGTTGATCGGCGGCAGGCCGGGAATGAACGCGATGCCGATGCCGCCGATCAGCAGCGCGGCCGCGGGCGGCAGCCGCAGCCGCTTGGCGATGCATTCGAGCGCGACGATCGCGAGGAATGACAACAGAACCAGCTTGAATGCCGAGACGGGGGACATGAATCGACCTCGTGAAGAATGAATTCGCGCGTTCCGGCGTCGTACCCCGGTCGGCAGTTTCGCGCGATTACATCACGAGGCGAGGCCCGCAGTCGAGCCTGTTTCAGGCGGCCCGCGGCGCGGCACATGCAGGGCACCTGCGCGGCGCCGTGCCGCTCCACGCGCCGCCATGCAAAACGACACGCAGGCCGGCCCGATCGCCCGCCCGCGTGCCGTCGCGGCGCCGCGCTGCCTGCCGCGTGTTACCGGCGCCGCACCACCATCAGCCGCGGCTCGGTCATGTCCTCGATCGCGTAGCGGATCCCTTCCCGGCCGAGGCCCGAATCCTTCACGCCGCCGTACGGCATGTTGTCGACGCGGAACGACGGCACGTCGTTGATCACGACGCCGCCGACCTCCAGTTCGTCCCATGCGCGGTGCGCATGCGCGAGCGAATCGGTGAACACACCGGCCTGCAGCCCGAAGTCGCTGTCGTTCACGCGCGCGAGCGCGTCGTCGAAGCGGTCGAACTTCTCGAGGATCGCGACCGGGCCGAACGCCTCCTTGCGGTACAGGTCCTGCTCGCGCCCGACGTTCTCCAGCAGCGTCGCCTCGAACATCGCGCCGTCGACCTTGCCGCCCGCGACGATCTTCGCGCCTGCCGCGACGGCCGCATCCATCCAGCCCGACAGCCGGCGCGACTCGGATTCCGAGATCATCGGGCCGACGAACGTCGACGGATCCTTCGGATCGCCCATCTTCAGCGAACGCGTCTTCGCGATCAGCTTCTCGCGCAGCGCGTCGTAAAGATCGGCATGCACGAGGATCCGCTGCACGCCGATGCAGCTCTGGCCCGACTGGTAGTACGCGCCGAACGCGAGCCGCTCGACCACGTAGTCGAGCCGGTCGCGCTGGTCGGCATCGACGATCGCGGCCGCGTTGCCGCCGAGCTCCAGCACGACTTTCTTCTTGCCGGCCTTCTCCTTCAGCGCCCAGCCGACGGCCGGCGAGCCGGTAAACGACAGCAGCTTGAAGCGCTCGTCGGTCGTGAACAGGTCGGCGCCGTCGCGATGCGCGGGCAGCACCGAGAACGCGCCCTTCGGCAGGTCGGTCTCCGCGAGCACCTCGCCGATGATCAGCGCGCCGATCGGCGTGCGGCTCGCCGGCTTCAGCACGAACGGACAGCCGGCCGCGAGCGCGGGCGCGACCTTGTGCGCGGCGAGGTTCAGCGGGAAGTTGAACGGCGAGATGAACGAGCACGGGCCGACCGGCACGCGCTTCGTGTAGCCCGTATAGCCCTGCGCACGCGCGGAGATCTCGAGGTTGACGATCTCGCCGTCGATGCGCACCGATTCCTCGGACGCGACGCGGAACGTGTCGATCAGCCGCGTGACTTCGCCCTTCGAATCGTTGATCGGCTTGCCGGCCTCGATGCACAACGCCTCGGCCAGCTCGTCGAACCGTTCGCGAAAGCGCGCGACGCAATGATCCAGCACGGCCTGCCGCCGGTAGGCCGGCATCTCGCGCATCGGCTTCGTGGCGTCGACGGCGGCGGCGATCGCCGCATCGATCGCCTTCGCGTCGGCCAGCGCGACGCGCGTGGCGACCTTGCCGCTGAACTTGTCGGTCACCTCCAGATCGGTGTTCGCGTAGACGGCTTCGTTGGCGAGGTAGTACGGGTAGGTTTCCTTCAACATGGAACGACTCCTTCCTGTGAACGGGTATTCAGAGTTGCGCCGACAGGCGCTTGATCTCGCGGTTCAGCACGCGCTCGTTGTCCGAGTAGTCGATCGGCACGTCGATCACGTGCACGCCCGGCGACGAGAAGCACTCGCGCAGCAGCGGCTCGAGATCGTCGGCCGACTCGACGCGATGCCCGTGCGCGCCGTAGCTTTGCGCGTACGACACGAAATCGGGGTTCTGCAGCGTCATCGCGAAATCGGGGAAATTCATGTTCTCCTGCTTCCAGCGGATCATCCCGAACGCGTCGTCGCGCAGGATCATCACGACGATGTCGAGCTTCAGCCGCACCGCCGTTTCGAGCTCCTGAGAATTCATCATGAAGCCGCCGTCGCCGCATACGGCGATCACCTTGCGCTGCGGATGCACGATCTTGGTCGCGATCGCCGACGGCAGGCCCGCGCCCATCGACGCGAGCGCGTTGTCGAGCAGCAGCGAGTTCGGCTCATGCGCACGCCAGTAGCGTGCGAACCAGATCTTGTACATCCCGTTGTCGAGACAGACGATGCCGTCCACCGGCAACGCGTTGTACAGGTCGTTGACGATCCGCACCGGGTACATCGGGAACCGCGGATCGTGCTGGCCCTTTTCCAGGTGCGCGTCGAAATGCGCCTTGATCATCTTGAAGCGCTCGAAATCCCAGTGCGATTGCGGCGTCAACGCCTCCTTCATCTGCCACACCGCGTTCGCGATGTCGCCGACCACCTCGATCTGCGGGAAATAGACGGGGTCGACCTGCGCGCCGAGGAAGTTCACGTGGATCACGGTCTTGTCGTCGGTGCGCATGAAGAACGGCGGCTTCTCGATCACGTCGTGGCCGACGTTGATGATGCAATCCGCGTGCTCGATCGCGCGATGCACGAAATCGCCGTCGGACAGCGTCGCGTTGCCGAGCCACAGCGGGTGCGTCTCGTCGATCACGCCCTTGCCCATCTGCGTCGTGAAGAACGGAATGCCCGTCTTGTCGACGAATTCGAGCAGCATCTTGCAGGTGGTCTTGCGGTTGCCGCCCGCGCCGATCATCAAGAGCGGATGGCGCGCGGCCTGGATCGCGTCGACCGCATGCGCGACCGCCTTCTCCTCGGCCACCGGCCGCCGGCTGTAGCTGCGCGGGATCGGCTTGCCGTCGCCCTCCTCGTGCGCGATGTCTTCGGGCAGTTCGAGGTGCGCGGCGCCCGGGCGCTCCTCCTCCGCACGGCGGAACGCCTCGCGCACGGCCGACGGGATGTTGCCGATCGACACGATCTGCCGCGTGAACTTCGTGAGCGGCTGCATCATGTCGACCACGTCGACGATCTGGAAGTGGCCCTGCTTGCTGGACTTGATCGGCTTCTGCCCGGTGATCATCAGCATCGGCATCCCGCCGAGCTGCGCATACGCGGCGGCCGTCACGAAGTTCGTCGCGCCCGGCCCGAGCGTCGCGAGACACACGCCGGTGCGGCCCGTGAGACGGCCGTAGGTGGCGGCCATGAACCCGGCCGCCTGCTCGTGCCGGGTCAGCACGAGCTTGATCTTCGATCGCCGCAGCGATTCGAGCAGATCGAGGTTTTCTTCTCCTGGAATGCCGAACACGTACTCGACGCCTTCGGCTTCCAGCGCCTTCACGAACAGATCCGATGCTTTCATGGGGACTCTCGGTTATGCCGCCTGCCCGGCCTACGGACACGCGGCGTTCATGACGCGCGCCGGCCTACGGCACGCGGACGCCTTACCTACTGGACACTGACCACGGCACTGCCCGCCGCGCACGACGCGATGCGTGATGCGCGGCGACGCCCCCGAACACCGGAGGACGGACGGACCCGCCCGCACGCGGCAAGCACGCGCAGGCGGCAAAGACGTTTTTGATTGTAGACGGATTCGCGCAACTCCGGCTTCGACCGGATGGCCGGCTCCGGCAGCGGAAAGATCGGCCTGACGGCCAGTCGACACCCGGTGACGCGACCGGCGGGCTGGCATGGCAACGATGTTCCATTCAACAGACATGTGAACCATGGTTTACACATTGCAATGCATGCCCTACAGTCCTCCTGCATTCAGCATCCGGACCACCGACGTCTTCGACGCCTGGTTTGCCGGCCTGCCCGATCGCCGCATCCAGGCGCGCATCGACCGCCTGTCGATGGGCAATCCGGGCGACTGGAAATCCGCCGGCTCCCCCGTCGTCGAAATGCGTATCGACCACGGCCCGGGCTATCGCGTCTATGACGTGAGGCGCGGAACGATATGGGTCATCCTGCTCTGCGGCGGCGATAAATCGGCGCAACAGGCCGACATCCGCGCCGCGCACGCAATGCTCGCGCACCTCGACATGGAGTGATCGATGGACAAGATCAAGACGCGGCCGTGGGATTCGGCCGAACACCTGAAAACCGAAGACGACATGGCCGACTACTTCGACGCATGCCTGCAGGAGGCCGGCGACGATCCGGCCTTCATCGCGCATGCGCTCGGCGCGATCGCCCGCGCACGCGGCATGTCGCAGGTCGCACGCGATGCGGGCCTGTCGCGCGAAGGGCTGTACAAGGCGCTGTCGCACGACGGCAATCCGAGCTTCGGCACGATCCTGAAAGTCATCAAGGCGCTCGGCCTGCAATTGCACGGCGCCAAGGCTGCCGCGTGATCCGGCGGCGCACGGCGTCGCGCCACGTGCGCAACGTCCGTGCCCGTGTCAGTGCAGCCACCCGGCCGCCCAGCGCGGCACCAGCGACACGAGATACAAGCCGAGCCCGATCAGGCCGCCGACCAGCGTGCCGTTGATGCGGATGTACTGCAGATCCTTGCCGATGTTCAGCTCGATCTGTCGCGACATCTCGCGCGCGTCCCAGTTGCGCACCGTGTCGCGAATGTGACGCATCAGGAAATCGGCGAAATCGGGCGCCATCTCGTGCACGGCCCGCTCCACATGTTCGTTGAGCGACGCGCGCAGCGCCGGGCTCTCGGCGAGCCGCGCGCCGAGCCAGCCGCCGAGCGTCGCGGCCTGCCGGTGCAGCGCCGAATCGGGGCGCGCGAGATCGGCCTTCAGCCACGCACGCAACTGGTCCCACAAGTCGCGCACGTACTCGTTGAACGCGTCGCCGTCGCGAATATAGCGCTTGATCTCGTCGCCCTTCGCGAGGAACGCGGGGTCGTGCTTCAGCCGCTCGGTCAGCCGCACGACCGTCCGGTCGAAGCGTTGCCGCAACTCATGCTCGGGGTCGGCCGCGACGCCTTCGAGCACGCGGCTCACCGCGCTGGCGAGCATCCGCGCGCCGTTCTCGCCGAACCATTGCGTCGGCATGATCTTCTCGACCTTCGGGTATTGCGTCTTCAGCCATTCGACGATGAAGCCCGCGATCACCTCGCGGTTCTCTTCCTTGTCGAGCACGTCGACCACCTGTTCGATCGCGTCGTCGAGCAGCGCCTGGTGGCGGCCGTCCTTCGTCAGCGTATCGAGGATCGCGCCGGCCGATTGCGACAGGTCGACCCGGTCGATCACCGCGCGGAACGCATCGTGGACGAACGACTGGATCCGCGCGTCGTCGGTCATGTCGAGCGCGAAGCTCATCAGCTTCGTCACGTAGCCGCCGAGCGCGTCGGTGTTCGCCGGCTCGCCGAGCCATGCGCCGAGCTTCTGCGCGGGATCGTGCTGGCGGATCTGCGCGGCGAGCGCGTCGGGGCCGAGGAATTTCTCGCGCACGAACACCGCGAGGTTGTCGGCAATCTTGTCCTTGTTCTTCGGGATGATCTCGGTGTGGCGCGACACGAACGGGATCGGCACGCGGCGGAACAGCGCGACGACCGCGAACCAGTCGGCGAGCGCGCCGACCATCGCGGCTTCCGCGACGGCCTTGAAACCGTCGACCCACGGGCCGCGCGGCAGCACGATGGTGGTGACGAACACCGCGACGGCCGCGAGCAGCAGCCACAGCGCACGGCGCTTGCTTCGTTTCAGTTCGAGGGCTTTGTCTGGCGTCATGGAGGACGAGCGGATCGGCGATGCCGCTAATATCCCCGATTTCGCCGCAGCCGACAAACCCGCGGCTCGCGCGGGCACGCACCGCGCGCGCCGCTGCTACATGAACGTCTTCAGATTGACGGCCGGATCGGCCAGCTTCACCGGATCGGGCACCGCCCCTGCCGCGATCAGCCGGCGCGACGCGCCGATGTCGCGTCCGAGGTTCGCCGCGGCCACCGCGACGATCCTGCCGTCGTCGCCGAGCGCGAACACCGTGAACGGCCCGCTCGCCGGCTCGCCGCGCACGACGATCGTGCGCTCGCTGCCGAACAGCCCGAGCATCTGCAGGTTGCAGTCGTACTGATCCGACCACAGCCACGGCAGCTCGGCATAGATCTCGTCGGCACCGAGCAGGTTCGCGGCCGCGACGGCCGGCTGGTTTTCGGCCACCTGCCACGATTCGATCCGCACATGCCGCCCGAGCAGCGGGTTGAAGTGCATCGTCACCTCGCCCGCCGCGAAGATCGCGGCATCGGCCGTGCGGCAGCCCGCGTCGACGCGTATCCCGTTGTCGACGTCGAGCCCGGCCGCCTGCGCCAGCTCGACATTCGGCACCACGCCGATGCCGACCACGACGACGTCGGCCGGCACGTCGCCCTGATCGGTCTCGACGACCGCGCCGCCGCCCGGCGCGCGCCGGATCGCGCGCGGCAGCGTCGCCATCCGGAACAGCACGCCGCGCGCATCGTGCAATTGCCGCGCATATGCGCCGACGACTTCCGGCAGCGCGCGCTGCAGCAACCGCGGCGCCGGATCGATCACCGTCACGTCGCAGCCGAGCTGGCGCGCGGCCGCCGCGACCTCGAGGCCGATGAAGCCGCCGCCGAGCACCGCCACGCGGCGCCCGGGCGCCAGTTGCGCACGCAACGCACGCGCATCGTCGACCGTGCGCACGTAATGCACCGCGACACCTTCGTCGATCGCCCCGCCGAACGTGCGCACACGCGAACCCGTCGCGAGCACGAGCTTGCCGTACGGCAACGTCGCCCCGTCGTCGAGCCGCACGCGCTGCACATCGCGCTCGATCGCGTCGACGCGGGTGCCGAGCCGCAACGCGATGCGCTGCGTGTCGTACCACGCGGCATCACGGATGAACGCGCGCTGTTCGCCGCCGTCCGTCAGCAGCGCATCCTTCGACAGCGCCGGCCGGTCATACGGCAGCTCGCGCTCCGCGCCGATCATCACGATGCGCGCCGCCGCATCGCGTGCGCGCAGCGCTTCGGCCGTACGCCGCGCCGCGTGGCCGGCGCCGACGATCACGAACGGATCAGCCGACATTGACTTCCACCTGCCCGTCGACGATCCGGATCGGATAGGTCTGCACCGGCTCGGTGATCGGCGCGCATTTCGGCGCGCCGGTGCGAATGTCGATCAGCCCCTGATGCAGCGGGCACTCGACGCAGCCGTCCTCCACATAGCCTTCGGACAGCCGCGCATGGCCGTGCGTGCACAGGTCATGCATCGCGAACAGTTCGTCGCCGATCCGGAACACCGCGATCGGCTTCTGGCCGGCGACGCGCGCCGCCGGTTCGCCTTCGGAGAATTCGTCGAAAGCGCCCAGCGGATGCCATTGGGCGAGCGTTGCTTCAGTCATGTCGATTCCTTGCTTCGTCAGATCGATCAGAGCGGTCAGATCGGCGTCGCGAGCAGCGTCTGCACGCGCGACGTGTCGTAGATCACGCGCTTGGTCTTGTAGCGCAGGCCGTCGGGCGTGCGCACGACCGTGTCGTAGTACTTGCCGGCCTGATACACGTTCGATTCGCCGTTGCTGCGCGTCTGCACGACCACGTAGTTGCTCTCGGTATCGATTTCGCCGTCGCGCTCGGCGACGATCGTCAGGCCCGACGTCATGTGCCGGTACGTGTGCTCCTCGTAGATGTTCGCGTGCCGCAGCGACACCACGCGGTCGCGCAGCATCCGCTGGTTCGTGCAGTGGACGATCCCGACCGGCAGCCCGAGATCGGCGTTCTCCTTCGGCACGATTTCGTACGTGCAGTCCTCGGTGAACATCTCCGGCCAGTGTTCGAGCCGATCGTTGTCGAGGTGCCCGATGTAGCGGTTCTGGAGCATGTAAATCTCGAACCACGTCTTCATGTCTTCCGTCATTTTCCTGCTCCCGCCTCAATAGCCCATCAGCTTCTGGTAGCCGACCCAGAACTTGCGGATCAGGCTCTCGGTGATCACCGTGTCCTGCTGGTCCGGATTGCCGCGCGACATCTCGATCACCGACGTCGCATCGGCGTCGCGCACCGTGCCGCGCTGCACGAGCTCGGTCGCTTCGGTATCTTCCATCGAGATGTAGCCGGCCGGCCCGACGAGGTTCGCCTGCTTGATGCGCAGCGCGCGCAGCTCGGGCGTGTCGTCCGCATAGCCGAAGAAGTGGAAGATCAGCTCGAAGTTGTCGGGCCCTTTCGGCAGGATCTGCCGCGCGACCAGCGTGTTGTGGATCTGCTGGATCACGAGCTGCGGGAAGATCGGCTGGATATGGTTGGTGCAATCCTCGTCGTATTCCGATACGAGATCGAGGATCGATTCGTCCTCCAGATGGAAGCCCTCGTCGAACGAACGGATGTTCTGCTGCTTGTATGCGGCCGACGTGTCGTCATTCGTCTTCGTCACCGTGATGATGCTGTGCAGCCCGTGATTCGCATCCGGAATCGAGCGCGCCTTCATGCCGACGCGGAAGATGTTGAAGGTCGTATGGAACAGGTGCAGCATGCTCGCGTGATACGGGTCCTTCACGTTCTCCATGTACAGCTTCCAGTTCGACTTCGAATACTGGCGCGTGCAGCCGAGATACTCGATCGGCTTGTGGAAGATCCGGTCGATCCACGGACGCATCTGCTCGCCCAGATACGCGGGCAGCGGCGCGACCGCGTCGCTGAAGGTCGCGAACACGAGCCCGCGATAGCTGTCGACGCGCAGCTTGCGCAGCCCGTGCTGCTTCGGATCGAAATCGGCCGGCATCCCGGTCATCCCCTTCTGGCCGCGCCGGAACGGCACGCCGAGCAGGTTGCCCTGGTTGTCGAAGCTCCACTGGTGATAGACGCACGTGTGCGAACTCGCGTTGCCGCGCGACTTGCGGCACACCTGCGCGCCGCGGTGCGCGCAGCGGTTCACCCACGCGGACAGCGTGCCGTCCTCGGCGCGCGTGACGACCACCGGCGTGTCGCCGACGAACGTGCTCTTGAAATCGCCGGCGTTCGGGATCTCCGCTTCGAGCGCGACGAAGTTCCACGTCGGCCCGCGGAAGATGCGTTCCTGCTCGCGATCGTAGACCGCCCGCGAGCTGAACACCTTGTACGGCACGCGCGAGCCGTCGTCGTGCGGAAAGGTCACGTCGGATGCGTCGCCGCGCTCCGCGAAAACGACGGGCGATTCTGTCTGCTCCATGTCGGACTCCTTGTCGATCCGTTGCGTTGAATGCATGGAGCCGATTTTTGAAAAGCTAATATTCAGCGTCTATCCGGAAAGTGCGATTGCGGCGGTGCAATATCCACTTTCGGCGGATTTCTGCGCTAGCATGACGGCACACGCGACCCGTCGCACGATCGCGACCCATTCGTCGGATCGAAGCGCGCGTCGCCCTACCAAGGCTGAGGCCCATGTCCCCAACGTCGTTCGAGCCGCTCGCGCTGCGCGCGCACCGGCTGTTCGAATCCCGCGATCTCGACGAGACGCGCGAGCGGATCTCGCGCGTGATGCAGCCGCACGCGCTGCTGCCGAGCGGCCGCGTGCAGGGCGCGTCGCACATGGATTTCGTCAAGCTGGGCGGGCTCGGGATCGGCACGATCGCGTTCGGCGACGCGATGCGCGTGCAGGTCGATGCCGTCGACGGCTACTACCTGCTGATGTTCTGCCTGTCCGGCCAGGCCGAAGTGCGCGCGATGGGGCGGCAGCTCGGCGTCGACGGCCAGACCGGCGTGCTGTGCGCGCCCGGCGAGCGCTTCGACGCGGTGCTGTCGGCCGATTGCGAGCAGTTCGTGCTGCGCATCGACGCGGCGACCGTCGGCTCGCTGACCGGCGACCCGCGCGCGACGCTCGACCCGGTGCTGCACGTCAGCGACGCCGCGCTCGCCGCGTGGCGTCAGCAACTGATGCTCGTCGCGCGGTCGCCCGAGCTGCTCGAACGCGCGAACGCGAACCCGCGGGTCGCGTCGCAGCTCGAGCATCTGCTGATCGACCTGCTGATCGAAGGCCATCCGCCGTCCATGCCGCAGGCGTCGCATCGCGACCCGGCGCCGGGCTTCGTGCGGCGCGCGCAGGAGTTCGTCGATGCGCACTACGCGCAGCCGCTGCAGCTCGCCGATATCGTCCAGGCCGCCAACGTGCCCGAACGGACGCTGCGCGACGCGTTCCTGCAATTCCGCGGAATGAGCCCGATGCAATATCTGCGCGCGACGCGGCTCGACCATGCGAGGGAGTTGCTGCGTGGGTCGACATCCGAGCGACGGATCGCCGATATCGCGCTCGATTGCGGGTTTACCCACCTGGGCCGGTTCGCGATCGCGTATCGGGAGAAGTTCGGCGAATCGCCGTCGGAAACGCTCGACGCCAGGCGCTGAAGCAGCCGTCCGCACACGCACTGCCGCACGGCCGTAGGCTGCATTTCGCGCGCCGTGCTGCCGATCGCCGTCCCTACCCTTCGCGCCTTCCGCGCATGAGCGCGGTCGCCCCAATCGACGGCCGGTCGCACTCGCGCGACGACCTCGCGTCGCAATCTACGCCGGCGGCCCGCGCCGCGGCACGGCGTTGCTTGCCGCATCCGCGGACGGCCGGCGCGCAGGGTCGAGCCGTGCCGCCGCGCACGCCAGCGCCCCTTCGATCCGTTCGAGCATCGCGCGCGTGGCCTCGCTGCGCGGGCTCGCGCGCAGCAACAGCCCCAGCCACTTCAGCCGCCGCGCGAGCATCGGCACGACCAGCGTCCGGACGATCAGCCGTTGATCCCGGTCCAACGGATCGAAACGCACGCATGCGTCGACGAGCGCATCGAGCGTGAGTACCACGTGAGCAGAACGCGTCGAGCCATTCAAGGGTCGATACTCCCGTCGCAGCAGGCTGCGAACCGTTATCCCGATCAAAACGCCTTCCCGTCGACGGCGCCGCCCGCGACAGGGGCGCTCAGCCCCGCCGCCAGCGGTTTCGTCGGCGCGACGGCGAGCGCGGATGCGGGCGCCGACGACGCCATGACCGGCGCATCGTCGCCATTCGGCGCGAGCTTGAACGCCGCCATCGCCGCCTGCAGGCGGCCGGCCTGCTCCTCGAGCGAATGCGCCGCCGCGGCCGCCTGCTCGACGAGCGCCGCGTTCTGCTGCGTCACCTGGTCCATCTGCTCGATCGCCAGATTGACCTGCCCGATCCCCTGGCTCTGCTCCCGCGACGCGGCCGCGATTTCGGCGACGATATCGGACACCTGCTTGATCGCGAGCTTCACCTGCTCCATCGTCGCGCCGACGCCCGTGGCCTGCCGCGCGCTGTCGCGGATCATCGACACCGACGCGCCGATCAGTTCCTTGATCTCCTTCGCAGCCGCCGCCGAGCGCTGCGCGAGGCTGCGCACCTCGCTCGCGACCACCGCGAAGCCGCGCCCCTGCTCGCCGGCGCGCGCGGCCTCCACCGCGGCGTTGAGCGCGAGGATGTTGGTCTGGAACGCGATGCTCTCGATGACGCCCGTGATGTCGGCAACCTGGCTGGAACTGCTGCTGATCTGCCCGATCGTCGCGACCATGCTCTGCACGGCATCGTTGCCGGCATCGGCCATGCCGGTCGCGCGCGTCGCCAGCGTATTGGCCTGCTGCGCGTTGTCGGCGTTCTGCTTCACGGTCTCGGTCAGTTGCGTCATGCTCGATGCGGTTTCCTCGAGCGACGCGGCCTGCTCTTCCGTGCGGGCCGACAGATCGGCATTGCCGCTCGCGATCTGGCGCGACGCAACCCCCACCGCTTCCGCGCTGCGCTTGATGCCGCGCACCGTCGCACCGAGTTGCCGATCCATCGTCGCCAACGCACCGAGCAACCGGCCGAATTCGTCGTGCGAGTCGACGTCGATCCGGTTGTCCAGCGACCCGCCGGCGATTTCGTCGGCCACGCGCACGGCCTTGCCGAGCGGCGTCGAGATGTGCCGCATCAGGTGCGCGGATACCCACGCCGCGACCAGCACGCCGATACCGATCAGGCCGATCGCGATCCACAGGATCATGACGAAGGTCGACGCGCTGTCGTCGACGAACGACTTCGCCTGATCGATGTTCAGTGCGATGTCGTCGTCGAGCGCCTGCTTGAGCGCGCCGGCGGCGGGCGCCAGCCGGTCGATCGCCGCGGCGGCCGCGTCGCGGTCCCCGCCGCCCACCGCCGCGAGTGCCGCGTCCACGCCGGCCCGGAACCGCGGCAGCACGTCGCGAATCCGGGCCGCGATGCGGCGCTCCTTGTCGCTCGTGATCGATTGGCCGTAATAGCGGTTCCATATCGTGTCGAGACGGCGTTGCCCGGCACGCGTCTCGTCGATCCCGCTGCGGACCCGCGCGGGATCGCGCTCGGACAATGCCCCGCGCATCCGAAGCTGCGTCTCGAAGGTCGCGGCGCGAATTTCCGACAATTCGCTGATCGGCAAGGTGTTGTCCGTATAAGCGTCATGGACGTTCGAATTCAGTCTCGACAGACCGAACAGGCCGAACACGCCGATGGCGACCATGAGCGCGACACACGCGGCAAGCGCGAAAAAGATCCTGAACTTGATGCTTTTCCCCAATCGGCTCACGCTGCTCTCCTCCACTGTTCCAGGGCGATGCGGAACGGGAAACCCCGCGTCCAACCCTGTTTACGGAGAGCGACATGGCCGATTTATCGGCTGCCGGCAGGATAGAAAAAACCATGTGCGGCAATAATCGGCATGCGGCGATCGCTTTGTGTCGGCCGTCAGCCATCACGCCGATGGCACGATCATCTCCCGCGCAATCGCGCAGAATGCCGCCGTCGCAGCGCTTTCGCCGTGCAGCCGGCGGCTCATGATGATCGGCGACGTCGCGCCCGGCTCCGGCAGCCGCCGGTAGACCACGCCCTTCACGCGTACGCCCTCCACGCTCTCGGGCACCAGCGACACGCCGACCTGCGCGGCGACGAGCCCGAGCGCGGTCTGCAGCTCGCGCACCTCGTGCACGGCCGCCGGCACGACCGCGCCGTCGCGCAGCGCGGACAATTGCTGATCGGCGAAGCTCGGCCGCGGCGTGCTCGGGTAGACGATCATCGTCTCGTCGGCGAGATCCGCGAGCGTCAGCGGCCGTCCCGGATCGGCGAGCCGATGCCCGACCGGCAGCGCCGCGATCAGCTTTTCCTCGATCAGCGCCTCGCGCACCAGTTGATCGTCGTCGAAGCGCAGGCGGCCGAACCCCACGTCGATCCGCCCGCCCTTCAGCGCACCGAGCTGTTCGAGCGTGAACATTTCGATCAGCGACAGCTCGACGTCCGGCTGCGCCTCGCGAAACGCGCGGATCACGTCCGGCAGCGCGCCGTACAGCGTCGACGGCACGAAGCCGATCACGATTCGCTCCGACAGTTGCGCGAGCCGCCGCGTCAGCGGCCCCAGTTCGTCGGCCTGGTCGACCAGACGTTTCGCCTGCGCATGGAACACGCGCCCGGCATCGGTCAGTTTCAGCGGCCGCGCGCCGCGCTCGAACAGCGGCAACCCGATCTCCTCCTCGATCGCCTGAAGCTGGCGGCTCAGCGGCGGCTGCGTCATGTGCAGCCGCTCCGCGGCCCGCGTGATGTTCATTTCCTCGGCGACGGCGATGAAGTAACGGAGCTGACGCAATTCCATTTCATGCCTCAAAGGTATGGAAGTAGTCGGAAAGAGTGTTGGACAACGCGGGGCGGGAATTCCTACCATGTGCACCAACAGGAGGAATCGCATGATAGCAACTGCCGCCACCATCGAACGCATCGACACGCTGCTGGTCGACGTGCCGACGATCCGGCCCCACAAATTGTCGGTCGCGACGATGAATTGCCAGACCCTCGTGCTGGTCCGCGTTCGATGCACGGACGGTATCGAAGGCGTCGGCGAGGCGACGACCATCGGCGGCCTCGCGTATGGCGAGGAGAGCCCCGAAAGCATCAAGGTCAACATCGACACCTACTTCGCGCCGCTGCTGCAAGGCATGGACGCGACGCGCCCGGGCGCCGCGATCGCGCGGGCGCGCAAGCTGTTCCAGGGCAACCGTTTCGCGAAATGCGCGATCGAGACCGCGCTGTTCGACGCGCAGGCGCGGCGCCTGGGCGTACCGCTGTCCGAGCTGTTCGGCGGCCGGCGGACCGATGCGGTCGATGTCGCGTGGACGCTCGCGAGCGGTGATACCCAACGCGACATCGCGGAAGCCGAAGCGATGCTCGACGCCCGCCGCCATCGCGCGTTCAAGCTGAAGATCGGCTCGAACGCGGTCGCCGACGACGTGGCCCACGTGGTCGCGATCAAGCGCGCGCTCGGCGAGCGCGGCGACGTGCGGGTCGACGTGAACCAGGCCTGGAGCGAAACCGATGCGATCTGGGCCGGCGCGCGGCTGGCCGACGCCGGCGTGAGCCTCGTCGAGCAGCCGATCGCCGCGACCAACCGCGCGGGGCTCAAACGCCTCACGCAGCTCGCGCGGGTGCCGATCATGGCCGACGAGGCACTGCACGGCCCCGTCGATGCGTTCGCGCTCGCGCAGGATCGCGCGGCCGACGTGTTCGCGGTGAAGATCGCGCAGTCGGGCGGCCTGCAGGGTGCGGCGAGCGTCGCGTCGATCGCGGCGGCGGCCGGCATCGAACTGTACGGCGGCACGATGCTCGAAGGCGCGGCCGGCACGATGGCGTCCGCGCAACTGTTCAGCACGTTCGACTCGCTGAAATGGGGCACCGAACTGTTCGGCCCGCTGCTGCTCACCGAGGAGATCCTCGTCGAGCCGCTGCGCTACCAGGATTTCAAGCTGCATCTGCCGGCGACGCCCGGCCTCGGCATCACCTTCGACTGGGCCCGCATCGAACGGATGCGACGCGACGCCCGCTGATCCCCACACGACAACCGACACCGGAGACACAGATGAACAAGCAAGCCATCGACGCCCTGCTGAAGACCTTCGACGACGCCGCGGAAAAGCCCGGCAACGCGCGCGTGCGCGCGATCGTCAACCGGATCGTGAAGGACATCTGCTACACGATCGAGGACTTCGACGTGCAGCCGAGCGAATTCTGGACGGCCCTGAACTACCTGAACGAAGCCGGCCGCGAATTCGGGCTGATCGCCGCGGGCCTCGGCCTCGAACGCTTCCTCGACGTGCGGATGGACGAAGCCGAGGCCAAGGCCGGCATCCAGGGCGGCACGCCGCGCACGATCGAAGGGCCGCTGTACGTCGCCGGCGCGCCGGAATCGGTCGGCCACGCGCGTCTCGACGACGGCACCGATCCGGGCCAGACGCTGATCATGCGCGGCCGCGTGCTCGGCCAGGACGGCGCGCCGCTCGCGAACGCGCTGGTCGAGGTGTGGCACGCGAACCATCTGGGCAATTACTCGTACTTCGACGCGTCGCAGCCCGCGTTCAACCTGCGCCGCTCGATCCGCACCGATGCCGAAGGCCGCTACAGCTTCCGCAGCGTGCTGCCGGTCGGCTACAGCGTGCCGCCGGGCAGCAAGACCGAGCAACTGCTCGATCAGCTCGGCCGCCACGGCCATCGTCCGGCGCACATTCACTTCTTCGTTTCGGCGGACGGTTATCGTAAGCTGACGACGCAGATCAACATCGACGGCGATCCGCACCTGTGGGACGACTTCGCGTTCGCGACGCGCGACGGGCTGATCCCGCCGGTCAAGCAGGCGGAGGGCGCGGAAGGCAAGCCGTATGGCGTCGACGGGCAGTTCGCGCTGATCGACTTCGACTTCACGCTGCTCAAGGACAAGCAGGACGTGCCGGGCAGCGAAGTCGAGCGGGCCCGCGCGCAGGCGTGAGCGCCCTTCCCGTTCGACGAATCGACAACGCAAGGAGTGCAGGATGCTGTTTCATGTGGAAATGACCGTTCGCCTGCCGGCGGACATGGATCCGGTCAAGGCGGCCACGCTGAAGGCCGAAGAAAAGGCGATGTGCCAGCGGCTGATGAACGAAGGCACGTGGCGCCATCTGTGGCGGATCGCCGGGCAGTATGCGAACGTCAGTATTTTCGACGTCGAAAGCGTGCAGCAGCTGCATGACGTGCTGAGCCAGCTGCCGCTGTTTCCGTATATGGAGATGGAGGTGCGGGCGCTGTGCCGGCATCCGTCTTCGGTGCGGGACGACGATCGGTAAGCAGCGATGAATCGCGGCCGTGCCCCACGGCCGCGAAATGGCACGAGATGCCACGAGAAGCACGACCCGGGCGGCCGGCGATGTCACGCAGGCCGCCCGGGTCGTTTGCATTCCGCGGCCGGCATCTTGCGTATGGCGGCGGTTGTCCGTGCCGCCCCGCGTCGGGGTGTGCAGCAGCCGTCAGGCGGTCACGTGTGCGGCGAACCCCACCTTCCCCGGCGCGATGTCCTCCTTCAACGTCAGCGCCGGAATCTCGTAATCGCCCGCGTTCTGCCGGCGAAACGGAATCGGCGGCGTGGTCCACAGAGCGTCGAGACGCTGGCCGAGCGCCGTACAGGTTTTGTCGAAGCGCGCGGCGTTCATCTTGCCCGTCTGATAGATCACGAACGGCGGCAGCACGTCGAACCCCGGGTAATACAGCACGCCGTGCTGGATCGGAAACAGCAAGTCGTCGATCGGCCCGTTGATGCCGCGCGGGCTGTAGTGCGACTCCCACCCGCCCGTCGTGACGACGATCATCGCGCGTTTGCCGGCCAGCGAACCTTCGCCGTAGCGATCGCCCCAGTGCGTATCGGAATGCTCGCCGACGCCGTACGCAAAACCGTACGCGTACACGCGCTCGAACCAGCCCTTCATGATCGCCGGCATCGAGAACCACCACAGCGGAAACTGCAGGATCGCCGCGTCGGCCCACTTCAGCTTGTCCTGCTCGCGCGCGATGTCGTCGCTTTGCGTACCCGCCGCGAACGCGCGCCGCGAATCGAGCGACGGATCGAACCGCGCGTCGGGCGCGCGATCGGTCACGTCGTTCGCGTCCAGCACCGCCTTCCAGTTCATCGCATACAGGTCGCTCACCTGCACCGCGTGGCCGGCCGCTTCGAGATGCGCGACGGCGAAATCGCGCAGCGCGCCGTTCAGCGAACGCGGTTCGGGATGGGCATACACGATCAGCACATTCATCTTCGTCACTCCGTGGATTGAATGACTGCAGGATGCGGCCTCCGACGGTATATTTGAAATGAATTCCTGATATTCCAGGTATAGCCATGAATAATCTCAGAAGGCTCGATCTGAACCTGCTCGTCACGCTGGACGTGCTGCTCGCCGAGCACAACGTCACGCGCGCGGCCGAGAAGCTGAACATGTCGCAGCCGTCGGTCAGCGTGCAGCCGCAGAAACTGCGCGACGTGTTCGGCGATCCGCTGCTGCTGCCCGGGCCGCGCGGAATGCGGCCGACCGCACGCGCGGAAGCGCTGCGCGAGCCGTTGCGCGATGCGCTCGAAGCGGTCGAGCGCGCGGTGATTCCGGCCACGCCGTTCGATCCCGCGACCGCAACGAACACGTGGCGCGTGGCCGCGACCGACTACGGCGAATCGACGATCGTGCTGCCCGCGCTGCACACGCTGCGTTCGGCCGCGCCCGGCACGCGGCTGGCCGTCGTCGAACTGGTGCCGCCACGCATCGAACAGGATGCCGAACGAAACGGCATCGACCTGGCCTTTCATACGACCGAAGGGTCGCCACCGGACATGCGGCGCCTGCCGCTGTTCGTCGAGCGCTACGTGCTGATCGGCCGCGCCGGCCACCCGAAGCTGAAGCGGCGCCCCACGCTCGCGCAGTTCGGCACGCTCGAGCACGTGATCGTGTCGCCCGACGGCGGCGGCTTCTTCGGCGTGACGGACGAAGCGCTCGCGAAGGTCGGGGCCACGCGGCGCGTCGTGCTGTCGGTGCCGCACTTCCTGTTCGTGATGTCGGCCGTCGCGAGCACCGATCTCGTCGCGATGCTGCCCGAGCGGCTGGTGCGCGACGTGCCGGCGCTGCGCGTGGTGGACGCACCGGTCGAGGTGCCCGGCTATGAAATGTCGATGCTGTGGCACGAGCGCGTGCATCGCGATCCGGCGCATCGGTGGCTGCGGGAGACGATCGCGGCGGCGGTGTAGATCGTCCGTCTGATCGACGCGATCGCCCGCATCGATCGCCGATGCACGAAATCCTGCATTCGGGGCTTGAAACCGCGTCGAACACTGTATATATTTACAGTGCTTTTGCACCATTTGACCCGAATTCCGTCATCCACAGACGAACGGACTTTTGTGAGGCGACCATGTTCCAGGCTTCCGCATTCGATCCCGAGCAACCCGGCTTCAATCCCGTCCACTTCGAGCGCGCCGCGCAGCGGGCGGTCGTCGATCTGCAGCGTGTCGTCGGTGGCCCCGCGCAGCGGGCGCTGGGCCTGCGCCGCCGCACCCATCCGGCGGCCGTGCGCACGATGAGCTGGCAGGCGCTGCTGAACGTCGAGGAGCTGGCGTTTTCGAATGCCGGGTTCCTGAACCGCAACGATCCGACCGTCGTCGACGCGTTCATCCGGCTGCGCGACAGCCGGCTGGTCGCCGCGGACGTCGAGGAACCGGTCGACTGGCACCGCGACGACGACGATCTGCCGGCCGTCTACCTGATCGTCAAGGCGATGCTCGAAGCGGAAGCGGAAGAGCGGGCCGAAGCGGCCTGAGTCGCGCCGGTCGGTCGCGGGCACGGTCTGCGGGTGCGCGCCGCCACGTTGCGTGGTGGCGCCATCGGCGCCGCGGTTCGTCATGGTTGCCGCGCCCGCGAATGGGCGCATCAGTCCGCCAACCGTCGCGCACACTGATCATCGCCACGCGACGATCATCCGAATCGGCCACCGCAACGGCCGCCCGTTACAACCGCGCCGCCAGCCGCGCACCCTGATCGATCGCACGCTTCGCATCGAGTTCGGCGGCCAGCTCCGCGCCGCCGATCAGGTGCACCGAGCGCCCGGCCGCCTGCAGCGGCGCCAGCAACGCGCGCTGCGGCTCCTGCCCCGTGCAGAGCACGATCGTATCGGCTTCGATCAGTTCGTGATCGGTGCGCTGCTCGCCGTACGACACATGCAGCCCGCGCGCGTCGATCCGTTCGTAGTTCACGCCGCCGATCATCTTCACCTGTTTCATCTTCAGCGTCGCGCGGTGAATCCAGCCGGTCGTCTTGCCGAGCCCCTTGCCGAGCGGCGCGGCCTTGCGCTGCAGCAACGTCACTTCCCGCGCGGGCGCCGACACCTGCGCCCGCGTCACGCCGCCGCGCGTCGCGGCCGGGTCGGTCACGCCCCACTCGGCCTTCCATTCGTCCAGATCGAGCGCCGGCGACTCGCCGTCCTGCACCAGATATTCGGCGACATCGAAGCCGATCCCGCCCGCGCCCACCACCGCGACCCGCCGGCCGACCGGCTGCTTGCCCGCGAGCACGTCGATATAGCTGAGCACGTTCGGCCCGTCCTGCCCCGGAATCTTCGGGTCGCGCGGCGCGACGCCGGTCGCGAGCACGATCTCGTCGTAGCCGCCCGCGATCAGGTCGCTCGCGTCGACGCGGCGGTTCAGGTGCAGCTTCACGCCGGTCAGCTCGACTTGCCGACCGAAGTAATTCAGCGCTTCGTGAAACTCTTCCTTGCCCGGAATCCGCTTCGCCATGTTGAACTGGCCGCCGATCTCGGCCGCGCCGTCGAACAGGTCGACCTGATGGCCGCGCTGCGCGAGCACCGTCGAGCACGCGAGCCCGGCCGGCCCCGCGCCGACCACCGCGATACGCTTCGGCTGCGACGCAGGCGTGTATTTCAGCTCGGTCTCGTGGCATGCACGCGGATTCAGCAGGCACGACGCAATCTTGTTCTTGAACGCATGATCGAGGCACGCCTGGTTGCAGCCGATGCAGGTATTGATCTCGTCGGCCCGGCCCTGCGCGGCCTTGACGACGAACTCGGCATCCGCGAGCAGCGGCCGCGCCATCGACACCATGTCCGCGCAGCCGTCCGCGAGAATCTGCTCGGCCACTTCGGGCCGGTTGATCCGGTTGGTCGTCACGAGCGGGATGCCCACTTCGCCCTTCATCTTCTTCGTCACCCACGCGAACGCGCCGCGCGGGACCGACGTCGCGATCGTCGGCACGCGCGCCTCGTGCCAGCCGATCCCGGTGTTGATGATCGTCGCGCCCGCGCGCTCGACCGCCTTCGCGAGCTGCACGGTTTCGCGCCAGTCGCTGCCGTCCGGAATCAGGTCGAGCATCGACAGCCGGTAGATCAGGATGAAATCGCGGCCGACCGCTTCGCGCGTGCGCTCGACGATCTCGATCGGCAGGCGGATGCGGTTCTCGTACGCACCGCCCCACTGGTCGCTGCGCTTGTTCGTATGCATCGAGATGAACTGGTTGATCAGGTAGCCCTCGGAGCCCATGATCTCGACGCCGTCGTAACCGGCTTCGCGGGCCAGCTTCGCGCAGCGCACGAACGCGCGGATCTGCCGCTCGACGCCGCGCGCGCTCAGTTCGTGCGGCGCGAACGGCGAGATCGGCGACTTGATCTTCGACGGCGCGACCGCGAACGGGTGATAACCGTAGCGGCCCGTATGCAGGATCTGCAGCGCGATCTTGCCGTCCTCCGCGTGCACGGCGCCGGTGATCTCGCGATGCCGGCGCGCGGCGGCCGACGTCATCAGCGTGCCGCCGAACGGCTTGGTCCAGCCGGCCACGTTCGGCGCGAAGCCGCCCGTCACGATCAGGCCGACCCCGCCGCGCGCGCGTTCGGCGAAATATTCGGCGAGGCGCGGCAGCGTCTTGCGGCTGTCCTCGAGGCCGGTATGCATCGAGCCCATCAGCACGCGATTCTTCAGCGTCGTGAAGCCGAGATCGAGCGGGGCGAGCAGGTGCGGAAAGGGTGTCGTCATGATGAGTCGGCCAATAAGCGATCGCTGCCATCGTAGGCGCGCGCTGCCTTGAACGTGAGGGGGCAAACAGCCATAATGCTTGTCATTTCCGGCCAAATCGACATGACTTCCCCGTCTCGCAAGGATCGCCTCGGGCTACGCCGGCCGACGATTCCGGTCGCCTATACGCGCCTGCTGCTGCAGGCGCTGGCCGCGCGCGGCGTCGACCTGGCGGCCGTGCGCGCCGGCACGGGCCTGCGCGACGCGGTGCTGGCCGAACCGGACGCGCGCGTCGCGCCGTCGCAATGGGGGCGGCTCGTGCTCAACGCGATCGAAATCGGCGGCGATCCGGGCATCGGGCTCGCGCTCGGGTTGCTGCTGAAGCCGACCGTGCACGGCTTTCTCGGCTATGCGACGTTGACCGCGCGGGACATCCGTGAAGCGCTGTCGGTCACGCAGCGCTACTTCCGGATGCGCAATCGCCAGTACCGGCTGACCTATGCGGAAGACGAACGCGGCGCGACGCTCGAGTTGCACGGCGTGCAGGCGAATCCCGTCCTCCAGCATCACGTGATGTTCGAATTCGTGCTGACCGGGCTCGCACAGAACATCTCGCAATGGTCCGGCCGCGTGTCGCCGCCGATCAGGCTGCAATTCGCATGGCCGGAACCCGCGTATTTCGCGCGCTATCGCGACCAGTTGCCGCCGGTGGCATTCGGCTGCGCGGCCAACGCGCTGTGGATCGCGCGCGATGCGCTCGACTGGCCGCTACCGCTCGCCGACGAGGTCGCGCACCGGCAGGCGCTCGTGCAGGTCGAGCGCGAATATGCGCAGGTGCGGCAGGAGGAAGGCGATCTGGTCGAGCGCGTGCGCGCGGAACTGGCGCGCGCCGCCGGCGATTATCCGGGGCCGGACACGCTCGCCGATGCGCTGCTCGTGTCGACGCGCACGCTGCGGCGCCGGCTGGAGGAAGCCGGATCGAGCTATCGGCAATTGCTCGACGAAGCGCGGTTTCGCGACGCGAAGCAGTTGCTCGCCGCGTCGGATCTTGACCTGAAGACGATTGCCGAGCGGCTGCAATTCACCGACCCGGCGAACTTCACGCGCGCGTTCCGGCGCTGGGCCGGGCAGACGCCGAGCGCGTTTCGGGAAGCGGCTGCGGGAACGGCACGCGCATGACGCGCGCCGCGCGTCAGCGGCCGATATAAATCCGCGCGCCGCCGTCGCCCTCGCCCGCTTCGATCCGCACGTCGCCGGTTGAAGCGACGATCGCGTCATACACATCGTCGCCCACGCACACCACCGGCACCGCGATCGCATACAGCTCGGCGGCCACGATCGCGCCGATCGAGATAATCAAATCGCGTTCCTTCAACACGATCCCGACCGGCCCCGTGCCATTGCGCACCGCTTCCGCGAGCACGCTGCTGCTCGAGCTCGAACCCTTCGCGTGCGGCATCACCATCACCTTGCCGGCGAGGCTCGCGCCGGCCTGCGGATGCCCGCGGTCGACGATCCGGCCCGCGCCCGAGTCGTAGCCGCCCCAGAAGCTCAGCGGCTTGTCGAGGATGAACGGGCGCGCGCACGCGCTGCCCGGCACGAGCGTGTCGCCCGTCAAGAATGTGCCCGTCGTTTCAGTCATCGAATCGCACCTTGCCTTCGTACGCGGAGCGCACGCATTCGCGCATGCTGCCGTACGCGACCGTCACGCCGATGTTCGCGGGCGCATACGACGCCCATTTCCCCGAGTTGGTCATCACCAGCCCCGACAGTTGCTTCATCACCGGCGTGATGTACGTGCAGGTATCGACGACGATCTGGATGCCGCGCGCGGCGAATTTCTCCACGAGGCCGGCTTGCTCCAGTTCCCACAGAATGAAGCGGCTCGTGTTCACGTAGAAGTCGCACGCCGGCTTGCCGTCGAACGCGTCGAGCAACGTGTCGAGCGTGCGGAATTCGGCCAGCGAAAAATGCGGCGTGCCGAGCGCGACCGCGACGAGCGCGTCGCCGGCCGCACCGTGATTCAGCGTGCGGCGAATCTCGTCGAGATCGGCCATCGCGATATCGACCGTGCGCTGCGCGGCGCGGCCGTGCAACGCGGCGTCGAGCGTCGGCGCCTCGGGCGTCACGCCGACCGCATGGAACAGCGCGACGGCCCCGCTCGACGCGGCGGCCGCGCCGAGCGCCTTGAGTTCGTCCTCGGTGGTGTCCGCCGGCAACCCGACGATCGCCGGCACGACCGCGCCCGCGATCTTGCCGACCGCCAAACCGAGCGCGGCGAAATAGATGTCGCGCGACGGCAAGCGGCTGAAATCGGGCGCATTGAACACGATCCGCGCGGCGCGGTTCGCGTCGACATGCAGCCCCGCATACGGCGCGCGCCCGGTGATCGCGGCGGCCAGATCGAGAAAATCGCCGTAGCGGCTCGTGCGCGCGCCGAGCACCGAGTTCGCGAACACGATCGCATTCGATTCGGCCCACGCGATCTGCTCGCCCTTCGCCGGACGATTCTTCAGCTGATACGGCGCGCACGTGAAGCTCGATTCGCAGCCGAGTTGCAGATGCGCGTCCATCAGGCGCTGCGCATCGCGCTGGATCGTGCGGTCGCCGTGGTACAGCTCGGGATGGATCAGGTCGAGCGACCCGACGTTCAAGGTGGTCGGCACCGCGACCTTCGCGCCCGTGTCGACGAAATAGTCGACGAAGTCGAGGCTCGTCTGGCCGTGATACAGACAGCCGTCGATATGGGCGGACGTAATGTCGATCAGGTGCGGCGCGGACATCACCTGCGCGGTGCGCGCGACGATCCGCATCGCGCGGGCGACGCCGTCGCCGAAATCCCCGCGCAACATGGCGTCGTCGCGGTCACTCAACTGCAGCATCGGTTGCTCCTCGTGACGCGTACCGGCGGCGGCGCCGGTTCGTGAAAACAGTCAGAGGACTCTACAACTGGAAATAAAAACTGTCCAGATCGCCATCAAACCGGACATCATCAAAACCAATTCCAGCAATCGACTACTTCCAAGCCGACCAATGGCCTGAATTTCGCGCCAGTTGATCGCCACACCGCCACGCCAGCCCCGCCTACCGTTCCGCCGTCAGGCTGAACAATTCATTGCGCAACGCCTTCGCGCGCTCGCGGCCGAACTGCGTGTCGAATTCGTCCTGCGCGGCCTGCCACGCGACTTTTGCCTGCGCGAACGTACGCTCGCCGAGCTTCGTGAGGTGCAGCGCATGCGCGCGTGCATCGTGCTCGGACGCCGCCGTCGAGACGAAACCGTCGCGCTGCAACGGCTTCAGCGCACGCAGCAAGGTCGTGCGGTCCATCACGAGCATGTCGGCAAGTTCGCTCATCAGGAGGCCCGGGTGGCGCGTGAGGTTCGCCATGATCGAGAACTGGGCGGGCGTGACGCCGACCGGGGCCAGATGGCGTTCGTACAGCTGCGTGACGAAGCGCGCCGCCTGACGCAGCGCGAGACAGTTGCATGCCTGGGCAATCGAGGTGTCGTTCATGTTCGGCAATTTATATGTGCATATGCATAAAGTCAATGTACACTCCGCCGTAACAGCGGCCGGCGGCCGGCCATCGCGTCAAGGAGACCGACATGGACTACATCGACAAGCTGCGCATCTTCCGGTCGGTGGTGGAGATGCGCAGCTTCACGCGCGCCGCCGACATGCACGGCCTCGCGCGGCCGGTCGTATCGCGTGCGGTCGCGGATCTGGAGGCGCGTTTCGGCAGCCGGCTGCTGCACCGGACGACCCGCCAGGTATCGCTGACCGAAACGGCCGAACGCATCTACGAGCGTTGCGCGGCCGTGCTCGACGAACTCGACGCGCTGGAAGTGGAAGCGCAGACGCACACGCGCGAGCCCGAAGGCCTGCTGCGCCTCGTCGCGCATACGACGGCCGCGCTGAACCGGCTCGTGCCGCTGATCGCCGGCTTCAAGCGCGCGCATCCGAACGTGCGCCTCGACGTCACGCTGACCGAGCGCCCGGTCGATCTGGTCGGCGAAGGCTACGACATCGGCATCGTCGTGCCGTACATGCTGACGAGCGAATCGACCGTCGTGCGGCTGGTCGAGCGCATTCCGGTCGTGATCGTCGCGACGCCTGCGTATCTGCAGACGCATGCGCGCCCCGAGACGCCGGCCGACCTCGCCGATCACGCGTTCGTGCCGATCTCGCCGTCGCTGCGCCGCCCGGCGCTGTCGTTCCGGGTCGACGGCGACATGCTCACCGTGCCGTTCCGTTTCGACATCTCGTCGAACAGCCCCGTGTTCAACCGCGAAATGGTGATGCACGACTTCGGCATCGGCGTCGTCCCGAAGACGCTCGTCCAGGCCGAACTCGCATCGGGCGCGCTCGTGCAGTTGCTGGAAGAAGCCGATCTCGTCGACGCGTTCGTCGAAATCAAGCTCGCGTACGCGAACCGCGCGCTGCTGCCCGCGAAGGTGAAGGCGTTCATCGACTACACGGCCGCGTACTGCGACCGCGAAGGCTGGATCGTTCCGGCAGCGGCGTGACGCCGGGCGCGCGAATGCGCGTTTCCGACGCCGATTGATACAGCCACGACACCAATCTGATCCCGCCGCGCCCCTCGCTTCGCGCCGCGTCGCCACCTAACATGTGCACATGCACAAGACCACGCTCACCGATGACGATTGCTTCGCGGTCCGGCAAGCCGCCCGGCGGATCTCGCAGTTCTACGAGCGCTACCTGTCGCGGGCGGGCGTCACGCCGTCGCAGTACAGCATCCTCGCGCTGCTGCGCGAGCGGCCCGGCCTGACGATGGCGACGCTGTCGAACGTGCTGGTGATCGAACGCACCGCGCTGTTGCGCGCGCTCAAGCCGCTCGTCGGCGCGGCGCTGGTGACGGGGCGGATCGAGCCGCCGTGCCGCGGTCAGACCTTCGCGCTGACCGCGCACGGCGAAACGAAGGTGGCCGATGCGCACGTGCACTGGCTCGCCGCGCAGGAAGCGTTCGAGCGGTGCTTCGGGTCGGTGCAGGCGGCCCGACTGAGAGACGAATTGTTCCGCATCACGCACAACCTGCCGGAACGCTAACCCTTTCCCCGATCGACGTCGTGCCGTCGATCGTTTTAATAAGTGCATATACATAGGTGAATCGATGGATACGACCCAAGACGCTGCCTTGTCACGCGAAGCAGCCACAACCGAGCGGCCCGCCAGGCAGCAACGCCGCGTACCGTGGATGCGCATCGCGGTGGGCGCCGTCGTCGTCGTGGTCGCGGCCGCCGCGCTCGACTGGCTGTTCGTGCTGCGCTTCCAGGAAAGCACCGACGACGCGTACGTCGGCGGCGACGTGACCGTGCTCGCACCGAAGGTCAACGGCTTCGTCGACAAGATCCTCGTGACCGACAACCAGCGCGTGAAGGCCGGCGACGTGCTCGTGCAGCTCGATGCGCGCGACTACGACGCGAAGCTCGCGCAGGCCAGCGCCGAAGTCGACAGCGCGCGCTCCGCCGTGACCGAACTCGAAGCGAAGCAGCAACTGCAATACGCGGTGATCGGCCAGCACGCGGCCGACAAGAACGCGTCGTCGGCCGAGTTGACGCGCGCTGCGTCGGACCGCGTGCGCTACCGCGAATTGGTGAAGTCGGACGCCGTATCCAACCAGATCGTCGAGCGCGCGGACGCCGATTACTCGAAGGCCGGCGCGGCCGTCGAACGCAGCGACGCCGCGCTGCTCGCATCGAAGCGGCAGCTCGACGTGCTCGGCGCGCAGCTCGCCGATGCGCGGGCCCGCGTGAACACCGCGCTCGCCGCGCAGCGCGTCGCGGCGCTCAACGTCGAATACACGACGATCCGCTCGCCGGTCGACGGCTACGTCGGCAACCGCACGGGGCGCGTCGGGATGCTCGCGAACGTCGGCGTGCCGCTGCTGACGGTCGTGCCGGCCTCCGACCTGTGGATCGACGCGAACTTCAAGGAAGACCAGTTGCGCAAGATGCGCGCGGGAGACCGCGTCGACGTCGCGCTCGATGCGTCGAGCACGCGCCTGCACGGCCGCGTCGACAGCCTCGCGCCCGCGACCGGCGCCACCTTCAGCGTGCTGCCGCCCGAGAACGCGACCGGCAACTTCACGAAGATCGTCCAGCGCGTGCCGGTGCGCGTGCATCTCGATCCGCAGCCCGGCATCGAGCAGGTGCTGCGCCCCGGCCTGTCCGCGGTCGTGACCGTGCATACCGACCACCAGCACTGAGCGGGAGCCGACGATGACCACCGCGTTTTCCGGCGACCCCGCGTCGCAACCGACCAGACAGCGCGTGTTCGCGTTCGCGCTGATGTGCGTCGGCTTCTTCATGGCGACGCTCGACATCCAGATCGTCGCGTCGTCGCTGCGCGACATCGGCGGCGGGCTGTCCGCGAGCCAGGACGAACTGTCGTGGGTGCAGACCGCGTACCTGATCGCCGAGATCATCGTGATCCCGATGTCGGGCTGGCTGTCGAAGGTGATGTCGACGCGCTGGCTGTTCGCCGCGTCGGCCGTCGGCTTCACGATCACCAGCATGCTGTGCGGGCTCGCGTGGGACATCAACTCGATGATCCTGTTTCGCGGGCTGCAGGGCGCGCTCGGCGCCGCGATGATCCCGACCGTGTTCACGACCGCGTTCGTGCTGTTCCCCGGCAGGCAGCGGCTGATCGCGTCGACGACCATCGGCGCGCTCGCATCGCTCGCGCCGGCGATCGGCCCCGTGATCGGCGGCTGGATCACCGACCAGTGGTCGTGGCACTGGCTGTTCTACCTGAACCTCGTGCCGGGCATCGCGGTCGCCGCGCTGGTGCCGCGCTACGTGCATATCGACGCGCCCGATCTCAGCCTCATCAAGCGCGGCGACTATCTCGGCATCGTGCTGATGTCGGGCTTCCTCGGCTGCCTCGAATACGTGCTCGAGGAAGGCCCGCGCAAGAACTGGTTCGGCGACGACGCGATCGTGATCTGCGCGTGGCTCTCCGGCATCTGCGGCTTCCTGTTCATCGTGCATGCGCTGACCGCGAAAGACCCGATCGTCGACCTGCGCGCGCTCGCCGTGCGCAACTTCGGGATCGGCAGCCTGCTGTCGTTCGTGACCGGCATCGGGATCTTCGTGACCGTGTTCCTGACGCCGCTGTTTCTCGCGCAGGTGCGTGCGTTCAGCTCGCTGCAGATCGGTATCGCGCTGCTGTCGGTCGGCGCGTTCCAGTTGATCGCGCTGTGTGCGTATGCGTTCGCGGCGCGCTACGTCAGCATGCGTGCGCTGCTCGTGTTCGGGCTGATCTGCTTCGGCCTCGGCTGCTACCTGTACACGCCGATCACACACGACTGGGGCTGGCAGGAATTACTGCTGCCGCAGGCGCTGCGCGGCATCGGCCAGCAGTTCAGCGTGCCGCCGATCGTGACGATGGCGCTTGGTTCGCTGCCGCAGTCGCGGCTCAAATCAGCAAGCGGGTTGTTCAACCTGATGCGCAACCTCGGTGGCGCGATCGGCATCGCGGTGAGCGCGACGATGCTCAACGACCGGCTGAATTTTCATTACCTGCGGCTGAACGAACACGTGAGCGCCGGCGAGCCGCAGGTCGCGTCGCTGCTCGATCGCCAGGCCGCGTACTGGGGATCGGTGGCCGGCAATACGCTGAACACCGCTCAGGCCGGGCTCGCGAACCTGCATCGGCTGATCTATCGCGAAGCGCTGACGCTCACCTATGCGGATGCGTACTACGCGCTGTCGCTGTGCTTCGTCGTCGCGCTGCTTGCCGTCGTGTTTTCCAAACCCATTACGTTGAACGCGCCGCCGCCGGACGCGCACTGAGGCCCAGGGATCATCATCATGAAGAAGCTACTCGTCGCGCTGGCCGTCAGCGCATTCGCCGCCGGGTGCGCGGTGCAGCCCGCGCAGCATCCGGCGCTGAACGAATCCGTTCAGACGCTCGCGCCCACCGTGTGGGATACCGACGTGCCGCGCGCGGACGTCGATGCGGCCGCCTGGTGGGCGCAGTTCCACGACCCCGTGCTCGACCGGCTGATCGCGACCGTGCTCGACGGGAACCTCGATCTGCAAGCCGCCGCCGAACGCGTGAAGCAGGCGCAGGCGCTGACCGTGCAGAAACGCGCGGTGCTGCTGCCCGAACTCGACGCGACCGCGCATGCGGCCGACGCGCGGCAGAACACGCCGCCGCCGCTCGGTTATGTGCGGCAGGCTGGGGCCGGGCTCGCGCTGAGCTGGTCGCCCGATGTGTTCGGCGGTGAACGGCTCGATTTGCTGGCCGCTCAAGCGGAGTTGGTCGGGCAAAAGCACGCGGAAGATGCGATGCGCCTTGCGCTTGCCGCCGATGCGGCATCCGCGTATGTCGATCTGCGCTGGGCGCAGCAGGAACTGAAGATCCTGCAGGACAACGCGAAGATCCGGCAGCATGCGCTCGAACTCACACGCAAGCGGCAGGCGTTCGGGCTGTCGACGGAACTCGACGTGACGCGTGCGCAGAACCAGCTCGACGCGCTCGAGGCGCGGATTCCGCCGACGCAGGCGCAGATTTCGCATCAGCTCAATCTGATCGCCGTGTATTCGGGGCGGACGCCGGAATCGGTCGATCGGCTCGTGCTGGCGCAGGCCGGGGAGATTCCCGCGCCGCCGATTGGCGCGCCGGGGACGCTGCCTTCGCAGGCGTTGTTGCGGCGGCCGGATGTGCTGACTGCCTATGCGCAGGTCGAGCGACGGGCAGCGCAAGTGGGCGTGGCAAAGGCCGAGCGGTATCCGAAGTTTTCGTTGAACCTGACGGACGGGATTCTGGCGGCTTCCTATCTCGGGCTGCCGACGTTGACCGATAACCTGTTCAGCGCGGCACTGAGCGCGACGAGCCCGATCTTCAACGCGGGGCGGATTACCGCCGATATCTCGCAGAGCGAAAGCCGGATGCGCGAGTCGGAACTCGGGTTACGGCAGACGATGCTGCAAGCACTGCGGGAAGTCGAGGATGCGCGTGCGAATCTCGTCAGTTCCGATGAGGCGACGCGAAGGCTGGGTAGCGCATTGGCGGCTTCCGATAAAGCGCTCGGGCTGGCGAATCAGCTCTATAAGGGCGGCGCGACGGATTTTCTGGATGTGCTGTCGGCGCAGGAGGTTTATCTGCGGGATTCGGATTCGCTCAATCAGGTCAAGCGCGAACATGCGCTCGCGGCGGTGGCGTTGTATCGGTCACTTGGGGGTGGGTGGAGCAGGAATGAGGCGGCG
>FTHQ01000306.1_pt1 | contig 36577 bp, 34 predicted proteins | sample 1641001 | NCBI WGS metagenome assembly FTHQ01 (sample SAMEA3914872, study PRJEB12502) | metagenome | biome: forest; material: soil | place: Canada | collected 2011-07-03 | depth 0.3 m | reverse complement strand
GCCGACGCGCAACCGGCCGGCCCCGCGCCGGACGCCGACGCACGCAAGCGCCGCGAGGCCATCCGCGAACGCAACCTCGTGATCGGCGCCGCCGTGCTGAGCGCGCCGCTCGTCGCGCCGATGCTCGCCGCGCCGTTCGGCCTCGACCTGATGCTGCCCGGCTGGCTCCAGCTCGTGCTCGCGTCGATCGTGCAGTTCGGCTTCGGCGCACGCTTCTATCGCGCGGCCTGGCATGCGGTGAAGGCGCGCACCGGCAACATGGACCTGCTCGTCGCGCTCGGCACGTCGGCCGCGTACGGGCTGAGCCTGTGGATGCTGCTGCGCGATCCCGCGCATCCGGGCCATCTGTATTTCGAAGCGTCGGCCGTCATCGTCACGCTCGTGCGCTTCGGCAAGTGGCTCGAATCGCGCGCGAAGCGCCAGACCACCGAGGCAATCCGCGCGCTGAACGCGCTGCGCCCCGACCGCGCGCGGGTCGTCGAGCACGGCGTCGAACGCGACGTGCCGCTGTCGCAGGTGCGCGTCGGCACGCACGTCAGCATCCGGCCCGGCGAGCGCGTGCCGGTCGACGGGCGGATCGTGTCGGGCCGCTCGCACATCGACGAATCGCTGATCACCGGCGAAAGCCTGCCCGTGCCGAAGGACGACGGCGACGCCGTCACGGCCGGCTCGATCAACGGCGAAGGCGCGCTCGTCGTCGCAACCACCGCGATCGGCGCGGAGACGACGCTCGCGCGCATCATCCGCCTCGTCGAATCCGCGCAGGCCGAGAAGGCGCCGATCCAGCGGCTCGTCGATCGCGTCAGCGAGGTGTTCGTGCCGGCGATCCTCGGCATCGCCGTGCTGACGCTGGTCGGCTGGCTGATCGCCGGCGCCGGGATGGAAACCGCGATCCTCAACGCGGTCGCGGTGCTCGTGATCGCCTGCCCGTGCGCGCTCGGTCTCGCGACGCCGGCCGCGATCATGGCCGGCACCGGCGTCGCGGCCCGGCACGGCGTGCTGATCAAGGACGCGCAGGCGCTCGAACTCGCGCAGCGCACGACCGTGATCGCGTTCGACAAGACCGGTACGCTGACCGAAGGCAAACCGTCCGTGACGGCGTTCGACGCCGTCGGCGTGCCGCGCGACGAAGCGCTCGCGCTCGCGGCGGCCGTGCAGCGGCAGAGCGACCATCCGCTCGCGCGCGCGGTGGTCGCCGCGCATGACGCCGACGTGGCCGCACAGGGCGGCGTAGCCGCGCCGGTCGTCGCGACCGATGCACGCGCGGTGGCCGGGCGCGGTGTGGAAGCGCACGTCGGCGGGCAACAACTTGCGCTCGGCAGTACGCGCTGGCGCGACGAACTCGGCATCGCGGTACCGCCGGCGCTCGACGCGCGCGCGGCGGAACTCGAACGCGCCGGCAATACGATCTCGTGGTTGATGCGCGTCGATGCGCCGCGCGCGGTGCTCGCGCTGATCGCATTCGGCGACACCGTGAAGCCGGGCGCCCGCGACGCGATCGCGGCGCTGTCGGCGCGCGGCGTCGCGAGCGCACTCGTGACGGGCGACAACCGTGGCAGCGCGGCGGCCGTCGCGGCGGCGCTCGGCATCGGCGAAGTGCACGCGCAGGTGCTGCCCGACGACAAGGCACGCGTCGTCGCCGAGCTGAAGCGCACGCACGGCGGCGTCGTCGCGATGGTCGGCGACGGGATCAACGATGCGCCCGCGCTCGCCGCGGCGGACGTCGGCATCGCGATGGCGACCGGCACCGACGTCGCGATGCACACGGCCGGCATCACGCTGATGCGCGGCGACCCGGCGCTCGTCGCCGACGCGATCGACATCTCGAAGCGCACGTACCGCAAGATCCAGCAGAACCTGTTCTGGGCGTTCGTGTACAACCTCGTCGGCGTGCCGCTCGCGGCGCTCGGCTTGTTGAACCCGGTGATCGCGGGCGCCGCGATGGCGTTTTCCAGCGTCAGCGTCGTAACCAACGCGCTGCTGCTGCGGAGATGGAAAGGCCGCGCGCGTTGAGGCGGCAAGCGATGAATGGCGGACGGCCGAACGGGCCGTTCGGCGTTCGATCGACAGGAAGGGTCGGGAAGATAGCCGGCTACGTAGTGCGCCGAACCGACAGCACGCGACGATGCATCGCGATGCCGGCGGATTCAGTTCGACACGACCGGTTTGATCAACGTCGTGGTGATCGGCGCGAAGCCGCATGCTCGATACAGCGCACGCGCCGCCGCGTTGTGATTGAAGACCGACAGCCCGATCTCGGTAACGCCGTACCGGCGCGCCTCGGCATCGAGCGCATCGAGCGCGCGCGTGGCCCAGCCCTGGCGGCGCCGGGACGGGACGATGTCGAGGTCGTAGATGAACAGCGTGCGGTTCGGCCCTTCGGGGACGATCGCGTACCAGAGGTCGCCCACCGTGTCGCCGCTGGCGCCATCGATGAGTGTGACGAGGGTCTGGCCGGCGGTCAGCAGGCCGTCCGGCAGCAGCGTGTCGAAACAGGCGCGCGCACGGTCGGACGCGTCTTCGACAGCATTTTGTCCGGAAGAAACGAGGTCGCGCGCGTAGCCGTCGATGGCTCGCGTGCGGTACGCGTGGAATTCGCCGGCCGTCATCGGCCGCATCTGCAACATGGCCCGGTCGCCGTGAACGGAATCGGACTTCCAGTGTAGCGGGACACTCGCACCGGCGCGCGATGCGGCGGTGGACACGGGCAGGCGGGTGCGGCGGACGCCGCGCCGAATCAGCGAATCAGCGAATCAGCGAATCAGCGAATCAGCGAATCAGCGACGGTACAGGACGATCGGCACGAGGTGCGCACGACGCACGCGCTCGGCTTCGGCACGACGCGCGGCGTACGAGTATTCGGCGTCGAGCGGCAGGTGCGGGGACACGAACAGGTCGTCGATCTTTTGCAGTAGGGCGAGGATGAAGCTCATGTGAGACTCCTGACAGATGTGACTAGGGTTTTCCCTTAGATGACCTCCATTCTAAGGGTTTTCCCTTAACTCTGCCAGTGCGCTGCATCGGTTTGCCGCACGCACGCGACAGCCGCGCGTCGGTGCGAAACGGCGATCCTTGCTGCGCCGGGCTTCCAGGATAGGGTCGAAACGATTAACGCGTGCGGCGGACCCGCTTTGCGACGGCCGCCTCGCGGTTCGCGTTGCGTTGCAGCCGGTCGACTTGCGACAGCAGCGCTTCGTGGTGCTCCTCGAGCGTCATCAGCGTGGCCTGCTGCGTCGACAGGTCGGCCGCGAGACGATCGATCCGTTGCTGCTTGGTGGCGACGTCCTGCTTCAGATGCGCGATCTGCCGCGTTTGCAGCACCAGCGCGACGAGCCCCGCCAGCACGACGACGGCCAGCGCGAGCAGCAAGCGGTTGACGCGGCGCATCTCGCGATCGGCCGCGCGGGTCAGGCCGTCGACGTCGGCCTGCAGCGCGGCGAGCCGGTCGGTCAGCGGGCGCAGGTGGGTGTCCGGATCGAAGGCCGGCGCGGCCGGTTGCGTACGCTCGGACGATGGCCTGGTCACGAACGACGCGACGGATGCCACCGGCTGTGCAACCGGCGACTGCGAAGCGTCGGGCTGCGCCGCTGCGTCGCGAGGCTTCGCGAATGGCGTGGCGATGACCGGTTCGGGCGGCTGTGCGGACGGTGCCTGCGTCTGCGGCTCGGCCGGCGCAGCCTGGACCGACGGCGGGTTCGAATCGACGCTCGGCGCAACCGGCACGGCCGGCGTCGCCGCCGCTTCGTTGGCACCGGCAGCCGCCCGGCGTTTGCCGCCCGACGACGCGCGGCGTTCCTTCGCGGCATCACCGGAAGATTTCCCTTCGCGGGATTTGACGACCGCCGCCTCGACTGCAGGCTGCGCGGCTTCGGCGTCTGCTGCTTGCGATTCGACCGTCCGCGCCGCAACGCCATCGGCGGCTTGCAGCTTCGTCGCCGCCTTCGCGGCGCCGTCGATCACGGGACCATCGATCTTCGTGGCGGCGCCAGCGCCCGCGGGCAAATCGGCGGCCTGCGCTGCAAGACGCTCTGCGGATGCGCTGTAGACGTTCGCGGCCGTCCCGCCTTCAGGCGTCGAAACGGCCTCGACCGCCGCAACCGTCGCCGCCGCACTCTCCGCTTCCGCACGCGTTGCCACGGCCGCATCCGCTGGCGGACTGAACCCGTCCAGCATGGCCTGTCGACCGTCGTCGACACCGGCTGCCGCATCGCCCTCCACGCTCGCTTCATCGTGCGCCGCCACCGGCATGCGCTCGCCCGGCTCGAGCACTGGATCGCCGAACAGGTCGAGCGTCCGTTCGTCGCGCGGCGCGTCGCCGGCCGGCGCGCTGCCGGATCGTGCCGTCGCCCGGGCGGACGTGCTGCCTGCGGCAGCGGCCGAGCGCGGGCGCGAACGGGCCGACGAACGGGTGGAACGGGAGCGGGAGCGAGGCGTGGAAACGGATTCGGTCATGGAAATCGGATGGCGGGGCCCGCAGGCGCGGACCCGGATGTCGAACGGAATCGGTGATCGGCCATTGTCGCACGCCCCGCAACCGATTCACGCTATTCGTCGCCCGACAGCCCGTTCCCGCCGTCGAAACGCGTGACGCCCGGAAGCGCGCGCAGCTTGTCGCAGATCGCCTTGTATTCGAGTTCCGACACGCGCGCCAGCGCGATGCGCACCTCGTCCTGCTCGCCCGTGTCGTCCGCGCGCTGCACGATGAACTGCTTCACGCGCGCACTGTCGGGGCCGAGCGCCGCGTGCAGCGAATCGAACGTCAGCGTGCCGCCGGCCACCGTCAACGCGAGCTGGCGCCGCTGGCGCACCGTGAAATAGCGTCGCTCCAGCGGCTTGATGCCGGCCAGGATGATCAGGATGATGATGGTCGCCGAAATGGACGCGACATAGAGCCCGCCGCCCACCGCCAGGCCGATCGCGGCGACCGACCACAGGCTCGCGGCCGTCGTCAGCCCGCGCACGATCTCGCCGCGCAGCAGGATCGAGCCCGCGCCGAGGAAACCGATGCCCGACACGACCTGCGCGGCGATCCGCGACGGATCGAGCACGACGTGGTCGCTGGTGCCGAGCACGTCGGCGAAACCGAACGCCGACACGATCATGATCAGGGTCGAGCCGACGCACACCAGCATGTGCGTGCGCAGGCCGGCCGCCCACGACAGGCGCTCGCGCTCGAAGCCGATGACGCTGCCGAGCGCCGCCGCGAGAACGAGCCGCATCACGAGTTCCAGGTTGCTGAGCATCCTATTTCTCTCCTTTTTTTGGTGCCGGCCGCGCGGAATGTTTTATCCTTGGCCCCGGCCGCGCCGATTCTCCGGGCCGCGCCGACACGTTTCGATCCAAGCGCTCAACCCCGCCATGTCCGTTTCCGACTCCGCTTCCGCCCAGGCCGCCCAGCTGCGTCACCATTTCGCGCACGTCGTCTTGCCGATCTGGCGGGGTTCAGGGTTCGACCCAGCATTGCAACTGCCGTTCGAGGCCGTCGATCCGGCCACCCATGCGCCGCTGCCCGTGACCCGTTATCGCGCAATGGCGTGCGCAAGGCAACTGTTCGTGTTCGCGCAGGCCGGCGACACCGCGCACGCGGCCACGCTGTTCGACGCGCTGTGCCGGCACTTTCGCGACCCGCGCCACGGCGGCTGGATCTACAGCGTCGACGCGCAGGGCGCGCCGCTCGACACGACCAAGGATCTCTATACGCATGCGTTCATCGTGTTCGCATGTGCCGCGTGGCATGCGGCGTCGGGCGACGCCGCCGCGCGCACGGTGGCCGAAGCAACCGCCGCGCTGATCCAGGACCGCTTCGCGCCGCGCCCCGGCGACGCGCTGCTCGATGCCGCGCGCCACGCCGATTTCTCGTCGTCCGGCAGTGGCGCGCTGCAGAATCCGCTGATGCATCTGACCGAAGCGTGGCTCGCGGCCGCCGATGCGTTCGGCGATACCGCGTTCGACGATGCGCTCGCGCGCACCGCGCAGGCCGTCGAACGCACGTTCGTCGATGCGGCGACCGGCTGCGTGGCCGAGCTGCCGCTCGGCGCGGCCGACAACCGTTTCGAGCCCGGCCATCAGTTCGAGTGGTTCTATCTGGTGGATGCGGCCGGTGCGCGGCTCGCGCGGACCGGGCTGCCCGCCGCGCTGTCGCGCGCGTTCGCGTTCGCCGAGCAGTACGGCGTCGATCCGCAGACGGGCGGCGTGTGCGCGGCGCTCGACGCGCACGGCGCATGCATCGACGGCACGCAGCGGATCTGGGCGCAGACCGAATACCTGCGCGCGCTGGCGACGCACGGCGGCACGCCGGCCTCCGCGCCGCTCGCGCGGCAGATCGAGCGGTTCGCCGCGCGCTTCCTGCATCCGCGCGGCTGGTTCGAGTGCAAGACGGCGGACGGGCAGGTGTCGCGCGCCGACATGCCGTCGACGACGCCCTACCACCTCGCGACCGCCTACGCGGCGCTGCCGACCGGCGCGTAACCCGCCGCGGCGAACGACGGCGCCGCGCGCTCGCCATGCGCGGCGCGTCCGTCGCCCAGTTCGAACACCGACACCGCCTGCATCAGGTGCGCGGTCTGGTCGTTCAGCGACGCGGCGGCCGCCGCGACTTCCTCGACCAGCGCCGCGTTCTGCTGCGTGAGCTGGTCCATCTGCGTGACGGCCTGGTTCACCTGCTCGATCCCGACGCTCTGCTCGACCGACGCCGCGGTGATTTCCGACATCGTCTGCACGACCCGCGTGATCGACGCCGACACCGTGCGCATCGCGTCGCCGGCGCGCTCGACGAGCGCCGCGCCGCCGTTGATCTGCGCGACCGAATCCTCGATCAACGCCTTGATCTCCTTCGCCGATTGCGCGCTGCGCTGCGCGAGCGAACGCACTTCGCCCGCGACCACCGCGAAGCCGCGCCCCTGTTCGCCGGCCCGCGCGGCCTCGACCGCCGCGTTCAGCGCGAGGATGTTGGTCTGGAACGCGATGCCGTCGATCACCGAGATGATCTCCGCGATCCGCCCCGAACTCTGCGCGATGCCGCGCATCCGGTCGATCACGCTGTCGACCACGCCGCCGCCGTGGCTCGTCGCTTCGAGCGCCGCGTCGGCCAGCGCGCTCGCCGCGCGCGCGCTGTCGGTGTTCTGCCGGACCGTCGCGGTCAGTTCCTCCATGCTCGCGGCGGTTTCCTCGAGCGACGCGGCCTGTGTGCCCGTGCGCGCCGACAGGTCGGCGTTGCCGCCCGCGATCTCGCCCGCGCCGAGGTGAATCGCGTCGGACGCCTGGCGCACCGTGCGCACGGTGCCCGCGATGCTCGTCTGCATCGCGGCGAGGCCGCGCAGCATCCGGTCGATCTCGAACACGCCGCCCGCCTGCACGGCTTCGTCGAGACGGCCTTGCGCGATCCGCTCGAAATGGCGGCCGGCCTGCTCCAGCGGCGCGACGACCGCGCGCCGCGCGGCCGCGTAGATCGCCGCGCTCGCCGCGAGCATCGCCACCAGCAGCACGATGCCGACCGACTTGAACCACAGCATGCCGCCGTCGATGGTGTCGAGCGCCGCGCGGCTCGACGTGCCGCCATAGTCGGTGAAGCGATGCAGCTCGGCGATGTACGCGTCCTGGAAGCCCTGGGTCGGCTGGTCGAGGAACGCCTGGATGTTGTCGGCGTCGAGGAACTGCACGAGTTCGCCCAGCGCGCCGCGCAGCGCGCGATAGCGCTCGGTGAGCGCCGCGACGCGCGCGCGGTTGGTGTCGTCGACCGCCTGCGCGGCCGTCAGTACGGCGAACGCCTTGTCCGCTTGCGCGAGCGACGTGCCCGCGTGGCGGATGATGTCTTCGGGCTTCGGCCCGCCGCGCACCATCCGCGTGCCGGCACGCGACAGGTTGATGCGCGCGTCGAGCAGTTGCTCGGTCGCCCGGCTGGCCGCGTCGACCTGCGCGATCGCGACATTCGACAGATCGTCGACGCCGCTGCGCGTCGACGTGAGCGCCCAGAAGCCGAGCGCTTCGATCGCGAACAGGAAGAGACAGAACACGGTCAACACGCCGAGCAGACCCGACGCGAGCTTGATTTTTCCGAACATGGGGGATTCCTGGAGAGCGGACGATGAGGCGATGCCCCGGCATTAGCGGCATTTCTTCGTCGGACTTTAGGCGGAATCAGCGGCAACGCAGGTCAAGTGCGCGCTTCGCTCGCGCATTCGCGTCGAATCGCCCGCAAACGCGGAGATCTTGTGTATTCGACGCAATAATCGCGTTGCATCGCGCCGGGATTTGCGCGAAACGCGGACGAATTTCCTTGCTTATCCGGAGCCCCCTTCCTAGAGTTCAGCGCAAGCGGGCACTCATTTCGAAGGAAAGTTCGATGACCGACATCACGGACCACGCGCGCGGCGCATTGCGCGCGCAGCCGTTCAGCATGCTGCTGGGCACGGAGCTGATGCACATCGGCGACAACGAAGTGTCGCTGTGCCTGCCCGTGCGCGAGGAATTGCGGCAGCAGCACGGTTTCGTGCACGGCGGCGTCATCAGCTATCTCGCGGACAACGCGCTGACGTTCGCCGGCGCGCTCGTGCTCGGCCCGCGCGTGATCACCGCCGAATACAAGATCAACTATCTGCGGCCGGCCGTGAACGGCACGCTCGTCGCCCGCGCGAAGCTCGTCTACGCTGGCCGGCACCAGGCGACCTGCCAGTGCCATGTGTTCGTCATCGACGGCGATCACGAGCGGCTCGTCGCGATCGCGCAAGGCACGATCAACCGCGTCGGCGACGGCAAGATGCCGGATGCGCCGGTGGAAACGGCGTGAGAACGGCCTGAACGGCCGGCGCCCAATATCGCGGCCGCCTGGCGCCCAAGTCGCGCCGCTAGGCCGCGTCGTCCCCCAACAGCGGCAAAAAACGCGGCGCCACCCGCGCCCGCACGTTCCCGTGCTCATCCGTCCGATAGATCCCGCGCGCCGCGTTGTGCGGGTGCACGGCCGCGTCGGCCACGCTCAGCACCGGCGCGAAACACGCATCGGTGCCTTCGAGCAGCGCGCGCCAGTGCGCGGACGGCTGCCGCGCGAACACGTCTGCGAAACGCGCCTTCAGCGCGGGCCAGCGCGCCCGGTCGTACTGCGACGCGGGATCGACGTCGGTCAGCCCGAGCCGTTCGACCAGCAGCGCATAGAACGGCGGTTCGAGCGCGCCGATCGTCACGCATTCGCCGTCCGCGCAGCGATACACGTCGTAGAACGGCGCGTCGTGGAACAGGCTCGGCTGCGCACCGTCGAGCTGGCCGTTCGCGCGCGCCCACAGCGCGAGCGAACCGAGCATCGACACGATGTCGACGATCGCGCCGTCGACCACCCGCCCCGGCCCGCCGCCGCGCACGTCGAGCAATGCGCAGACGATGCCGAACGCGAGTCCGAGCGCGCCGCCCGCATCGCCGACGACCGTCGGCGGCACGCCGGGCCGACCGTCGCGGGGCGCGGACAGCGACAGCAGCCCGGTCAGCGCGACGTAGTTCAGGTCGTGCCCGGCCGCGGCTGCCAGCGGTCCATCCTGGCCCCAGCCGGTCATGCGCCCGTAGACCAACTTGGGATTGCGGCGCGCGCAAACGTCGGGCCCGAGGCCGAGCCGCTCCATCACGCCGGGCCGCAAGCCCTCGATCAGCGCATCGGCTTGCGCGATCAGATCGAGCGCGGCGTCACGCCCGGCCGGCGCCTTCAGGTCGAGTTCGACGATCGTCTTGCCTTCGCGCAACAGATCGCCGTCGCGAGCCCGCAGCGCGTCCGGCGCGCTGGTTCGGCCGGACGGGCGCGCGATCAGCGTGATGCGCGCGCCCATGCCGGCGAGCATCCAGCCCGCGAGCGGGCCGGGGCCGAGCCCTTCGAATTCGACGATGTGGATGCCGGCAAGCGGCGCGTTCAATGACATGGTGACCTCGCTGAAATGCAGTCGGAACAGGGGCGGCGAAGCTTTCCGATTCTATGCGAATGCCTGCGCCCGCCAGCTTCGCGCGACCAGCGCCTGTTCACACCGATAACGGGCTTGCGCGGGCCCTACGCCCGCTCGGCCAGCGCCGCCTGCATCGCGCGCACGATCGCGTCCCGATGCGGGTCGATCCGCTCGACCGGCCCGGCCACGCCCATCGCCAGCGGCAGCCCGTTCCAGCCATCCGCGATCACCATCGAGATCATCGCGGCGCCCTGCGTCACGGTGTGCGCCGAATACGAATAGCCGAGCCGGCGGGTCTGTTCGACCTTGTCGAGCACGACGTCCTCGTCGATCGTCCTGCCCGACTTCCCGATCCGGCGGATGCTGCGTGACACGAGCCGGCGAATCGTGCTGTCGGGCTGGATGCTCAGCAGCGCCCAGCCAAGGCCCGACATGCAGATCTCGCGACGCGTGCCGATCGGCGCATAGAACTGCACCGGAATCGAATGCGAGCCCTCGACCGCGTCGATGTACTGCACGTACAGGTCGCTCTGCACCGCGATCACGACCGCCTCGTGCGTGCGCGCCGCCAGCCGCTTCGCGACCGCATGCCAGTGCCGCCGGCTGCCGGCCGCCGAATCGACCAGCGCTTCGCCGAGATTGACGAGCCGCGCGGTGGGCGCATACGCATGGGTTGCATCGTCGTAGGCGAGATAGCCGAGCGTCTTCATGCTGGTCAGCAGCGCCGCCGCGCTCGACCCCGGATACCCGCAGCGCGTCGCGATCTCGCGCACGCTCAGCGGCCGCTGCAAGGTGCTGAAGAGTTCCAGCACCTCGAACACGCGCGCCGCGCTCTTGACCACGCTTCCGCTCATCCCGCCCTCTCCGCAGCAACCGGCACGGGCCTTCCACGTATGTGGAACGGAATTTCCCGCCGCCAACCGTCGTGACGATACTAGGCTTCGGCCCGCGGCGTGAAGTCCCGCGGCACAGAACACACGGAGACAACATGGCAGCCTTTTTGATCCGTGAACGGCAGGGCGCGATCCTGACCGTCACGATGAACCGTCCGGACACCCGCAACGCAATTTCGGACACCGATGCGATCGACGCGCTGACCGAATGCTGCGACGAAGCAAACCGTGACGAATCGATCCGCGTGCTGATCCTGACCGGCGCCGGCACGACGTTCTCGTCGGGCGGCAACGTAAAGGCGATGCGCGCGTTCGTGGAAGCGGGCCCGCACGACCCTGCTGCGATCCGCACCAGCTATCGCCGCGGCATCCAGCGGCTCGCGCATGCGTTCGAGCACCTCGAAGTGCCGGCCATCGCAGCGGTCAACGGTCCGGCCATCGGCGCCGGCACCGATCTCGCGTGCATGTGCGACATCCGCATCGCCGCCGAGCGTGCGCGCTTCGCGGAGAGCTTCATCGCGCTCGGTCTCGTGCCGGGCGACGGCGGTGCGTGGTTCCTGCCGCGGATCGTCGGCGCCGCGGTCGCCGCGGAAATGTCGTTCACCGGCGATGCGCTGGACGCGCAGGCCGCGCTGCGCTGCGGACTCGTGTCGCGCGTCGTGCCCGATGGCGACCTCCTCGCGCATGCGCACGAACTGGCCGGCCGCATCGCGCATCACTCGGGCACCGCACTACGCCTGACCAAGCGGCTGCTGCGCGAAGGCCGCCACGCAAGCCTCGACACGCTGCTCGACCTGTCGGCGTCGTACCAGGCGTTCGCGCACGCCAGTCCCGACCATCGCGCGGCCGTCACCGCGCTGTTCGCCGCGCGCGGCTGAACCCGCGACGCATCGCGGCCGTGCGGCCGGCACAGGCCGGCCTGCCGGCCCGTCGAACCCACATCGAAGGAGACATCGTCATGACCAGCAGCAACGAAGGCGCACTCGCAGGGGTGCGCGTGGTGGACCTGAGCCGCGTCTATGCGGGGCCGTTCTGCGCGCAGACGCTCGCGGACCACGGCGCCGACGTCATCAAGATCGAACCGCCGCAGGGCGACGAAACGCGCGACTGGGGCCCCGCGATGCCGAACGGCATCTCCAGCTACTACTGGGGGCTCAACCGCAACAAGCGCAATCTCGCGCTCGACCTGTCGCATCCCGACGGACGCGACGTGCTGTTCCGCGTGCTCGAAACGGCCGACGTGCTGATCGACAACTTCAAGCAGGGCACGCTCGAACGCTGGGGCATCGGCTACGAAGACTGCCTGCGCGCGCGCTTTCCGCGCCTCGTCCACTGCTCGATTTCCGGCTACGGCACCGACGGCCCGCTTGCGCGGTTTCCGGGCTACGACGCGGTCGCGCAGGGTCTCGCCGGCTTCATGTCGATCAACGGCGAACCGGGCGGCATGCCGCTCAAGGTGCCGTTTCCGGTCGTTGATTACGCGGCCGGCCTGAGCGCCGTCTCCACCATTCTGATCGCGCTCGTCGAGCGGACACGCTCCGGCCTCGGGCAGCACGTCGACATCGATTTGTTCAGCACCGCGCTGTCGATGCTGCATCCGGTCAGCACGAGCTGGATGGCAACCGGCGACGTGCCCGTCGCGACCGGCAACGTATACGGCGCGATTGCGCCGTACGGCGTCTATCCGTGCAAGGACAAGCCGGTCGCGACCGGCGCCGGCAACAACCGCACGTTCGCGCGGCTCGTCGACGCGCTGGGCGTGCCCGAGCTGGCGCGCGATCCGCGCTTCGCGACCAATGCACAGCGCGTCGCGCATCGCGATGCGCTCGACTCGCTGCTCGGCCAGCTGACCGCCGAACTGCAGGCGGACGACGTCGTCGAGCGGCTGATGCACGCCGGCGTCGCGACGGGGCCGGTGAACACCGTGGCCGATGCGTTCGGCCATCCGCAGGCGGCGCGCAACGCGATGTTCGTCGACACCGACACGTACATCGGCGCGGGCATCCCCGCCAAGCTGTCCCGCACGCCCGGCGCGATCCGCCGGCCGCCCCAGCCGTTCGCCGCCGACACAGACGCCGTGCTCGACGCATTCGGGATCGACGCGGCGCGCCGCGACGCGCTGCGGCAGGCGGGCGTGCTGCCCGACACGCGGGCAGACGTGGCCGGGAGCGCGTCATGACCGCCCCGCGCTTTTCTTCACCGACGGACGACGATGCGCCGTCGATCCTGCGCGACGACGCCGACGGCGTCGCGTGGCTGACGATGAATCGCCCGCACGTCGCCAATGCGCTGTCCGCCGACGCGATCCGGCGCCTGTGCAACGAACTCGTCACGCTCGACGACAACCCGTCGATTCGCGTCATCGTGATCCGCGGCGCGGGCGAACGCGCGTTCAGCGCGGGCGTCGATCTCGGCGACCCCGAGATCCGCGGGATGCAGCCGATGCGCGGACTCGCGCGCAACGTCCACGAGCTGATCCTGGAACTGCGCAAGCCGACCATCGCGGCCGTCAACGGCCATGCAATCGGCGGCGGCTGCGAAATCGCGCTCGCGTGCGACCTGCGGATCGCCGCCGATAACGCGACCTTCGCGTTGCCCGAAGCGCGGGTCGGCATGGGCGCGAACTTCGCTAGCGTGCTGCTGCCGCGCATGTTGCCGCACGCGATCGCGATGGAGCTGCTGTTCACGGGCCGCCGCTTCGACGCAGACGAAGCGCAACGCGTCGGCCTGCTGAACCGCGTCGTGCCGGGCGCCGCGCTCGACGACACCGTGCGCGAGCTGGCGCAGACGATCGCCGCGAACGCACCGCTCACGATCCGCCGCATCAAGGAAACCGCGACCCGCAGCCAGGGGCTGCCGGTGGCCGCCGCGCTGCGGCTGGACGTCGGCCCCGACGTCTACGCGAGCGAGGACCGGATCGAGGGCGCCCGCGCGTTTCTCGAGAAGCGCAAGCCGGTGTTCAAGGGGCGCTGAGCCCGGCACCGCACCGCGACACCCGCGCGCACCGCTCCCAGAACGCGGGCGCGCCAATAAAACATGGACGGAGACACCTTCATGCAACGAAAAGCATTCCTGGTCAGCGCGTGCGTGCTGTGCGCCACGCCGGCGCACGCGTCGTCGGTCACGCTGTACGGGATCGTCGACAGCTACGTCGAATTCGATCGCGTCGGCAGTTTGTCGAGCATGCGGCAAAGCGGCGGCGGCGCGTCGACGAGCCGCTTCGGCCTGACGGGCGTCGAGGATCTCGGCGGCGGCACGTCGACGAAATTCGTGCTGGAAAGCGGCTTCTCGCCGGCCGACGGATCGTTCCAGGGCGGCACGCTGTTCTACCGGCAGGCATACGTGTCGCTGCAGAACGCGCGCTACGGCGACCTGCGGCTCGGCCGGCAATACACGCCCGCGTTCTACGTCGTGTACGACGGCGATCCGTTCGGACTCAACGAGCGGCTGTCGCCGCTCGCGCTGCTCGCGACGTCGACGGACACGATCACGAGCAACACGACGCCACCGATTCCGCGCTTCAACCAGGCGGCGTCGTACCTGAGCCCCGACTGGAACGGCCTGCGCGTGATGGCCACGTACGGCTTTCCGACGCCGAACGCGCTGTCGACACAGGCTGGACGCAACTACGGCGCCGGGCTGCAGTACCGGATCGGCGGCCTCTATGTCGGCGCCGGCTTCCAGGGCGATACGTCGGCCGGCAACCTGGGACCCGTCGTCGCGCCGTCGACGACCCGCCACTACGTGTTCGCGACAAACTACGCATTCGCGCGGGTCAAGCTGTACGCCGCGTTCCTGTACGGCGTCGGCACGGCGGCGCGCCTGCCCGCGTTCTCGACCGCGAGCGTCGGTGCGTCGATCAACGTCGGCGCGCTCGATCGCGTGCTCGTGTCGGTGGTGCGCCGCGACGTGAAGGGTTCGGCAAACGACGCGACTGCGCTCGGCGTCGGCTACGACCATCCGCTGTCGAAGCGGACTTCGCTCTACGCCCGCTATCTCTACATGAAGAACGGCGGCGACGCCCGCAATACCGTCGTCGCCGGCCTGCAGCCGCAAGCAGGCGGCACCGAGCAAGTGTTCGCGCTCGGCATCGTTCACCGCTTCTGACGGAGTGCCCATGACCCCGACCCTTTCGACCCACCCGGCCGTCGACGACGACGGCGCGACGCAGGCGCTGTATCGCCGGATCTCGCGCCGGCTGCTGCCGTTCCTGATCCTCTGCTACACGCTGTCGTTCATCGACCGGATCAACATCGGCTTCGCACACGCGCAGATGGCCGCCGAGCTGCACTTCTCCGACGCCGTCTACGGGCTCGGTGCGGGCATCTTCTTCATCGGCTACATGGCGTTCGAGATTCCGAGCAACGCGTGGCTCGCGCGGATCGGCGCGCGGCGGACGATTGCCCGGATCATGGTGCTGTGGGGCCTCGGCTCGGCCGCGACGATGTTCGTCACGACGCCCGCGCAGTTCTACGCGTGCCGCTTCCTGCTGGGCGTGTTCGAGGCCGGCTTCTTCCCCGGCATCCTGTTCTATCTCGGCGCGTGGTATCCGCCACGGCAGCGCGCCAAGGCGTTCGCGCTGTTCATGACCGCGCTGTATCTCGCAGGGTTGATCGCCGGCCCCGTGTCGGGCGCGATCCTGTCGTACTTCGACCGCTTGGGCGGCCTGAGCGGCTGGCAATGGCTGTTCGTCGTCGAAGGGCTGCCGAGCAGCGCGCTCGGCCTCGTCGCGCTACGCTTTCTCGACGACCGGCCGGATGACGCACGCTGGCTGTCGGACGCAGACAAGGCCACGCTGCGCGCCGCGCATGCGCAGGCCGAAGCCGATACGCCGGCCGCGAACGCGGCGCGGTCGTTGCTCGCGCACCGCGATTTCTGGCTGCTGTGCGCGGCCAATTTCGCGATCGCGGCCGCCGGCTACGCGCTGGTGTTCTGGATGCCCGTGATCCTGCATCGCGGCGGCTTGCATGGCGCGATGCAGATCGGGCTGATATCCGCGCTGCCGTACCTGTGCGGCATCGTCGGCATGCTCGCGATGGGCTGGCGCACCGAGCGCCGGCGCGAATGGCGCAAGCACGGCGCCGTCGCGATGCTCGCGTGCGCGGCGGCGCTCGCTGGTCTCGCGAGCAGCGCCGGCACGTCGCATCTGATGATCGCGCTGTGCATCGCGGTCGCCACGCACGCCGCGGCGCTGCCCGCGTTCTGGGTGCTGCCGGGGCTCGCGCTGCCGAAGCGCTCGATGGCGGTCGCGATCGCGGCGATCACGATGACCGGCGCGATCGGCGGATTCGCGAGCCCGTTCCTGATGGGCGTGCTCAACACGGCCACCGGATCGATGCGCGGCGGCCTCTATTTCAATGCCGCGCTGCTGGCGGCCGGCGCGCTCGCGTTGCTCGGGACGCTGCGCGCCCGCGCGGCGGCGCGCGCGAACGCCGGCTGACGGCACGGCTTCTTCCTCTCCTGTACGCACCTACCCACATGAATTTCGAACTCGAACTCGAACACCGGATGATCCGGGATCTCGTCGCGCGTTTCGTGAAGGACGAACTGATTCCGCTCGAAGCGGCGGTGATGGCGCGCGAGGCCGACGGCCAGCGCTTCGGGCTGCTCGTCGACGAACGTGCGCACCTCGACGAGCGCTCCCGGCAACTCGGCCTGTGGGGACTCGACGCGCCGCTCGACGTGGGCGGCTCGGATCTGCCGGCCGTCGCGATGGTCGGCGTGAACGAGGCGATCGGCACGACCGTCACCCCGTACATCCTGCCGCCCGACTCGCCGAACCTGCGGATGCTGTGCGATGCGGCCGACGATGCGCAGCGCGCGCTATCTCGACCCGTACGCACGCGGCGCCACGCGTGCCGCGATGGCGATCTCCGAGCCGGGCGCCGGCTCCGACCCGGGCGCGCTGTCGACGACCGCCGTGCACGACGGCGACGGCTGGGTGCTGAACGGCCGGAAGATCTGGATCAGCCACGCGGCCGATGCCGACTGGACGATCGTGATGGCGCTGACCGATCGCAGCAAGGGCAAGCGCGGCGGCATGTCGGCGTTCATCGTCGATCGCGACACGCCGGGTTTCATCATCGAACGCCGGATTCCGATGATCGGCGGGCTGTCGACCTACGAAATCGTGCTGGAAGACTGCCGCATTCCCGCCGCGCAACTGCTTGGCCCGGAAGGCGCCGGCTTCACGCCGATGCAGGCCCGGCTCGCGAACCGGCGGCTGGAGATGGCCGCGTGGTGCATCGGCCGCGCCGAGCGCGCGGTCGCGCTGCTGTGCGACCATGCGAAACAGCGCACGACCTTCGGCGTGCCGCTCGCGGAGCGTCAGGCGGTCCAGTGGTGGGTCGCCGACGCGCTCACGCAGATCCACGCATGCCGCCTGATGACCTACGAAGCGGCCGCGCGCGTGGATGCCGGGCAGGATGCCCGCACGCAGATCTCGATGGTCAAGGTGTTCGCGACCGAAATGGCGTGGACCGTGATCGATCATGCGATGCAGACGCTCGGCGCGATGGGCATGACGAAGGAAATGCCGTTGCAGCAGATGGCCAGCGAAGCGCGGCTGATGCGCATCTTCGAAGGCCCGACCGAGGTGCACCGTTGGGTCGTCGCGCGCAGCGTGCTCTGACCGCGGCGCGCCGCCCACTTCCACGATGGAGCCCTGCGTTGAACACCCTGCATCTCGTCGATCCTGAAATCCGCCCGCTGCTCGAGACCTGGCCGACCGTCACGCTCGATGCCGACAACCTCGCGCAGTCGCGCCAGCGCGTGCTGCCGCTGCCGCCGCCCGACCCGACCGGCAGCACGCTCGAACGCCGCACGGTGCCCGGCCCGTCCGGCGCGCCGGACGTCCCGGTCCTCGTCTATCTGCCCGACGGCCACGCGCGCCCGCTACCAGCGATCGTCCACCTGCACGGCGGAGGCTTCGTGCGCGGCGCGGCGAAGGAGCTCGAAGCGGTGCACCGGTTGCTCGTCACACACCTCGGCTGCGCGCTGATCTCGATCGACTATCGCCTCGCGCCGGAAACGGTGTTTCCCGGTGCGATCGAAGACTGCTACGCGGCGCTCGCATGGGTGTTCCGTCACGCCGATACCCTCGGCATCGACGCCGCGCGGATCGGCGTGGCGGGCGAAAGCGCGGGCGGCGGGCTGGCCGCCGCGCTGGCGCTGCTGGCCCGCGACCGCGGCGAATTCCCGCTCGCGTTCCAGCACCTGATCTATCCGATGCTCGACGATCGCACCTGCACGCGCCCGCCGCATCCGCATGCCGGAGAATTCATCTGGCATGCGGCCAACAACCGGTTCGGCTGGACCGCGCTGCTCGGTCACGCCCCGGGCATCGACGGCGTGTCGCCGTACGCGGCGGCCGCGCGCGCCACGCGGCTCGACGGCCTGCCGCCCACGTTCCTGTCGGTCGGCTCGCTCGACCTGTTCCTCGACGAAAATCTCGACTACGCGCAGCGCCTGCTGCGCGCAGGCGTGCCGACCGAACTGCACGTGCTGCCCGGCGGCGTCCATGGATTCGACCTCGTGCCCGGCGCGCGAGTGTCGGAAACGGCGCGCCGCCTGAGCCACGACGCGCTGCGCCGGTTCCTGCACGGCTGACCAAAACAATGCGGGCGGCCGAAGCCGCCCGCATCCGCGCCGATCCCGACGACCACGCTCAGAACGCATCCCCCGGCACCCGCACCCAGCCTTCCATCAACACGCGCGCGCTGCGGCTCATGATCGCCTTCGTGACGGTCCACTCGCCGTTCTCGCGCCGCGCTTCCGCGCCGACGCGCAGCGTGCCCGACGGATGGCCGAAGCGCACCGCGTGGCGTTCGCCGCCGCCCGCCGCGAGATTGACGAGCGTGCCGGGGATCGCCGCGGCCGTGCCGATCGCGACCGCCGCCGTGCCCATCATCGCGTGGTGCAGCTTGCCCATCGACATCGCGCGCACCAGCAGGTCGACGTCGCCCGCGTTCACGCGCTTGCCGCTCGACGCGACGTAGTCGGCCGGCTTCGCCACGAACGCGATCTTCGGCGTGTGCTGCCGCGTCGCGATTTCGTCGAGCGTGTCGATCAGGCCCATCCGCAATGCGCCGTGCGCACGGATCGTCTCGAATTTGTCGAGCGCCTTCGGGTCGCCGTTGATCGCGTCCTGCAGCTCCGTGCCCGTGTAGCCGATCGCTTCCGCGTCGACGAAGATCGTCGGGATGCCTGCGTTGATCATCGTCACCTTCAGCGTGCCGATGCCCGGCACCGCGAGATCGTCGACGAGGTTGCCGGTCGGGAACATCGCGCCGCCCGCGCCTTCTTCCTCCGCGGCCGGATCCATGAATTCGAGCTGCACCTCGGCGGCCGGGAACGTGACGCCGTCCAGCTCGAAGTCGCCCGTCTCCTGCACCGCGCCGTTCGTGATCGGCACATGGGCGATGATCGTCTTGCCGATGTTCGCCTGCCAGATCCGCACGGTCGCGACGCCATCGCGCGGCACGCGCGCCGGATCGACCAGCCCGCCGCTGATCGCGAACGGGCCGACCGCCGCCGACAGGTTGCCGCAGTTGCCGGTCCAGTCGACGAACGCCTTGTCTATCGCGACCTGCCCGAACAGGTAGTCGACGTCGTGCCCCGGCCGCGTGCTCTTCGACACGATCACCGTCTTGCTGGTGGACGACGTCGCGCCGCCCATCCCGTCGATCTGCTTGCCGTACGGATCGGGGCTGCCGATCACGCGCAGCAGCAGCGCGTCGCGCGCGGCACCCGGCGTCTGCGCGGCATCCGGCAGATCCTGCAGCCGGAAGAACACGCCCTTGCTGGTGCCGCCGCGCATGTAGGTCGCGGGAATCCTGATTTGAGGAATATGAGCCATGTCTGTGTTCTCAATGTGCGCCGGTCAGGCTGCCTGCGACGATTCGAGGAAGTCCTGCGCGAACCGCTGCAGCACGCCGCCCGCTTCGTAGATCGACACTTCCTCGGCCGTATCGAGCCGGCATGTCATCGGCACCTCGACGCGTTCGCCGTTCCTGCGATGAATCACGAGCGTGAGATCGGCGCGCGGCGTGCGCTCGCCGATCACGTCGAAGGTCTCGGTGCCGTCGATGCCGAGCGTCGTCCGGTTCGTGCCCGGCTTGAACTCGAGCGGCAGCACGCCCATCCCGATCAGGTTCGTGCGGTGAATCCGCTCGAAGCCTTCGGCGGCGATCGCCTCGACGCCCGCGAGCCGCACGCCCTTCGCGGCCCAGTCGCGCGACGAGCCCTGGCCGTAGTCGGCGCCGGCCACGACGATCAGCGGCTGCTTGCGATTCATGTACGTCTCGATCGCTTCCCACATCCGCATGACCTTGCCTTCCGGCTCGACGCGCGCGAGCGAGCCCTTCTTCACCGCGCCGTCGACGACCGCCATCTCGTTGACGAGCGTCGGGTTCGCGAAGGTCGCGCGCTGCGCGGTCAGGTGGTCTCCCCGGTGCGTCGCGTACGAATTGAAGTCCTCTTCCGGCAGGCCCATCTTCGCGAGGTACTCGCCGGCCGCGCTGTTCGGCAGGATCGCGTTCGACGGCGACAGGTGGTCGGTCGTGATGTTGTCGCCGAGCACCGCGAGCGGGCGCATGCCCTTCAGCGTGCGCTCGCCGGCCAGCGCGCCTTCCCAGTACGGCGGACGGCGGATGTACGTGCTCTGCGCGCGCCAGTCGTACAGCGGCGCCGCGCGCTCGCCCGCATCGGCGCTGCGCGCGAACATCGGTTCGTAGACCTTGCGGAACTGCTCGGGCTTCACGCTCGACGCGACGATCGCGTCGATCTCCTCGTCGGTCGGCCAGATGTCCTTCAGCGTGACGGGCTGGCCGTCCGGATCGTGGCCGAGCACGTCACGCTCGATGTCGAAGCGGATCGTACCGGCGATCGCATACGCGACCACGAGCGGCGGCGATGCGAGGAACGCCTGCTTCGCATACGGGTGAATGCGGCCGTCGAAGTTGCGGTTGCCGGACAGCACGGCCGTCGCGTACAGGTCGCGATCGACGATCTCCTGCTGGATCTTCGGATCGAGCGCGCCCGACATCCCGTTGCAGGTCGTGCACGCGAACGCGACGATGCCGAAGCCAAGCTTCTCGAGTTCGGGCAGCAGGTTCGCTTCTTCCAGATACAGTTCGACCGCCTTCGAGCCGGGCGCGAGCGAGCTCTTCACCCACGGCTTGCGCGTGAGGCCCTTCGCGTTCGCGTTGCGTGCGAGCAAGGCGGCGGCGATCACGTTGCGCGGGTTGCTGGTGTTCGTGCAGCTCGTGATCGCGGCGATGATCACCGCGCCGTCGGGCATCTCGCCCGGCTTCTCTTCCCACTGGCCGGCGATGCCGCGCGCGGCGAGATCCGACGTCGGCAGCCGCTTGTGCGGGTTCGACGGGCCGGCCATGTTGCGCACGACGCTCGACAGGTCGAACGTCAGCGTGCGCTCGTACTGCGCGTTCGCGAGCGTATCGGCCCACAGGCCCGCTGCCTTCGCGTAGGTCTCGACCAGCTTCACCTGCTCGTCGCTGCGGCCGGTGAGGCGCAGGTAGTCGATCGTCTGGCCGTCGATGAAGAACATCGCGGCGGTCGCGCCGTATTCGGGCGCCATGTTCGAGATCGTCGCGCGATCGCCGAGCGTGAGGCTCGCCGCGCCTTCGCCGCGGAATTCCAGGTACGCGCCGACCACTTTTTCCTTGCGCAGGAACTCGGTCAGCGCGAGCACCACGTCGGTCGCGGTGATGCCGGGCTGGCGCTTGCCGGTCAGCTCGACGCCGACGATGTCGGGCAGGCGCATCCACGATGCACGGCCGAGCATCACGTTCTCGGCTTCGAGCCCGCCGACGCCGATCGCGATCACGCCGAGCGCGTCGACGTGCGGCGTGTGGCTGTCGGTGCCGACGCAGGTGTCCGGGAACGCGACGCCATCCTGCGCCTGGATCACCGGCGACATCTTCTCGAGGTTGATCTGGTGCATGATGCCGTTGCCCGGCGGGATCACGTCGACGTTCTCGAACGCCTTCTTCGTCCACTCGATGAAGTGGAAGCGATCCTCGTTGCGGCGATCCTCGATCGCGCGGTTCTTCGCGAACGCGTCCGGATCGAAGCCGCCGCATTCGACGGCGAGCGAGTGGTCGACGATCAGTTGCACCGGCACGACCGGGTTCACCTTCGCCGGGTCGCCGCCGCCGTCCGCGATCGCGTCGCGCAGGCCGGCGAGATCGACGAGCGCCGTCTGCCCGAGGATGTCGTGGCACACCACGCGCGCCGGGAACCACGGGAAATCGCGTTCACGCTTGCGCTCGATGATCTGCTTCAGCGAATCGGCGAGGATCGCCGGATCGCAACGACGCACGAGGTTTTCGGCGAGCACGCGCGACGTGTACGGCAGTGTGTCGTACGCGCCGGGCGCGATCGCGTCGACCGCGGCACGCGCGTCGAAATAGTCCAGCGACGTGCCGGGCAGGGGTTTGCGGTTGGCGGTATTCATGATGTGGGGCGGAAATCTGGGTATGACGTTCCGCGCGCGCCGGCGGCCCGCATCCTCACGGGCGCCGGCACGCGCGGCGGGCGTTTCAGCGCTTCTCGATCGGCACGAACTGCAGGTCTTCCGGGCCCGTGTAGTTCGCGCTCGGGCGGATGATCTTGTTGTCGATGCGTTGCTCGATGATGTGCGCGCTCCAGCCGGACGTACGCGAGATCACGAACAGCGGCGTGAACATCGCGGTCGGCACGCCCATCATGTGATACGACACGGCGCTGAACCAGTCGAGGTTCGGGAACATCTTCTTCGCGTCCCACATCACCGATTCGAGGCGCTCGGCGATGTCGTACAGCTTCAGGTCGCCCGCTTCCTTCGACAGCTTGTGCGCGACGCCCTTGATCACCTTGTTGCGCGGATCGGAGATCGTATAGACCGGGTGACCGAAGCCGATCACCACTTCCTTGTTCTCGACGCGGCGGCGGATGTCGGCTTCGGCGTCGTCAGGCGAGCTGTAGCGGCTCTGGATTTCGTACGCGACTTCGTTCGCGCCGCCGTGCTTCGGCCCGCGCAGCGCGCCGATCGCACCGGTGATCGCCGAGTAGATGTCCGAGCCCGTGCCCGCGATCACGCGCCCCGTGAACGTCGATGCGTTGAATTCGTGCTCCGCGTACAGGATCAGCGACGTGTGCATCGCCTCGACCCACGACTTCGACGGCGTCTTGCCGTGCAGCAGGTGCAGGAAGTGGCCGCCGATCGAATCGTCGTCGGTTTCCGTTTCGATGCGCTTGCCGTTGTGCGAGAAGTGATACCAGTACAGCAGCATCGAGCCGAGCGACGCCATCAGGCGGTCGGCGATGTCGCGCGCGCCCGGCAGGTTGTGGTCGTCCTTCTCCGGCAGCACGGTGCCGAGCACCGACACGCCGGTGCGCATCACGTCCATCGGATGCGCCGACGCCGGAATCTGCTCGAGCGCGGCCTTCAGCGCGCTCGGCAGGCCGCGCAGCGCGCGCAGCTTGGTCTTGTACGCAGCCAGTTCGGTCAGGTTCGGCAGCGTGCCGTGCACCAGCAGGTGCGCGATTTCCTCGAATTCGCACGATTCGGCGACGTCGAGAATGTCGTAGCCGCGATAGTGCAGGTCGTTGCCGGTCTTGCCGACCGTGCACAGCGCGGTGTTGCCGGCCGTCACGCCCGACAGCGCCACCGACTTCTTCGGCTTGAATGCGCCTGCGGCGGCCGGTGCTGCTGCGTCTTTCGTCTCGCTCATGTTTTGTTTCTCCAATGGGTATCGGGGGATGCGGGCCGCGTTACTTCTTGCCCTGCGCGAACAGTTCGTCGAGCTTGCGCTCGTATTCGTGATAGCCGAGGAAGTCGTACAGCTCGGCGCGCGTCTGCATCGTCGGCACGGCCGCCTTCTGCGTGCCGTCGCGGCGCAGCGTTTCGTAGAAGTTCAGCGCGGCCTTGTTCATCGCGCGATACGCGCCGCAGCAGTACAGCGCGATGTCGACGTTCGCCTCGCGCAGCTCGTCGACGGTGAACAGCGGCGTCGAGCCGAATTCGGTCAGGTTCGCGAGGATCGGCACCTTCACGGCAGCCTTGAAGCGGCGGTAGTCGTCGAGCGTCTTCATCGCTTCCGGGAAGATCATGTCCGCGCCGGCTTCGACGTACGCGACCGCGCGCTCGATCGCCGAGTCGATCCCTTCCGCGGCGGCCGCGTCGGTGCGCGCCATGATCACGAACTGGTCGTCGGTACGCGCATCGACCGCGGCCTTCACGCGATCGACCATTTCGTCGATCGGCACGACTTCCTTGCCAGGACGGTGGCCGCAACGCTTCTGGCCGACCTGGTCCTCGAGGTGCACGGCCGCGACGCCGGCGTTGATGAACGAGCGGACCGTGCGCGCGATGTTGAATGCACCGCCCCAGCCCGTGTCGATGTCGACCAGCAGCGGCAGGTCGGTCGCGTTGGTGATCCGGTTCGCGTCGATCAGCACGTCTTCCATCGTGCTGATGCCGAGGTCGGGGATGCCGAGCGAGTTCGCGGCGACGCCGCCGCCCGACAGGTACACGGCCTTGAAGCCGACGGCCTGCGCCATCTTGGCCGCGTACGCGGTGATCGCGCCGACCACCTGCAGCGGCTGCTCGGCCGCGACTGCCGCGCGGAACTTCGCGCCGGCGCTCTGAAGATGCGTATTGCTCATGAACGGCCTCCTGATGGAATGCCCGATAACAGCAAGGACCGGGCCAGCTTGCGAAACGTCGCTAACCCACTGATTCTTAAGCACCCGCCCCGGGCGAGGCGGCGCCGGAAGATTTCAATTCAGCAATTTCGTGTTTCAAAAATGAAATCGCGCGCGCATAATCGGCGGTCATGGACCTCTCTTCGACCAAGCCCGTCGGCCCGGCCGACCGCACGGTGCGTCCGCGCATCTGGGCAATGGGCATCAGCCGCCTGCGCGACCTGTTTCGCGAGATCGCCGGCGAGTTCGACGAACGCGCCGACGTGCGCATCGTGACGCGCGCCTATGAGGATGCGCTCGGCGCGATCGCCGAGGCTGGCACCGCGCGGCCCGACGTGATCGTCGCGGCCGGCTCGAACGGCGGCTTCCTGAAAACGCGTGCGCAGGTGCCGGTGGTGGTCGTGTCGCCGACCGGCTTCGACGTGATGCAGGCGCTCGCTCGCGCGCGACGCGACGCGACGCGGATCGCGCTCGTCAGCGCCGGCGAAACGCCGCCCGAAGTGCGTCGCTTCGTCGCCGCGTACGGCCTCGACGTGCAGTTTGCGTCATATCAGTCCGCGCAGGAAGCGGAAGCCTGCGTGCACGACCTGCGCGATCGCGGCATCGAGACGATCGTCGGCCCCGGCCTCGTCACCGATCTCGCGGCCAGCGCCGGCATGGGTGCGGTGTTCCTCTATTCGCACGCGTCGGTGCGCAAGGCAGTCGAGACGGCGCTCGAAGTCGCGTATGCGACGCACGCCGAGGCATTCCGCCGCCAGCGGCTCGACACGCTGCTGCAGCATCTGCGTGACGGCGTGGTCGCGCTGGACGCGCACGGCCGCGTCGAGGCGATCAACGAACGGCTCGCGTCGGCGCTCGGGGTCGAACCCGCGGCGGCCGTCGGCCGCGCGCTCGTCGACCTGCGGCCCGAACTGCGCACGCTGCGCGGCGAGGACGGCGATGCGCTCGCGACCGTGCGCGGCGTGCGCTACGTCGTGCATCGCGGGCCGCTCGTCGATCGCGGCGTCACGTCGGGCAGCGTGCTGACGTTCCAGGAATCGCGCGCGGTCGAACGGCTCGATCGCGCGCTGCGTTCGCAACCGACCACGCAGCAGTTCGCGGCCCGCTATGCGCTCGACGACGTGGTCGGCGCCTCGGCGCCGATGACGCGCGTACGCGAGCTCGTGCGCCGCTATGCGAAATCCGACGCGACCGTGCTCGTGCTCGGCGAAAGCGGCACCGGCAAGGAAATGATTGCGCAGAGCCTGCATGCGCTGTCCGCGCGGCGCAGCTATCCGTTCGTCGCGGTCAACTGCGGCGCGTTTCCGGAAGCGCTGCTCGAGAGCGAACTGTTCGGCTATGAGGAAGGCGCATTCACCGGCGCGCGACGCGGCGGCAAGACCGGCCTGTTCGAGGCCGCGCATCGCGGCACGCTGTTTCTCGACGAAATCGGCGAGATGCCGCCGTCGCTGCAGAGCCGGCTGCTGCGCGTGCTGCAGGAGCGCGAGGTGATCCGCCTCGGCTCGACCGAGCCGATCCGCATCGACGTGCGCGTGATCGCTGCGACGCACCGGCCGCTGCTCGCGGCCGTCGAGGCCGGCACGTTCCGCGCGGATCTCTATTACCGGCTCAACATCCTGAACGTCGGCCTGCCGCCGCTGCGCGAACGCGCGGCCGACATTCCCGCGCTCGCGGCGACGCTGCTCGTGCAGGCCGCGCGGCGCGAGCCGCGTCTCGCCGAACGCGTGCGCGACACCGACGACGCGCTGCGCGTGCTCGACGCGACGCAAGCGACGCTCGCGCGCTACCGCTGGCCGGGCAACGTGCGCGAGTTGCAGAACGTGGTCGAGCGGATCGCGGTGGAGCTGGCCGAGGACGTCGACGAGAGCGATCCGGACGCCGCGTGTGCGGCGCTCGCCCCCGGCGCGCTGCAGGTGATCGCGCCCGAGCTGTTCGCCGCGCCGCCCGATGCAGGCGGCGCCGACGACGACGATGGACAAACGCTCCACGCACGCCGCCGTCGCGCGGAAGCCGACGAGATCCGCGCGGTACTCGATGCGTGCGGCGGCGACCGCGATCGCGCCTGCGCGATGCTCGGCATCAGCAAGACGACGCTGTGGCGCAAGCTGTCGGCGAAATAGGTTCGGGCCGCCCCGTCATTCCGCCTTGTGATAGTGGCGATACGCCTTCGCGCGATTGCCGCACGACGACATCGAGCACCAGCGTCGGCTGCCGTTCTTGCTGTCGTCGATGAACAGCCACTGGCATGCATCGTTCGCGCAGCGCTTGACCTTCGCGAGCCGCGCGCCGCCGAGCAGGTCGATCGCCGACCACAGCACCGGACTCAGCAGCCCCGCGAGCGTCGCACCTGACGCATCGATCCGCCACGCGTAGCGGCCGTCGACGCGCGCCAGCGCAACGCGCGGCGACGCTTCCGCCAGAAAGCCGCCGAGCAGCGCGAGATCGTCGGGCTGCGGCTCGCACTGCTCCGCCTGCGCGTGAAAGAGCCGGTAGAGCGCCTCGCGCAATGCGAGCGCCTGCGCGAGCATCGGAGGCTCGTCATTCTTCTTCGGGTTCGGATATTGCTCGCGACACGCGTCGACCAGCCCGGCCGGTACGCCGGCCTGCTCGCGGCACCACGCGAGCAGGTCGTCCAGCGCGCCGAAGGTTTCCGTCGGCGGGTCGCTGCCGCGCCAGTACAGCGTGTTCGCGAAATCGAGGCTCAACGTCTCGGGCGGCGCCGGGATCAGGCAGTCGATCGCGACGGAAGGTTGCGTTTTTCTCATGACGCGATCGTATCTAACCACCATGCCGGTTGACAAGCGCCGGAGCGATTTCTAACTTAACCGGCATGGTGGTTAAAAACAGGTTGGCTGCACCGACGCTCCCTTCAATCCAAGGAGACACAGATGATCGATCGCTTTTCGTTCAGCGTTATCCACACCGTCGCCGGCCGCACGTACGAGGCGAGTACGCTCGGCGCGCTTCGCTGCAAGCGGCTGGCATGGTGCCTCCAGGCAGGTTTGCCGTTCTGACGTCCCCCTCAGTTCAAGGAGAACCACAGATGATCGATCACCTTTCATTCGGCGTTGCACACGTTGGCCGCAGCCGCACCTTCTACGACAGCACGCTTGGCGCACTCGGCTACAAGCGTCTGTATAGCGACGACAACGCGATCGGGTACGGCACGACCGAGCCCGAGCTGTGGTTGCAGCACGCGGCTCGCCCGGTCGTCGCCGATCCCGATTCGGGGTTGCACCTGTCGTTCAAGGCCGCGTCGCCGGTCGAGGTCGATGCGTTCTACCGCGCCGCGCTCGAGCACGGCGGCAAGGACAACGGCGGCCCCGGCAAGCGCGAGCACTACGGCCCGGGCTACTACGCGGCGTTCGTCGTCGACCCCGACGGATATCGGCTCGAAGCGCATTGCGAACTGGACAACGTGGTCTGATCCGCTTCGCACCGCCGCGGACATACGACAAGGGCCCGATTCCGCATCGCGCGGAATCGGGCCCCTGGTTCGAGCTGCCTCGTCGTTCGGGGCGCGCCGCTCGCCGCCGGCATTCATGCCGACGTGGCGGGCAGCATGGCCAGCGCGGGGGGCTGCGTCCTCCAGCCGGCCCGCGTCGCTCACGCGCTCATTGCGCGTGGCGCGTGCTCTGCAACTGCTCGCCGAGCCCGTCGATCCCGAGGCGCACCATCTGGCCGGCCTTCAGGAATACCGGCGACGGCTTGATCCCCATGCCGACGCCCGGTGGCGTACCGGTCGTGATCACGTCGCCCGGCTGCAGCGTCATGCAGGTCGACAGATACGCGATCAGCTGCGCGACGGTGAACACCATCGTGCGCGTGTTGCCGTTCTGATAACGGTGGCCGTCGATTTCGAGCCACAGGTCGAGACGCTGCGGATCGGGTACCTCGTCGCGCGTGACGAGCCACGGGCCGATCGGGCCGAACGTGTCGAAACCCTTGCCCTTGTCCCATTGGCCGCCGCGCTCGATCTGCCATTCGCGCTCGGACACGTCGTTGACGACGCAGTAGCCCGCGACGTAATCGAGCGCGCGCGCTTCGTCGACGTCCTTGCACTTCGCGCCGATCACGACGCCCAGCTCGACTTCCCAGTCGGTCTTGACCGACCCCTTCGGGATGTCGATGCCGTCGTTCGGGCCGCAGATCGAGCTCGTCCACTTGCCGAATACGACCGGCTCCTTCGGCACCGGCATGCCGGCTTCGGCTGCATGATCGGCATAGTTCAGGCCGATGCCGATGAACTTGCCGACGTGACCGACGCACGCGCCGATGCGCGGCTCGCCCGACACGAGCGGCAGCGTGGCCGGATCGATCGCGCGCAGCCGCGCGAGACCCGCGTCGGACAGCACCTCGCCGGCAAGATCCGGCACATGCGCGGACAGGTCGCGAATCCGGCCGGCCGCGTCGAGGATGCCGGGCTTTTCCTGGCCGGGCGGGCCATAGCGAAGCAGTTTCATCGTGCTTAACCTCTGTTGTCGAATGGGACAGGATACCGGCCGACGCGGCCTTTCGCAGCCGCGCGCCGGACTGATTGTCGATTGCACGCGTCGGCGCCGCATGCGGGATGCCGTCGACGCGCGAGGGTCGCGCGGGCGCAGCGATCGCGGCGCCGTACGGAAGTACGGCGCGCATCGAACGGGCGGCCGCCGGTCTGCGCATCGGCGACGACGGCCCGGCATCCGCGACGCGTGCCGGTCCATGCCGGCCGGCTGCACGCGCGGCCGCGCCGTCGCTGGCCCGCAAGCCTTTGTACCATCGGCCGCGCGCCGTGAAATGACGCGCGACGGATACCGACTATTGGTGCGCCTGCCGACGCTGCGGCGCAGCACGCGCCGCACCGGCGTCGGTGGAACGACCATCGTTCGCAGTGGCGCCTGCCATCGGTGCATGAATACTGGCTATTCGGGGTGCCCCTGTCATCGGAAACGTTTGCCCATCCGTTCTTGTCCGGTAATGATCGGTAAAAAGACGCTGCATTGCACACTGTATGTTTATTGCTAAGCTCATACGGATGGCTTTCATTGCCATCCGCGGGCCCGCCCTATACGCGTGCAGAACCGGCCAGCGTGCGTCGCCAACCGATCGACGGTAATCCCCCAACCTCACACCGACAATGCAGACAACCAACGACCCGCTTCCCGGCAGCGACGCACGGGAATCGATGGCCGCTATCGACCGCTATCGCGCACCCGCGCTCGACAAGGGCCTCGATATTCTCGAACTCCTGTCCGAGCAGAAGGAAGGACTCACCCGCACCGAAATCACGAAGGAACTCGGCCGTAACGCGAGCGAGATCTACCGGATGCTCGAACGCCTCGTCGCACGCCGCTACGTGATGCGTTCGACCGGCGGCGACCGCTATACGCTCAGCCTCAAGTTGTTCGCGCTTGCGCACCGGCATCCACCGATGAACCGGCTGATCGCCGAAGCGCTGCCGCCGATGCAGCGCTTCGCCGATGCCGCCGAGCAATCGTGCCACCTGTCCGTCTACGATCGCGGCAACCTGCTCGTGATCGCGCAAGTGGACGGGCCTGGCCCGTGGGGCGTGTCGGTCCGGCTCGGCTCGCGCGTCGGGCTCGCCGATACCGCGTCGGGACGCACGCTGCTGGCGTTCCAGGGCCCCGAGCAACGCGCGCACATGCTGGCCGAGCACCGCAAGGTCAAGGGCGAAACGCCGCTGAACGAGCAGGAGCTCGCGAATGCATGCCAGTCGATCCGGCAGTCCGGCTACCTGCGCCAGGACAGCCGCCAGGCCTACGGCGTGACCGACCTGACCGTGCCGATCCTCGGGCCCGCCGGCCATGCGATGGCCGTGCTGACGTGTCCGTACATGCGACGGATCGATGCGCACATGGCGCCGACCGTCGACGTGGTCGTCGACGCACTGCGCGACACGGCCGCCCATCTGTCGATGTGCCGCACCGAGACCTGCTGACGCGCGGGTTCGCCGCCAACGCGCACCGGGCATCGCGCAGCGGCGCCGGGTGCGATTGCGCACGACGCCCGCGCGGTGCCCGATGCGCGATGTCGCATCGGGCAGCCGCGGCGCTACGCTAGAATAGCGGCCCTCTCAAACACTACGGCGGCCGGTTGTCGCGGCCGTCGTGTCCGATGGATGTCATGGCCAAACTTCTGAACGATCAAGAATTCCAGCGTTTCTCCGAACTTCAGCAGAAGCAGGCAAGCTTCACGATCACGCCCGAGGAAGCGGACGAACTGCGCGATATCGTCGCGCGCGCGCAGAAGAAGCGCGACGATCGTGCCGCCGCAATGCAGGCGATCGAGAACTACATCGAGCAGTTCGACATCACGCCTGACGAACTCTTCTCGCCCGAGCAGATCGGCGACGCGGCGCGCACCTACGGGCTGATCACGGCGACCAAGAAGGAACGCACGCTGCCGCCGTCGATCACGTTCAACGGCAAGCCGTACCAGTGGACCAAGACGCTTCCGGACGACGTGCGCGGCGCACTGTTCGACGCGTTCACGTCCGGCGAGTCGGTCAAGCGCTTCATCGCGATGCCGAAAGACGCCGCGCGCTGTGCGCTGACGATCGCCCGCCTCGAGCGCGAAACCGGTGCCGTCTATGCCGATCCACACCTCGAGGAACTCGCGATTTCGCGTGATCAGGTGAACGACGCGGCGTCGAAACTCGCTGCGTGAATGTGATCGTGGGCACGCTTCCTGCGTGCCCACACCCGCGCGTCACGCCGGCATTGGCCGGCGCGGCGCCCGCGGCAGGCGTGCGTTCGCATGCTCCCGAAAAAGCTCACCTCGGCATCCCGCAAGCGCTCACCGCAGCCTCCCGTAAAGTCTCACCGAAGGCTCCTGGAGACGCTTACTGACGCCTCCCGAACATCCTCACCGATCGCTCCCGCAAGTGCTCACCGAGGTGTCCCGGAAAGGCTCACCGGCCTTTCCCGCAGGCGCTCATCGGCCGTTCCCGGGAAAGCTCACCGAACGCTCCCGTATCGGCTCACCGCGCTGTCCCGGAAAAGCTCACTCGCCGCTCCCGAAAAGTCTCACCTTCGTGATGGCTTTGCATGTGCGAAGCCGGAATAGGGCCACGAATGCGTGCAAGCACATCGCTTGAAACGGTTGCGCAGGGCGAATTTCGCAGCACGCTGGCGCGCCTCTGCCGACATGATGCGGGCTTCACGATATCGCCTCGACCGGCAGGTTCGCCACGTCGGCGAGCGCTTCATGCCGGATACTGGTTTCAACTCCTTTGCATTCCTGAGTGACCGTGCGGCATGGCGAGACATTGCAGCATCGACGCCATGCGTTACCTTCGCAACGTGGGACCACAGACTGACGCCTACGGCTGCAACTTCATCCTGAACCCGACGACGCCCGGCTCCTCCGTCGTCGATACCGCAAACCCGCACGATTTCGCGAGCGAAATCATCGCCGTATTCTCGCGCAACGCCTCGCCGACCATCCACGCGGTGCCGCGCGAGCGTGCGTAGTCGATGATGCGCATCATCATCAGCCGGCCGAGCCCCTTGCCCTTTTGGTCGGGCCGTACCGCGATCGCGAACTCCGCCGTCTCGTTGTCGGGATCGGCGACCGCGCGCGCCACCGCGAGCGTGTGGTCGCGCCCCGACACGTCGGTAAACGACACGATGAACGCCATCTCGCGGTCGTAGTCGATCTGCGTCATGCGCGCCACCTGCGAATGATCGAAGCTGCGCACCGCGCCGAAGAAACGCATCCGCAGATCTTCCGGCGTCATCGCACCGAGCAGCTCGTTGTGTGCGGCCTCGTCCTCCGGACGGATCGGACGGATCGTCACCGTCTCGCCATGCCACTCGAGCGTCTGCTCGAGGTGCCGCGGATACGGCATGATCGCGAGCCGGCTGCGCCCTGCAGCCAACGTGATGCGCGGCGCGACGACCCATGCGCGGTCGGACAGCACGCGCAGCGTGACCGACATCGCAACGACTTCGCGCACGTCGCAAACGACCTGCGACAGCGCCGTCAGCGCGTCGAGCGTCGGCTCGACGGGCGTGCTGCGCGCATACGGCGAGCGCTCCATCACCGCGCGGGCGAGCACGGTGTTCAGCGGCGGCAGACCGTAGACGACGAACGGCGCCGATACGCCATCCGCCGGCGGCACGGCGTAGCGAAACACCGGACCGAAGTTCGAATCGTCATACATGTCGACCGTGATATCGACGACCTTCTTGCCGGCCGGCTCGCTGGATTGCTCGCCCCGCAGACCGAAATGGGACAGCCAGCGCAGCGCGGCTTCGCCGGCCAGTTCATGCTGCCCGGCTTCGACCATGCGGCGCGCGTCGGCCTGGGCGGACGCCACGCATTCGGCCGGCTGCGGCGGCGTGCCCTCCGGCGTCTGCATCAGCAGCTGGCGCCCGAGGTTGTAGTCGACGAGACGCGCATACGCACGTGCGAGCCGCTGCGGCGTCGTGTGCACCGGAATACCGTTCGCGTGCAGCGCATCGCGTGTCGCCGCATCGACCGCGCCGAAGAAACACGCGAGGATGCCGCGATGCGCGTACTGCCGCGAATCGATCAGCGTGCGCGCGACCAGGTCGGCCGGCGCACTGTGTGAAGTGGAATGAACGACGAACAGCGTGCCCGTCTGCGGAAACGGGGCGAGCGCCTTGATCGCCGCGGCAAAGTGTTCGGGGCGTGCATCGTCGCCCAGCGTGAGCGGATTGCCCGGCGCCGCGAGATGCGGCAGCGCGGCCGCGACGGCCGACGTGGCCGCGGGCGACCAGTCGGTCAGCACGTCGCGCACCTCGGCCACCGCATCGACCGCGAGTTTCGCCACGCCCGCATCGCTGGTCACGAGCGTCGCCGCCCCCGTGCGGTGACGCGGCCCACGCCGAGCGTCTCGATTTCGTCGAGCAGGTCGTCGAGCGCATCGACGCGCACCATGCCCGCGCGCTGGAACGCCGCCGTGTAGAGCGCATCGCCGGGATCGGCACGGCCGGTACGTAACGCGAGCACCGGCTTGTTGCGTGCGGCCGCGCGCGCCGCCGACATGAACTTGCGCGCCGCGCGCACGGTATCGAGCTCGAGCAGGATCGCGCGCGTGCCGGGATCGCTCGCCAGATAGTCGAGGACGTCACCCGCATCGACGTCCGATTCGCCGCCGAGCGCGACGACATGCGAAAAGCCGAGGCCCCGCGCATGGGCCCAGCCGAGCACCGCGTTCGTCAGCGCATTCGATTGCGATACCCATGCAACGCCGCCCGATCGCGCCGTATACGCAGGCGCGCCGAAATGCGCATGCCGCGCCGGCGACAACACGCCGAGGCTGCCGGGCCCGACGATACGGAGCACGAACGGCTTCGCCGCCTTCAGCGTGCGATCGACCGCGGCGCGATCGGCATCGGTGCGCGCCTCGCCGACGATCACCGCGACCCGCGTGCCCAGCTCACCGAGCTTGCGCACGATGCCGGCCCAGGTCGCGGGTGGCGTGCAGATCACGGCAACCGACGGCGGCGCGGGCAACCGGTCGACATCCGAGACGACCGCATGCCCGTCCAGCTCGCGATATTTCGGATTGACCGGCCAGACAGGCCCCTGGAACGCGCCGTCGAGCACACGCGACCACACCATCGCGCCGATACTGCCCGCGCGCGACGACGCGCCGACGACCGCAACGGACTTGGGCTGGAACAACGCATCGAGATGGCGAACGGTCACATCGGCTCCCTGCGGTGGCGAAAGACGACACGATCGGCATGCGGCCACGCGGGCCGTGCGCCGATCGACGCGAACCCCAAGCATAGGCGAAGCGCCTGCGACTGCCTATATGCCGAACGGCCGACTATTCGACGGACGTCAACGCTCGCATCATGGATCTGCAACACATGCGGCCCGGCATCGCAGCGCCGCTCGCACGATGCAGGCAACGCGGCACGATGCTGCAGTCGCGCGCTCAAAGGTGAGGTTTTACAGGAGCCATGGTGAGTATCTTCGGGAATCGCACGACATACCGCGCCAACACGCGAAAGGTGATGAAAGTCCGCGTCGCGCATGCACCGCGAAAATGGCGAATGCCAATGCGCGTGCATTGCGCCATTACGCGCCTGTTTACGGAAATTCCCCGCAATATGCAGTCGGATCGCGGCGAATTCGCAAAACGGGATCCGTTCATTGCGCGACATTGCACTTCAATTCGCGACGGAAAATCGCATGGCGACCGCCCAAAAACAAAACGGTGCGAAGGCCGCATGGCCGTTCGCACCGTCAGTCGATACGCGAAAGGTGAGGATTTTCGGGAGTCAGTCCTTGATCAGGAAACGTCCGCGATTCTTGCCGAGCCATGCCGGCGCCCGCCCGCGACCACTCCAGGTTTCGCCCGTCTTCGGGTTCAGGTACTTCGGCGGCAAGGTCCGCTTGGGCTTCGTGGCGGCAGCGGCTGCGCCCGATCCTGCCGGGCGAAAACCGAGTTCTTCCGGCGTAATGTCGTATTCGTCGATTTTCGCGCGGATTTCGGCAATCGCGTCGGCAATCGCCTTTTCACGTTCCTTGTCGATCTTTTGCTGAAGCCGTTCGAGCTGTGCGGACAGTTGCCTGTAGGTCGCCATATGGATGGGACTCCGTGAGTGTTATTCGTGAAAAATAGGTAACACCAAGCAAACAGAAAAGCGCTTCGCCCGATCGTGGTCTCCTCAGCCGGTCATTTCGGGATCAATAACCGCTCTTCTTCTTGCACGCGAAGAGAAGATTTCGCACGGCGTCATCCGTCGATTGCTGGATCACGTCGAAATCTCCGTTGCACATGGCCCGGGCATTGTCCGTGCAATTGCTCCAGTCGCTGCCGGTGCATTGCACCTGAGTGGTCGGGCGCCCGTCCGAAGTGAACAGCGGAGCACCGCCACCGCACCCGCCGAGCCCTGCAACCAGAGCCAACATCACGGCCGCCCGAGGCCACCGACAGACCGACGCAAGCATGTGTTTCATTATGGTTCCCGTCAACCTTTTTTTGAATGTCGCGAGTATGCCATGGGCGGCCCGTCGAGCGTCAGTCCGGCGCGCGGTCGGGTTGTCCGCGCGCCTTGTACGGCAAGCGCTTGCGCGGATCGTCGGTGATGCGAATGAACACCTGCTCGACGTCCGGAATTGCCTCGAATTCACGTTGCAACGCCTGGCGATCGACGCTCGTATCCGCACATCCTTCGACGTAGATGAAACGTCGCTGCACGGTAATCCACAGGCTCGTGCCGCGCAGACGATCGGAGCCCGCGAAGTGCGCCTTCGCCGCATCGGCGATCGACGCGTCGTACATATACGAGTTCGGCTTCGTGCAGCGATGGGCGAGCCAGCAGGTCGTGCCGCGTTCGGCGCGGTAGTGCGCATCGTCCGTCATCTCCGCGCGCGTCATCCACGGGCCGAGCGGCAACGGGCATTCGGCGACGTCCTGCGACAGCGCGACGAACGGGTCGTTGTACCAGTTGCGCCGCGCGTCGGCCGTGTCGGCGTCGCCGGCCTGCGCGAATGCGGAGCTCGCCAGCAACATGGTCAGCCACCCTGCGATGCCGATCCGCTTCATCGTGATCTATATGAACGCGTCCCGTTTGCAACAGTTTTCGTGTGTTCAGACAGACAGGATGGGCTGCAGCTCTATATCCGGCCTTGTTGCAGCCAGTACTGCCGCTGCGGGCCCCTATGAAATTCGCTGACTCGCGCCTCATTCTCCTGGCGAGCTCGAAGCTCTTACCACGATTCAGGTTTAGCGAGTCCCGGTCCTACCTGGCTTGTCATCACACTCGATTCCTGCGCAACCTTTCGACGTTCACCCAGTGTTAAACGTTGATCTTCAACGTGGCATTCACCGATCAGGCCGGCTTCACGCTCACGTAACCCTTTTGGTACGGCCGGTCATGGGCCAGTACAGCCCAGATCGTCCGTGCCATCTTGTTGGCCAGTGCGACGATCACCACATTCGGCGGTCGCCGCTTCTTCATCTGCTCGATCCACTCACCGGGCTCTTTCGCATGCGTCAGCACGCTTCGTGCCCCGTGAATCAGTAGCGTGCGCAGATACATGTCGCCCCTCTTGCTGATCCCGTGTAAGTTC
>FTHQ01000036.1_pt1 | contig 36673 bp, 31 predicted proteins | sample 1641001 | NCBI WGS metagenome assembly FTHQ01 (sample SAMEA3914872, study PRJEB12502) | metagenome | biome: forest; material: soil | place: Canada | collected 2011-07-03 | depth 0.3 m | reverse complement strand
ACTTCACGAAAGAGGCTGTCGACATCGTTGTCGACCATGGCATCTCAGGTTTGTATGTCGCTCGGGCATTGGGCCGCGCAGCTCGCTTCCGTGGCTATCCCAAGGCGGTGCGAACAGACCAGGGCCCCGAATTTACGAGCCGCGCGCTTGACCAGTGGGCGTATGCGAACGGCGTCGCTCTGAAGTTGATTCAGGCGGGCAAGCCAACGCAGAATGCGTACATCGAATCGTTCAACGGCAAGTTCCGCGACGAATGCCTTAACGAGCACTGGTTCACGACGCTCGCGCATGCTCGGGCAGTCATCGCGGCATGGCGTCAGGACTACAACGAGCAAAGGCCGCACAGCGCACTGAACTACCTTGCGCCGTCAGAGTTTGCGGCGAAACATCGGGCAACCGCGGATACTCCTGCCGCTTTCCAGGAGTTGGTTTAAAGGGACTTTGCTAGAAGCCCATTGGCCCTATTGATGGGGGCAGGTCACCTCAACACCGGCGAAATCCGCCTCGTCAGCCGCAATCCGCGCAAGGTCAACGACACCGATAGCTTGGTGTCGGCCAATCTGCTTGATGCGCGACAGACCGCCCAGGCGGTGAAAGGCAGTGACATCGTCTACTTCACGGCGGGCCTGCCCCCGGACACGGAGCTGTGGGAAACGCAGTTTCCGGTGATGTTGAAGAACGCGCTGGATGCGTGCCGCGCGGAAGGTGCTCGATTCGCCTATTTCGACAACACCTACATGTACCCGCAGAACAACCGGCTGCAGACGGAGTCGACACAGTTCGCGCCGGTAGGCCGCAAGGGCAAGGTGCGCGCGGCAATGGCGTCGATGGTGCTCGAAGAGATGGCGCGTAGCGACATCCCGGTGCTGATCGGCCGGGCACCCGAGTTCTATGGCCCCGGCAAGACGCAGAGCTTCACGAATGCGTTGGTCATCGACAAGCTGAAGGAAGGCAAGAAGCCGAAGGTGCCGTTGCGTGACGACACGCGGCGCACGCTCATCTGGACGCCCGACGCGAGCCGTGCGCTCGCGACGCTCGGCAACTCGCCGGACGCGTTCGGGCAGACCTGGCATTTGCCGTGCTGCGACGACCGGCCGACCTACCGGGAGTTCGTCGACATGGCCAGCGCCGCGTTTGGACGACCGCCCGCCTATTCGATCATCGGGAAAGGGGCGTTTTGGATCGCGGGCCTCTTCTCCCCGCAGGTACGTGAGATCCGGGAGCTTCTGCCTCGCTACGAGCAGGACAATCTCTTCGATTCCACGAAGTTCAAGCGCCGATTCCCCGAGTTTGAGGTGACAACTTATCGACAGGGCCTTGAACTGATTCGACGGGAATTCTAAACGTTTGGGGCACGCGGACACCGTCACCCCCTCGTTGCGCGATCCAGCGGGCTTGGCGGGCTCACCGGGCTTAGTCGTGGGGCAGCGTCACACCCGCCTCAATAAAGGAACGTCAACGATGACGCGATTCAGCGATGCGCCGATCATCGGGCAGTCGCGACAGGCGTGACATCGACCGACCCGCCCCCAACCTCGTCGCCCCTGCCACCCACTCCCAGTCCTTCGGGCTGGCAAGATATCTCGCCGCCGGCCGGATGCGGTTCGTCTGCGCCTGCCCGACGGCGACCGCCGAGCGTTCTTCAAGAATGCATCGGAAGCGTCAGCGCACCGATGCTCACCGGGCCACCGGTCAGCATGACAGGGCCATCGTCGCCGATCAACACGGTGTCGGAATGGCGAAAGCCACCGATGCCTTCAACATAAATTCCGGGCTCGATGGTCAGGCACATGCCTGGCTCGATGATGCGTTCGTAACCGTCAGCGAAAAACGGCGCTTCGCGCCCGGTCACGTCCATACCGTGCCCAGTGCGGTGCAGCAGTCGGTCACTCATACCGGCGCGCCGGAAATACGTGCGCGGGCTTGAGTGCGGTCCGCGGTTGCTCATTGCACGCGGCAAATCGACCGAAAAGGTGACGGTCAACAAGCGCAGTTGATACGCCATGTAAAGCAAGGGTTAGTACGTACGGCGGCGAGCGCGACATGCACCAGATTCATGTCGTCCATTTTTGTCTCGAATTTGACCGCGATTATGGACGCTCATATCGTGGGGCACATCGAATCGATACGACTCGCGCCGCTTCTGGAGCATCAGGGAAGCGGGAACCATCACTTCATGTCTTCCCCCACCATGAACCCTGAAGCTCTGAACTCCGATCTGGGCGCGCTCGCTCATCCCCGATCCGCGCGGTCCGCGAGCAACGTGCGTCGTGCCGTTACCACGGCCGTACTCGGCCAAATCCTCGAGTGGTACGACTTCTTCTTGTACGGCACCGCGGCCGCGCTCGTCTTCGGCAAGCTGTTCTTTCCGGTCGGCACCGATCCGCTGACGGGCACCATCGCTGCATTCGGCGGGTTCACGGTCGGCTTTATCGCCCGGCCGATCGGTGGCGTGCTATGTGGCCATATCGGCGACCGGTACGGCCGCAAGGCCGTCATGACACTTACGCTGCTCACGATGGGTACGGCCACCGTCCTGATGGGCGTTCTGCCAACGTATCGGCAGGTCGGCATCGCGGCACCCGTCATGCTGGTGCTGTTGCGCATTCTTCAGGGGCTTGCCGCCGGCGGTGAATGGAGCGGCAGTATTTTACTGATCCACGAGAACGCGCCGCGATCCAGGCGCGGTGCACTCGCCGCCTGGAGCCCCTGTGGCGCCGCACTGGGCTTCGTATTGTCCACGGGCGCGTTCCTGCTGGCGAAAAACGTTCCGGCGGACGACTTCCACAGCTGGGGATGGCGCCTTCCGTTTCTGGCCAGCGCCGCACTCGTCGTCCTCGGCCTCTGGATGCGCCGCTCGATTGGAGAAAGCGCCGCGTTCGCCGAAGTGAAGGCGACGCGCCATGAAAGCCGGATGCCTGTCATCGAAGTGTTGCGCCAATGTCCGCGCGAAGTGCTCACTGTGTTCGGCCTGCGGTTTGGCGAGGGCGCGGCATCCTACCTCTTCTTCGCTTTCTCGATCACCTACGCGCAGTTTCTCGGCATCACGTCGAGCTGGATTCTCGGCGGTCTGTGCATCTCCATGCTGCTGATGATACCCGTCTCCCTGTTCTTCGGCTGGGTGACCGACAAGGTCGGACGCAAGCCGGTCTATCTCGCCGGCGCGATCGCGATCATGCTGGTGGCATGGCCCTACTTCGTGCTGTTGGGTTCGGGCGAGTATTGGAAGGTAGTGGCCGCGCTTATCCTCGCCAACAGCGTCACGCTCGGCATTCTCCAGGGCGCACAGCCCGCGTTCATCAGCGAGATGTTGCCGGTGCACCTGCGCTTTTCGGGACTCGGCATCGGCCGCGAAGTCTCGTCCGTGCTCGGTGGCGGCCTCTCGCCGATGATCGCGACCGCGCTGCTCGCGCACTATCACAGCGCCGTGCCGGTCGCCATCTATCTGGGCGTACTCGGACTCGTGACCGTCGTCGCCACGTTGCTCGCACGCGAGACATTTCCGAAAGCGATGCGCGCTGCTGTTCGTCAGCAGCCCGAATGACATCCCCACACCAGCAACCGCGAGGTATCACTCATGCAAGACCTTCAAAGCGAAGCCATCATCGAATCGCATAACGACTATCCGCAGTATGCCGCGCCGCTATCGCTCGATGCGCTGATTGAAGAAGTCGAGCGTCGCCGTGACGAATTCGACAAGGTATCTCATGTGCCGCGCGATATGATCGGCAAGATGAAACGCGCGGGCATTTTTCGCGCGAGCACGCCGAAACGTTTCGGCGGCGATGCGCTGCCGCCGGCGCGCTTCCTCCAGATGCTCGAACGCATCGCGATTGCCGACGGCTCGACCGCGTGGGTCGCGGCGTTCGGCTCCGCCAATACCTACCTTGCGTCATTGCCGGTTGAAACGCAAGCGCAGATCTACGCATCGGGACCCGACCAGGTCTTCTCAGGGGGCTTGTATCCGCTGCAAAAGGCCGAGCGCGCACCCGGCGGCTTTCTCGTGTCGGGACAATGGCGCTTCGCCAGCGGCTGTAAAGGTGCGGACTGGATCGGCGTAGGAATCGGCGGTGTGCCTGCTGGCGCGGACGACAAGAACGCCGGCAAGCCGTTCACGGCGGTCTTTCCGGCAAGCGAAGTCGAGATCGTCGACAACTGGAACGTGGTCGGCATGCAAGGCACGGGCAGCCACGATCTGCGCCTGAAAGACAAATACGTCGACGAACAATGGACCTTCGTGCGCGGCGGCACGCCGCTGATCGATGAGCCTCTGTATCGGTATCCCGCCATCGCCTACCAGGCGCAGGTGCATGCGGCAGTCAACCTTGGCCTGGCGCGTGCCGCACTCGATCTGCTGGCGGGGATGTCTGGCGTGACGAAGACCACCACGGGCGCGCCACGTCTTGCCGATCGCGCGTACTATCGTTCAGGGCTCGCGCAGGCGGAAGCCCAGTTGCGCAGCGCGCGGGCATTCTTCTTCGAGTCCGCGGAAACATCGTGGCAAACGGTGCTGGCTGGCGATCCGGTGCTGCCCGCGGAAGCAAATTTGCTGCGTCTGTCTGCCACCCACGCGGCTCACACCTGTGCGGATATCGTGATGCAGGCGTACAAGATGGCGGGCATCGGCGCGATCTATCGCGAGAACCGCATGCAGCGTCTTGTACGGGACTCGATCGTCGTCACCCAACACGCTTTCCTCGGCGAAGGCAACTACGATGCATCGGGTGCGGTTTTCGTGGGTATTCCTCCCGTCACGCCGTATCCCTGAATATGCGCCTCTCCCCGAAAGGACAGCAGCCATGACCCACGATCAAGCGCGTGCACAGTTTCGCAACGCAATGGCCTCGCTCGGCGCGGCCGTCAACGTCATCACCACGGACGGCCCGCACGGGCGCTGCGGTATCACCGCAAGCGCCGTATGCTCCGTGACCGACACGCCACCAACGATGCTCGTCTGCATCAACCAGTCGAGTTATGTTCACGACGTACTGCTCGGCAATGGCCGCGCGTGCATCAATGTGCTGGGCGCGCACGCGCAAGCGCTGGCGCGTGTTTTCGCGGGCATGGACGGATGCTCGATGGAAGAGCGCTTTGCGCGCTGCGGCTCGCGCCCGGGCGCCCTGCAGCTCCCCGTGCTCGACGATGCGATCGCGAGTCTTGAAGGCCGCATCGTAGACAGCAAGCAGGTTGGCTCGCATTCGGTGCTTTTCGTACAGGTCGAACACATCGCCTCGCACGAAGACGGCGACGGCCTCGTGTACTTCGCCCGGCAGTTTCATCGGCTCGCGCGCGTGGCCGCTCCATGCGAGGTGGCGTGATCATGCAAGTCTGCCTGTTTCTGATCGGGGGGAGTGGACAGCCATCCCTACTGGATGTCGCGCCCCTGCAGCGCATTGAAGGATTACGCGGCCTGGTCGTGCATGAACCGATAAGCCAACGGGTCGACCCGCGCATCGCACCAACTGCCGATGCGCCGTCGAGCGTGCTGCAACTCTATTTCGACGAACTGGCGACGCTCGAGGCGGCCGCGGCCTGCGACGGTCCGATTCACCACGCTCTGCAGGCGCAATCGACAGTCGAGCACTTCACGCAGCAGGCCATGGCGGTACGCACCCTGGCACCATCCACGCCGGGGGGCGAAGCACGCGTGCAGCGGTGCACCTATCTCGTCGCTTACGACGGCCCGGCGGATGACTTCGACACATGGCTCGCGCATTACCTGCAGCATCACGCGCCGCTGATGTCGACCTTGCCCGCACTGCGCGAGCTGGAGATCTATACGCGCATCGACTGCACCATCGGCCTGCCGTGCGCGCGCGCGGAAGCGATGCAGCGCAACAAGGTCGTCTTCGACGATGCGTCGGCGCTCGCCGACGCGCTCGCTTCGCCGGTGCGCGACCTGATGCGCAGGGACTTCCACACCTTGCCGCCCTATCGAGGTGGTACGCCGCATTTTGCAATGCGCAGCACATACGGTAATCTCGCCACACATTGATGGCCGCATGGCGCGACCAGCGCTCGTTCGTGAGTCAACCCGTATGACGAAGCCCAACTCCGGTATCGCCGATCTGAACCTGCTGCGCGTGTTCCTTGCCATCTGGGATCTGCGCAGCCTGACCGCTGCCGGCGACCGTCTGGAATTGACCCAGCCCGCGGTGAGCCATGCCCTGCGGCGCTTGCGCACCATCTTCGACGATCCGCTTTTCGTGCGCACGCCCACCGGCATGGTGCCGACCGATGCCGCGCATCGGCTGTATCCGCCGCTCGCGCAGGCGTTGTCGATCATCAACGAGGCGGTCCAGCAACTCGCCAAGTTCGATCCCGCGACCGCCCGGCGCGTGTTTCGCATTTCGATGTCGGACATGTCGGAATTCTATTTTCTGCCGCCGCTGGTCGCGCTGCTGGAACGCGACGCGCGCGGCATTCGAATCGAAGCGGTCAATGTTCCGGTGGAATCCGTCAGCGCCGCCATGCGCGCCGGCGAAATCGATCTGGCGCTCGGCTACGTGCCGGGCCTCGACGCGGGATGCGTCAGCGAGACCCTATTCGTCGACGAGCATGTCTGCGTGGTGCGCGCCAATCATCCGCTAGGCAAGGCGCGGCCGACACGCGACGATCTGACCGCCTTGCGCTACGTCTACGCGAGCACCAACGCCACGGGCCATCGCATGGTCGAGCAATGGCTCGACGAGCTGAACTTCAAACGCGATGTCGTGGTACGGCTGCCGCACTTCGTCGTGGCGCCCGAAATCGTGATGAACTCGGACCTGGCGGTGATCTTCCCCAAGAGCCTTGCGCAGCGCTTCAATCGCGGGAGGGCCTTTCGCATTCTGCCATTGCCATTCACCCTGCCGCCCATCGAGATCCAGGTGCACTCACACACGCAATTCACGAGCGACCCGGGCGTCGCATGGTTGCGCGACACGATCTATTCGATGTTTCGTCAACCCGACGGCTGACGCGCATTGGCTGCGTCGATATCAGGCCATCCTTTCGGCGAATTCGACCGCGCCGACTGTCACCTTGACACTGTTCGTCATGCGAAGGCGTTTGCGGCTCCTGCATGGTGGACGTCGTGAGCGGCGAGCCGGAACATCGCGATCAGGTCCGAGTCAAGCGGAACGCTCCAGCTCCGACCGGGATCACATCGTTTTGAAACTCGCGAGGGTGTCGGTCATCAGGTCGCGCATCCACGCGTTGCCTTCATCGTCGTGAAAGTGTTCGTGCCAGTGCATCGTCACCGCGACTTTCGGCAACGGCACCGGCAGCGCGTAGATGTTGAACGCGTCGCCTTTGTTGAGAATACGCGCGAGTTTTTCCGGCAGCGTGGCGAACAGATCCGTGGCAGCCAGCACGCCGGGCGCCGCCACGAAATGCGGCAACACCAGCGCAATATTGCGCCCGACGCCCTGTGCGCGCAGCGCATCATCCAGCGCGTCATGGCTGTGTTCGAGCGAGCGAACCTGAACGTGCGACGCGGCAAGAAACTGCTCCAGTTTCAGTTTTTTGCCGTCGGGCAGATCGTCGCGTTTGCGCGTCATGCACACATACGATTCCTCGAAGAGCACGCAATGGCGCGTGCGTGGCAGTAGCGACGGCAGGTTGCCGATTGCGAAATCCAGCCGACTCGCGCGCAACGCTTCTTCGATTTCTTCGACCGGCAATGGCGCTACAACAAGTTTCACGCGCGGCGCGGCGTCATGCAGCACGGCGCAGATCGCTGGCAGATACGCCATCTCCCCCGCATCCGACAGCGACAGGCGAAATGTTCGCGTGCTGGTAGCCGGATCGAAGCGCTCGGCGTGACGCAACGCTTGCCGCACGGTGTCGAGCGCGCTCCCGACGATTTCGGCCAGCTCGAGTGCGACGGGCGTGGGCTGCATGCCCGTGCGGGTCCGGACGAACAGCGTGTCGTCGAACAAAGTGCGCAATCGCCCAAGCGAATAGCTGACCGCCGGTTGAGACAGTGCCAGACGCTCGCCCGCGCGCGTCAGACTGTGCTCTTCCACGATAGCCTGGAAAACGCGCAAAAGATTCAGATCGATATGGTCGATGGATGTCATGACGGACAGCTTGATACATGGGCCGAACTGATTTGACGGCGCGCGGTGAAGCGATTTGACGCATGGTCATCGAAAAGCGAGACCGGTGTCAACGAGAGGATTCGCCGAGCGCATCGCCAGGCTCGCGTGACTCGCCCGTCAACCCGAGCGGACATCATGTCAAAGAGAGTCGTGCTCGTGAGCGACGCGGGCTAACTCGCGGGCTTGCACAACGTCTCAGCGGGGCTTCCGGCCTGATGACGGGACGCCCGCTTCGTCACGTCCGATCGGCATTGCTCACGGCGCACGTGCATGAACCCGATTCATGCCGGCCATTATTGGCCGGAATTTGACGGCATAAAGTCGTCCTTCGATACTCGATTCCGCTCTGCGCCGCAGCGCTCGCCGACACAAGAACCATGGTGACAATTAAAACGTTCCACGCTTGAACGATGGATTCAAGGAGAGATGACAGCCATGATTTCACGGAAACACAACCCGTTGAAAAAAGCCAAAGCCTGCGCTTCACCGATGCACGATAGCGGAAGGCGTTTGCCCGTGCTGTTCGTTTCGTCAACGCTCGCCGTCTTGCTGTCAGGTTGCGGCGGCGACGGCTCCTCCGTCACTTCGGACCCCACGATCGCCGTGACCGCCGACGGCGCCGTACAAGGCACCCTGAACAACGGCGTGATCGCATTCAAGGGTATTCCGTTCGCGGCTCCGCCAGTCGGCGACTTGCGCTGGAGACCGCCGCAGCCCGTGGCCGCATGGAGCGGCGTGCGCCAGGCCACGTCTTTCGTTCATGACTGCATGCAGACGAGCGGCCCGAACGCGACGCTGACGGTCACACCGTCTGAAGATTGCCTGTACCTGAATGTATGGCGCCCGCTAAGCGGCAACGGCAAGAATCTGCCCGTCATGGTCTGGATTTACGGTGGTGCATACGTCATTGGCGGCACGTCGATGCCGACATATGACGGCACGCAGTTCGCCAGGCAAGGCGTCGTCATCGTCACCGTGAACTACCGTCTCGGCCGGTTCGGTTTCTTCGCACATCCGGCCGTGACGGCGGTCGCCGCGCAATCCGGCGAGATGTTGGCCAACTACGGCTACATGGATCAGATCGCCGCGCTCAAATGGGTACAGCGCAACATCGCGAACTTCGGCGGCGACCCGGCAAACGTCACGCTCTTCGGGGAATCCGCTGGAGGAGAATCGGTTCACAACCTGCTGACTTCACCACAGGCATCGGGACTGTTTGCAAAGGCGATCGTCGAGTCCGGCAATGGACGCGTCAACCAGTACTTCGGGCGCACGCTCTCGCGCAACGCGAAAACAGTCGGCGCGTCCGCGGAGGAACAGGGTTCCGCGTTTGCTGCAGGATTCGGCATCACCGGCAGCGACGTCCGTTCCTTGCACGCCTTGCGCGCGCTCTCGGCCGATCAGGTTCTCGACGGGCTGGACACTACGACGCTGAATACCGCACATAGCCTCGCGACGTTCTCCGGCAGTTCCATCATCGACGGCAAACTCGTGGTCGACGAACCCGAGAATCAGTACAAGGCCGGCCAGTTCGCGAAGGTTCCGCTCCTGCTCGGCGTCAACAATGCGGACCTCGGATTTGCCACGCGCGGACTCACGACCAAGGAGCAGGCCTATGCGATCTTCGGTCAGCAAAACCTGAGCGCGGCTGCCGCGGCGTTCGACCCGACGGGCACGGCGTCCGTTTCGACAGTGGAGAACCAGATCGCCCGTGTCATCACCATGGACGAACCCGCACGGTTCGTTGCACGAACCTTTACCGCGCGGGGTGTGCCGACTTATCTGTATCGCTTCTCGTACGTTGCCCAGTCGATACGCGGCAAGGTCAGCGGCGCGACGCATGCGGCCGAGATTCCCTATGTGTTCGACACGCTCTCCGCCGCGTACGGCACAGCCGTGGCCAGTCAGGACGAACAGGTCGCGCACGACATGATCGCCTACTGGACGGCATTCGCCAGAACGGGGAATCCTTCCGACGCCGGTCTGATTGCGTGGCCGATGTATAACGCCGATCTCGACAATCAACTGGCGTTCACGTCGGCGGGCACCTTGAGCGTTGACCAGCCGAATCCACTGAAAGCGCAGATCGATCTCGTCGAGCCGCTCAACGACACCGACCAAACAGCGAATCGTCAGTACCAGCCGTAGCCGCACGACTCGCGGAAATGCGGGTCGATGGTCGCGGCCAGGCACCGGATGCGCCATCGACGTCCTGCATCATCCTGCGCATGATGTGTGGGTTCGGATTGACGGAACCAGTCAACCATGTCGGCCGTTGCGCGTCGACATCACCGGTCCGCGCGCAATTTATCGAACAACGCCCCGATGTGCTAGGACATATTCAGAATCTTCTCCGAACTCATGAATCGAAAGGCGTAGGCAGTCCCCATGCGACAAATGAACCCCGCACACGGATAGGGAAAGTGCGCTGGCAAAATCAGCGTATCCGTGTCGGCATGTGCGTCAAAGAACGCTCGCCTGGCTTGGCGGGACTGATCGGGATCGACACAAAACCTCGTGCTCCAGTCCGGATTTTCCAATTGAAGCGCTGTGTGAAACAGGTCGCCGGATATAATCGCCCGCCTCCGATTGCTTTCAATGCAAACGCCGACGTGCCCCGGTGTGTGTCCGGGCAGCGGAATGACGCGAATGGACGAATCGATGACATGCCGGGAGTCGATCATATCGGCGAGTCCAGCCTCGAAAAGCGGCATGACGCTGTCCCCGATGTAGTCGCCGGTCCTTTCCAGCGGTGATCTCGCCAGCTCGCTCGACCAAAACCCGAATTCCTCGCTGACAAACAGATAGCGCGCGTTGGGAAACGTGGGGCGCCACCAGCCGTCAGCGTAGTAGGTGTTACAGCCGACATGATCGACATGCAGATGCGTGGAAAGCACCAGGTCGACATCCTCGACGCGGATGCCCGCCGCCTGCAACCGGCTCAGCCAGCCGAAACGGGCTTCATTGAATTCGCCTCGCGCTCGGGCCTTGCAGTCCCCGACGCAAGTGTCGACCATCAGCGTCGTCCCCTCGCTTTCAATGAGAAAACCCTGGATAGCGATGACGAGCCGCCCGCTGCCGACGTCGTAGAGTTTGGGATCCGCGGTCGCGATGGATGCCGACACGGACCGCTCCGTCGCGTCGGGATAGAGTTCCTGCCATCGGAGGAGCGGCGCGACCGACTCGGCGATCACGGTCACTTTGACAGCACCGACATTCAATTGATAGACAAACGGCTGATGCTGACGGGAAGCCGACAAGGTTCGCATGTTGGTTCACCAGAATCGAGTCGCAGCCATTCGCTGCGACTGTCGAAGAAACACGAGGCAACGCCGCCCACGGCAGCTCAATGCGCGTCGCTCATGATCGGCTGTTGGCGCTTTAACAGATCCAGCGCGACGTCGACGATCATGTCTTCCTGGCCGCCGACCATCTTCCGCCTGCCGAGTTCGACCAGAATGTCGACGGTCTTCAGCCCATATTTGCCGGCGGCAACTTCCGCATGACGCAGGAAGCTCGAATAAACGCCGGCGAAACCGAGCGCAAGCGTTTCGCGGTCGACGCGTACCGGCCGATCCTGAAGCGGTCGCACAAGATCGTCAGCCGCGTCCATGAGCCGGTACAAATCGCAGCCGTGATTCCAGCCCTGTCGCTGTGCCGCCGCAATGAACACTTCGAGCGGCGCATTGCCGGCGCCCGCACCCATGCCGGCCAAGCTCGCATCGATGCGATCGCACCCCTCCTCCACGGCAACCAGCGAGTTGGCCACGCCGAGGCTCAGGTTATGGTGTGCGTGCATCCCGGTTTGAGTGTCGGATTTCAACACCGCCTTAAGCGCGCGAAACCTGTCCCGTACCTCATTCATGCCGAGCGCACCACCCGAATCAACCACATAAACACAGGTGGCGCCGAACGTTTCCATCATCTTCGCCTGCTCAGCCAGCTTCTGCGGGGTGGTCATGTGGCTCATCATGAGGAACCCCACCGCATCCATACCCAGCTCACGAGCAAAATCGAGATGCTGGCGGGATACATCGGCTTCCGTGCAATGCGTAGCCACGCGTACGACCCGTGCGCCGGCATCGAACGCATGCCGGAGATCATGGGTCGTGCCGATGCCGGGAATCAGCAGCGTCGCGATCTTCGCCTTCTTGACGCTTTGCGCCGCCGCCGCAATCCATTCGACATCGGTGTGAGCGCCGAATCCGTAGTTGAAGCTCGATCCCTGGAGCCCGTCCCCATGAGCAACCTCGATGCTGTCGACGCCGGCATCGTCGAGCGCCGCGGCAATCGCCCTGACATGGTCGACGCTGTATTGATGACGGATCGCATGGCTGCCATCGCGCAACGTGACGTCCGAGATGTAAAGCTTCTTTTCTGCTGAATTCATCGCGCCGTCTCCTTGAAGCCGCGAGCGATGCCGGCGGCCATCCGGCGCCGGGCCATCATGTCTCCGCACGCGAGTGCCGCCGACGTCATGATGTCGAGGTTGCCGGCATAGGAAGGCAAATAGTGGGCTGCGCCTTCCACTTCGAGAAATACCGAGGTTTTCAAGCCGTGCCGCGGCCCGATGCCCGGCACGTTGAGCGGCATGTCCGGCGGCACCGCGTCGAATTGAACCGACTGCTTCAGGCGGTAGCCCGGAACGTATTCCTGCACGCTGCTCACCATTTCGGCGATACTCGCCTCGATAGCCGCCGGCTCCGCGTTTTCCGACAGCACGAATACGGTGTCGCGCATGATCAACGGCGGCTCCGCGGGATTGAGAACGATGATCGCCTTACCGCGCTCGGCGCCGCCAAGCTTTTCAATCGCGGCTCGCGTCGTCTCGGTGAATTCGTCAATATTCGCGCGCGTTCCCGGCCCGGCGGACCGGCTGGAGATCGACGCGACGATCTCCGCATAGTGGACTTTGGCGATGCGTGAAACAGCGGCGACGATCGGAATGGTGGCCTGCCCGCCGCACGTGACCATATTCATGTTTGTCGCGTTTTCTTCTTCCAGATTGATCGATGGAATCACATACGGCCCGATCGCGGCAGGCGTGAGGTCAATCACCTGAACCCCATGCGCCTGCAGCAATTCATTGTGACGTCCGTGCGCGCCCGCTGACGTCGCATCGAAGACGATATCGATCTCCTTGAATACGTCCAGCCGTAGCAAGCCGTCGATTCCTTCTGCCGTCGTCGCGACATCCATGCGTGCCGCACGCGCCAACCCTTCCGAATTCGGATCGACGCCAACCATGGCACCCATTTTCAGATGCCTGCCGTTTCGCATTATCTTGATCATCAGATCGGTGCCGATATTGCCGGGACCGATGATGGCGACCTTCACCCTGTCATTCATGTGCGACTCCCAAATGTGACGGTACGGCCAACCAGACTACGCTGTCCGCCGCTGATGCGGACGGCAACGAGCCTGCCGCACCCGTGATGCTCGATTCGTCTATCCGCGAGCGTGCGCGCCCGCAATCGCGACGCAGGCGCCTTCAGCGCTTCGCGCCGAAGTTGGCGCCCCCCATCCTGCCTTCCGGAAAACATGACCGGTACCTTTGCGTCGAGAAGACCTGCGCCGCATTACTTCCTGGTGTAGAAGCACGCACTGCCCAATTGTTCGATATCGACTGACACGTGCTGTCCGGGCCTGATCCATTCGGCCGGAGTCGCACCGCCGGCCATCACGATCCAGCCAGCCTGCAAAGGTTCGCCCGCTCGAGCTGAAAGCCGAGCGGCGGCTACGAGCGAACGTAACGGATGGCCCAGCAACGCCGCGGTCGATCCAACCTGCACGGCACGTCCATCGATATTCAGCGTGAGGCCGAGATTCGAAACGTCGACACGAGGATCGCACCAGGGACCGAGGACGAAGCCGCTCGACGACGCGTTGTCCGCTATCACTTCCGGCAACGTGAACTTGAAGTCCTTGTAGCGAGAGTCGATGATCTCGAGCGCAGGCGCGATGGCCTCGACAGCGGCCAACGCTTGCGGCCCCGTCACGTCGCCGTCGAGCGATCGCTTCAGAACAAACGCAATTTCGGGCTCGACGCGCGGATGCACGAATCGCGCGACATCGATCGCCGTGCCTTCCTCGATCTGCATGTCGGCCGTCAAACGTCCCCAGATCACGTCTGACAGACCCATTTGAAGCATCTTCGCGCGGCTGGTAAAGCCCATCTTGACACCCACGCGTCGATGGCCGCGTTCGACACGGCGTTGTATCGACGCTGCCTGAATCGCATAAGCCATATCGAGCGGGAGCTGGCTTTCCGGGTCGAATTGGGCCACTTCGGTCGCATGGACTGCTGCCTCGTCGAGCAGCCTGGCGTATTCCATGGTGGTGATCATTGGCGTGCCTCGCTTCAATCGTGGTCAAAAACCGCACGGACGGAGCCGAGCCCGTTGATGCGCGTCTCGAATACGTCGCCGGGGCTGACGGCAACCATCGGACCCAAGGCGCCGGACAAGACCAGGTCGCCGGCCTTGAGCGGCGTGCCGAGCGCATGCATCGTTCGCGCGAGCCATACGACAGCGTTGAGCGGGTTGCCCAGACATGCGGCTCCCGCGCCCACCGATACGAGTTCCCCGCACCGCTCCATCGCCATGCCGCAAAGACGCAGGTCGATACCCGACAGCTGGCGCGGACGGGAGCCCAGCACGTACGCGCACGACGATGCGTTATCGGCGATCGTGTCGGCGATGCGAATATCCCAGTCGGCGATGCGGCTGCCGACAATTTCAAGTGCCGGCAGCGCGTACTCGATGGCACCGAGCACATCCACGTGGCCTGGATCGCTTACCACGATATCGCGACCGATGACGAATGCGATTTCGGCTTCGATTTTCGGCTGGGTAAGGATTTCAGCCGGAATGGGTTCGCCGTCGCCGTAGCCCATGTGATCAAACAACATGCCGAAGTCCGGCTGATCGACCCCGAGCTGCTTCTGCACCGCCACGGAGGTCAGGCCGATCTTGCAACCAACGAGGCGCCGACCATCCGCCAGATGCTGGTCCGTGTTGATCCGCTGAATCGCATACGCGTCGGCGATGCTCAGTTGCTCGTATGTCTCGCGCAACGGCGCGATGTATTTGCGTGTCTTTGCCGCGTCACGCAGCGCGGCCGCCGCCTCTTGAATTCGCATGGCTTTCATGGACCTCTCAGCTGTCAGTGCCTAATAGAAGATCTGCTTGAGCGCGGCACCCGGGTTCTCGGCGCGAAGCAGCGCTTCGCCGACGAGGAAATGCTCCACGCCTGCTGAACGAAGCCTTCGTGCATCGTCCGCATTCCGAATTCCAGACTCCGAAATGACCATCCTGTCGCCGGGGATGAGCCGGCGCATCGCGACGGTTGTTTCGATATTCGTTGCGAAAGTCGCAAGATCGCGGTTGTTCACGCCGATCAGCGGGGTCTTCAACGTGAGTGCCGCGTCGAGCTCATGAGCGCCGTGAATCTCTACGATCACTGCCATGCCCAGTTCGGACGCGAGGCATTCGAGTTCCCGCATCGCGCCGCCATCGAGGACCGCCGCTATGAGCAAGATGCAATCGGCCCCCATCGCACGCGCCTCCCAAACCTGATAGGCGTCCACGATGAAATCCTTGCGAAGCACCGGCACGCTTGACGCATCGCGCGCAGCGCGAAGATCCGATGCACTTCCGTGGAAGAACACCTGATCGGTGAGCACGGAGAGGCAGGCGGCGCCGGCTTCCTCGTACGATGCCGCGATAGCCGCAGGGTCGAAGTCCGGCCGCAAAATCCCCTCGGACGGGCTCGCCTTCTTCACCTCGGCGATGACGCCGGTCAAGCCTTGCCTGGCCTTGTTGCGAAGCGCGGCGATAAAATCCCTTGAGTCGACAGTCGCCGCGATCTCGCGAAGCTCGGCTTGCGGCATGCACTCGGCTGCCAGCCGGACTTCACGAGTCTTGCGATCGACAATCCGGTCGAGAATCGTATTCATCCTGTTGTCCAAATCATTGCCGGGACCGTTATGGCCCGGCGCTCAATCAGCCTGATCCCGACTCAAAACTTGTGACGCACCCCTACCACCACGGCCGTTTGCGCATTCGTGCTCGATTTTGAAGAGAGGAACAACACGGCGGGGGCGTTGGATCCGGAGGCACGGATGTAGTTGACGTACGCATAGACGTCCGTTCGCTTCGAAAGGAAATAGTCGACGCTCACTTGTCCCTGGTTCCAGTGCGGATTCGAGACGACGCCACCGTAGCTGCCGTGCGTGTACAGGTAGGCAGCCGAGGCGAACAAGGCTGGCGTCAGCTTGTACACGCCGACGACGCTAAGGTTGTCCAGATGCAGGCTCGTGCTATCGAGATAGTTGTAGCGCACGTCGGAAACGATGGCGCCGAGGCTGAGTTTTTCGGACTCGTACTCGGCCCCCCCGGCAATCACGCGCTGTTTCCGTACGCCCACCGACGAACTGAGCGGGCTGGTATGGAACAGCTGGAACGGAGCACCTGCGTAGTCGTCGCTCACCGCGCCATTTGGATTGCCCGTGCCCGGATGGTCGATTTCGACGTAGACCAGCGCATATCGTTGCGTATGCTGGTCGAAATTGACGCCTGCGCTGAACGCACGGTTCTGCTGGAAGCTGCCGGCCTTGTTGCTGAACGCGTACAGGGATTCGAATCCGAAGCCGCCCCAGACCGGGCTCGTATACTTGACGGCGTTGCTGTAGCGGAAGTTGCCTTCGATATTGTCGTTGCTGCCGACACTGACGCCAAGGCCTGGACCCATGGCCTGTGGTTCGATACGATCCAGGTAATCCCACAGCACGTCGTACTGTCGACCGAAAGTAATTTTCCCGTACGTCGGACTCGACAGCCCGACAAACGCCTGCCGCCCGAACATCCGGCCGCCTTGCCCCAGTTTGCCGCTGTTGCTATCGAAGCCGTTCTCCAGGACTCCGATAGCGGACAGACCGCCGCCCAGATCTTCGGTCAATCTGAATCCCAGGCGATTGTTCTGATTGGCTCCGCTAATCATTGTCCAGTTGCTGTGCCCGCCCTGATTGCTGACATAACCGAGCCCGTTCGAGATGATTCCGTATAGGGTCACCGAGCTTTGCGCCGATGCCGAGGTTGACGCAACCGCCATAACCGCCAGTAGTCCTGACTTTAGTTTCATGATGGAACCCGTGTGGTTGATGCGCCGCCACGCGGCGCGATTTTCCTTCTAAAACCAGGCTCGACCAGCGGATCCTGCTGCGCCCGCGATTACGCGCCCCGCTGTCTACGGAACCTCAGATCGGCTTGCCTTCGCTCGACGCCCACTTCGTCATCAGCTCGTTGCTCGGCAATGTCTCGTCTATCAATTTCTTCGCGGTACGGATGCCGGCAACCGGCAGTCCCGTGGGATCCAGAACACCGATCTGGACGAGCACCGAAGCCTGGTCCCAGTAAATGTGCTCGTTGTACAGCTTGTCGCCACGGAAGCAGATGACTGCCAGCATCGGAATCTCGATGTACTTGCCGGTCGGCGCGAGTCCGGGCAGCATCCAGTCGATCTCGCGGTCGTGGGTGGCACAGAAAATGAATTCATCGACGATACGGTCCGCGCCGATGGTGCGCGAGATCGGAATGAAATGCGTGTCCTTCGGATTGGCGTGAACGAAGTGATACTTGTAGAACCGTTTGAGATCGTCGTAGCCAACGCCTCCCGTCATGGTCGGCACATGGTTGACGTATGGCGCGGGAACCATGGTCGGCAAGATCGAATCGACGTCGCGCGAATCGAATTCGTGATAGCAGTGCAGCTCCCACAGCGCGTTCAGGTCATAGACGGGTCCGAGCACTTTACGCAACAGCGCGATGGTACGCGAATAAGCCATCATCGCCGCCGGCTTGTCGAAATGCTCGCGTTTCGGGGTCGCGAAAGCGTGATCGCACCCGGGATACACGTATTGCTCGACCGCAGGCAGCGCGGAAAGCGCCGACTGGATCGGCTCGCGTGTTGCCTCGGGGCACAGCGCGTCTTCACCGGCGAAATGAAAAACCATCGGGCATCGAATCGACGGCACCTCTTCCAGATATGCATCGAGCCCCACACCGTAGTAACTCACGGCGCAGTCGATGTCCGTGCGAGCGGCCGCCAGCATCGCGAGTTTGCCGCCCAGGCAATAGCCGACGGCGCCGACCTTTCCGGCGTGCTGCTCGAGCGAGCGGAGGGTCTTGATCGTCGATGCGATGTCGGTGATTGCCCTGTCGACATCGAACTCGTCGTTATATCGCAGCGCCGTGGCGAAGTCCTCGCCGGTGTAGCCGAGGTCGACACCATGCTTCATGCGCCAGAACAGATCGGGCACCAGCACGACATACCCTTCCTCGGCAAACCGATCGGCCGTTTCCTTCATGTAGTCGTTGATGCCGAAGATTTCCTGCAACAGGACCAAGCCGGGGCCGGAACCTTGTCGGGGCCGCGCGAGGTACGCGGAAAAGGCTTCGCCATTGCCGGCGTCAATGTCAATGTATTCACCGTTCATCATCTCTTCGTCCTTTGCTCAATGCAATGTCGTTGCGATTCTCGGAGTCGCTCAAGGCGTCAAAAGGCGCGCGTGCAGCGCCTGGCGATCCGCGGCGAGTCCCTGCGCGATTTCTTGTGCCATCGCGCCCATGTAGACCTCGTCCGCTCCGCCTTCCAATGCGGCCAGCACGGCGTCGACTGCTTCTCGGACCGCAATCTTCGGAGGGGGAACGTTCCGGCTCATTTCCGTGTCGATCGGTCCGGGCAGCACGGAGATGACCCGAACGCGATGCGGCGCGAGTTCGGCGCGTGCGCCTTCCGTCATTCGAAGCGCCGCAGCCTTCGATGCACTCAACGACGCCATGGACGGCAGCGCGACGCGCGCGAGTATCGAAAGAACGTTGATGATGGCGCCGCCATTCGATTTGAGTGCCGGTGAAAATGCACGCATCATGTTCAACGTCCCGAAGTAGTTCACTTCCATTTCGGCACGCGCCGCTTCCGGGTCATGCGCTTCCAGTACCGGTTGCATCCGGTTCAGCCCCGCGTTGTTGATCAGGAGCGTGATGTCCTTGGCACGCGACGCCGCCCTCGCCACCTGCTCGACGTTCGTGATGTCTATTTCAACCGGCACGACGCGCGGACCAACGTCCGAAAGACATTCCTTTTTCCGGACGCCCGCATAGACCTTGCGCGCGCCCCGCTCCAGCAACGCTTCAAGCAAGCCCGCACCTAGCCCACGGTCGGCACCCGTCACACATGCCACGCAGCCTTCAATTTGCATGACGACCTCCCGAACCGGGCTCGGGCGCCAGATTGAAAAAGCGTTGCGCATTCACGCCGAGGATTTTCTCCTTCGCCGCGTCGCTCAATTGCGGATGATTCGCAACCAGATCGCCCACGACCTTCTCTCCGAGCGGGAACGGATAGTCCGAGCCGAGCAACACGCGGTCTTCGCCCATCGTCTCCACGAGCAACTGCAACGCACCATCGCTGAAAACGGCGCTATCGACATGGAAACGATCGACATACGAAGCGGGTGGATTCGGACAATTCTCGCGTACGATGTCTCGTTGCTCCCACGCGTTCTGCACGCGCCCCAACAGGAACGCAAAGCTGCCGCCGCCATGGGCGAAGCAAAGTTTGAGCGTCCTGGGAATGCGCTCGAACGCGCCCGAGAGAATCAGCGACACGATGCTCAACTGTGTTTCGGCCGGCATGGCGACCAGCCAGGGCAACATCCACTTTTTCATGCGGCCATCCGTCATCATGTCCCACGGATGCACCAGAACCGGTATGTCGTCATGTGCGCAATGCGTAAGAAACGTCACCAGTTGATCGTCGTCGAGATCGCGCGGGCCCAGGTGATTGCCGATCTGCACGCCACGATGACCGGCACGGCGCGCACGCGAAGCTTCCCGACAGGCCAGTTCGACGTCCTGCAGCGGCACTTGAGCCAGCGGCATCAGGCGCTGCGGTGCGTGCGAGCAAAATTCCAGCGCGCGATCGTTCATTCGCGTGGCCCATTCATGCGCCGCGACCGCGTCGTACCGGTAGCCGAACATCACGGGCGTCGCGCACATCAGCTGGATGTCCACGCCGCATCGATCCATTTCGGCAATGCGCGTGGCAGGGTCCCACAACGCACGATAGACGGGCCGGAAATCACGCTCTCCGGTCATGATCGTCCCGGTGGCGCCGTCCGGATCGACCCGGAGCCACGGCGCATGCTCGGGATCGAGCGTCCTTGCTTCTTCCCGCGTAATACGCGGAAAAAAGTGGGAATGCATATCGATTCGCACTGTCATGTTGGTTCGCTTTGGACAGGTTCGGTTAATCGGTTCGGCCCTGCTTGCCCGGATGGACGACGCCGCAGCGTGGGCAGCGGCGCTTCTCTTCCGATTCGTAAAAGGCATCGAAGAGCGGCGGCAGATCGTTGACGATGCTCTTGAGCTGCAGTTCGACGCGATGAACGCGCTCTCCGCATGCATCGCAATACCACTCGAATCCGTCCACGGTGCCTTCCGGACGTTGGCGCTCTATCACGAGGCATGCGCTACCCGACTCCGGCCGCTGCGGCGAGTGACGTACGTGCGGCGGCAACAAGAACACATCGCCTTCCTTCAGTTCAACGCGCTCGCGCTTGCCGTCGATCCAGAGATTCAGGTATGCGTTGCCGCGCAGTTGATAGAAAAACTCTTCGAGCGGATCGTCGTGGTAATCGGTTCGACGATTCGGCCCGCCCACCACCGTGACGATGAAATCGCTGTCTTGCCATACCTGCTGGTTGCCAACCGGCGGCTTCAACAGATGCACGTGTTCGTCGATCCAACGTTGAAAGTTGAATGGCTTTCCATAACTCAGCATGCTCGTCTCACTCAAAGTGATCGGTATGTCGATCCTGCGGTTCGCATTTCAGCGCGCGGGTACGTATGCAACTGCCTTCATCTCGATGAGCAGGTGCGGATGAGGTAACTGATGAACGGCGACAGTCGTTCGTGCGGGCCCCGACTCGTCGAAATACTCCGCGTACACTTCGTTGTAGCCACCAAAATCGCTCATGTTCACGAGGAACGCCGAGATTTCGACGAGATTCGACAGGTCCGCGCCCTCGCTTTTCAGTATGTCGCGCATGTTTTCGATGACGGCGCGCGTCTGTCGGCGAATATCGAGCGCGGCAGTGCCGAATTCGTCGGCTGACGCGCCATCTATCGTGTTGTCCGGGCGTCGTGAACTGGTGCCGGAGACGAACAGAAAATCGCCGGCTCGCGTGATATGCGGGAAGCGCCCACGCGGCGTGGCCTTGCCCGGCACGACACGCGCTGAAGTCGTCGGATTCATGCAATCCTCACGCAAACGTTCGTCAATTCGGAATAGAAGTCGAGCGAATGGCGGCCCCCCCCTCGCGTCCCAGTCCTGACAGTTTGGTGCCACCGAAGGGTGTGCGCAGATCGCGCACGAACCACGCATTGACCCACACGATGCCCGTCTCGATCTGCTTCGCGACGCGATGGCCGCGCGCAAGCTGCGTCGTCCAGATGCTTGCGGCAAGACCATAAGCACTGTCGTTGACGCGCTTCACGACCTCCGCTTCGTCGTCGAACGGCGCGATGTGGCACACCGGTCCGAAAATCTCTTCCCGTACGCATCGGGCGGAATCCGGCAAGCCCGTCCAGATCGTCGGCATCACAAACGCGCCGTCGTCCCGTGCATCGCCGAAGCTCGGGGCGCCACCACCGGTCACGACCGTCGCGCCTTCTTCGACGGCAAGACGAAAATACGACAGCACCTTGTCGCGATGGCCGCGCGAAATGAGCGGTCCCATCGTCGTGGCGGGATCTTCCGGCGCGCCAACGCGCAATGCTTGCGCCTGTTCCTTGAGCGCCGCGACGAAGCGCTCGAAGATCGGCCGCTCCACATACACCCGCTCACTGCACAGGCAGACCTGGCCGGCGTTCGTGAAACTGGACCGAAGGACGCCGGCAACCGCGGCATCGAAGTCCGCGTCCGCGAACACGACGGCCGCGTTCTTGCCGCCCAGCTCGAACGAAACCTCTTTCACGCCGTCCGCAACGGCCTTCATGATCGTGCTGCCGGTGCGCGACTCGCCCGTGAACGTGATTGCACTGATATCCGGATGACGCGTCAGGAATTCGCCGGCCGCGTTCTGGCCGTGCCCATGAATCAGATTGAAGACGCCGGGTGGCAAGCCGACGTCGTGCATGACTTCGGCGAGCAACGTTGCGGAGCTGGGTGTCTCCTCGGAGGGCTTGGCGACCACACAGTTGCCCATTGCCAGCGCCGGCGCCACCTTCCACGTGAACAACAGCAGAGGCAGGTTCCACGGCGATATGATGCCGATCACGCCGAGCGGCTTGCGCGTCACGTAGTTGATCAGCTCGCTGCCGTCCGCCGCATGCGTTTCGAAGTACTCACCGCTCGCGGTGCGGACAAGGTCGGCAAAGGTCCGGAAATTGGCAATGCCACGTGCGATGTCGAGGGTGCGGGCCTGCGCGACAGGCCGACCGGTATCGGCGACTTCCGCCGCCACGAATTCGTCGAAGCGGGCCTCGATGCCGTCCGCGATCTTATGCAGCCATGCCGCCCGTTGCGCGGGCGTCGTGTCGCGCCAGCCGGCCTTCTGCGCCGCGTGAGCCGCCTGTACGGCGCTATCCACGAGCGCCGCATCTGCTTCGCAAACGTCGGCAAGCTTGCGACCGTCGACCGGACTGAGGTTTGGAAAGGTTGTGCCGCTCGCCACAAACTCACCGTTGATGTAATGGCGCAACAACTGCCGGTCGCGCGAGGTCGAATTCAATTGAGTTGTCACACCCTTCTCCTGCTTGATTAATTTTGCCGTTCCGTGCACATGTCCGAGCGCGCATGGATCCTGACGCCTTCCCGCCGGCGCCACCGGCATCGTTCAACGAACCGATTTCCACCTGGGTCACGCGACGGGCAGCGCAAGAACACCGTTCTGTTCGTCGACTGCAAGGCGGACGCAGTCGCCAGTCCGCACCGCGCATTCGAGTCGCGCGATGACGGTCGGGCCAGCATCCGTCGTCACGCTTGCAAGAAGCACGTCGCCGCCGTCTTGCGCGCCGACGCGCCGGCGCACGGTCGTCAATTCGCCGACGCGGCCGTGTTCGACCACTCGCTCGCGCCAATCGGCGCCGCCGCATTCGAAACAGAAATAGCGCGCAGGAAACACCGTCGAACCGCACTGCGTGCACTGGAATACCTCGAGTTTCATTGCACACCCCGCTCAACCGCTTCCAGCACGACGGCATTCGCACACATGCCGTAGCGATACTCGACCATTCCATAGCCACTCACGACCGCGAGCCGAGCATTCGGCACCTGCCGCTCCCCCGCACGTCCGCGCAACTGGGTCAACGCCTCCACGAGCCCATGCATGCCGCCCGCGGCTCCCGCCTGCCCGGCGGACAGTTGACCACCGGATGTATTCACCGGCAGGGCGCGCGATTCGACGCGCGCGATCATTGCGCGCAAGTCGCCGTCGGGCGCGAAGCCGAGATCGTCCAGTTGCGCAATCGCCATCACGGGATAGTCGTCGTAGACCGAAACCATGTCGATGTCGTCGGGCGCGACACCTGCCTGTCGCCACAATTCGCCGGCAATCGCGGACAATGAAGTCCGAGTGCCATCCCCCGTCTGGTGATCGCTGTTGTAGCGGCATTGCAAGGAGCGCACACGGACGTTCCTGGCCTGACGCACGAGATCGGCGCGCGCGATGATCACGGCATTGGCGCCGCTCACAACGGGGACGCAATCGAATCGTCCCAACGGATCGGCGATGATCGGTGCTTCGAGATAGTCTTCGATCGTCAGCGGCGTTCGATAGACTGCGTTCGGGTTCAGCGCCGCCCACGCCCGTTGCGCCACGCACAGCGCCCCATAGTCGCGGCGGGTCAGGTCGTGACGCTTCGCGTGACGTTGCGTGAGCATCGCGAACAGTCCGTTCGGTCCACCGAGGTCGAGCGGCCGTAACCAGGTGCGCGTCGTCAGGTTGTAGTGATCGACCAGTTGCTTGAAGTCAGCCGGCTCGAATCGATCGCCGGACACCAGCGCAATCACGTTCGCGTCGCCATGCTGAATCGCGCGTATCGCGTGCTGCAGCATGTTGATGGCGCTTGCTCCACCGTGACAATCGTCCATGCTCCAGCGCGGACTCAGCCCGAGCCGCCACGCGAGGTCGATGGCATGGTCCGGAGCCAGCGTAAAAGACGCGACGCCGAGTCCGTCGACGTCCTTCGCCGAGAACCCCGACTCGTCGAGGGCAGCGGCGAACGCCCGGGCAAGCAGGTCGCCAGTGGAATCCGACGGAGCGTGTCGCCTATACGGTACTTCCACCCCGGCTGTCAGCAGGACTTCGTCGCATTTCTCGAGTGTCATATTCGATCTCCTTGAGCGCGACGATCAACGCTCGCGACGGGCAACCGTCTCGTGGGTGAACAACAGCGAGATCACGGTGATCATCCCGAGGGCCGCCATCAGCAATGCCACCGGCCAGGCTGCGTGGTAGTGCGCAAGCAGCGCCGTCGCCAGCATCGGTGACAAGCCGCCTGCGAAGACCGACGAGACCTCGTGACCGAGCGCCATACCCGAGTAACGCACTTCCGTGCTGAACAGCTCGCCCATCAACGCGGGTTGCGTGCCGAGCATCGCGCCGTGACACACGGCATTACCGAGCAGGAAGGCCAGCCAGATGAGCGCCGGGACCTTCGTATCGAGGAGCCAGAAAAACGGAAACGCGATGATCACGACGCCGACAGCGCCGATCATGTACACGGGCTTGCGGCCCAACCGGTCGGACAGGCGGCCCCACAACATCAGCGTGACCAGTTCCACGGCCATCGAGACGATCACGCCAGCGAGCATGATCTGGTTCGGTACGCCGATGAATTTCCCATAAACGAGCGCAAACGCAATGACGATGTATGAAGCGCCGTTTTCCGCCACGCGCAGCCCCATTGCCATCAGCACTTCCTTCGGATGCTTGCGGATCACGTCGAGTACCGGCATCCGGGCTCTTCTTCCCTCGGCCTCGGCCTTCGCGAATTCGGCGCTTTCAGGCAACTTCGAACGGATATAAACGCCCACTCCGAAAATCGCGATCGACAGCAAGAACGGAATCCGCCAGCCCCACGACATGAACGCGTCCTTCGGCAACATCTGCACGAGGAAGAAAACACTAGCCGACAGCACGAAACCGCCGCCGACGCCGATCTGGCTCATGGACGCGTAAAATCCGCGCCGTTCAGGCGGCGCAGACTCGCTGATCATCAGCACTGCGCCACCCCATTCCCCGCCAGCCGCGACGCCTTGCAATATGCGCAGGACCATCAGCAGCACCGGTGCCCACAGCCCGACCTGCGGGTAAGTCGGCAGGAAGCCGATCAGGAACGTCGCACCGCCCATGATCGACAGGGTCCACACGAGCGCACTCTTTCGACCATAGCGGTCGCCGATATGCCCAAACAGCGCGCCACCCAACGGACGAGCGGCGAACCCGACGGAGAAGCCCGCGAATGCGACAAGCGTGCCCACGAGCGGATCGGTTCCTTTCGGAAAGAACAGCTCGCCAAAAACGAGCGCTGCGGCAGTGCTATACAGGAAAAAGTCATACCACTCGAGCGCGTTCCCCGCGACGGACGCGAACACGATTCGCCGCAGGGACCTTTCGTCGACAGAGACCGCTGCGGGCTCGGGCGCCACTTGAGGGGGCGTGCTCGCGGCAGAAAACGTTCTCATGCTGGCCATGGGAGGCTCCATGTGTACATTCGAGATGTACTGATTGCTGCTGTCTCAGTTGCCAAGCGTCGACGAATCGCCCTGTCGCGAACTTGTCCGCCGCGCCTTCCGGAAAATAGTGACCGTCGCGTCATCGACGCTTGAGCTGGTATCCAGACATTTCCAGATCCCACGTCGTGGCAGTCACGCCGGTCTCCCGTAACTTGAACTTCTGGATCTTTCCGTTTTCCGTCTTCGGCAGTTCTTGCTGGAAGTCCAGATAGCGCGGCACGGCGAAGTATGGCAATCGCGGTTCGCAGTAGCGGATCAGATCGAGTGGCTCCAACGCCTCGCCGTCTCGCAGGCCGATGACTGCCATCACCTCGTCTTCAGCGAGCGTCGACTTCACGGCAAACACCGCTGCCGTCTCGACCGAAGGATGGCTCAACAGCACTTGCTCGACCTCATATGACGAGATGTTCTCGCCGCGGCGGCGGATCGCATCCTTCTGACGATCGACGAAACGGAAATAGCCGTCGGCCTCGCGTATGACGCGGTCACCCGTGTGAAACCACAGATTGCGCCAGGCCTTCACCGTTTCGGCCGCCATGCCCAGATAGCCGTTCGCAAAGGAAAACGGCTCGTTGGCGCGCAGGATCAGTTCGCCCGGCTGGCCGTCAGGTACCGGCCGATCGTGCTCGTCGACGACACGCGCTTCGAAGCCTCGAGCCAGCCGGCCCATATATCCCGGGCGTCGAGCGCTCGCGACGCCGCCGATCACTGCATTGGTTTCCGTCGAGCCGTACCCGTCGATCAGGGCAATGCCGCAGCGAGCCGTGAATTCTTCCTGGAAATGTCCCGGCACGCCCGGCGCGAGCGCGACGCGTACCCGATGTCCACGCTCGCTCGCAGTTGCCGGCCTGCCCAGCAGAATGGGCACCATCGCACCGAGAACGAACGTAACGGTTGCTTGCGCGGCCACCAACGCGTCGAAGAAGCCGCTCGCGGAGAAACGCCGGCCCACGACGAGTTGAGCATCGTGCAACATGGCCTGGAAAAAGCTGTTGAGTGCGTTTGTATGAAACAGCGGCAAGCACGTGTACAGAACGTCGCCTGCGACAACGCCGAGATCATGCGCCGTGTTGTATCCCCACCAGTAGAACTGGGCATGCGGACAGATCACCCCTTTGGACAACCCCGACGTACCGGAGGTATAGAGCACGGCAAAAGCATCGCCGTCTTGGACGTTCGCGGCCGGAACCGACTCTGCTGCCGGGGGGAGCGGTGTCGTGCTGTAACGGGGCGCAAGCGAATTCGCCACCGGTTCGTCGATCAGCCAGATGTGCTCGAGGGGAAGATCTCGCGCGTCGAGCGCGTGCACGACGTCTACAAGATGCGCTTCGGCGACCAGCAAGCGCGCGCCCGAGTTACGCAGGATATGCTCGAGTTGCGGACCGCGCGAGGCGGTGTTGATCGGCACGACCACCGCGCCGAGCCAGCCGCAGCCGAGGACGACTTCCATGAATTCGGCACGGTTTCCGCAGAGCAATGCGACGCGATCACCGCGCTTGATGCCATGCGCGGCCAGTGTACCGGCTCGGCGCGCCGCGATCTCGATGGCATCGGCGCCGCTCCATACCGTGGTTCCGTCCGAAAATAGCGGTCCCTCGGCGTTTCGGGCAACGCGCGCTGCCAGCAAGGCCGGCAGCGTGCGCGACGAAACAACCGCTGGTTCGTCTGCACGCTGTTCGACGATCGTATCTGTCAGTTCCATAAACACTGGCCTCTCCTATGTGTGAGGCCAGTCTAGGTTCCGCTAAGATATCGGTCAAATCGATCAATTTTAGGGGGTACATAGACGTGATCAATTTCCATAGCATCGATCTCAACCTGCTGCGCGTGTTCCAGGTGATTCTCGAAGAGCGCAGCCTCACGCGTGCAGCGCAGCGGCTGCACTTGTCACAGCCCACGATCAGTTATTCGCTGGGACGTCTGCGCTCGCTGTTCGACGATCCTCTTTTCGTTCGCACGCCGGATGGAATGTTGCCCACGGCGACCGCGGAAAGATTGGCTGTCCCGCTCAGCAACGCCATCGCGTCGATCCGCGAAGCCTTGCGGCAAAGCGAAGAGTTCGACCCTGCGACGAGTACGCGCGAGTTTCGCCTGGCAATGTCCGACATTGGGGAACACGTTTTCTTGCCGCGCATTTGCGAGAAATTGCAACGCGTTGCACCGGAGGTGCGGCTAGCGGCCGAGCAAGTGCCGCTGCGCGAGGTCGAGGAGAAACTGCGACTTGGGCAGATCGATCTCGCTATCGGCAACCTTCCGTCGCTCATGCCGGTCACAAACCACGCGCTGTTGTTTCGCGACGAGTTCGTGTGCATGACGCGAAAACGCGCCGGGCTACCGGCCCGGAAGTTGTCACGACAGAAGTTTCTGGAATTTCTGCATGTGAGCGTCACAACCAGCGACAGCAGCCATCTTGCGATCGACGATATTTTGCGCACGCAGGGTTTGCACCGGCGTATTGCATTACGCGTACCCCATTTCACGGTTGTTCCACAGATTCTGCAGCGCACGGACTGGATGGTGACGCTCCATAAAGGCGCGGCGCTCATGTTCAATGAAACGGGCCAGTTCTCGATCTATCCGATACCTGCGGAAATTCCCGACATTGAATCCACCGTTCATTGGCATCGCAACTTCGACAATGACGAAGGAATCTGTTGGCTCCGCGAGCTCGTCATCGAGACGCTGCATCGCGGTTGACTCCGCATCGAAATTGTTCGTCGCTTCAGCCGGGTCGACCACCCGCGTCATTGCCGCGATAGCCAGCTGGGCCAGGCGCTGATCGAGTCATTTCGTCCCGGGATATCACCCCGATTCCTCCCACACATTGCTGTTCCGAACCCAGCTACCACCGTACGGGCAACGGACGTGAACTTTTTGCCGGCGCCTCGTCGGATATATGGCGTTACACAAGACACGCCGGCTTCCGCTCAAGCACATTCGCCCGGGTGGCGGAAATCGCGCTACTCTCGTTCACGCATCCAGTTTGTCCTGAATTCATCGATGTTCTGTCTCGCGGCCTCCGACGCGCACCGCCAAGGCCGCGGACCGACCCACCGTGTATCGACACGAGGAGGCACACCCGGCATGACCACCCCATTCAGGCTGGGCGACCACGTCCGCTGGAATTCCGAGGCCGGCTACGTGACCGGCACGATCATCGCGATCCATACCGCCGACTTCGACTACAAGGGGCATCGCCATCGCGCGTCGCCCGACGATCCGCAGTACGAGATCAAGAGCGACCGGACCGACCACATCGCCGCGCATCGCGGCCGCGTGCTCGAACGCATCGCCGGCAAGGACGACGCATGACGCTCCCGTTCTACACGATCGGCCATTCGAACCGCACGCTCGACGCATTCGTCGACCTGCTCGATGCGGTCGAGATCACGCTGCTCGCGGACATCCGCAAGATGACGCGTTCGCGCACCAATCCGCAATTCAACGAAGCGACGCTGCCGGACGCGCTCGCCGCCGCCGACATCGCGTACGAACACATCGCCGAGCTCGGCGGCCTGCGCGGCAAGTCGCGCGGCGTACCCGACGACGTCAACGGTTTCTGGACCAACCGCAGCTTTCACCGCTACGCGGACTATGCGCTGTCGCCGGCGTTTCATGCGGGCCTCGACCGGCTGATCGCGCAGGGGCACGAGCAGCGCTGCGCGATCATGTGTTCGGAAGCCGTGTGGTGGCGCTGCCACCGGCGCATCGTGTCCGATTACCTGATCGCGCGCGGCGAAACGGTGCTGCACATCATGGACCGCAACCGCGTGGAGCCCGCGCGGCTCACGGCCGGCGCCGCGATCCGGGACGACGGCACGATCGTGTATCCGGATGCCGAACGCAACGACTCGGCGTCGCACCCATGATCGTGCCGCGCCGGCGCGTTAGCGTTCGCGCAACGCCTCGGCTGCGCGGTTCAGCGGCTTGACCAGGTAGTCGAACACGGTGCGGCGCCCGGTGCGGATCTCCGCGGTGGCGACCATGCCCGGCAGGATCGGATGCCGCTTGCCGTCGCGGGTTTCCAGATACGCGTGCTGCGTGAGCACGTAAACACGGTAGTAATACACGCGCCGGTCGACCTGGTCTTCGATCGTGTCGGGCGAAATCCGCTCGACCTTCGCCGGCAGCGACCCGTAGATCGACGACTCGAACGCCGTGATCTTCACGGTCGCCTCCTGCCCCGGATGAATGAATGCGATGTCGCGCGGGCTGAGGCGCGCCTCGATCAACAACTGGTCGTCGAGCGGCACGATCTCCATCAGCATGCCGCCCGGCGGAATCACCCCGCCGACCGTCGACACCCGGATGTCTTTCACGATGCCGCGCGCCGGCGCGCGAATCACGGTTCGCCGCAATTGATCGGCACGCCCTTCGCGAACCTTGAGCAGCGGCTCGAGATCGGCCATCGTCTTCGAATAGTCGGCTTTCAGCGCGACGTAGTATTCGCTCTGCGCCGCTGCGAGCTTCGTCGAGAATTCGGCGGCCTTCTGACGCAACCGGAGCACCTCGACCTCGTTGGTCGCGCCGGTTTTCAACAGCGGCAACGCAATCCGGAGCTCGTCCTCGGCGAGCCGCAACTGTTCGCGCAGGTTGGCGACGTTCTCGCGAAACGCGCGCCGGTTTGCGACGAACAGCTGACGCTCACGCCCGGTCACGGCCTTCTCGTTCGCCAGTTCCGCCGGGAATTCGATGCCGGGCAGGTCGTTCATCTCCGCATACAGCCGCGCGGCACGGCCCTGCAATGCGGTGATCCGTTCCAGCGTTTCCTCCATCGACGAGCGCGCGAGCACCGGATCGAGCGTCGCGAGCCGCTGGCCCGCGTCGACGACATCGCCTTCGCGCACCGCCAGTTCCAGCAGGATGCCGCCTTCGAGACTCTGGATGACCTGCCCTTTCGATGCCGGCGTGACCTTGGCTTCGCCGACCGCGACTTCGTCGAGGTTCGCGAACACGGACCACACGAGGAAGATCGCCAGCGCAGCAACGATCAGCCACAGCATTCGCCGGGCGGGTGCCGCTTCGCGTGCGCGATGCGCCGACCACGGAAAATCGCTCATCGTGCCTCTCCCGCCATCTGCGCCGGCAACGGGCTCGACTCGCCAGCCGGCGCGCGCGAAGCCGCCGCCGGCTCCGGCGTGCCGGCACCGCGTAACGCTGCCAGCACCTCGTCTTTCGGACCGTCACGCACCACGCGCCCGCCATCGAGCACGATGATGCGATCGACGATCGACAGCACCGGATAACGATGCGTCGCGACGATCAACGTGCGATGGCCGAGCCACTGCCGCAGGCGCTCGACGATCGCGCGCTCGGTCGCCTCGTCGAGCGACGCGGTCGGCTCGTCGAGCAGCAACACGTTCGGTGCACGCAGAATCACGCGGGCCAGCATCAGCGCCTGCTTCTGGCCGCCGGACAGGCCGAGGCCGCTTTCGCGCAGTTTCAGGTCGAGGCCGTGCGGCTGCCGCAACAGCAACTGGTCCGCGCAGGCGACCTTCATCGCCGCGAGCATCGCATCGTCGGTAGCGAGCGGATTCGCGATCAGCAGGTTCTCTCGCAGCGTGCCGTAGAAGAGACTCGATTCCTGCAGCAGCATCCCGACGTCGCGACGGACGTCAGCGACGTCGATCAGCGGCAGTGGCGTGTCGTTGAACAGGATGCGCCCCTGCACCGGCGTCGCGAGTCCGCCGAGCAGCCGCAGCAGCGTCGATTTGCCCGCACCGACCCGGCCGAGAATCGCGATCCGCTCGCCCGGCTCGATCGACAGATTCGGAATACCGAGCACCGGCTTTGCCTGCGGATCGAAGCTGTATCCGACCTGCTCGAAGCGATATCGGCCGACGAGCGCCGGCTTGTGATACGCATCGACCGCCGGATCATGATCGACCGGCAGCGCGAGCAGGTTGTCGAGCCCCTTCTTGCCCGCGCGTACGTTCTGGATGCGCGACAGCACGGCGGGAATCTGGCCCAGCGGGGCGATCGTGCGGCTCGTCAGGATGGAACAGGCCAGCACGGCGCCGAACGACAGGCTCGCGTCCAGGATGCCGTACACGCCGGCGACCAGTACGCCGGCGTACGCAAGCTGCTGCACCGTCTGCGCGAGATTGACCAGCAGACCGGCCAGCCGGCGTTGTTGCAAGCCGATATCGGCATTCACGCGATTCGTCCGCGCCCACAGCTGCCGGAATCGCGGCTCCGCCTGCAACGCCTTGATGTCCTCCGCGCGATAGATGGCCTCCATCAGGATCGCGTTGCGCAGCGCCGATTCCTCGAGCCCCTGGTTCGACAGCTTCGCCAGCGGGATTTGCGCGAGCACGCCCGGCAGGATCAGCAGCGGGATCGCCGCGAGCGGCACGAACGCGAGCGGCCCGCCGAGCAGCCAGATGATGAACAGGAACGTGATGACGAACGGGATGTCGATCAGCACGCCCATCGTGCTCGACGTCAGCAGCTCGCGCAGCTGTTCGAGGTCGCGAAGCTGGGCGACCAGCGTGCCCGGCGAGCGCGGCCGCGCGTCGTTGCGGATATCGAGCACGCGCGCGAAGAACATCGCGGACAGCTTGAGGTCCGCCTGCTTGCCGAAATGATCGGCGATCGATACGCGGGCGGTACGCAGCAGCAGTTCCAGCGCGAGCGCGAGCACGACGCCTGAAGCCAGCACCCACAGCGTGTGCGTCGCCCGCGCCGGGACCACACGATCCCACACCTGCATCGCGAACAGCGACGTCGCGATCGCGAGCAGATTGCCAAACAGCGAGCCGGCGCCGAGATCGAGCAATACCTTCCATTGCGCCGAGAACAGATCGTGCAGCCAGGTGTCGGGTTTGGCGGACAGGTAGCCGTCGACGCGTTCGTCACGCCGCGCGACCCGCTCGTGGACGATCAACATGCGGGCCGGCCACGCCGGCGCCGGCGCGTCCAGATCGATCGCGCGTTCGACCGGCTTGCCGTCGAAGACGAACTGGACGACCGCACGCCCCGCCGCGACCGATACGATCACGCCGACATGCGCATCGTCGAACACGGCGAGCGCCGGCAGCATCGCCGGCGTGAGCCGTGCCGGCGGCAACGCGACGAACTGCGCGGCCAGGCCCGCGGACGCGGCGACTTCGATGACGGCGGCGTCCGGCTCCGCGACGCTCGCCCACGACGCCGCGCCACGGACCTGCTCGGGCGAAACGGCGAGACCGAGATGCCGTGCCGCGAAAATCAGCGGGTCGGTCCAGCGCGCGATATCGGCGCCGGCATCGCGCCCGGCGCGAAACGCATCATTCATGACGACTCCCCTCGTGTTCGCGCAGCAATTCGACGAATTTGCCGACTGCCACGTATGCCTTGATGCGCGCGATCGCGCCGTCGGCCAGTGCGTTGATCGCCTCGACTTCCGATTCGAAGATGTCGCGCTCCGGATTCACGACGTCGGTCAACGTACGCTTGTTCAGGATGTATTCCTGCCAGTACAGGTCGCGCGACGCGCGCGACAGCGCGGTCACTTTCTCGTAGCTGTTCAGGCGCGCGGCCGCGCCGGACGCTTCGATTTCCGCCGACTTGAGCGCGCTGCGCGTGACGAGCCGCCGGTTCTCGAGGCTTTCGCGGTTCGCGCGCAGTTCGGCTTCGGCGGCCGCGATCTGGTGTTTCGCCAGGCCGCCGAGCGAGTAGTTGCCGCTCACCGCGAAACCGATCCATGTGTCATTGGTCGCGTTCGGGCGGCCGCTCGATATCGAACGGCTCGCGCCGATACCGATCGACGGAAAGCGTTCCGCCTGCGCGACCCGCACGCGCGCATCGGCCGCATCGACGGCCGCCGCCGCGGCAAGCACCGACGGCGTGCGTTCGATGTCGCCGCCGGCGTGGCCGAGATCGCCGACGAAATCGACCGTGCCGCCGAGGGGCGCCACGCGCCGCGGGCGGGCGCCGATCAGTTCGGTGAGCTTCGCGGCGGCGACGTCGAAGCGCGTGTTGGCCTTCAGCACTTCCGCCTGTGCATGCAGGATCGCCAGTTCGACCAGATTGCGGTCCGACGAAACCGACAGTCCGGCCCGCACGCGATCGAGAATCTTCGTGCGCGTGTCGCTCAGCGCGGCGACCTGGCGCCGCGCGGCGGCGACGACGTCCTGGCTCGCGGCCAGTTCGATGAACGTCGACGCCGTCTGATACGCGACCGTCTCGATCGTGTCGGCCAACTGGTACTGCTTCTGGCTGCGCGTCGAGTCCGCCGCGGAAATCCGGCCCGACGTACGGCCGAAGTCGTACAGCAACTGCGACACGCCGATCGAGGCGCGCGTGCCGGTACGGTTGCCGTTGCTGCCGAAACTGCCGCCATAGCCGGGGCGCACGCCATAGTCGATCTTCGGGTACCAGGCCGCTTTCGCGACCTCGACCTCCGACAGGCTTTGCGCCACTTCCGCATGCGCGCGACCGATGTCCGGATGGCGCGCGATCGCGACGCCGACCGCGTCGCGCAGCGTCAGGCGATCGAGCGCGATGCGCAGCGTTTCGCCCGATGCGCCGGCGGAATCCTCTGCATCCTCGGGATCCGCTGCGTGCGCGGCGGCGGGCGTGTCGAATGCGTCCGGCAGATCCGGCGTGATCGTCGTCACCCCGTCGTGCGGCAACGGCACCGGTGATGGCAGGTCGCCCGGCGCCATCGCACGGGACAGGTTCGCGAGGACGATGCGCCGTGCCGGGTCCGCAGGCGGCAATGGCGGCGCCAGGTGCCGGCGCGGGGCGGCAGCGGCGGCGGCGGGCATGCCGGCCGGCAACGGCACGAACGACGGCGCCATCGCGGTGTGCATCGCCGGAGCGGCACCCCGGGGAGACCCCGGCGGCAACGAACGCGGGGGAGATGCCGCGGCAGCCTGGGCCGCAGGAGCCGGCACGCGGACCGCGGTCTCGAACGAATCGGTCAGTCGGCCGCTCGGCAGCGGCGACGACGATGACGCGAACGCCACCGAGGCGGTATCGAACAGCGCGATCGCGAACAACACATGGCCTGGATGAAAAACGGCACGCGCCGCGCGAGCGGCGCGACGCACTGTGAATCTGGAGCAAGCGGTTGTCTTGAGCATCATCGGGACGCCGGCGGCGAGCCGTCCGGCAAAGCTGGCCCCGCGCATGACGCGGGAACGGATATGCGTCGGGCGGGCCCGCGTCGCGATGCGAACGGGCCTGCCGTGTCGGGGAGGCAGGCCGGCCTCCCCGGGGCGCTGCGGTCAGACGATGATCTGATGGTTCGCGAGCAGGCTCTCCAGGTTGGTCGTCACGTTGTTCAGCGTGACGAGGGTTTCGGAACCGAACGCCGTCCCGGCGCCGTCGCGGTCGATGCTGATCACCGTATCGGCGCCGACGTTCGTCACCGACAGGAACTGCCCGATCGTGTCGCCCGCATCGATCGTGGGCACGCCGTCCACGTAGTGCGCGGGCCCGTCCGCGTCGGCCGTGTAGCCGACCAGCAGCTTCGACAGATCGATCTTGTCGCCGCTCGTATCGGTGGGGCCGCTTGCCAGCTGGAAGTCGGTGATGACGTCGTGGCCGTTGCCGCCGGTGTTGTCCGCGCCGACGACTTCCCACAGGAACACGTCGGTGCCGGCGCCGCCCGTCAGCGTGTCGTTACCGGTGCCGCCGATCAGGATATCGTTGCCGTTGCCACCGTTCAGCGTGTCGTTGCCGGCGCCGCCGCGCAGCAGGTCATTGCCGTCGCCGCCGTTCAGCACGTCGTCGCCGCCATAGCCGTACAGTCGGTCGTTGCCGGACGTGCCCGTGACGGTGTCGCTGCCCGACGTCCCCTCGATGATCGACGCCGACTGCGTCGAGCCGAGCAGGCTCGCGTTCAGCAACTGACCGGCGGTGGCCGATGCGGACAGCCCTGTCTTGTCGGTCGCGGAGATCGTCACGCTGTCGAGCGCGCTGATGCTGATCAGCCCGCCGTTCAGCGTGATCGAACCGAGAAACTCGTTGAGCCTCAGGTTGTCGATCGGGCCGCCGTCGGTCGCCGTGATCGTCAGGTCGGACGACGGCCCGATGATGCCGAGGATTCCGGGGTTGTTGACGACGTTGAAGTGCAGCCCCAGTTCGTTCGCCAGCGCCTGGTTCGCGTTGAATTGCAGCGCGCCGAGGCCGAGCAATCCGCCGTAGTGCAGCGTCACGTGATCGAGGTTGTTGTTGTAGTCCGATGCGGAGAACGCCTGCTGCGTGCTGAAATCGATCAGGTTGAGCAGGTTCGCGCCGATGATCCCGAGCAGGTTCCCCGATGCCTGCGCCGATACGACCGGTGCGACATTCGGATCGATCGTGAAAAGCTGCGACGTCGTCGGGCCGAGGTTGCCGGCGGCATCGACCACGCGCACCGTCGCCGTGTAGTTCGCCGCGGACAACACGCCCGGCGTGTACCAGGTCCAGTTCGTGCCATTGACGGTCGCGTTGGTCCAGTGGGCGCCGCCGTCGAGGCTGACCTGGACGACCTCGCCCGCACCGAGCGCAGCATTCAGCGTGCCGCTCAGGGTCGGGGTCGTGTCGCCGGTGATCCAGTCGTTGGGCACGCCGGTGTTGTCGGTCAGGGTCGTCAGCGTGGCCGTCGCAGTCGGTGCGGTCGTATCGACCGTGATCGCGAATGCCGCGCTCGGGGGGCTCACGTTGCCGGCCGTGTCCGTGGCAGTCACCGTGATCGAATGCGCGCCTTCACCCAAGCCTGTGGCCGGCGTGAACGTCCAGTTTCCGGACGGATCTGCCGTCGTCGTACCCAGCAACGTCGTGCCGTCATAGACGCTCACCGTGCTGCCTGCTTCCGC